>Ga0307488_10003064_pt1 | contig 14034 bp, 11 predicted proteins | sample SB02metaG_FD_202248 | JGI IMG/M metagenome (GOLD analysis project Ga0307488, IMG submission 202248) | Sea-ice brine microbial communities from Beaufort Sea near Barrow, Alaska, United States - SB 0.2 | ecosystem: Environmental > Aquatic > Marine > Coastal | place: USA: Alaska | collected... | reverse complement strand
AGCACCGAGGGATCGTCTTATCAGGCTCTGAGATCTCTCACATTCGTTCGAGATGACAGTTGGGGTTGTTGTGGCTCTGGGCTGATATTCCAGCATTCCCGATTCATGTCATCCCGGCAGAGCGGAGCACCGAGGGATCTTCTTATTAGGCTCTGAGATCTCTCACATTCGTTCGAGATGACAGTTGGGGTTGTTGCGGCTCTGGGCTGGTATTCCAGCATTCCCCATTCATGTCATCCCGGCAGAGCGCAGCACTGAGGGATCTGCTTTTAAGCTCTGAGATCTCTCACATTCGTTCGAGATGACAGCTGGAGTTGTTGTGGCTCTGAGATCTCTCACATTCGTTCGAGATGACAGTTGGGGTTGTTGCGGCTCTGGGCTGATATTCCAGCATTCCCGATTCATGTCATCCCGACAGAGCGCAGCGACGAGGGATCTCATTGTCCGTTCCCCACACCTCTACCTCAGTGAATTTTATTCGGCTCCAGCCGCCTTTAGCGCGATCACATACTCTGCTCCATGCCCATGCTCTGAGGCAACCTCGACCATAGTCTTGCCGTCGGGGTTGGTGGCATTTAGGTCATGACCAGCTTCTTTAAAGAAGTCTAAAAAAGTCACAAAGTTATCGATGTTCATACCGCGGTAGGTTTTCTCCAGAAGATGGAAGTCAGTGCTCACTCCAGCTGGTGATTCGTATTGTAGGAAGCTTTTTACGCGTTCATCATCAAAAACTTCGCCAAGGACTTTCTCTTTATCTTTCTTCAGTGACATGTTTTTTCCTAATTCTTTAAAGTAGTTCGTTAAGCTTTTGTGCGAGTATTTGATTCACCTGCTGGGGATTAGCCTGGCCCTTTGAGGCTTGCATAATCTTACCCATAAAGCCGCCTAGCTTTTTCTTGCGCTTGGCTTCGTCGGTATTGATGTAATCATCGACCATGGCTTGATTGGCGGTCAATACTTCGACAACCATCTTTTCCAGAGCGCCACTGTCTGAGACCTGTTTGAGTCCGCGGGCTTCGATAATTTCGTCGGCGCTGCCTTCGCCAGCCCACATGCCTTCGAAGACTTCTTTGGCCATCTTGCCGCTGATGCTGTTGTCGGCAATGCGCGCGACTAGTCCGCCCAGTTGCTCTGCACTGACCGGACTTTTACTGATGCTAAGATCTTGGCTGTTCAGGCGTGCGGCCAGTTCACCCATGGTCCAGTTGGCAGTTAGTTTGGCGTTGTTGGATTTCTCTGCGGCAATTTCGAAATAGGCTGCCATAGGGGCGTCGTTGCCGATAACTGCAGCGTCATAATCGGATAACCCATATTGTTCAATAAAGCGCGCCTGTCTAGCATCCGGTAGTTCTGGCAGATTGCGGCGCAGCTCTTCGATGGTTTCATCGCTGACAATGACCGGCAATAGATCGGGGCAGGGGAAGTAGCGGTAGTCGTTGGCTTCTTCTTTGCTGCGCATGGAGCGGGCAACTTTGGTGTCGCCGTTATACAGGCGAGTTTCCTGTTTGACGGTGCCGCCATCTTCGATCAGATCGATTTGACGCTCAACTTCTTTGGCGATCGCCTCCTCCATAAACTTATAGGAGTTGAGGTTTTTGGTTTCGGTTCTGGTACCCAGCTCAGTAGTGCCAGTGGGGCGCACAGAGACATTGACGTCAAAGCGCATGCTGCCCTGAGACATCTCGCCATCACAGATGCCGATGGAGGTCACAATGCTGTGGAGTCGTTTGGCAAAGGCGATGGCTTCTTCGGCATTGCTCATATCCGGCTCGGAGACAATTTCGATCAGCGGGGTGCCAGCGCGATTAAGATCTATGCCAGAAACGCCGTGGCGAAAGTCGCCTTCATGGAGTGACTTGCCGGCATCTTCTTCCAAATGTGCGTGGTGAATACGCACATTTTTAGTGCTGCCATCGGCTAGTTTGATTTCAACATTGCCGCGACCCACTATGGGCTTTTCCAACTGTGTGGTCTGGTAGCCTTTGGGTGAGTCTGGGTAGAAATAGTTCTTCCGTTCAAAAGCCGACTCTTTGCCAATTTCCGCATTAATCGCCAAACCAAACATCACTGCGTAGTGCACTGCCTGTTTGTTAAGGACTGGCAAGGTGCCAGGCATGGCCAGATCAATGGCGCAGGCCTGAGTGTTGGGTTCGGCGCCGAATGCGGTGCTGGCGCCAGAAAATATCTTGGTTTTGGTGGCCAGTTGCACATGCACTTCGAGGCCGATAACGGTTTCCCAACCTGAGTAACTCATTAGGCAATCCTCTCTGATGGTGTTGCTATTCCTTCTGGCGCCAGGGCATGCCAATCAGTGGCCTGCTGATACTGGTGGGCGATATTTAACATGCGTGCTTCATCGAAGTAGTTGCCAATAATTTGCAGTCCTACGGGCTTTTGATCAACCATACCGCAGGGTACTGACATGCCAGGTAGGCCAGCCAGATTGGTGGCGACGGTATAGATATCTTCGAGATACATGGCCACGGGGTCGTCGCCCTTGGAGCCGAATTTAAATGCTGGTGATGGAGTGGTGGGGCCCATAATCACATCGACTTGCTCAAAGGCTTTTTCAAAATCTTGTTGAATCAGCTGGCGCACTTGTTGGGCTTTGCCATAGTAGGCGTCGTAATAACCGGCTGACAGACAGTAGGTGCCAATAAGAATACGGTGCTTCACTTCGTCGCCAAAGCCTTCGGCTCTGGTGCGGGTATACAAATCATTGAGGTCTTTGGGGTCTTCGCAGCGGTAGCCGTATCGAACACCGTCAAAGCGCGTCAGGTTGGTCGAGGCTTCAGCTGGTGCGATGACATAGTAGGCGGGTACCGACAAACCAGTATTGGGTAGGCTTATCTCGACTAATTCTGCGCCCAGGGCTTCATATTCTGCCAGAGCAGTGCGCACGGCTTTCTCAGTCTCTGGATCCAGCCCCTCGGAAAAATATTCCCTGGGCACACCAATTTTTAAACCTTTGATGCTGTCGCCCAAGGTGGCGCTGTAATCCGGTACTTCACGGTCAATACAGGTTGAATCTTTGTCGTCATAGCTGGCCATGCAGTTGAGCAGGATGGCACAGTCTTCTGCAGTGCGAGCCATGGGGCCGCCCTGATCTAGGCTTGAGGCAAAGGCAATCATGCCCCAGCGGGAGACCCGGCCATAGGTGGGCTTTAACCCTGTGATGCCACAGAGTGCTGCGGGCTGACGGATTGAGCCGCCGGTATCTGTGGCGGTTGCGCCCGGGGCTAATCGTGCGGCAACTGCTGCGGCAGAACCACCGGAGGAGCCGCCGGGAACTGAGTCGCTGGCCCAGGGGTTTTTTACTGGTCCATAGAAGCTAGTCTCATTGGAAGAGCCCATGGCGAACTCGTCCATATTGGTTTTACCCAGAACCACAGCGCCAGCCTGTTCAAAATTTTCGACCACGGTGGCATTGTACGGAGGGATAAAGTTATCCAACATCTTTGAGCCGCAGCTGGTGCGGACGCCATTGGTACAGAAGATATCTTTGTGCAGTATGGGCACGCCGCAGAGGGCTGGGGCATTGCCTGCGGCCAGTCTCTCGTCGGCAGCGGCGGCAGCTTTTAGCGCCTGATCTGCGGTAACCGTGATTACTGCATTGTAGTTGGCATCCAACTTGGCGATGCGGGCTAAAAAGTGCTGAGTCAGTTCAACACTGGAAAATTCTTTGCTCTGCAGCCCTGTGACAAGCTCGGCGATAGTGAGGTTATGCATGAGGGACCTGTTTATTCTATGACTTTGGGCACGAGGAACAGCCCTTCTTCGGTATCTGGAGCGATGGCCTGAAAGGCTTCGCGCTGATTGATCTCGCTGACCTCATCTTCACGCAGGCGCTGAGTCGCTTTCATAGGGTGTGACATGGCCTCGACACCATCGGTATTAGCAGCTTGCAGCTGATCTACCAGTTCGAGAACACTGCTCAGGCGCTGGGACACTTCAATGATCGTGTCTTCGCTGATGGCTATGCGGGATAGTGTGGCCAGTTTTTCGATTTCTTGTCGTTCGATACTCATTAAAATAATCCATCTGTCAGCCGCGGCTTGAGGGAGGTCTGCCGAGCCTATTAGAAAGGCCGTAAGGTACCATAAATGGTCTTGTTAGGTTAAGGGGGCGGGATTGATTAAAGGCCTATTTGGCAGGCTTTTAGCTCAGTTTTTTATGAATCTGGCCAACTTCAGGCTAGATACGGCCGAATGCCATAAAAATACGCCAATTCAGCCAGTGAGCGCTTGCTCTACTAGTCTGCCGCTGTTAAATTTAGCCAATTATTTTGCAGCGGTTTGCTGCTGGCTCAGAGGCTTAGGCCAAGCAGCCGAACTTAAAGGAAATATAACTAGATGTTTAAGAAACTCCGCGGCTTCTTCTCCAGTGATCTGTCAATCGATCTCGGGACAGCAAACACCCTTATCTATGTCCGCGAAGAAGGAATCGTTCTCAATGAGCCTTCAGTTGTCGCCATCCGCCAGCATCTAGGGCAAAAAATTATTGAAGCAGTGGGTGTTGATGCCAAGCGTATGTTGGGTCGCACACCAGGTAATATCACTGCAATTCGTCCCCTGAAAGACGGTGTGATTGCCGACTTTCAAGTCACCGAAAAAATGCTCCAGCACTTTATTAAAAAAGTTCACGCATCCAGTTTTGTTCCCCCTAGCCCCCGCGTTCTTATCTGTGTGCCCTGTATGGCCACAGAGGTGGAGAAGCGTGCGATTAAAGAGTCCGCCTACAGTGCCGGTGCTCGCGAAGTTTATCTAATTGAAGAGCCAATGGCTGCGGCCATTGGTGCCGGCATGCCGGTTGGAGAAGCTGTGGGTTCGATGGTTGTGGATATTGGTGGTGGTACTACTGAGATTGCCATTCTGTCCCTCAACGGTGTTGTGTTTTCTGATTCTGTGCGCATTGGCGGCGATCGCTTTGATGAGTCGATTGTTAACTTTGTGCGACGCAAATACGGCAGCGTAATTGGTGACAGCACCGCTGAGCGTATCAAAATGGAAATTGGTGGCGCCTACCTGAGTAAAGAGGTTCGTGAAATTGATGTTCGCGGTCGCAACCTTGCCGAAGGTGTTCCGAAAAGCTTTACGCTTAATAGCGATGAGATTCTTGAGTCGCTGCAAGAGCCCCTGGCTGGCATTGTGCAAGCAGTAAAGCGTGTGCTCGAACAATCGCCGCCAGAGCTGGCGTCGGATATTGCCGAAACCGGTATTGTCTTGACCGGCGGTGGTTCAATGCTACGTGACCTGGATCGTTTGCTGACAGCTGAGACTGGGCTGCCAGTAATTCTAGCCGAAGACCCACTCACCTGTGTTGCCCGTGGTGGTGGTGTTGCGCTTGAGATGATGGACAGCAATAAGTTAAATTCGTTAACTTTCTAGAGTTGTCAGTCGTCGGCAGTATCTAAGATTTTAAGTCTTTAAGTCTTTAAGTCTTTAAGTCATTTAAGAGCTTCAGGTAGCTGCTTTTTCTACGGGCTGTTTATTTGCTCAAGGATATTCAGGAGGGGTTTATGGCAAATGTATTGAACAGATCGTCTACACTCCTGAGAAAACTTCTTACGGTTAGCCTCCTCGCTGTTCTGTTGCTGATAGTGGATAACTTTACCACTTGGCTGAAACCTGCCTACAGTGCAGCCGATAATCTTGTTCGGCCCCTCTACTGGATCGCCAATATTCCACTGCGCGTTGAGGAGTGGAGTGCCGACAGTGTTAAGCCGCGCTCTGAAATTGAAAGCGACAATCTGCGCCTCACCAAAGAGAGTCTTATCTATCATGGCCAGTTACAGCGTATGTCTGATCTGGCTGCAGAAAATATGCGTCTACGCCGTCTTCTCAATGCCACAGAGCTGCTTCAGGATAGCGTTTTAGTCACTGAGGTGATTGGCGTATCGGCGAACCCTCTGAGCCACACTCTGACCATTGATCGGGGCGCTGCAGACAATGTGTTTGTCGGGCAGCCGCTGCTCGATGCCGAAGGCTTGATGGGGCAAATTATTACGGTGCACAAGAACCATAGTACGGCTCTACTAATTACCGACAGCAACCATGCATTGCCGGTGCAGGTGTTACGCAACGGGCTGCGTTCAATTGCTGAAGGTCGCGCTGACTACAATCGTCTAAATCTTAGGTTTGTTTCGCCCACAGCGGATATTCGCGAAGGTGACAAGCTGGTCAGTTCCGGCCTTGGAGGACTCTACCCGGCGGGCTATCCGGTTGGCACCGTGTTGAGTGTTGTCAGTAGACCTGGGGATAACTTCCTTAAAATTGATATTGATCCCTCTGCTGAAATCGATCGCAGCCGCCATCTATTATTACTTTTTACCTCTAGGGACAGTGCTGCGGACGCGGATGAATAATGGAATCTGACAATCGTGGCATCGCGGTTTGCCTGACGCTTATTCTTGCCGTGGTGCTCAGTTTGATGCCCCTAAGTGGTGATTGGATTGTCTGGAAGCCGAACTTTCTGTTGCTGACGGTTATGGCTTGGATTATGCGTTGGCCCAATGGGCTGGGGATTTTTTTTGCCGCGTCAGTTGGGCTGCTGGCGGATCTCCTGCTGCGTATGAGCCCTGGCCACTCTATGATTGTCTTTGCTCTCTGCGCTGGCGCGCTTTCATTAGTTAGCCGCTGGGCCAAATACCTTTCCATGCTTCAGCGCACCCTGTTGATGGCACTCATCATTACTCTTGTTGCATCGCTCGAGGCGAGTATTTATATAGTTTACGGCCGTCCCTCGGGTATCGAACACCTGCCGATGAAAATTTTCCTGTCGATGCTGGTGTGGCCCTTTATTGATTTTCTGGTTGCCCGCTCGCAGCCAAGGCAAGGTTGAACCCTATCTATGTCCGAGTCTGCCGCTGATCTTATTCTTGCCTCTGCATCGCCGCGCCGCAGTGAACTGCTGCGCCAGATAGCGGTGCGCTTTACCATTTTGTCGACCGATATAGATGAGACTAGGTTAGCTGACGAATCCCCCGAGGATTATGTTGCAAGGCTGGCGCTTGAAAAAGCCAGAGCTGGATATAGTCGTCAGGATAGGCCCAGTGATGGTAATAAGTTACCCAGTCTGGGTGCCGATACAATTGTGGTTTGCGAGGGAAAGATTTTTGGCAAGCCCGTCGATCAGTCGGATGCAGCTGCAATGCTAATGGCACTGTCTGGCAAAGTTCATACGGTGATGACGGCGGTTGCGGTGTCTCAGGGACCCTGTTCATCCAGTCGCCTGACAAAAACTCTGGTGCGTTTTCGCACAATTAGTCAATCCGAGTGTCAGACTTATTGGCAAACCGGTGAGCCTCAGGGTAAAGCAGGTGGTTATGCTATTCAGGGGTGCGGTGCCGTGTTTGTTGATCACTTAGACGGCAGTTACAGTGGGGTGGTTGGCCTGCCATTGAGTGAAACCGCCGAGATACTTGGTGAATTTGGTATACCTTTGTGGACATCGGAGTCCTCTGCTTAAATTGGATAGCTTGGAATTGAGAGTCTAGATCCTTAAAACAGCATTAACGCAGTACAAAATGGAAAAACGATGAGCCAGGAACTGCTAGTCAATATTACGCCCATGGAAACTCGAGTGGCTCTAGTCGAGAACGGCGTGCCCCAAGAAATTTTTGTCGAGCGCAACAACAAGCGCGGCCTAGTGGGCAACATCTATAAGGGTAAAGTAGTCCGTGTGCTGCCTGGTATGCAGGCGGCCTTTGTCGATATAGGTGAGGCGCGCACGGCATTTTTACATATAGATGATCTGCTGCCACGGAAGACCAAACTCAATGCCACGGATACCGGTGAGCCGGATATTCGCAAGCTCTTGCATGATGGTCAGCAGATTGCGGTGCAGGTGATTAAAGATCCCGTGGGTACCAAGGGCGCACGTCTGTCAGCGCAGCTTTCGGTGGCCTCTCACTATCTTGTGTATATGGTGGAAGGGAAACATCTTGGTGTCTCACAGCGTATTGAGTCTGAGGAAGAGCGTGAACGTTTAAAGCTTATGCTCAGTACCATTGTCGATGAAGTGACTGCGGAAGAGGGGGCGAAAAATCCTGTTTCCGGCGGTTATATTTTGCGCACCGCCGCTGATGGGGCTGAAGAAGCAGAACTGCGCAACACAGTGCGATTCTTGCGTCGTCTATGGCAAGATATTCTCCAGCGCAAAATTAGCGCCAAAGCTCCTTGTTGTCTCTATGAAGATCTACCCCTGTATAAACGTGTATTGAGGGATATGGTCGGCACCGACGTGGAGAAAATTCGCGTTGATTCCCGCGAGGTCTTCGACAAGCTAACGCATTTTGGCAACAAATTTAATCCGGATATGGTGCGCTTACTAGAGCACTATCCTGGTGAGCGGCCACTGTTTTATATGTATGCCATTGAGGAGGAAATCACCAAGGCATTGCAGCGCAAGGTAATGCTTAAGTCTGGCGGTCATATAGTCTTTGATCAGACCGAGGCGATGTCGACTATTGATGTGAACACCGGTGCCTTTGTTGGCCATCGCAATCTTGAAGAAACAATCTATAAAACCAATCTTGAGGCGGCGGTGGTGATTGCCCGGCAGATGCGCATACGCAATCTTGGCGGTATTATCATTATCGACTTTATTGACATGCACAGTGTTGAGCATCGCCGTCAGGTATTGCGGGCACTGGAAAAGGCCTTGGCCCGAGATCCGGTTAGAACCACAATTTCGGGTGTGACCGAACTCGGATTAGTGCAGACTACCCGCAAGCGCACTAGTCAAAGTCTAGGGCAGATACTTTGTGAAGAGTGTCCCACCTGTTTTGGCCGCGGCTATGTTAAGTCTGCCGAGTCCATGAGCTATGAAATCTTGCGCGATATTTTGCGCGCAGCGCGTGCCTATGAATGTGACAGTCTGCGTGTGCTGGCATCGGCCCCGGTGATTGAACGGCTAACGGATGAAGACTCCAGCCAGGTGGCAGATTTAGAATTATTTATTAACTGCACCATTCAGTTTAGGGTTGAGAGCCTCTATGCTCTTGAGCAGTTTGATATTATTCCGGTTTAAAGAACAGTGACTATGGCAAGTATGGGTACAGCATTTAAGACGTCGATGCGTTGGCTATGGCTGACCCTCGCGCTGCTGATTATCGGTACGGTGATTCTAGTGGTCATCGGTCGCCAGACAATTACCTATGTAGACCAACTTCGCGAGCCGGTTGAGCAGTTCCTCGGGGAGCAGATTGGCCTCCAGGTAGAGCTCGGTGAGCTGCGCGGTGAATGGCCGCGTCTGGTGCCGATTATTGAAATCGATAAGCTATCCATTGCTGCGGCTAATGTTACTGGCAGTGCTGCGGGTAATAAGAGCCCGACCCTGAGTTTGGAAGGTGCCCGAGCCGACCTAGATCTATTTAATAGCCTGCTACATGGCTCCCCTATTTGGCGCGAGCTGGCGGTTACTAAGTTGGCGCTTACTTTGATTGAAGATCAGAGCGGTCGATGGAGTTTAAAAGGCTTTAGCAGTGGAGGAGATGCTGACCTAAGTCTGATTGTTGACCCCTTAACCTACAGCCGCCTAATTCGTTTTGACGATGTACAGACGACGTTCGAATTTTACTCTGGCAAGACCATGGTGCTTAGCGCGCGCAATGTAGCCATGGAAAACGCCCAAGATTTCCACCGTGCTGAGCTCAGTGTCAGCCTGCGGGATGATGCTCTGACCCCAAGTGAGCAGACCCTTGCCAATGCAAGCCCTGCTTATTTACTCGTCGAAGGCCAAGGGGATTTAGCGGATATAGAAAGCTTATCTGCGGAGGGTTATTTCCGTTTTGATGACTTTAATCTCTCTGAACCCTTAGCGGATCTAGTTCGCTCACTGATGCCTGAACTGTTCGCCAATCTTCCCGATTTTAAAGCCAATGCTCAGGGTGAAATCTGGGTTGCCCTGCATCCCGGAGGCGCGATAGATTTCGAAGGCAATCTTGCAGTGGGTGAAGTGCCCCTAAACTGGCTGGCGGATGTGCCACCGGTTACCGAGATTAAAACTGAGGTCACTGGTTGGTATACCCCGGGTTCGGATTGGGGCGCGCGCCTACAGGGATTCAGTTTCAGCTGGTCGGATACCTCCATCGAACCACTCAACTTAGTATTTAATCAGCGACTTGGCTCCAAGTGGCATGACTTTGATCTGTCGGTAAATCATCTTGATCTAACGCTGATGTCAGAGCTGCTCTATACCACCCGAATTGCTGACCAAAAAATTCTCGATATTGTCGACCGGTTGAAACCCCAGGGAATGGTCGATGCCCTGACTCTCGGGCATGATGAAATTGGCTATTACGCGTCCGCCAATCTCCAAGGGCTGGGCATTTCTGCATGGGAAAAAGCACCTGGAGTGAAGGGGCTGGATGGATATTTGGAAGTCTATGGCAGTCATGGATTGCTCTCTGTTGCAGATACTGATGGCTTCGAGGCACTGTTTCCGACGGTTTATAACGATTATCAGAGTATCGAAAAAGCTCAGGGAACGATTAACTTTTCTTGGGATGAGACTGAAAAACAGTTGACCCTGCGCAGCGATGTAATGCGTGCTGAGTTGGATGCTGGTGTCGCTTCAATTCTCTTCTCCATTGAACAGCCCATTCCAGCAAAGGACAATCCGCCTTCTGTCAGCCTGCTCATTGGCGGCCGCAATCTGGATGCCAATAAACGTAACAAATATCTGCCTTACCGAATGCCGGAACCGCTGACAAAATGGCTGGAAGAGTCTGTTTTGGATGGCCATGTTGACGAGTTTGGCTTGCTGATACGCACCCAGCCACCGCGGTTTGATCCATTGACCAAGACTACTCAGCTGATGGTAAAAATGAGTGCTGCGGACATCAATTATGATCCTAAGTGGATGGGCATTCGCGATGCTAAAACCCTGGTACTCGTCGACGATATCTTCACTGAGGTTGAGGTTTATTCTGGAACCATTGGTGGTGCGTCTATTCAGGACGCAAAGGTTATCTATGACAGGCTCGGGCCCAATCAAGCTCCAGCTTTAACCGTAACTGCGGATATCGCAGGGGATCTCAGTGCGGCCATGGCTGTTTTGACGGAGTCGCCGCTGCGGAGTCGCCTCGGGGCATTAACCGACTGGGACTACGGTGGCAAAATGACCAGTCAGCTTGACCTGTTGATTCCAATGCCATCAACCGCTAGTGAGCCTCTCGAACCCCAATACAATGTCTCTTCAATGGTGGAAAGTGGTTCGCTGAGTATTCCTGGCGGCCCAATTAGTGTTGAGGAGATTAATGGCCGGCTAAATTTCTCTCTAGATCAAGGACTTTATGGCGAGAAAGTAAGCGCTAACTTTTGGCAGAGGCCCATGCTGGCAAGCCTCTATAAAAGTGATGGTGACCAGAAGATTGCCGTGACCGGCACATTGTTGCCTGAGAGTCTAAGTCAGCTTGTGGATTTCCCCTGGCAGGAGGTTGTTAAGGGGCAGGTTGCTGTGGACAGTCTGATAACAATTCCGGGGGTCGAGGATCCCCAGGGCGCTGCGGCACCTATAACCTTACAGATACAAAGTCAGCTTCAGGGAGTGGAGCTGGACCTTCCTCATCCTCTGGTGAAAGCTGCGGGGGAATCTCAGAATCTTAGTATGATGCTGTCATTTGCCCCTGAATTTGAGCGCCTGCAGGGGACCCTTGCAAGGCGATCGGACGGGCTACAACAAAGTGCCGATCTGGACTTCGATCTGCGCTTCAATGAGATAGGCCTAAGCGGTGCCCATATTAGTTATGACCGTGACCAGGAAGAGCCGCAAGAGGGTGTTGTGCTGGTATCCGGACATCTACCAACAGCCGACTTTGAACTTTGGAAACCACTGATAGGTCTCTTTCAACGCTCTGAGTCTGCGGTACAAGACAGCTGGATACCTATGTTTGATCTGCGCCTGGATCAGATGGATCTGGCGAGCCTGCAGTTACGAGATCTCCAGGGAATTGCCTCATTGCGCGATGGCATTTTGGACCTTAATTTCGTCACTGATTTGGCCGATGGCCAGTTGCTTATGTCGACGGCTGATGCAGATAAGGTTCCGGCTCTTAACTTGACCCGTTTGATGATTCCAGGGGCATTGTTAGAAAAAAGCGTCAGCGAGTCCACTATAGATCCGCGGCAGTTTATCGCTTTGGATTTCTCTGTGGATCGTCTGCAGATTGCCGATGAAGAGTGGGGCTCGATTGCCTTTAAGCTGCGCCCGGAAGTCTCGGGAGCCGCGTTTAATGAAATTAGAGGTAACCTTTTAGGTCTGCAGCCAGGGCTATTTGATAGTCAGCCGGCAACAGAGTTCTTCTGGGGCTTCGATGGCAGCGATTACGCCAGTCGCCTGGTGGGGCCTGTAGGCATAGGCAATATTGAAGAGTTTCTCGGTTTGGGTCTGAATGTCCCCAAGGTTGTCGACAGCAAATCTGGAAGCTTCGTATTTGATCTAGCTTGGCAGGATCAACCTTGGAATATCTCCCGTGATAATCTCAGTGGTGAATTTCAAGTTGAACTGAAAGAGGGCAGTTTTTATCGCTCTACGGGCGGTGCAGGTGCGGCCTTAAAAATGGTTAGTCTGGTTAATTTCGCCAACTGGTTGCGCCGATTGAAACTGGATTTCTCCGATATCACTGGGCAGGAACTCAGTTATAACAAGCTCAGTGGCACCTTAGAATTTAATCAGGGCGTGGCGCGTTTTAAACAGCCCCTGAGAATGGCTATGCCCTCTGGCCGTATGAGTATGGACGGCGAATTTGACCTGCTCAACGAAGCGGTGGATGCGCGTTTGGTGGCAACCTTACCTGTGGCCACTAATCTCCCCTGGGTGGTGGCGCTATTGGGTGGACTCCCGGCTGCGGCTGGGGTTTACGTGACCAGCAAGCTAGTGGAAAAACAAGTTGATCGTCTGTCGAGCATTAGCTACAAACTCTCTGGTCCCTGGGATGATGTCGAGGTGTCAGTGGATCGTATTTTTGCGGCCGATCTAGGGGGCAAGAAAGCCAAGAAGTCTAAAGCAGACACAGATGCCAAAAAGAGTTCTCCAGAATGAGCAACGATAACGTCTTTATCGCCGCAGCTGTCCAGTTGCGGCCAAAACAATCCTTAGCGCAAAACCTAGCTGCAGCAGAGGCGTTGATTAAACAGGCTGCTGACTCAGGCAGTCGACTGGTGGTGCTACCAGAAAATTTTGCCTACCTGGGTCGCCGTGATCTTACGGAAGTGGGTCTGGCAGAGCAGCACATCGGACCGGTCTATGAGTTTCTCTCTGAGCAGGCACAGCGTCACAGTCTTTGGCTGGTGGGCGGCACAGTGCCGGTCTCTGATATCAGTTCGGCAAAGCCCTTTGCCCGTTCATGGTTGTTTGATCCTCAGGGGGATCTGGTTCAGCACTACGATAAAATTCATCTGTTTGATGTTGATGTGCCGAAATCCACAGAGGGTGTTTTGCAGCAGGTGACATATCGCGAGTCTGACGATTATCGCAGCGCCACAGATGTGGTGGTGGCTGAGACTGAAGTTTGCAGGCTGGGTATGACTGTCTGCTATGACCTGCGCTTTGCTGAACTCTATCGTCAGCTGGCTGATGCCGATGCTCAGGTGGTTGCAGTGCCGGCGGCGTTTACAGCGGCTACAGGCCGTGACCATTGGGAGCTGCTATTGAGGGCACGGGCGGTGGAAAATCAGCTGTTTGTGATTGGCGCCAATATGGTTGATCGCAACCATCCACGTCGCGGTCTCTGGGGTGGCAGTGCGATTATTGATCCCTGGGGAACGGTATTGGCTCGGGTTCATGATGAGCCTGGGGTGGCGATTGCCGAGATTGATTTAGATCGCTTGGCTGAGATACGTGCCAAGATGCCGGTTGCCCAGCATCGTAAGCTGGGTGTTGTTTAGATAGCTGAGGGCTCTTTATTGGCTGAGGGCTCTCTTATCCGCTGAAGGCTCTCTACCCGCTAAAGACTCTCTTATCCGCTGAAGGCTCTTTATTGGCTGAAGGCTCTCTACTCGCTGAGGGCTCTTTATTGGCTGAAGGCTCTCT
>Ga0307488_10003063_pt1 | contig 14037 bp, 6 predicted proteins | sample SB02metaG_FD_202248 | JGI IMG/M metagenome (GOLD analysis project Ga0307488, IMG submission 202248) | Sea-ice brine microbial communities from Beaufort Sea near Barrow, Alaska, United States - SB 0.2 | ecosystem: Environmental > Aquatic > Marine > Coastal | place: USA: Alaska | collected 2017-05-06 | reverse complement strand
AACTAATGGCTCAAGAGGCTGAGGTGTTCGGTAATAGAACAATAGCAGGCTTTTTATCTCAAGTAGGAGCTGAAGAATCTATGACTTCTGATCAAGTGGTTTGGTCTGAGCAAGGTAGATTACATTTATCGTACACAATGACAATGGCTGGTACGGGTACGACTTTAGTGGCAACTCACAATGCTGACGGCGTGGCCGTGGCAACTACGGGTTTACAAACAACTGGACATCACGGGATACGCGTTGGTGATATGCTTCTTATTGCAGACAACAACGTTACAATGAGAGCTTACGCTAAAGCGGTTGCTGTTAATGGTACTGTTACTATCCAACCTTATGATGAAACTCATGCTAATACTTCTGGTATTGCTGAAGGAGCATGTAAGGTTTTAGTATTCGGTTCTGAGTATGCTAAAGGTGATGTAGGAAGAGCAGGTGCTAATGCTCCGGCTTTCCAAACTTTCACTAACAAGCCAATCATCTTAAAGGATAAATATGAGATCTCAGGATCTGATGCGTCTGCAATTGGATGGGTTGAAGTTTCAGGCGAAGAAGGTCAATCAGGTTACTTATGGTACTTAAAAGCAGAGGGCGATACAAGAGCTCGTTTTGCTGATTACTTAGAAATGGCAATGATTGAGTCAGAAAAAGCTGCTGGCGATGGGTTAACTGGTCTTGCTACTGATTCACCAAATGGTGGAGCAATTACAGGTACTGAAGGTTTGTTTAAAGCTATCACTACTAGAGGTAATATCACTACAGGTGTAACTGGTGTTAACGCTGCTACTGATTTAGCTGAGTTTGACGCTATTTTAGCTGAGTTTGATGCACAAGGTGCTATTGAAGAAAACATGATGTTTGTAAACAGATCTACTGCTTTAGCGATGGATGACATGTTAGCTTCAATGAATTCTTACGGGGCTGGAGGTACTTCTTACGGAGTATTTGACAATTCTGAAGACATGGCATTGAACTTAGGTTTCTCTGGTTTCAGAAGAGGTTCTTACGACTTCTACAAGTCTGACTGGAAATACTTAAACGACCAATCAACTAGAGGGCTTATAAACGCTACCAACACTGTAGGTGCTGTTAGAGGGGTTATTATTCCAGCTGGAGTTTCTTCGGTTTACGATCAACAATTAGGTAAAAACCTTAAGAGACCATTTTTACATACTCGTTACAGAGCTTCGCAAACTGACGATAGAAAAATGAAAACTTGGGTTACTGGTTCAGTTGGAGCTGTTACATCTGATCTAGATGCAATGGAGGTGCATTACTTGTCTGAAAGATGTTTAGTAGTACAAGGTGCTAGAAACTTCATGATGATGAGCTAATCATTATTTATATTTAAGAGGTTGGGGGTAATTCCCCAACCCCTTTTATTTTTATTAATTTATATTATATTATATTATGGCTAAAAAAGCTAACACAAAGAAAGTTGAGGTAGAACCTCAAATCGAAACAATGGAAGAAGTGGTTACAGAATTTTTTGAAGAGACTGTAGTTGCAGAACCAAAAGTAAAAAAACCGGTTATGGAAATTCCAAAGCCAAAAAAAAATAAGTGGGAGATTAAAGATAGGCAATATGCTTTGTCTAACAATCTAAGCCCACTAAGTTACAGGATAAAAGCTGCTGACATATATTATTTTGACGAAGAAAAAGGGTACGAAAGAGAGTTAAAGTACACTAAAAATCAAAAAACAGTTTTTGTAGATGAAATGCAAGGTGACCAAAGATTAGAGCATATAGTGTTTAGAAACGGAGGTTTACACGTGCCAAGAGAAAAGCAGACTTTACAAAAACTACTATCTAATTTCCATCCTCATAAAGACAGGTTATTTACAGAGTTAAAACCAGAGGTTGATGCTGGTAATGAAGTCGATTGGATTGAGTTAGAAATAGAAGCATTAAACGCGGCTATTAACATAGATATAGATATGGCAGAAGCTGTTATGCGTGTTGAGAAGGGTTCTAAGGTGTCAGACATGAGTTCTAAGGAGCTTAAAAGAGATTTACTATTATACGCTAAGAGAAACCCACGTTTGTTCTTAGATTTAGTAAATGACGAAAATGTTATGCTTAGAAACTTTGGTATTAAAGCCACTGAAATGGGGATATTAAAACTATCATCTGATCAAAGAACTTTTTCATGGGGATCTAACGATAGAAAACTAATGAACGTTCCATTTGATGAGCATCCTTACTCAGCTTTAGCCGCTTGGTTTAAAACTGACGAAGGTATGGAGATTTACTCCAATATTGAAAAAAGATTAAATTAATCTAACTGTAGATGCGGTCGCTCTACGGGGCGATCGTAAACTACTAAATTTAATTATATGAAAGAAAAATCTAAAGGTTTAGGTGATACTATAGAAAAAATCACCAAAGCAACTGGAATAAAAAAGGTTGTAGATACAGTAAGCAAAGCTGTTAAAAAAGATTGCGGATGTGGAGCGAGAAAAGATACATTAAATAGATTGTTCCCGTATAATAAATAAAAAGAAATTATGGTAAACGTAGACACAGTATATCAAAAAGTTTTAGCGTTGGCTAATAAAGAGCAAAGAGGCCATATAACTCCTCAAAAATTTAATTTATTTGCTAACCAAGCACAAATGGAAGTGTTTGAACAATACTTCTACGACATAAATGTTGCAAGAAAAAGCCAAGGTAACGATACGGTTTACGCTGATGTAGATGATATGCTAGAGGAAAAGCTTCAAATATTTGAAGGTGTAGATGATTTTACCACTATCAGTAGTTACTACCCCAATGTGCCTAACTACATGTATAGAGTACACGAGATAGAAGCTGATCGTGGGAAGAAAGCTGAAATACTAAACACCAAAGATTTTAATGCTTGTAGAAATGGTGGTCCGTTATTGAGTCCTAGCATGACTAGACCTATAGCCAACGTAAGAAATGGTGTAATAACACTCGTTGCAAACCAAAATATTAACTTAATGGTCAACATAACCCCTAAGTTTATTTATTACTTTAGACTCCCTGCAAAAGTTAACTGGACTTATGTTGTTATAAACAAGCAGGCAATGTATAACGCTAATCTTTCGACTCAAAACTTTGAACTTCATTCATCAGAAGAGAATCAACTTGTAAACAAAATACTAAGATTAACTGGTATATCTAACCAACAACCCGACATTATGCGTGCTGGTGCTGTTATGGATCAAACAGCAACTCAACAACAACCTAAAATATAATAAATGGCATTACTAGATAATCAAACTTCCTCTCAATATTATAGCAATACCAATCTATATGGTGAATACCAGTTTGTTTCACTAACTGATGTTATAAATCAATTTATGTTTGTATACGTTGGAGAAGATAAAATCATCCCCAAAGCCAGCAGAGTGGATGTAGCCTTTCACGCACAAAGAGGTTTGGCTGAAATGTCGTTTGATACTTTCAAATCCACTAAAGCCTTAGAGATAACTGTCCCAGAAACACTACAAATGACGCTACCTCAGGATTATGTTAACTATGTTAAGGTTAGCTGGGTTGACGGCTCTGGAATCAAGCACGTTATATATCCTGCTAGTAAAACTTCAAATCCTACAAAACCAATACAAGCTTCTGATGGCTCGTATTCTTTTAACGCCACTAATGGCGGCATGTTGACTGACTCCGAGTCTACGGCTTGGGCAAACTATAAATCCGGAACTCCATCTGAAAATCAAGACGATTATCAAGATGATACTTATTGGCCAATGGACGGGAGTAGATACGGACTAGATCCTCAACACGCCCAAGCTAATGGTTCTTTTTATATAGATGAAAACGCAGGAAAAATTCACTTTAGCTCTAATATCTCTGGAAAAACTGTGATCTTAGACTACATAAGTGATAGTCTAGGGGGTGAAGCTGAAATGCAAGTTCATAAATTCGCTGAAGAAGCGATGTACAAGTGGATTTCTTATGCTATCATATCGGGAAAATCTAATATACCTGAATATCAGGTAAACAGATTTAAAAAAGAAAAATTTGCAGCCATTAGAACTGCAAAACTAAGATTGTCTAATTTAAAATTAGAAGAACTTACTCAAATTTTAAGAGGTAAATCGAAACAAATAAAACACTAGTACATGCCAGAAATTAAACATCAGTTTACCGGCGGAAAGATGAACAAGGATGTTGATCCAAGACTTGTTCCAAAGGGCGAATATAGAGATGCAATGAATATACAGGTGTCGACTTCAGATGGATCTGACGTTGGTACTGTTCAAAATATATTGGGAAATGTTAAGGGTTGTAGTAACGAACTTATACCACCGTCGTCATTTACCGTAGGATCTATTGCTGACGAGAAAAATGACACTTTGTACTGGTTGGTCTCTGGGCAATACTACGGGGCTAGTGAAATGAATTGGAACCAGTTTTCCCATGCTTCTGACATGATTGTTAGAAAAACTCCGACTAATGTGTGCGAGCCTGTTTTTGTTGATAAATTTGCCTTTACAGTGAGCAGTGACACGTCTATCAACTTTGGCATAATCGATCAACTTAGTGGTATGCCAACAGATTTAACAAGTGAAATAGAGCCTGGTTGGACTGTTACCGGCTTAACGGCTGATGGTGATACTAGTAACACTGTTGAGATCTTGGAGGTTGCATATTCTCCTGAATTTGCTGCGAATTTAGGCGTGACAATGATTCACGCTGCCAGTAGAATTGTTGTTCCTTTAGATAATACGGGTGCCATGACAGCGGGTAACATTTTGTATTTAGATGACTACAACGCAAGTTATTCTTATCCCCAACTTATTGGTAGCACCATAGAGTTATTTGATCCTTCACATCCAGACTACCAAACAAACACTGTTGTAAGTGCGCAGATAGTTTCTTTTACAATTGTTCAAGTACAGCCTTTTCCTCAGGCAGCAATCTTACAATCAGTTAGTTATGTAGAGTTCACACTTCAAAATCCTCTAACTCCTTTTACTAATAATCTTGTTCCGGCATACACTACTACTGGTGCTATTTTATCATCGTCTTATGATGGTTCTATAATTTGGGGCGAGCTAACTAACGCTCCCATTGGTGACATTCCAATTCCTAATAACCTTATAAACCACACCATGAGTGGAGGTTTGTCTGTGGGTAATCCAATTGCATTTGGAACTTTTAGCGGGTGTATTGGAGCAATGAATACCGCCACTCAGTTTACTCTTGTTGAATGTTCTACTGGGGTTCCAATAGCCGTTCCCTCTACAACTTTTAATTTTACACTTCCGCTAAATACTACAATATCACTTAACGAAAGTTTAAATTTAAACGCGGTTGATCCGCTTCACGAGTCATTAATTTTTGAAAAACCTAGAGTTTTAAATTTCAACCATGACGAGTATATTACTGGAATCAACATTATAGACAACATGTTGTTTTGGACTGATGGAAAAACAGAACCAAAAAAAATAAATATATCACGTAGTATTGAGGGTACAGGGGGTTCAGTGACTAACGGCGTCTATGGGTATAATCACACGCGCTTGATTGTTGAAGGCAGTGAAAAAGGACCCGTTAAAGAGGAACACATAGCCGTTATACGTAGAGCGCCTTTAAGGCCTCCCCACTTAGAACTAAAAACAACAGCAAGAGAAGGTATTACGAGTGGCGATAGCGTTGAAACAATAAACGCAGTAGCCCCTTTCTTAGGCCTTATGGTTGGGCAGGAAAAAACATTAGAGTTTGCGGATGTACTGGGGGACTCTTTTGGGTTTAAGAACGGTGATATAATGCTTTTGTCAGACGACATTCTTAATCTGCCTGCAAGCTGGGAGATTAGAGCTAGTATTAAGAGTGTGGTTTCAACACCAGGAACCACAAGCATTTTGGTGAAAATTGAGTCAATGGTTCCCTCGACCGACACAACAAAAATAACTTGGTATGGGCATTTAGAAGAGGAAAAAAGCCTTTTCCAACGGAAATTACCAAGGTTTGCCTATAGATACAAGTACGAAGATGGAGAATACTCTTCTTTTAGCCCATTTACCCAAGTTGCTTTTGTTCCTGGTGGTTTTAACTACCAACCTATAGAGGCCTACAACACGGGAATGGTTAACTCGATTAAATCTTTAAAAGTACAGAACTTTGTAACACCAGACATGCCTTTAGATGTGGTTAGTGTTGACTTATTATATAAAAACGAAACAAATCCTTCTGTATATTTATTAAAAAGTATATCTCCTAATGACGGTATTTTACAAGGTAAAACTACAAACTATTGGAACGACTCTAGCGGTCCGCTCTTAACGTATTACAACAAGGGTTCTTACGAGGTTTCTTCTGAAAATGTCACCTCGATGCTGCCTTCTTCTCAAAGCTTAAGGGTTTGGGATAACGTGCCAAAACGAGCTTTAGCGCAAGAAATGACTGGGAATAGAGTTATTTACGGTAACTACACCCAGGGATATGACTCGATACAACCAGACGTAGAAGCATACCTTGGAAGTAGAGCAATTGATACGAACACAAACATAGGTGAGAGGTCTGTTAAATCACTTAGGGATTATGATATTGGTGTTGTTTGGGGTGATAAATACGGTAGAGAAACACCTGTTAAATCATCTGGATCTTCAGGATCTATCGTGGTACCGAAGTCTAGGTCTATTAGTAGTAATTACATTAATGTCGATTTAAAAAACTCCCCTGATTGGGCAGAATACTATAGGGTTTACATTAAAGAAACCTCTAACGAATACTACAACTTAGCTGTTGATAGAGTTTATGATGCGGAGGATGGGAATATTTGGGTTTCGTTTCCATCTGTAGATAGAAATAAAGTGGATGAAGACACATATATTATACTAAAAAAAGGAATTGAGTCAGACGATTTAGTCGGTGAAGAAGCTAGGTATAAAATAGTTGCTATAGAAAATGAAGCACCAGAATATATAAAAACCACCTACGAACGACTAGCAAGAACAAACACTGATGATTCTAGAGTAAAATACTCTTGCAATATGTATGGAGGAAGCAACCCATGTGACGTTACGGTTGGTTTTCCTGGTGGTGGTAAAAACGCCCCTGTTGTTGGTATGAAAGGTTTTAGTATAGCCGCTGGTCACTGGACGCGTGACTACAGTACAATTCATGACCCTAATAACAGTATTTATCTTGGAATGGGATTGACATCCCCTAAAGTGCTTTTTGATGAGGTCGTTGGGAATAGTAGTGGATCTACAACCGATGAGTTGTATGTTAGTTTTTCTAAAGAAGTTAATGTAGATGGCGTTACATCCGTAACCCCTGTTAGTAGAAAATACCACGTTGTGAATGTTGATATGTCTGGTTTTGCAGCCCCGCATGCTGGTTTTTTCTATATAAACCTAGACACGCCGATAGCGTCAGAAGACGAGTGGATAACTGAAAACTACCAGAGTAACGCACATGACAACATACATATTCACTTTTGGAAAAAGACAATAATAAACAAACCGGAGTTTGATGGTAGATTTTTTGTCAAAATACTTGGTGGTGAAAACGTTACAGATCGCTTAACTAAAAAAGTAGATCTTGTTAACGATTTAATGATTGCGGCAAGCACGTCACTATACAAAATAGAAGATGCTGAGGCGGGTAACTTTGCTGCCGTAGGAGATTTTCTTTACAATCATAATGGTACTACGTATAATCCTCAAGGAGCATCAGACACTAATAGTAGGGATGACTGGGAGAATTTATTAAAGTTTGGGGGTAGCTCAAGAAAAGGAGCGTGGTTTATTGACAAAGCAACATTTGCTAGCAGGCAAAGTGGCGTTCAAAATCTACCTTCTAACGGTCTACTTTCTCATGACAGCGTTATAACATCTTTTCCAAATCCAAATGGCATTATGATAGCGTCTTGCCAGCTTATTAGTTCAGTCGAGCAAACGTTTTCAGCCGATTGTTCAAACCTTTTAGGCTCATTCACTCATAGTGACAGTATATCTCAATATATTGGTACGGGATATAGCCTTGCTAGATTTGGTATGAAAGGTGTTTGGGAGGATGGGGGTGACAAGTACATAGATATCGCATACTCACAACTAGGACCCGATGGAGTAAGTAGTGCAACTGGGTATGATCATAGGTTAGACTGGAGAGTTGGGGATGCTGGCAATACAACTTCGGATCAAGAGATAAGAGTAGTAGGTAGTTTAAAACCTAAAGCTAGGTTTAGACTAGGTGGAGGTGATGTTGTTTATAAAATTAAATCTATAAACAAGTTTAGGTTGTTTAATTATGCTGGAAAAGTAACTATAGATACTAGCGACAACCAAGCGGGACATGGTTTTAACTACCCACCATCTTGGATGGGGAGCAATGTTTTTAGGGAAACCCTTCAGGTTGCTTGTGGTTATTTTACCAATGATAAGTATCCCGACCAGGCCACGCGTATGGAAAATCGAACCAACCGTAGGGTTACTTATAGAATAAAATATGAGATTGACGATTTGTTCACGCCAGATGGAAATACAGTGTCAACGATTGGAGATGACCCGGCTTATGGTAGCGTAACAAATACCACAGCTGTTAGCCTGCAGTTTCTAACAGATTTCACAGCTGAAGGAGAAAATCCTATAAGTAAAGATCCCGCAATTTTTGAAACAGAACCCAAAGAAGATGTTGATATAGATATATATTATGAAGCTAGTTCTAGTCTTGCGACTTTACCTTTAACAAATAAAAACAAACACTTATTCATACCCTCAGGATCTACAATAGTTAGGCCAGTTAATTCTATTTTTCCAGAAGGAATATTTATTACCTCTTGGGGAAGTATAAACCCATTTTCACCGCAGTATACTATATACCTTTCTTCTGAAATTACAGACTCTGATTTAACATTGCTAACTTCTGAAGAAACTTGTTATGCAGAAAAAGACAACGGTGAAATTGTTTCATTTAAAGTTATTGCTGGGAATTTTGATTTTGTTACACAGAAGTATCCTTCATTGCGTATAGAGCCTAAAAAAGAAGTTGGTTTAAACTGGTTTAACTGCTGGTCTTTTAATAATGGTGTTGAGTCTAACAGAATAGGTGATACTTTTAACAAACCTTATATAACTAATGGCGCTACCGCCTCTTCTTCTACAGAAGAGTTAAAAGAAGAAGAGACAAGAAAAAATGGGTTGATTTACTCTGGTATATACAACTCTACGTCTGGAACAAACGATCTTAATCAATTTATAGCTGCGGAGAAAATAACAAAAGATATAAACCCTATTTACGGTGGTATCCAAAAACTACATAGTGGATGGGGTCAAGGTGGTGATTTAATAGCGCTTTGTGAAGATAGAGTATTAAAAATACTAGCTAATAAAGATGCGTTATTTAACGCTGATGGGAATGCGAACGTAACTTCAACAAATAATGTCTTAGGGCAAGCTATCCCATATTCAGGTGAGTATGGAATATCTAAAAATCCAGAATCATTTGCGTCAGATGCTTATAGAGCTTATTTTACAGATAAAGTTAGAGGTACTGTTATGAGGTTGTCTATGGATGGGTTAACACCTATATCGAACCATGGGATGAAAGATTGGTTTAGAGATCACTTAAAACTAGGTGATAAACTAATTGGTAGTTACGACGATAAAAAAGATGAATACAATATTACTATAAAAGGTGATACTATTGCTAAAACAGTTACGTTTAAAGAGGATATAAAAGGTTGGGTTAGTTTTAAATCATTTACACCTGAAAACGCTATTAGCTGTGCTAATGAATATTACACGTTTAAAGATGGTTATTTATGGAAACATCACGACGAGTTTGTTGATAGGAACACTTTTTATGGAACAGATCCACAACATTATACTAATTCAAGTGTAGAAGTTATATTTAACGAAGTACCTGGAAGTGTAAAATCTTTTAAAACCGTAAACTACGAAGGTTCTCAAGCTAAAGTAACTTCAAAAGATGAAAACGGTGTTACACTCGTTGATGGTGAATATTTTAATTTGTCAGACGTAAAGGGTTGGCATGTTGCTAATGTTGTTACAAACTTAGAACAAGGTGGTATAACTGATTTCGTAAACAAAGAAGGAAAGTGGTTTGGATACGTTACAGGTAACGATGTTACTATAAATCCTACTGGTAATGTATCAGGTAACTATGATACTGAGGATTTCAGTATACAGGGAGTAGGCAAAGCAGTTAGCTCAGTAAGTAGTGTTGTTTATGGTTGTACGGATCCGACAATGTTTAACTATAGCGCCGCAGTAACCAGCGACGATGGTTCTTGTATTGCTTTTAATTATGGCTGTACGGACAATGGTGCTAGTAATTTTAACGTAGCGGCAAACACAGATAATGGTACTTGTTTCTTGTACGGATGTATGCAAGGACCTCTTGCCACTTGGTCTAACCAAACAAGCTCCGACCCTAACTTTAATTCATCTGGAGTTGCTGGGTCAACAAACTTTAATTCCAATGCAACAGTTGAAATTGGCGGTTCTTGTGAGACTGCTATTTATGGCTGTACTATCTCTGGTAACTTTAACTTCAACCCATTAGCGAACGTTTCTGGAAGTTTATTAAGCGACGGAAGCTCTTGTGGTTACTCAGATTGCATGTGTATTCCTTTGATTTATGGTTGTACTGATCCTAATGCAGATATTCCCCCAACATCTGTTGACGAGATGACGGACATTAACGCTGAAGATGGTTCTTGTACGTACTCTGGTTGTACTGATCCTTTAGCGGATAATTATGACCCTATGTTTGTGAATAGTACTGTTGATGGTCCTAATGGAAATTTAACTTATCTAAATGGTGCCGCGGTTGATGATGGTACTTGTACTTATACCGGTGGTTGTACAGACCCAACAGCTTGTAACCATGATGCTTTAGCGACGCAGGACAATGGCTCGTGTTATTTGTGTGCAGATGACAGCGCTGATAACTATGACGCAACAATGCCTTTCACTAATTACACCTGTCTTGGTGCTTGCACCTACTGTAATGATGTAGCGAGTGTTACGATCATCTCTCAAACAACATCTGACGCTGGAATGAATAATGGTGAGGTTACGATAGAGTGGCCGGCATCAACATCAAACTCAGTTGTTTCATACCATGTTGCTGGAAGTTTTAACTCTCCAGCGATTGCACCTTCTGGAAACGCTACAGAAACATACACTATTACAGGTTTGGGATCAGGAAGTTATACTTTCTATGTCGGTACTCAGTGCCAAAGTACTAGTGGGCCAATGCTTGTTGCAGGTCTTCAGCTTCCAGGAGGCGGCATGGCATCCCTGCCATTTTATGGAACACCTGTTTCAGCAACAATTACAATAACTACAGCGCTTGGTTGTACAGATGGTGCTGCTTGTAATTATGATGCATCTGCTAATACTGATGATGGAAGTTGTGAATATACTACATGTACTGGTTGTACTGATAACGCATTCTTGGAATTTTGTGGTGATTGTTGGGATACTATCAATCAAGTTGTTGTAGCTAGTGGTGGAAGTGCTTGGGTTGCTGATACAATCCCTACTAGTTGTACAACTCTTATAGTCCCTGGATGTACAGATGCTACTATGTTTAACTATGATGCTTTAGCTACCGTAGATGATGGAAGTTGTGTGGCCATTGTTCTTGGTTGTACTGACAATAGCACTATGTGCGGGGGAGCGAACTCCTACACAAACTATAATCCATTAGCAAATACAGATGATGGTACATGTATTGCTTCTACGGGATGCCCGGTTCTAAGTTCCTTTATAAGCACCGTTAACATACCCACCAGTGCTGCCGCTATGATCTCTGCCAAGTATAATGTTGCTGGGACAATTTATACTCAAAATCTATCGAACTATGGAGTTCCGCAGGGAATGTCTATATCACGCGTTATAACAGGTAGTGATGGTACCGTATTCTACACTAACCCTAACCAACAGGGGTGGTCCTCCGCTGGTGGCTGTGCTAATAAAAACGGAGAAACAGTTGGGGTTAATCAAATACAAGGGCTAACCCATGTGACAATAGACGCCACCTTAACCACTGGTGATAGCCTCTGTACTTCAAGCATATCTGATATCTACACCATTGGGTGTACTGATCTTAATGCTGGTGGAGGGGTATATGATATACCAGACGCTACTCAGTGTATTTACTTAGGTTGTACAGATTCAACAATGGCTAACTATGATGTTTATGCTAATACTGATGATGGAAGTTGTGTTGCTTGTGTTGACGGCTGTACTGATCCAACTCAATTCAATTATGATGCTAACGCAACATGTGATGACGGTTCATGTATTCCTTTTATTTATGGTTGTACTGATGCAACTGCAGATAACTATAACTCTACTGTAAATACTGATGATGGAGGTTGTCTTTACTTTGGTTGTACTGACCCTACTGCAAATAACTATGACGCAACAGCTAATACAGATAATGGATCATGTGATTACTTAGGTTGTACTGATGCTACTGCATTTAACTATGATGCCGCTGCCACTATTAATGACGGATCTTGTATTGCCGCTGACCCAGGATGTATGGATGCTACGGCAACTAACTATGATGCTGATTATAACCAAGATTGTACTTATACCGGTAGTACATATGCTACAGATTGCTGTTGTTATACTTGTAGCACTCCAACTTGGGCCACCACTGATTCTATTGTTGTTGATGTTTGGGATGTTCTACCGCCAACAACTCCAGCATACGCAACGCAAGTTACATTTAGCTTTAATGTCGTTAATACAGCTTCTCTTTACACTATTACTGTTCTAAACCCAGCGAATAGCACTAGCATTTCAATTGGCCCATTTACACCTGGTACACCAATTAGCACTCTCACTAGTTTCACCTACTTAAATTCTAATAGCAGTTTCTTTGAAAACGAAGTTGCATATACCTTCACGTTAGTAGCACATTGCGAAAATGCTGATGGAGTTGCTTGTAGTAACTCTCATGGGGCTGCTCAAAACTTTACAATAATAGATTAATTATGGCATACGTACAAACAGTAACTTTTGATTATGATATAAACACCTCCTTACAAGTTGGGGACCAGGTGTACAAGACAAGCACATCACTTCTTGGTGGATTTGAGCAAAATTCAAGTGCGGTGCCGATACACGTTGGACATGTTCATGGTATTGTTTCTTCTATGGAGATAGAGGTTTATAGTACTTATGTTGATTCCAACGGAAACGCTATACTTTATAACTTAATAGATCCTAATGGAGGCGACTATATATCTTTTTCTAAAAACAGAGTTGTGAATAGCAATGATTTGTTAGGGTACTATGCATCGGTTCAATTTGTAAACAACTCTCCTGACAGCGCTAAGCTGTGGGCGGTGGGAAGTGGTATAACTGAAAACAGTAAATAATAAATAATAACTATGTCATATCATAATACAACAACAACTCCTGCGGTGGCTAGACAAAGCACTGTAAATGCTCAGGGTCAAACTGCTCCCGTTGGATATCATTATATGCCAGATGGAAGTTTGATGCTTGATTCTGAAATGCCAGGTTCAACAAATTTACAGGAAAAAGTTATCAGATCTTTTGACCTTGACTTATCAGATCTGCCAGCCACAAGTGAGCGTAGAGGCTTTACTATATCTGGAAACAAAGGAGCAAATTTTATATTAGAAATTAAAGATAATACCACTGGGTATTACTATAACTTCGTAACTAACGTTTTTCAAGTTGCTTCGTCTGGTTTAGAAGAGCAAATACTTGGTGGCTCATACAATGGAAGTATAACCTTTCCAGCGGTAACAGGTGGTGATGATCAGTATGATGTGTATCTTTACGCAAAACCAGGCACAATACACGCCGCTTACAGTGAGGTTAGATTTGGCGATGGCTCAATAGATATTAATAGCTCTACAGGTTCTAATTCTTTGATGATGCAAAAAGTTATATATCAGTACGCGGCTTTAACGCTAACGCTACAAGGTTATTCTATTGGCGGTACGGTGGCTGCTACTCCTGGTGGTTATGGCACAGATACTATTTCTATCAATAGAGGTAAACCTCAAGTTAAAACAGCTTTTAGTT
>Ga0307488_10003062_pt1 | contig 14039 bp, 8 predicted proteins | sample SB02metaG_FD_202248 | JGI IMG/M metagenome (GOLD analysis project Ga0307488, IMG submission 202248) | Sea-ice brine microbial communities from Beaufort Sea near Barrow, Alaska, United States - SB 0.2 | ecosystem: Environmental > Aquatic > Marine > Coastal | place: USA: Alaska | collected 2017-05-06 | reverse complement strand
CTAAATAAACAGGCAAAGATTTTAAAAGTTTTGGAGAGGTGGCCGAGTGGCTTAAGGCGCACGCCTGGAAAGTGTGTTTAGGGTTAAACCTAACGTGGGTTCGAATCCCACCCCCTCCGCCAAATATAATAAGCAAGCCCATGATTTCATGGGCTTTTTTATTGCCTGTAATTTATGAAACCGCCAAGAAGACCGTCATTTGGTGATGTTAGTCAATCAAGATGACTCAATATCCCTAGTCTATTTCTCAAATCTACACAGACAATCTATCTCAATAATACCTAGCCCCATAAATAAGCTTTAGGTTCTGCACTGAAAGAGCAGGTTCTGAAGGTTATTTATGGGGCCAACAAACGTAGTGCGTTAGTAGTGACGCTTTCGCCCGAACTTATAGATCTGAGTTGCTACGCTTTTTTATTGAAACAATTATTTGCACAAAGCTAATGGCAGAGCTTACAACCTATATAACTATGTTGAATGAACGTTGGTCTTATTACCCAGATGAGTTAGAGTGCAAAACTACACATGGAATTGAAATTAAATATGAACAGGGGTTAGAGGTATGAGTAAAGGTTCTATTGGTTATAAGAGAATTTCAGTAGTAATGTCCTATTTACTAGCTGTACCTTTTGGTTTGGTAATGATGATTATGTTTGCTGACTCCTTTTACCCAGGTGGTTTTAATACTAAGAACGTTACTACCAGCAGTATTTTCTTCTTTGTAGGTACACCTTTAGTTTTCTTTTTACCTCGTTGGGTTTACATGACATTGACTTGGATAGGTGCTGGTTTTAAAGAGGATAAGGCTTAAGTTATACCCGGCTGTTAATCCAGTCGACAGCATGATCTAATGATTAGCCATGTTTATTGCCTTGAACCGCTTATGCTTTTGAAGCATGAGGCCATAGTGTATCGGTTATATATCGCCATAAATCATTGATTCTGGTTTTTTAGAATAACGGTTCTCAATATCATAGAAGTAGTCTTCAATAGCTTAAAAACACACTATTATAAGGTCGTGGAGACTGCCACCTTCTAATCACTTTACACCTTCATAAATAGAAGTTCTTTCGAACTTCTATAGAAGTATAAAGGCCGAGTTAGACTTCGTTATTAATTAGGTGGCATCAACTTATTTGCATAGGTTGTTTGGGCTGTAATGTTATTGCAGCAAGCATCTTAGTTAATAGAGTTAACTGGCTTAACAGTCTCAATCTACTGAGTTAGTTTTTAGTTCACCTATATTTACTAGTGACTTAACTATATGTCTGTAAGTTGTTGTGAAGTAGTCTGTTTTTATGAAGTTCTACTTAACAAGAGTGTTATCAACATTGTCCTTTGCAGCAAACTTTAAGATATAAGGTGCGTATCGGTATGGCGTTCAGCTATGTCGGTATATGGGAATGTAAGAAGTTATTTATTTAATCTAATTCCAACCTTAATGAGATGTGTGAAACGAGTCACTTCATTATAACCTGCCAAGTAAAGTAGTTGTTCGCTCGGATTTAAAGTGGCTTAAAATATGATTCAGTGGCTTGTAGTTCGTAGTTAGTTCTATCTGGGTCACTGTCTCAAGGTTGTGTGTAAAAAATAACCCCGAAGGGGTTATTAAGCAGCAGATGATACTGCTATTGGTTTTGGTGCTGGTAGATCCAGCGTGAGGCGAAGTTGTTTAATCTTAACCTGAGCTTCGATTAACTCGATCTCCTCGAAGTTGGTAGCGTTAATTAGTACAACATTAGCTACCTTGTCGCCAGACAAGGCTAGCTTATTGAGAATAGATAGAGCAGAGGAAATGGTAGTCCAAAACATTTTGAATACTGCAGTCATAAGTAATTACCTTGCAAGTAAGTGATGGGAGTAGTCCCACTCCACTCGCCTTGCGAGTTAGCTTTTGATAGGGGGGGGTATGTTCTTTTAGTTTGTTGTTTTACTGTAGTAATACGTTCGGACTCAATTATGCAATATCTGAAAAAGGTGAAAAATTATTTTAGTGATTTTGCTAAACCCCGTACTTTATTTTGGTTAATAACTATTGAACTTCATTAGTGGCAAAACCAAAAGCAATGCCAGTGCTTCACCCATAACATGATTCAAATCGCTAAAGCACATGGTTTACAACGTTTAATTGCACCATTTAAATACAACTCTAAAACTTACATAATTAAGAGCTTACACTTAAACAATTATTGCCATATCAACTGTTAATTGATGCTTTCAAACATTGTTTCATTTATCCATGAACTTCTGTCTGCACTACAAAAATATGACAGAGTAATTGATCTCTAATCCAGTAAAAGCTACTTTAGTTCTTAAATGGATATCACAAGTAGAACGGGAAGTTCTTATCCCTTCTTTGTAATCCTAAATCATAATCAATAAGTACACATCATCAGTTGTCTGAACCGGTGCGGGTTGTACCTTTGTTGTTCAAGGAATGCGTTACATGAGTCAAAACGACAGTACCCAAAATCCTAATAATTTGGCCGCGTTTTGCTGGTCTATCGCCGATCTTCTGCGGGGCGATTTTAAACAAAGCCAATATGGACGCATTATCCTTCCCTTTACCTTATTGCGCCGCCTAGAAGGTGTATTAGAAGACACCAAAGAGCAGGTCTTAGCCGAAGTAGACAAGGTACAGCAAATGAACCTGCCAGAAGAAGCTCAGGAAAAGCTTTTGCTGCGGGCCACTGGCGGTCTATCGTTCTTTAATACTTCCAAGATGGACTTGTCTAAGCTGGGTGAGTCGGGCATTAAGGCTAACCTGCAAAGTTATATTCAGAGTTTTTCTAAAGACGCCCGTGAGATTTTTGAATACTTCAACTTCGCGGAGTTCATTGGCCAGCTAGGCGATGCCAATTTATTGTACAAGGTAGTACAGCGCGTCAGGCAAACTGACCTAAGCCCTAAGGCCATTTCTAATCATGATATGGGCCTGACCTTTGAAGAGCTTATCCGTCGTTTTGCTGAGGGCTCTAACGAGACTGCGGGTGAACACTTTACCCCACGAGATATCGTGCGCCTTACCACCTCACTGGTGTTTATGGAGGATGACGAAGCCTTAACTAAACCAGGCATCATTCGCACCATATATGACCCCACAGCGGGCACAGGTGGCTTCTTATCTTCGGGTATGGAATATGTGCACGAACTTAATCAAGGTGCCAAGATGGTGGCCTATGGGCAGGAGCTCAATCCAGAGAGTTATGCCATTTGTAAGGCCGACATGCTGATAAAAGGCCAAGAGGTGAATAACATTAAACTAGGTAACACCCTGTCTAATGACCAGCTCTACAGCGATAAGTTTGACTACATGTTATCTAACCCACCTTTTGGGGTGGACTGGAAGAAGATCGAGCAAAACATTAAAGACGAAAACAGCCTCAAAGGCTTTGAGGGGCGTTTTGGTCCTGGTTTACCCCGTGTCTCTGATGGTTCGTTGTTGTTCCTGTTGCACCTTATAAGTAAGTTACGTGACAGTGGCGCTGGTGATAGTGCTAGCGGCGGTGCCCGTATCGGTATTATCCTCAATGGCTCACCTTTGTTTACCGGTGGTGCTGGCTCTGGGGAGTCAGAAATTCGGCGTTATATACTTGAGTCTGATTTGCTCGAAGCCATAGTGGCCCTGCCTAATGACATGTTCTACAACACTGGCATTGCTACCTATGTATGGGTGCTGTCGAATAAAAAATCCACTGAGCGCAAGGGTAAAGTACAGCTGATTAATGGCGTGAACCTCTGCGGTAAGATGCGTAAATCCCTTGGCTCTAAACGTAACGAGATGAGCGAACAGGACATCGCCACCATCACCCGCACCTTTGGTGCCTTTGAAGTAGTAGACGCCCGGGAGCTAGACAAGCCAGTAGAGCAGAAAAGCAACCGTGGCCGTCAGTCAGCTAACCCTAAAGCCGAGGTGGTCAAAACCTTTTCCAGTAAAATCTTTGCCACTCATGAATTTGGCTATCGCCGCATTACCATCGAGCGCCCGTTGCGTGAGTCTTACCAGTTTAGTGACGAGCTTATTACTGAGCTACGCTTTGCCAATAAGCCTTTAAACGCGCCCATGAAATGGGTGTATGAGACCTATGGTGAAGGCTGGCTTGATAGTGCTACATGTGAAAGCTACGGGGTTTTAGATGAGAGCGTCATTGAGATCCGTGCCTATGTCAAAAGCCATTTTAGTGAGCTAAAAGAAAAACAAATTAAAGACCTGCTCGACAGCCAAATCTGGCTGATGCAAAAGCACATCATGCTCAAAGCCAAGCAATTACAAAGCATCATTGGCTCTAAACAGTGTGACGACATAAACGGCTATGAAGGCATTCTAAAAGTCGCCATTAAAATGCTGGGTATTAAGTTAGAGGCGAAAGAGCTTAAGCAAATCACCGCTGCTGTAAGCTGGAAGAACCCAGACGCTGAGAAAGTTATCAAGAAGGTTCATAAAACCAAGGCTAACCCCCTTTATGGTTTGTTTGCAGTCAATGGCCAAGTGCTGGAATACAAAACCGATGGCGACCTGCGTGACAATGAAAACGTCGCTCTTGACCCCAGCCAGTCAGTCAACGCCCTTAACGAGGCCTACTTCCTAAAAGAAGTACAACCCCATGTGCCCGATGCCTGGATAGACGCCAGTAAGAAGGACGACAAAGACCAACAGATTGGCATAGTGGGTTATGAGCTCCCCTTTAACCGACATTTTTACCAGTACCAGCCACCCAGAGACTTAGCAGCCATAGATGCCGACCTGGATGCCGTGAGCTCGGAGATTATGGCCTTGCTGCAAGAGGTGCATTCCTGATGGTCTGGGAAACAACCTTGAGCAGAAAGTATGCTGCTTATCCTGAGTATAAAGAGTCGGGGGTTGAGTGGTTGGGGGAAGTCCCTATCAATTGGGACATTAAAAAACTCAAATATATTTGTAAAGTTCAAACAGGCACAAAAAATACAGAAAATGCAATTGAAGAAGGTGTGTATCCGTTCTTTGTGCGTTCTCAAACAGTTGAACGTATTAATTCTTTTGGGGCTGATTGTGAAGCAGTATTAACTGCTGGTGATGGAGTAGGCGTTGGGAGAGTGTTTCATTACATTGAGGGTAAGTTTGATTACCATCAAAGAGTCTATATGTTAAATAACTTTGGTGCGGTCTTAGGTCGTTTTGTATATTACTACCTGTCTAATAATTTTTATAAAGTTGCATTAGAAGGTAATGCTAAATCAACAGTCGATTCTTTGCGTTTACCACAATTTTTAAATTTCGAATTTTCATTACCTAAGATCGAAGTACAAAACAGAATAATCGACTTCCTAGACCACGAAACCGCTAAAATCGACACCCTTATCGACAAACAACAACAGCTGATAACACTGCTCAAAGAAAAACGCCAGGCCGTTATCAGCCATGCCGTCACCAAAGGCCTCAAGCCAAACGCCCCTATGCGCGACTCAGGGGTTGAGTGGTTAGGGGAAGTGCCTGCGCATTGGGATGTACGCGCAGTATCGAAGTTATCTCAAAAAATCACAAACGGTTATGTAGGGCCTACGAGGGATATTCTTGTGCCCGATGGTGTGCCATATGTTCAAGCTACACATATCAAAAAAGGCAAAGTTAATTTTGACGACGCTTATTTTGTAAGGCTACCTTGGAGTGATGCTCATGCAAAATCAATCTTAGTAAAAGGTGATGTGCTTATAGTACAAACGGGGGCTGGTACTGGTGATATAGGGTTGGTAACTGAGAATGAGGAAGGATTTAACTGCCACGCTTTGATTATAGTGCAGCCCATAAAGAATGTTATATCCGGAGATTATTTGTCGATGGCATTTCAGTCTCAATATGGTTATTCAGTTTTATACTCAATTCGTACTGGCGGAATGCATCCTCACCTAAACTGTGGGGAAGTTCAGTTCGTTAAAATTCCTGTTCCTCCTATAGAAGAGCAAGGACAAATAATTGAACATATCATCCAACAGTTGCATAAATTCGATACTCTAGTCGACAGGCAATTGTTAGCAATTGAACTGATGAAAGAACGCCGCACAGCCCTTATCTCCGCTGCCGTGACAGGTAAAATAGACGTCAGAAACTGGCAAGAGCCAGCCCTCACAAATAACAACAAGGAAGTCGCCCCATGAGCCGTTTAGAGAATAAGATTGAGGCTAAGAACCGCTCGATTGTCGAGGTGCTAGATAAGAAAAAATACACAGTAGACTACTATCAGCGTGAATTTAGCTGGCAGCAAAAACATATTGAACAGCTGGTGACAGACCTATCTACCGCTTTTCTCAACGAGTACGAGCCCCAGCATGAACGCACCGAGGTGGAGAACTACAACAGTTATTACCTCGGCCCATTTGTACTGAGTGAAAAAGAAGGCATGCGTAGTATTATTGATGGGCAACAGCGCCTGACATCCTTAACCCTTATCTTGGTTTATTTAAATAACCTACAGAAGTCCTATGGGGTTAATGAGGCGATTGAGGGCCTTATTTTTTCTGAGAAGTTTGGCAAGAAGTCTTTCAATATCGATGTGCCGGAACGCGCGAAGTGTTTACAGGCCTTATTTGAGCAGGGTGAATATAGTCCTACCGATGATGCTGATGTGTCTACCTTGAATATGGTGGAGCGTTACAGCGATATTGCTGAGGCATTTCCCAAAGAGGTTGATGCCGAGGTGTTGCCTTTCTTCATCGATTGGTTCAAAGAACGTGTGGTATTGGTTGAGATTTTGGCCTATTCAGATGATAACGCCTACACCATTTTTGAAACCATGAATGATCGTGGTTTAAATCTTACTCCTACCGAGATGCTCAAGGGCTATTTGCTGTCGCGCTTCAAAGATAATAGCTTAAGAAAGACCGCTAATGATTTTTGGAAACAGTCGATTATTACCTTGCAGGCCTTGGATAAAGAGGAAGACCAACGCTTTATTCAATCGTGGTTGCGGGCTAAATATGCGCTAACAATACGGCCAGGTAAGGCGGGCTCACAAAACGAAGATTTCGAAAAGATTGGTACGCGCTTTCATAACTGGTTTCGCGATAATCTGGCTTTAATGGATTTAGATAAAGACTCGCAAACGGGTTTTAACCAATTTATCAATGAGCATTTTAAGTATTACCTTGAAGCTTACCTGCGAATAGCACAAGCCGAGAAGACCCTGACCAGTGGACTGGAGTCGATTCATTATCTTCACCAATGGGGTATTGCTTCGTCACTCAAACATCCGCTATTGCTGGCATCGCTATTACCCGGTGATAGCATTGCAATGGCTAACCAGAAAATGAATCTGGTGGCTAAGTATCTTGAGATATTCTGTGTGCGCCGCTCAATCAACTTTAGAAACTTCGGTGCCACCTCTATTCGCTACACCATGTATTCGCTGGTTAAGGAGTTAAGAGACAAAAGCTTAGAAGAGTTGCAGTTCTTGTTGCAAGCCAAGCTGGAAGGTGTGGAAGAGGGTTGGGCGGCTTTTAATAGATTTCGCCTACATGGGCAGAATAAGTACTTTGTGAAGTACTTATTATCTCGACTATCGGGTTATGTTGATGAGCTGGCAGGTGAGAACACCAATTTCACTCATTACTTTCACAAAGGTACGGGCAAGCCGTTTGAGATTGAGCATATTTGGAGCCAGCATTTTGTTGAGCACAAAGATGAGTTTGATCAACAGCATGACTTTGAAGACTACCGCAATCGTCTTGGGGGCTTAGTATTACTGCCTCGGGGAACTAATCAGTCTTATGGCGATAAGCCCTATGCTATGAAAAAAAAGCATTACATAAAAGAAAACCTTTTGGTTAAGTCTTTGTGTCCTTTGGCCTATGTAAATAATCCTAACTTCAAAAAGTTGATTAGCGAGCATGCTTTGCCTTTTGAAGCCCATGAGGACTTTAAGAAAGCAAATGTAGAGGCTCGACAAGCATTATATCAGGCAATATGTGAAGAAATTTGGACATTAAAGGCGGCGGTATGAGTACATTGTCAGGGAGCGGTAAAGCCAACGAGTTTACTTTTCAAAACGATATGATTAAGCAGTTGGTCGCTAATGGCTGGCTGCTGGGTAAACCCGAAAACTACAACCGTGAACTGGCTTTGTATCCTGAAGACCTGCTGGGTTTTGTACAAGAGACTCAGGACGAGCAATGGCAGAAGTTTAAGGCTCTGTACCCTAACAATGCCGAGCAAACCTTTTTAGAGCGTGTTGCCGCACAACTAAACAAAGCTGACCCTAATGCGGCCAACAAGGCAATGCGTACCTTTGGCACTCTGGGCGTGTTGCGCCATGATTTGCGTGACCGTGGCACCCGTTTTAGCCTGTGCCAATTTAAGCCAGAGCATGAGCTTAACCCTGATACGTTAGCCGCATACAAAGCCAACCGTTTACGGGTAGTGCCTGAGCTAGTCTATAGCCCCTGGGCAACAGAGGAGCATTTAGCCGAAACTGGTACTAAGTCTAAAGCCTGGCGCATTGACTTGGTGTTGTTTGTTAACGGCTTGCCGGTGGCGACCTTAGAGCTAAAGTCAGAATTTAAACAGGCGGTGCAAAACGCCATTAAACAATACAAAACCACGCGCTTTGCTGTTGACCCTATCACCAAAAAGCCTGAGCCTTTATTAACCTTTAAACGTGGTGCCCTGGTACATTTTGCCGTAAGCCAATATGAAGTGTATATGGCGACTCGTCTTGAAGGGGATAACACCTACTTCTTACCCTTTAACAAAGGCACAGCCGAAGGCGGAGCCGGTAATGATGTACCCGAAGATGTAAACCAATACGCTACCGATTACTTATGGAATGAGGTATTACTGCCCGATAACCTGCTGAATATACTCGCGCGTTTTGTACATTTGCAGATTGAAGAGAAACAAGACTGGGAAGGCAGACAGTATAAAAAAGAAACCCTGATCTTCCCCCGTTATCATCAGTGGGATGTGGTATCTAAACTGGTTAACGCAGCGCGCATTGAGGGCCCTGGAAACAAATACCTTATTCAGCATAGTGCTGGTTCTGGTAAGTCCAACTCCATCGCTTGGGTGGCTCATCAGTTGTCTTCATTGCGGGATGATAATGGTAATAAGAACTTTGACTCGGTTATCATCGTTACCGACAGAACAGTGCTGGACGACCAACTTCAAGACACTATTTATCAGTTTGAACATACTGACGGTGTAGTGGGGCGTATCAATAACAAAGAAGGTGATGGCTCTAAATCAGAAAAGCTCGCTAGTGCCTTGGAGAACTCTCAGCCTATTATCATCGTCACCATTCAAACCTTTCCTTTTGTACTAAAAGCCATTGAAAACAGCACTAGTCTCAAAGAGCGTAAATATGTGGTGATAGCCGATGAAGCCCACAGCTCACAAAATGGCTCCACTGCGAGACAATTAAAAGAAGTACTGATGGTTGACTCAAGCGACCCTGAAGAAGAACTCAGTACAGAAGACATTCTGGATGCGGCAGTGGCATCACGTCGCGCCTCAAGTAATTTAAGTTATCTGGCTTTTACTGCCACCCCTAAGACTAAGACTCTGGAACTGTTTGGCCGCCTACCTAAGCCTGAGGAAGCACCCTCTAAAACCAATAAACCCGAAGCCTATCATGTGTACAGTATGCGCCAAGCGATTGAAGAGGGCTTTATTCTCGATGTACTGAAGAACTACACCAACTATAAGGTGGCCTATAACCTGGCCATGAAAATAGCGGGTAGCGATGAAGAGGTAGAGAGTAAAAAAGCCAAGGTAAAACTCAACCAATGGGTACGCTTACACGACTACAACATCAGCCAGAAAGTACAGGTGATAGTTGAGCACTTTAAAGACAATGTAATGGGCTTACTGGGTGGACAAGCCAAAGCGATGGTGGTCACCAGCTCCCGTAAAGAAGCGGTGCGTTATAAACTTGGCTTTGATAAATACATTACTGAGAAAGGCTACCACAAGATATTTGCCATGGTGGCCTTCTCTGGTGAAGTGGAATTTACCGATAAAGATCCTAACTCTTCGGCCATGATTGGAGACAAGTTTACCGAAACCAATATGAACCCTAACCTTAAAGGCCGTGACATGCGCAAGGCCTTTGACAGTGATGACTATCAGGTAATGATAGTCGCTAACAAGTTTCAAACTGGTTTCGATCAGCCCAAGCTCTGCGCCATGTATGTGGACAAGAAGCTTGGCGGGGTAGAGTGTGTACAAACTCTGTCGCGGTTGAACCGTATGTTCCCCAGCAAGGCGCAAACAGGTACCTTTGTGCTGGACTTTTTTAATGACTCAGAAGAGATACTGGCCGCATTCCAGCCTTACTTTCAGACGGCTGAATTGGACGATGTGTCTAATCCAAACCTGATATTTGAGTTGTTCGATAAACTCAGAGCCGCAGGCATATTCACCTGGTCTGAAGTGGAACAGTTTTGTGACGCCTTCTTCGTCAAAAACAAAAGTAATGCAGCCATAGCCAATATCTGTAAACCGGCGATAGAACGTTGGTCAAAGCGTTATAAGTCAGCCATTGAGGCTTATAAGCAAGCCAGAGAAATGTTTGAACGAACCAAGCAAACTAATGACGCTGTGTTAATTGCCAATGCTGAGAACAGCCTTAAGGACTGCAAAAAGGAAAAGGACACCCTAGAGATATTTAAGAAAGACTTGGGCACCTTTGTCCGCTTTTATGAGTTCATGTCTCAGATAGTTGACTACAACGACAAGGACTTGGAGAAACTCAGTTTATACGCTCGTAACCTGCGTCCTATGCTGCGCGAATCAGTAGTGGATGAAGATGACATCGATCTGAGCAATGTAGAGCTAAGCCACTACCGTTTATCCAAAATAAAGCAACAACACATTAAACTGCAAATAGACGACCCAGACAGTAAATTGGAGCCAGGTGAAGGCATGGGGTCTGCTACGGCCAAAGATAAGAAAGAAGAATGGCTCTCGCAGTTGATTAGCAAGCTAAACGAGTTGTTTATCACAGATCATCTAACAAAAGACGACATGGTGAACTATGCGTATACCGTTCGGGATAAAGTCAGTGAAAACGCTTTGGTGATGGAGCAACTTAAAAATAATAGCCCAGAGCAAGCCATGTTAGGGGACTTTGGCAAAGCCATAGACGATGCAGTTATGGATAGCAGTGCCGCTCACCAGAACCAGATGATGCAGTTATTGTCTGACCCAGCAAAAGCCGCAGGGTTCTCGAAGCTGGTGTTTGATTTGTTGAAGTTGGCGGAGTGAAGTAGATCAGATACTTCAGGTAATTAAGAGGTAGATCCACCTTCATGAGGGCCACCATTAATAGTCCGAGCACGTCAGGAGTGTTTTGGAATGAAGACATATATCAGGTACGCCGTAAGCGTGCGAATGCACGTAGGCTGCCTTATATATGGCTGAAGGGAATAAACACGACTGACGCGCGCAGGGGCTATGGTTGGAGGCCAATACAGTGCAATTAATAGAAATAATAAAGCCCCATGCTTTTTGTAATATAAACAAATGCCATAGCATTCACTTTGGCTCAAAGAGAAGTTCTTTTTAATATGTGTAGCAATTAATCTGACCGACAGCTCAGCCATTACCTTGTTGTGCGCGGCATCGACCCATCGTATCCATCTCCATAACAGCTCTTTTTGCCCACTGCGTGGCCTGCGCTTCGCTGTTAAGTCGTTGTCCACGCTGTGCCGCTTTCGTGCTCACGGCAAGGCTGATCAGTCATACTCGGGCGGAGGGGCGGAGCTACCCAATCTTCAACCGCTTTGGCTTAAAGATGGATATCCAAGTGACTTAACCTAGATGGTTCCTCTTACCCTATCGCGTGTGCATTCTGAGTTTAGTTACCTTTTTACAGGCGGAAGTATCGGTATCGATTTTTTAAATGTCTTAGCTAGTGAACGGGTAGCTATTGGATATCTCATGAGTCGTGAGAGAAGCGAACAGCGAATGAGCCAATATCTGATTGGTCACCTCGGCGACGATAAATAGTTCATGTCATTGACGCGCTGAGCTATGGGGAAGTAATTTAACAACCTATAAATTCACTGCTTATACCCATACAATACAATACACCCCTTTATAGGGGGGTATTGTATTGTATGGGTATAAGTGAATTAATATTGATTCGATCTGACAATTGGTATGAATAGGGCTTCATCAAATCATTGCAGACTGCAATGAGCGATCTGCGGACATTGGTTTATCCAACCATACAAGGTAGTGTAGCTTGCAAGGTCTCACTAATAACTTGTTATATTTCAAGGAGGAATTGTGCTTGAATTAATTCATGATATCGTTGGCATAAATGACGCTGGACAAAAGTGTCACCCATTTAAAGGTGTGCGTGGAGAAAAAAAAGGCTTCTATAGCTTCACATTTTCATCTGACAACACAACCTTCAGACCAATCACTGAAACTGAACTTCGCAAGAAAATTGAAGATAGTGATTTCAATGAGGTGGGCCGTATCAGAATGATACCAGCGGGAGAAACCAAAACCTCTGGGGCTGGAGCCTTGTCAGTTTTCACTTATTTGGGTAAGCGGGTAATTTGAAATATAACAAATAAATCAAGTTAGCTCCTCCTCCGTCGTCGGTCGCATACGCATTGGCTTGCTCTCATACCTCGGGTAATTTAGTCAACAAGCCTGCGCCGCTTATTTGAAACATTATGCCCAACATTCAATAGTGTAAGCACACCGGAGTATTCAAATTGTCATTACTGCATCAAATACAAGAATCAGTAGTTCAGGAAGGTTCCGGTTTAGGATCTGTTCTTTTAAAACTCCGCCTACTTGCAGCAAGACTCGGAAGCAATGTGCTCGAAGAGTGGGTAAAGCATGAATCTGAGGGATACCCTAAAGAGGTGGAAGTCCCTTCATATCGAATAGTAGGCGTTAGTTATACAGGAGTGTTTTCTGGCCCTTTTGGTTCTGGAATCAATAACGCACAAATACCACCATACCTGGTTGAAAAATTTGCCGGTAAAAGCTGGACGAATTATGCTTTTAGAGAAAGCATCGCGGCAGTAGATGAACTTGCAAAAAGCAGCACTGAAGGTGGGAGTATTGGAATAGATGCTTCAAACCTAATAATGTTACTTCAAGGAAAGATCTATAAGGGATATGCCTGTAATGAGATAAGCGGTACCATTTCCAGCACTTCACTACCTGAAATTCAACAGTCTGTTCGCAGTCGAATCCTTGAGCTAACTCTAGAGTTCGAAAAATCCATCCCTGCAGCAGCGCATATCACCTTTGGGGCACCAAAAAGTGAAGAGACAAATTCAGAGTCAGTACAGCAAATATCCCAGCAGATAATCTATGGAAACGTAACGACGGCAGTTGCAGGAGGTCATGGGTCTCATGTCTCTGTAGTAGTTAATGAAAGAGATAAAGATTCATTAGTTCAGCATCTCACGGCATCTGGATTACCAGAGGATGATGCGACCTCACTAGCTGAAGTTCTTGCAACAGAGGAGCCGGAAAGTTCAGAAGGACCTTTTGGAGCTAAAGCAAAAGACTGGATAACTTCAAATTTAAAGAAGGCAGTAAACGGAACCGGGAAAATAGGTGTGTCCGCAGCAACAACTGTAATCACTGAGGCTGCAAAAAAATATTATGGCTTGTGAGTATAATGTGCATAACAAGGCCGTTAAATCGTTCGCTTGGCTCACAGGGGCGCTCCTGCCGTCTCACCTCTTATGGCAACGTTAATGAACATCCGCTATTGTTCCCACGCCCCATAGGTTAAATCGAAAATTCCCAACGGCAGGTATTGTGGCATTCCTGCCGTTCAAAACCCGTTTATCGAGCCACAGCTATGACCGCTTTTGGCACAGTGACGACTGTCAGATGGGTGCGTAATAACATGAAACCGATCGGTCAATAACATTGAAGACGATCACTTTTTTGTCTTCCAGTAGATCTCAGTAAAATCTAACTTGTGTGATCGGCTTCAGTCAAGGAATTTAGTTTTTTTCGCATGGATTCGCCTTTTAATTCTAACTTAATTGCCCCGTGAACAAGCCGATCTAGGATCGCATCTGCATGC
>Ga0307488_10003061_pt1 | contig 14040 bp, 5 predicted proteins | sample SB02metaG_FD_202248 | JGI IMG/M metagenome (GOLD analysis project Ga0307488, IMG submission 202248) | Sea-ice brine microbial communities from Beaufort Sea near Barrow, Alaska, United States - SB 0.2 | ecosystem: Environmental > Aquatic > Marine > Coastal | place: USA: Alaska | collected 2017-05-06 | reverse complement strand
ATTCTAAAAACATTTCCCATCAGCAATCCAAGTGACAAGCTACGGATTCCCTGCGGCTTCAAGATCCATTTCTTTTCTGCAATTTCCCTTCTTCTTGGCAGTTCCCTAAGCGCCGAAGACTGGCCCATGTGGCGTTACGACGCCGAACACCGGGCAGCCTCTCCCGAAAATCTTCTGGGCGAACTCCAACATCAATGGACGCTAAAACTATCGCCCCGCGAACAGGTCTGGGACGATCCGTTGAACCACGACTTGATGTCCTACGATCGCATCTTCGAACCGATCGTTCTAGGCGACCTGATGTTTGTCACTTTCAACGACTCTGACAAGGTCGTGGCCTACAACACTGCCGACGGGAGCGAATCGTGGAGTTTCTACACGGATGGCCCTGTCCGACTTCCGCCCGTGGGAGACAAATCAACTATCTACATCACCAGTGACGATGGATTTCTCTATTGCCTCGACGCCGAGACAGGCGCACTTCGTTGGAAATTCGCGGGCGGTCCGTCTCCCTTGAAAGTCCTCGGCAATAAGCGTCTCATCTCAGCGTGGCCAGCTCGTGGCGGTCCGGTAATTCGCGACGGACAGGTCTACTTCGCTGCCAGCATCTGGCCTTTCATGGGCACGTTCATCTATTCACTGAATGCTGACACCGGGGCTGTGAATTGGGTGAACGACAGCACTGGCGCCCAATATATCAAACAACCGCACAGCGCTCCCTCTTTCGCCGGAGTCGCTCCCCAGGGAACCCTCGTCGCCACCGACAAATATCTCCTCGTCCCCGGCGGGCGTTCGGTCCCTGCTGCCTTCGATCGCTCGACCGGAAAATTCATGCATTTCGAAATCAACGCCGGCGGCAAAGGCCACGGAGGCTCCTTTGTGATCGCCAATGGCTCCGAATACTTTGTCCACACCCGCGAGCGAGGCGTTTGCAGTTACGATGTCGCCGACGGCAAAAAAGACTCATTCACCTGCAATGAACCGGTTCTCACTCCGGATTACCTCTATACTTCCCACCACACCGGAGAAAAGATGATTCAGGTGTTTGATGCGAAAAAGAAGCAGGTCTGGTCGATCAAGGCAGATGGCACCGGTGATCTGATCAAGGCCGGTAGCAGGCTCTTTGCCGGCGGTTTGAATTCGCTTACCGCGATCGATCTCTCCGAAAGCGGGCATGAGGGAGTTCCAGCCTGGACACTTGAGGTCGAAGGAAATATCAAACGTTTGCTGGTAGCGAACGGGAAATTATTCGCAGTCACCCTTGATGGTCAGATTATGGCATTCGGCAGCGGCCCACGTTCAGATCGAACCATCGTCCCGGAAACTCAGAAGCCCGTCGCCACCGCTGCCGCGCGTGCCGCAAAATTTCTCGAGCAAACAAAGGCAAGCGATGGCTACTGCCTTTGGTATGGCATTGATGACATCGAGCTTCTTGAGTCATTACTCACCGGCTCCGATCTGCGCATCATTGCAGTTGAATCTGACGCAGAGAAAGTCGCGCAACTTCGGCGACGATTCGATGCCGCCGGTCTATACGGTGACCGCATCACCATCCATCAAGGCACCCCGGCCACTTTCAAAGCGCCTCCTTACATCGCCCATCTCGTTCATGTCAGTCCCTCCGTCGGGCAGCTGACAAAGGGTGCGCTCGAATCGCTCTACAACTCAGTGCGACCTTATGGTGGAGCGCTCTCTCTGGATCCCGCCGTTCGCGAACTGGTCGACACGGCCGATCTGAAACGCGGGAAGATCACAGAAAATGATTCTGGTCTGATCGTTTTCCGGGAAGGTGCCCTCCCCGATTCCGCCGACTGGACCCACCAATATGGCGATATCGCCAATTCCGTTAAATCCGACGACAGCCGCTTGAAGCTCCCGCTCGGCGTCCTCTGGTTTGGTGGCAGCTCGAATGCGAACGTCCTCCCTCGTCACGGCCACGGCCCGCCCGAACAGGTCATCGGCGGACGCATGTTCATTGAAGGCATCAACAGCATCAGCGCCCGCGACGTCTACACTGGCCGAGTCCTCTGGATTCGCCACTTCGACGACCTTGGCACCTTCGGTATCTACTACAACGAAACCTACGCAGACACACCGCTCGATCCGGCCTATAACCAAAAGCACATTCCCGGCGCGAACGGTCGGGGAGCGAATTATGTGGCCACCGAAGACGCGATCTATCTGGCAATCGACGACGGCTGCCACATCCTCGATCCCCAGACGGGTGAAACCAAAAGGATCATTCGTCTGACCAAATCCAGCGGGCAGAGTGAAGCTCCGAAATGGGGTTTCATCGGCATTTACAATGACGTTCTTATCGGCGGCAAAGGCTTTGCCAATTTCAGCCAAAAATACGCAGCCGATGATGAAGCGGTGGTTCCATCGATCGAAGACTATTCGGCCAGCGCCGGCCTGGTCGGCTTTGATCGCCGCACCGGCGAGAAGCTCTGGGAAATCCCTGCGCTTCACAGCTTTCTCCACAACGGCATTGTCGCCGGTGATGGTCGAATCCACTGCCTCGACAAACTTCCCAAAAGCGCCGAAGACAAAATAAAGCGACGCGGACGGGATGTTCCTGACACCTACCGAATTCTCACGGTCGACAGCCGCACAGGCAAAGAACTTTGGGCCGACAACAAGGATATCTTCGGATCCTGGCTCAGCTATTCAAAGAAACATGACATCCTCCTCCAGGCCGGCGCCAAAGCCAGCGACCGACTGAAAGATGAAGTGAGTCAGGGCATGATCACCTATCGCGGCAAAACCGGCGACATCGTCTGGCAGCGCAGAGACCTCAGTTATTCCGGGCCGTGCATCCTCCACAATGAATTGATTATCGCCAACGCCGATCAGCACTCAAATAAGAAAGACAAAGGCAACATCAGCACCGTGTTCAGTCTACTCGACGGTTCCGATCAAACGGTCCTCAATCCGATCACCGGAGTCGATGAACCCTGGCGGATCGTTCGCGGCAAAGGCTGCAACTCGATCATCGCCTCTGAAAATTTTCTAACTTTCCGCGACGGGGCAGCCAGCTACTACGATTTGGAGAACCCCACCGGCATCGGTAGCTTCGGCGGATTCAAATCCGGTTGCACAGCCAATCTCATTGTAGCCAACGGAGTCCTCAACGCCCCTGATTACACTCGCACCTGCAGCTGTTCGTATCAGAACCAGACCTCGCTCGCCCTGGTTCATATGCCCGATGTCGAACTCTGGACCTCCAGCTTGCTCGGCGGTTCCGATAAAGGCACAGGTTCGATCAGCCGAATCGGCTTCAATCTGGGTGCCCCCGGGGACCGTCAATCCAGTGCCGGAACGATGTGGCTCGATCACCCTTCCGTCGGCGGCAGTTCCCCATCCGTTACTATTGAGGTAGCAGGCGAAGGGTTGGAATATTTCCGACAACACACATCCGCGATCAAAGGATCTGATCTGCCGTGGGTCATGGCGTCCGGAGTTCGCAACGTCCAGAGCATTACCATTCGCCCGGAAACAAAGAGCGGCTCAGCCTCAAATTCATCGGACCCCGGCACCATCGTAGCCGACCACAGCTCCGACACCGGCGAGGAATCTGCGGACGGCAAAGTGAACATTACCAGCAGCGATCTGGAAATGACGAAAGACAAATCTGAGCAACTCGTTGGAATCCGTTTTCGCGACGTGGAGCTGAAACGCGGACAGAAAATACCCCCGACCTTCATCCAATTCACCGTCGATGAGACCGGATCGAATCCGACTCAACTATCCATCCACGCCGAAGCGAGCGATAATGCGGAGGAATTTTACGCGAAGGCCACAAACATCTCCCGCCGCAAACAAACTAAAGCTTCCGTGTCATGGTCTCCCGAGCCCTGGACTAAAGAAGACGAATCCGGCCCCGGGCAAAACACACCTGATGTGGCATCGCTCATCGCCGAAGTTATCGCCCGCCCCGGCTGGAAGCCCGGTAACACCATCGCTTTCATCATCACCGGCAACGGGAAACGGGTTGCTCAATCCAGAGCAGAGGGTGCCCCTAAACTCGTGATGAAGAAAGACACCGACATTGAGCAGACCACGTCGGTGAAATCGGCTCCGGAAAAGACTTATTCGGTCCTCCTGTATTTCTCAGAACCCGATTCACTGAAGCCCGGTGAGCGCGTTTTCGATGTAGCCCTTCAGGATAAGATCGTTTTAAAGAACGTTGATCTCGCAAAGACAACGGGAAAGAATCAAGGCCTTGTCAAACGATTCGAAGGTGTCGACATCGCTGATGTTCTGAAAATTACTCTGCAGAAATCTCCAGGCTCCACGCGACAGCCTATCCTGTCCGGAGTGGAACTGATTGCTGAATGACGGATCGGTTTCAAAAAACCCCTTCCCCTGTGGTCTCTCCCTAAGAATTTGTGAATTGAATATCGAACAAGGGAAGGCTTGTCGGAGGCAGACGAATCTTGAAGGGGGAGGATTTCACCTCAGTAATCCTTTTGCCTGGCATGAGTTCGACTCACCGAAAATGAATGGTAAATTGAGTCGTGGAAAAGGTCGTAAAAAAACTCAACCTCAAAGACGAAAAAGAAGCTCCTTTGTATGAAACAGAGGAATCCATGCGCATTTTTTCAGAACTCCTAAAGCGAGGACGATCTTTCTATCCAAACAATGGAACTAAAGAAAGATACCCCCGAATTTGTCGAATTGTTCCTCTCCGAGAAAGTTGATTGTTTGAATCTAAAGTTGGCTGAACCGGAAGCACCCTCCTCTCCAAATTCTTGCCGCTTGTAGCACCCCATCGAATAACCGATGAATCTATTCTCATGAATTTCTATTTTGATAAGCTTGGCCGCACCGTCCTCGAACGGTGGCAGCAGCAGAATTTCTCGCTCGAAGCGTTTCCGGAGCTCGCCCGACTTGCCATTGAGGAAGCGCCGCCGTCTGAGAACGTGGATCTCGAGGAGACGATTCACGAGTTCCTGAGTAACGACGACCAGCCTTTTCAGAGCCAGTCCGGATTCGGTCAGCCCGAGCTGGTCGCATTCAATCATCCCCGTTTCTATATTCAGATCCTCTTTTGGTTGGACGGAACCACCGACATTCATCAGCACGAATTCTCCGGCGCGTTCCATGTCATGCAGGGATCCAGTATTCATACCGAGTTCGTCTTCGCAGGAGCTCAGTCGGTCACGCCCCATTTGCGCATCGGCGACCTTCAGATGAAGGAGATTGAGCTGCTGGAAACCGGACGCACCATCCCCATCACCTCTGGACGGGAATGCATCCACTCCCTCTTCCACCTCGATACGCCCTCCATCACAGTGGTGATCCGCACCCATCACGATCCCGGCACCGGACCGCAGTATAATTACCTGCCGCCCCACCTCGCGATCGACCCAATTCACGCGGATGCTCTGACACAGCGACGCAAGCAACTCCTCGACGTGCTCGAAACTCTCGACCATCCCAATTACGCAACCCTCTTGAGTGAAATGATCGAAAGCCTCGATTTCGAACGTGGCTTCATCATGCTGCTTCACACCATGAGCCGCCTCCAGCTTCTCGACGAGTGGGAACCCATTCTGGCGACGTTTCAGAAAAAGCACGGGGAACTCGCCAAGGGAGTTCCCAACACCCTGGCCGAAAGCCGCCGCCGGGAATCCATCTCCCAGATGCGTTACCACGTCGAAGATCCCGACCATCGCTTTTTCCTCGCGCTGCTCATGAACGTGCCTACGCGCAAAGACATCGTCGCACTCATCACCGAACGCTTTCCCGATCAATCACCGATCGAGACGATCCTTGGCTGGGCAGGAGAACTGATCGAGCCCACCTATTTTGGCCTAACCCTTCTCGATGCCGCCGTTCCTGAAACCCTCGACGCGACCAACGAAGCTCAGTTCGATTTACTGATCGACGGGCTGAAACACGCGATGGATGAAGACTCGGAAAGTAACGATTTGACGGCAGAACAAGCCGAGATTCAAGCCGCTCTGGCTGGCTCGTGCCTGCGGCCCCTGTTTTCATGAAACGAACGGCCTTTTCTCAGGCCGAACTATACGATCAATTGTTGGATCGCGCCTCTTTGGTCCAATTTTTTCCGAGACATCTCAAGGTCGAAATCGCCGTAGTGTTCGATGGGATTTCCGTGGGCGTTCAGCAGCGTGGTGTACCAATTGCCGATGGTTTTGTGCCCCTCGGTGGCGTGCGCAGGTAGGCGAACGTAGCGCCCCCTCATGTCCAAATTGCACTTTTCCCCAGCCAAAACGACGAAAGGAGCCTCGGTTCCTTTGCTGTGGTGGCCTTCGCCATTTTCGGGGAAATACATGACGACGGTGTTGTCGAACATCGTTCCGTTTCCTTCGGGAACCGCTTTGAGCTGATCAACGATTTTCGCAACTTGCTGCATGTGCCCAGTCCGGATTTTTTCGCGAATCTTATCGGCAGGAACGCCGCTGTAACCGCCGTTGTGGCCGAGCTCATGAATCGAAATTCGATCGCCTTCGTTTCCAGCAAGGCCTCTGACCGGAGTGGAAAGTTCGTCGATTGTGTAGGTCACGACATTCGTCAGCCCAGTGATCAGCGCCGAAATTAGAACGTCGGTCATGGCCTCCTGTTTCTCGGGAGTGCTTGCATTCAAACCACCGTCGGCGTGAACAGGATCGATTGTTGGAAGGTGCATGGCGATCGCATCGGACATCTTCTCCAGCTTCTTGTTCCGGTCGCGAATCGATTGAATGGAATCGATGTGATTGCTGAGCTTGAGCTTTTCATGACCGAGCAGCGCCTTCGTCTTGATGTCTTCTTCGCCCTGAAGAAATTCCAGCATCGCGTTGTCGGAGTCGACCGCACCTGAGTTTGTGACGGATTTGAAAAGCTCGTTGTAGGCGGTTTGCGGATCGGCATAGCAGTAATTTCGCTGGTGCGGGCCGGACGCGGAATACCCAGCGACAATTCCAGTTCTGAACTGGCTGTAATTTCCGGTGAGGGAAAGTTCGACGTGACCAAACGGCGAAGGGGAAAGTTTCGCGAGTTCAAAATCGATGGTGGCGCGTTTGATTCCGCTGAGGGAATTCCGGCCGGATTTGTATGCTCCCATCACGGACGAATACGACCAGTGCCCGTTTTCGCTCATCTTGGAGGACAAGCCCTGGAGGATGGAAAGGTCAGCTTTATGACCGACAATCGGCTGCAGCCAGGCTGGCAATTCGTGTCCATCGAGATCGATTTCGAGCGCCTGCTTTTTGTCGTCGAGTGCTTTTTCATCGGCGGAGAAAGTTGGCAGGGCCAATTCTTTCGGGCGAATGCCATTCGATTTGCGGATGAAAACGAAGCGCTTTGGCGTTCCATTTACTGCAGCAAAAAACGAAGGCGGCATCGCGAGGACACCGGCTCCGAGAGCGGCGTGGGTGAGGATATCCCGTCTAGTTTTCATCGGCTGAATTTTGAATAAGTTTTCTATAAATGAACGAATCGGAAGTGAGCAGAGAAATGATGACGGCATCGAAACTGCCGCCACTTTCGAGGTAAGCCTGATCGGCGTCGATCAGTGTTTTTGAATCGGAGAGAACTTCGTTTCGCCCCATGAAATAACGGAACGCGTGGCGGATGATCGATTGGCGCACGCGTTCGGATTTTGCCAAACGATCCGCGAGATCGATCGCCCCATCAAGATTGCCATCAAGCTTTTTGTCACCAGATCCGGAAAGATGTCCCGTGGCATTAACGGGCAGCGTTTTGTAAATGTCGCGCAAATCGATGTGCGCCGCCGCTTTATCGGGCCCTTTCGTGACGAGATTATCCGGGTGTTCAAGCGACTCGTCTTTTCGGAAACGCCCGAAGTCGTCATACATTTCGAAAGCGTAGCCGAGCGGGTTCATTTTTTCGTGACACTTCCAGCAATACTCCGCTTCGGTGACATCAGCCAGCCGGTTGCGCAGGGTCTTGTGATGATCTTCGGGAATGGCCGCCTCGACGGTGATCGGGAGATCGGGCACGGTTCCGGCGAGCAATTTTTCGCGCACGAATTTCCCCCGAATCACAGGATCGGTTTCCGTATTTTGCGCGTGCGCGATTAGCCACGCGGGATGAGTCAGCATGCCTTTTCGATTCACTACTTTGGCTGGTTGCGTGGTGGGATAGTTCCAGTTTTCGAGTGCTATGTTATAAAATTTCGCTACTTCAGGGGAGCGAAGCTGCAAGCCCACGCGGGTAGTACCGTTCGATGGGCCGTGCGACGGAAACGATGGGTAGGGTGCTGCGGCGGTTTGTCCTTTCGCGAATCGCATCGTAAAACTGGTCATTGCGGTTTTGAACGATCTCATCGGATCTTTACGACCGCTTTTAACGAGGTTGGCGGTGTCTACTCCCCGCATCTTGATCTCGTCGAGGAATTCTTTGTGCTTGAGCAAATCTTCAGCTTCAAAATTTTCCCAATCGTGATCTTTGAAGTGATCATAAACCCTTCGAAGACGATCAGCCGATGCCTTGATCGCTTCGTTGTCGCCGGAGTGATAAACGTAGAACTTTTCCGTGGTCAGCAGTTCCTCGAAAACGTTTTGGTCGTTTTTAAGAATATACTCAACCAGCCGATCTGCCTCGCCGACGAGCCGGCCTTTTGCTCCGTCGTAATTTCCGCCGAACCGTTTGTTGTCCTTGAAAATGGGGAGCATTTTTTGATACCCGAAAAATTCCCGGAAAAATCTTAGTTTGCGAATTGGAAGGTTGGTGATGCTCGCTGTGAGTTGGAGCCGTTGAACCCCCTCATCGATCACATAAAATTGGTCGCGTTTTTCCAGCAGCCGTGTGACCTCCCGCCGGTAACCTTCTCGCGTGTTGAGCTTGCCTGACTTCGCGGCTTCTGCCAATTTCTCGTCTGGACTGCTATCGGTCAGTGCGTAGGAAATGGCGTAGCTCGCGTCGAAAGGCGACAACATCTGGCGACCGGATTCATCGGGCTCGCTTTCGCCAAATTCAGACCGATAAACGAAATCCGTTTTTAACATCAGTGTCTGAATCAGCTTTTCGATCGCGCTTAAATTGCCGAGGCTTTCGAGGTAGGAATTTGAAATGGCAGTATATTTTGCCAACTCGTCAGCTGACGGAGCACGTTCGAAGACTTTAAGAAACAGCTCGTCGACCAGTGCCTTCACCAGCTCTGTATTTGGCAATCCGGCGTCGATTCGATCCTGCTCGAAACCGGCCTCCCACACCGTCATGCATTTCTCGATAATCCCGGTGTAGCGATCATTTTTCTTACGATGCGCGAGAATCGTTTCCGAGATAATCGCCATCTCTTCATCGCTGAGTGGCTTGTAGACATGCGGCCGCGTCTTCTTCCAAAACATTTCCTCGTTTTTGAGATAGGGCTCCATATAGCCTTTCATGAAAGTGACACGCCCATGAATCTTCCGCTCGCTGTGACCGAAGTAAAACCATTCCCGTTCGCTCTTCGCGAGGCGCTCTTCATCAGTAACGCCGTCCTTTTTGTAATGCGCCATCGAACGGTAAATAATGTCCATTTCCTCACGGCCGGGATTTGCCGCATGCCACGGCGCGATTTTTATTTCCTCACGGGGCGCCGGCGGGACAACTGTTTTTGGCGAAACCGCGACAAATTTTGGAAGGAAACTGTCGTTCCCCCCCCCGTATACATCGATTAGGATTTGTTCGATAAAATTGGTCAAAAACATCTCGCGGCTCGCCAGCGTTTTTTCCTGCTGCCACTCCAGTTCCATAATTTTTGCGATCGCCGGGGCGTAGCGGACGTCGCGCCGCGTTTGGTAAATCATGTGATCCGCCGCTTCTTTTGCGTTGGTGATCATCGTCAGCAAATGCCCGCCGTTAAGCGTTTCATTCGCGTAATAACGCACGCCCGTGTTCGTCGGCAGGAGAAACGGATTCGTCAGATTCACCCGCCGATGGTTGTCACCAATCACGTATTCCCGCTTTCCATCGATCGTTTGATGAGGGTTGTGATTCAAAATTCGATTGAATTTCGCATCGAAAATGAACTCGCTGATCAACCATCGGCGATCTGTCGTGAAGCCTTTCAGTTCTGCATAGTCACCGGAAAATAGCTTCTCGTGATTAACGTAGTTTCCGTATTCAGGTTTTCTCAGTTTGTCTTCCAGCTTTGAGGCACTGTGCTTTTTCAACTCTAGGGAAATCCAACTCAGCAGCGCTGCCCGTTCATCCCGGCTCGGCTGCGCCTTCTTTTTTTTCGGGGGCATTTCCTCGAAATGAAGCGCTTCCTGCATGTTATTCAGCAAGTCGAGACGTTCTTCGAGCGGGAGATCCATCAAATGGTCCAAGCGGACATCACCTTTTTCCGTGTCCGCATCGTGGCAATTGAAACAGTAATTCTGAAGAAACCCGTCCACGTTTTTCGGAACGACCAAGCCGCTCGACCCGTCTGCTGTGAAAGCGGCGATCGAGAATGGCAAAACCAAGATTACCAGCGAAGCGCGCAGGTGTTCGAAACAGCTGATCATTTTCCTTTTATTTCAGTAACGCTGCCATTGCTCTTACCTGCCGTCCCTGTTTTTGTGAAAAGGAGAGGAATATCACGACAGGATCTCCATCATCGCAGCCACTGAATTGGGCGTTAACAATAAAACTTTGGGGATTTCACTCACTTAGCCAACAACTCAACCATCGCTTTGCCCATTTCCTCGCCAACGTTCATGTAGGTTTCAGGATTTCCGCTGTAGTGGCCGCTAGAGCTGCCTCCCTTTGAAAGCGGGTGAGTATAGACAAAGGCAACGTCATCCTTGAGTTCAACATCATCGCTCTGTGCGACGGCTTTCATCGCATCGAGAATTTTTCCGTCGCCGCCTTGAGAACCTTCTTCGGTCTGCCCCAGAGATGCCGTGACAAACTTGGCATCGGGGGCATCAAAATCTTTCCGAAGCGACTTGATCAGCTGGATCAGATTTTGTTCATACATTTCAAAGTGAGCTGCATTCCGCATGTCCTTGTCGCCCTGCCACCAGAAAAATCCGGCAACTTCGTATGACTTGGCACCAGGGTAGTATTTATCGAGGTCTTCAAGCACGGCCTTGGCGGCGGCGATATCACCATCATACTGACACCCGGCATACCATTTACCCTCAACAGGCTCGCCGTTGCCTATGGGGTCATCCGGGGTTCCACGGTAACCAGGCTGCGTTGTCCCACCGTGCTCATAAGGTTCGGTACCGGGAGGCAATAGGTCCCAGCCAAGGCTGCGGTTGCCGATGCAACTCTTGAGGATCATGACCGGTGAGTCAGTGACATGACCGACATGGTGGCCTATCCCGATTTCCGGACCAATATTTCCCTGAATGGTCATCCAGTCATTGGTGAAATCTTTTGCCAGGCTATTACCGGAACACATGACACGCACATTACGAACATCCTTGCGCACCGTCCACCCACCGGAATCATCAACAAGGTAAGGGTATTTTTCCGCCGCAACCGATTGTAGAGCATTTGGTTTTCCAAAGCCGAGCATATTCGACTGTCCCAACAGGATGTAGACCTGCACAGGCTTGCTCATGTCTGCTTCCTCGCCGTCGGGACTTGGCAACACTTCGGGGAGTTCCCCAGATATTTCAGAGGAGCTGCCGCCTGCCCTGGTTGCAGAAACCAATTTGACGCCCTCAGTCTTCAGCCACTCAATGTCCTCTCCAGACAAAATATCCCGGATGAAGCTCATGTCTTTACCATTTCGCACTACGACCACTTGGCCGGTTGCTTTATCATAGGATTTCAGATCACCCTCAAACGTCTTGCTGCCGTCTGCGCTTTTCCACGTACGAGCGTCGAGCGGTTGGCTGAAAAGCGTGATCGCCATCACCGCAACAAAGCGAATCATAAACCGGTGAAAACGAGGTGAGGAGTGTGTTCTGGAAGTCTTATTCATTGCTGTTGCCATTGGAATCAATATCCAGAAACCTACAATTTCAGCAAGTGACTACGCTCTCCCATTTGCGAAAATGTAAAGTATATTTGCGTCATGAAATCCCCCACCTCGCCCCGTCGTGTCGCCATCTCGCTTGCGATGCAATGGGGATACAAACGCCATTTGGAAGTCTACGCCGGTTGCCAACGCTACGCAGAAGAAGCCGGTTGGGAATGCTCCATCAACCCAGCTGTTGATGCCGAATTGCGTATTTCAGCCGCAAAAAAACCACCCTTCGACGGAGTCATCGCCCGCGTCACACAAAGTCTCGCCACGGCTGCGCAAAAGTCCCGCGTCCCCGTCGTCAACACCTGGCTGAACACTCCCGTCAAAGGTTTGCCAAGCATTTTCCCCGATTACGAAGCCGTCGGAATCATGGCCGCAGAACATCTTCTGGGCCGTGGATTTCGCCAGTTCGGATACCTCGGCTACAAACACGACATCGATTCTCGATTGGAATTGCGCGGCTTTAAAAAAGTGATCGAGGCGGCTGGATTTAAATGCAGCCCCCACCATTTTTCCCGAACTGCGCTTATTAAAAAAGACGGCTGGCCCGAATTTTACGCCGGTCTCGAAAAATGGGGCGCTTCATGGAAACCGCCGATCGGAGTTTTCGTGACCCGGGATCTCTACGGGCGTTATCTCCACGACGTGTGCCGAAAAGCGGGCCTACACGTTTCGCAAGATGTCGCCATTGTCGGCAGAGAGAACGAACCCACGATCTGCGGAGCACCGACGCCAACCCTCACCAGTATCGACCTTGGCTACGAACAAATTGGTTATCGCGCCGCCGAAATGCTCGATCGACTCATGAACGGCGAAGCCCCGCCTGCATCCCCCGAACTGGTTGCGCCGCTCGAGCTGATCCCCCGCCAATCGACCGATTCCTTCGCCGCGACTGATCGTTTAGTCGCCCGCGCCCTGCTGTTCATCGCCGAGAATTGTCATCATCGAATCGAAGTCAAACACGTTGCCGAAGCCGTCGCCACCACCCGCCGAACCTTGGAACGACGGTTCCGGCTTTCAGTCGAACGAAGCATTGCCGAAGAAATCACCCGCTTCCGGCTCGAACGCGCCAAACGCCGCATGGTCGAAACCGACGAGCCCCTCAAAACGGTCGCCCACGATAGCGGATTCCTCGATTCCAACCATTTCTACAAAACCTTCGTTCGCGTAGAAGGAACCACGCCAACCCAATACCGGGTTGAGCGGCAACGATAGAGACGTCGTTTCACGAACAGACCCTATTGATTCGGCGAACAGACCTGTTGCTTCGTTGCGATCGTCTGAGCGAAATCAGCGAATCGCGATGAAATCGTGACGCAGAACGGCGTATGATTGCCGCAAATCCCCCTTTGATTCATCTTGAGTGAAAACCCTCCACAAGTTTAGTTGATCCTGCTTGAAAGCCACTTTTCCGCATTTCCAATCATGAACGCATTCCTTCGACTTTTCGCCCTTTTGCTCATTTTTACGCTGCCGGTTTCCGGGGAAGCCGCCGATCAGGTGCCGCTCACCGAAGTCGGCAAAAAACTGGAGACGCAGTATGCCGAACAGCTTGAGAAGCTTCAGGCTGAACTTGCTGCCAAAATACCGCAGAAGGATCAAGCCAAGGGTGAAACGCTGAATCAGTTCCTCGCTGGCGACGCGTTAGACGCTCAGCTCGTGAAATTTGTCGTTCTGAACGAAGCAACCCCTCGCGGTTTGGCGGAGTTTGCTCAGCAAGGCAAAGAGGAGTGGGCGTTGGTCGAGCAGTTGCTGGCGAACACCGATCTCATGAAGCAGATGCTGGTGGCCGACGGCGCCAATGCCGAAAAAATGGGGCGCGATGGCTACGGCCCGGCCCAGTATGGCGAAGCCATGAAAATTTATGCGAACATTCAAAAGGCGAGCGAGAAAGCCTCTGCGAATGTTCTGCAGCGGCTGGCGGTTGCCATCGCTCTGGAACATGCCGTGCCAATCGCGCAGGCAAACCCGGAGGCCGCGACCGATGCGCCTGCCACCGTCGATCCGGTGAAGCGCTACCTTCACTACGAAAAGGCCTACGTTGACGGCGAGCTGGATTCGACGTTCAAACAACTCAGCGCCTGGGACCTCCGCATGGTTGCCGACGGCGACGAGCC
>Ga0307488_10003057_pt1 | contig 14049 bp, 12 predicted proteins | sample SB02metaG_FD_202248 | JGI IMG/M metagenome (GOLD analysis project Ga0307488, IMG submission 202248) | Sea-ice brine microbial communities from Beaufort Sea near Barrow, Alaska, United States - SB 0.2 | ecosystem: Environmental > Aquatic > Marine > Coastal | place: USA: Alaska | collected... | reverse complement strand
TATATACACATGCTGTTCTACGGTATCTGTCGCTACATTTTCTGGCTCGATCTCTACTGAACACGGGTTTTGCGTCCACTGCTCGGCGAGACGCATAACATCATCAGTAAAGGTCGCAGAGAAGAATAAAGTTTGGCGATTTTCACAACGCGGAGTCAAGCGCACAATACGTCGCACCTGAGGAATAAAACCCATATCAAGCATACGGTCAGCTTCATCTAACACCAAGATTTCAACCTGATCTAAATGCACATCTTTGTTGCTCGCAAAATCAAGCAAACGTCCCGGTGTTGCGACTAGAATATCGACAAACTGATTACGTACTTTTTGTTGCTGTTTGGCGTAGTCCATACCGCCCACGAGCGTATGCACGGTTAAGTCGGTATGTTTCACTAATAATTTTGCATCTTCAGCGATCTGCACGACCAACTCACGAGTCGGCGCAATAATCAGCGTGCGTGCCTCACCCGCATAACGCTCACCTTCCAGTGGATTTTTAAGTAGATCGTCGATAATCGCCGTAAGAAACGCGGCTGTTTTACCCGTACCTGTTTGCGCCTTACCCAGCATATCGTGACCATTTAAAGTGTTCGGTAACGATTGTGCTTGTATAGGTGAGCAATACTCAAAGCCTAAATCAGCAATAGCATGCATTAGAGAGGGTTCTAGACCTAAATCGTGAAAGCGAGTTTTACCTTTGACTTCTGGTACAGCAAATTGGCTGATATCCCAATCAGGCTGCTTAGCTTTATTGGGTTTTCGTGAACGAGGTGACTTTTTAACTGTACCGTTATTCTTTTTCTGCTGTGTAGACGCTGCAGCAGAGGGGTTCTTATTGTCAGACTTACTGTCAAACTTAGTGTCCGATGCAGGAGAAGACGTAGCTTTACTAAACAGTTTTTTAAACAAGCGGGGTACCTAATAATGATATGTGTTGAGTGGTTATATATCTAGCGGTGTACGATGCGAAAATATATATAGTTCTTCGTAAATTTTTCAGTGAGTATAGCACGTGTCGTCTTTAACCATTGTCTCCATTCTCCATGGTGCATGCTGGCAGCAATGAAAGCATGCACGTCTAGCGCAGAAGATCAGCATTCGCATCACCTTCATCGCGATTAAGTATGTCCTTGATATACCGCAGCACGTGTTGCTTCGCACGATATGTCGATGTAATGATATATAACAACAGAATCGTCATACCGACCAATACCGGTAAGGTAAATGAAGAAAGTAACATTGCTAATGACAAGCCCACCAACAAAACAAAACTCACATACGTCACACCGTTCCGGTGCAGCTGTCGACGACACGCTTCAGCTTTTTCAACAGTATCAACATGTTCCCGTGTTAGCGCTTCACAAGTAACGATAAAACCTTTTTCTCGTTTGCGCCCTAGCGTATTAAATAGATCCATCATAACGATTGACTTCCTATAGAATTGTTATTATCACTCTTAGCTCTTGGCTTCATTCTATTCGCCGCAGAACATACATGGCAATGAGGATCTTTAGGTAACGTTAACTCTCGCCACTGATGGGCTTTCGCATCAAACAATAGCAACCGCCCGACTAAAGAATTGCCTACGCCGCTAATCCATTTAACCACTTCAAGCGCTTGCAAACTACCCACCACACCGACTAATGGTGATAACACCCCTGCCTCAGAACAGCTCAACGACTCGCTGATATCTGGGCTATATAAACATTGATAACATGGTGATGCTGAATCTCTGGGGTTAAATACTGACAATTGGCCCTCAAATCGAATCGCTGCACCCGATACCAATACGATTTTTTGACGATAACATGCTGCATTAATGGCAAAACGAGTGTCAAAATTATCGGTGCAATCAACCACCACGTCGAACGACTCAATAAGCGCATCCCAGGCTGTCGATGCGACTTTTTCCGTCACTGTATCGACGGCTACATTGTCATTAAGTGCTAACAAAGCGTCTCGAGCCGATTCGGCCTTATTGATCCCTATGCTTGATTGTGTATGCACCACTTGTCGCTGCAAGTTAGACATATCTACTTCGTCGAAGTCAACCAAACAAAGATGCCCTACACCCGATGCCGCTAAGTACATCGCAACTGGGCTTCCTAGACCACCCAAGCCAACAATGAGTACGCGGGACTGCGCTAATCGCTCTTGTCCTGCAATATCGATATCGGGCAACAGTATATGACGACTGTACCGAAGTAGCTCATTATCATTCATGGTCATTACGCTTTGTTTCCGTTAGTCGCGCTCTTAGTCGCATTCTTAGTTGCATTCAGGGCAGTATCAAGAACTGCATTCAGCGTCATCTTTTTAGCGGCCTCTTTAATCATGACAGCTTGATCAGTTTTTTGACCTAAAGTCGCTCGCGGTTGTCCGGCTAAATCTTTAATGGTTCGACAGTGGACATATTCGTTGGCCGCTAAGATTGCAAGCACCTTACCGCCTTGCTGATAACCGTGTTCTATCAATAGCCATCCTGAGGCGAATAATATGTCGCGTGACTGCTGGGCTATTTTTTCAATATCCGCTAAGCCATTATTTTTAGCCGTCAGCGCCGTTCGGGGTTCATAGCGAACACCGCCCTGTAATAAATGCGGATCGTTTTCTGCGATATAAGGTGGGTTGCTAACGATCATATCTACTTCTGTCACAGCGATGGAATTCAACCAATCAGAATAAATAACAGTGACATTATTGAGCTGATGACGCAGTCGATTATGTTCTGCCAAATCACAAGCCTCACGACTATTATCAGCTGCAATGATTTTCCATTTAGGCTTTTCGCTGGCTAAAGCAAGAGCAATAGCACCGGTTCCTGTGCCCAAATCAATCACCTGTCGCTGACAACTAGGCGCATCATCAGCAAATAATTCGAGAGCAGCTTCCACAATAATTTCGGTATCGGGACGAGGGATCAACGTGCTGTGGTTAACGGATAACATCAGCGACCAAAATTCTTTTTCACCCACTATATAAGCAATCGGTTCTCCGTTAATGCGCTGTTGCATGTAAGCGTTAAATTGTTGTTGCTGCCCTGCAGTTAGGGTTTTTTCTGGCCATGTATATAAGTAGGTACGGTTTTTATTTAGCGCCTTCGCCAGTAATAGCTCAACATCTAAACGCGCACTATCCGACACCTCGGCTAAGTATCGACTCTGTTGTAAATTATCGGTGATAGTTTGCATAACTGCCCCTATAAGCAATGCTTTATAACTATCTTAATGACACTACGAATACCATTTAAGACGTCACCACGAAGATTGTTAAGAAGAAAGCGCAGCCAACTGATCGGCTTGATGTTCATTCACTAATGGTTGAACGACTTCGTCCAGATCACCTTCCATCACTTCGCTCAAACGATATAAAGTCAAATTAATTCGGTGATCTGTCACTCGGCCTTGGGGGTAATTATAGGTGCGAATACGTTCAGAACGATCACCACTACCCACTAAGTTTTTGCGTTCGTCGGCCATTTCTTTTGCAGCGACCTCGTCTTGGGCGTTTTGTAAACGTGCGGCCAATAACGACATCGCACGAGCGCGATTTTTATGTTGCGAGCGCTCGTCTTGGCACTCGACCACTACACCCGTCGGAAGATGCGTTAAACGAATAGCAGAATCCGTTTTGTTTACATGCTGCCCACCCGCTCCGCTTGCACGATAGGTGTCGACGCGTAGATCAGCCTTATTGATAGCAATTTCTGCTTGCGCATCGGCCTCAGGCATAATAGCAACAGTACAGGCCGAGGTATGCACCCGACCTTGCGATTCAGTTTCAGGTACGCGTTGCACTCGATGGGCACCCGATTCAAACTTTAATTGTGAATACACGCCCTGTCCAACAATACGCGCGATCACTTCTTTGTAACCACCTTGCTCACTGCGACTTTCATTAACAATCTCTACTTGCCAACGGCGTTTCTCCGCGTATTTGCTATACATACGAAACAAGTCACCCACAAAAATAGCGGCTTCATCGCCACCGGTGCCTGCGCGAATTTCTAAAAAAACATTTTTGGCATCGTTTGGATCTTTAGGCAGCAATAGTTTTTGCAAGTCGACCTCTAAAGGTGCTCGCTGAATTTCTGCCGATTTCAATTCCTCTTGCCCCATTGCTCGCATATCAGGATCGCTATCTTTTAATAGCACCGCTGCTTCTTCTAGGTTGTCTAGTACTTTTCGGTACTCGCTATAACATTCTACAACGGGTTCAATTTCTGCATATTCTTGCGATAGTCCACGAAAGCGATTCTGGTCCGCTATTGTCCCTGGGTCACTTAATAACGCCCCCACTTCAACATAACGTTCTTGTAATAAATCGAGCTTTTCTAAAATAGACGGGTTCATAAGAATTATTTCATTTATGTTTTATTTATATGTTGTTTACAGGCTTGTTTAAATAGCACAGATATAACGATAACATCGACCACTCAACTAATAGCGTCGATAACAGGTCGCTATTTTTGTAAAAATTGCGCATCTACTGTAAACAGTTTTTGTGTTAACGAAAGTAATTCGTGATCACCTTCAGTACTCGCACGCTTTAATTGATGGGTCGGGGCATGTAATAACTTGTTCGTCAAACTATTGGCCATTTGCGTGATCACCGTATCAGGTGAACCGCCATTTTGTAAATCGCGCAAGGCCTTATCTAAGGCTTGATCGCGCAAGCTTTCGGCATATTGGCGATAGGTTTTTATCGCTGATACCGAGTGACGGACACGCGCTTCTTGCAAATAGTCTGCTAAAAATTCTTCTATGATGATATGCGCTTCGTTGGCTGCATTTTCTCGACTCTGTTTATTTTCATCAATGACTTCACGGAGATCATCAACGGTATAGAGGTAGACATCCGGCAAGTCGCCTACCTCACTTTCAATATCACGAGGAACAGCAATATCCACCATAAAAATAGGCTTGTGGCGACGCGCTTTTAATGCAGACTCTACCGCACCTTTGCCTAAAATAGGTAATTGACTTGCCGTCGACGAAATAACGATATCAGCCTGAATTAACTGCTCGGGGATATCGGGCAAAAGTACTGCCTTGGCAGAAAAATCATCGGCTAATGCTTGCGCGCGCGCCAAAGTTCGATTGGCAAAAACCATCTTTCCTATCCCCTGCTGGCGTAGATGGCGTGCCACTAAATCTATTGTCTCACCTGCGCCAATCAGCAACGCAGTACCCTCTTTTAAATCAGAAAAAATTTGTTGCGCCAAGCTTACGGCAGCGTAAGCAACCGAGACTGGATTTTCACCGATGGCAGTGTTAGTACGTACTTTTTTCGCTACACCAAAGACTTTTTGAAAAACACTATGCAATTCGCTCGACAAGGTATTAGCCGCTTGCGCGACGGCATAACTAGATTTCATTTGACCCAAAATTTGCGGTTCACCTAGCACTAGCGAATCTAAGCCACTAGCGACTCGCATCATATGCTTTACCGCGTTATCGGCCTGCGCCACATAGTGACAGCCACGCAACAACTTCACATCAATAGTATGATGCTTCGCTAACCATTGGAGCAAACACTCGGTTAATTGAGCTGACGCCTTAGCGTCCATCGCTTGTCCACGCTCACCCGCAGCAACGTATAACTCTGTACGGTTACATGTTGACATAATAGCGGCTTCAGTCGCAGGTGTGTCTCTCACAAGACTTTGTAACGCATCCCCTATCGATTCTGGGGCGAACGCAACGCGCTCGCGCACATCAATAGATGCACTGTCGTGATTAATACCAAGAATAAATAGAGGAATCATATAAAATTGTTCGAGTATACGGTCTATCGCTGCCAAGTCTTTCGTACAAAACAGCCTGTTGTGCAAGTAGTATACATACGATATATACGCAATGGGCGCGTATTGTAGCACGACACCGCCCACGAAAAATAACCTACCACCGCAATATAACTGCGAATATAAGTACGGCGCAGTTATAATCTATTACTTTCTACTTAACATGGTACTTGGCTTGATTCACTTGGCGGTTTACACTAAGACTATGAATAATGTATTTTCAATCACACGACCCGCTTGCATCATACTTCTGTTTGGTATTATTGCAGGGTGTGAGTCTTTACCGCACCCGCACCACGAGGTGATCGGTGCCCATGCTGATAAGGCGACAATAGATCTCCCTGACCCCTTAACCCAGCAGACGATCAGCACATTGATTCCTCCGCAAACACCCGTAACAGAAATTGCGCCTAGCCTGTTACCAACGGACACCCTTTATTCCTTACTAGTGGCTGAGGTAGCCGCGTCCCGCCGACAATATGATACCGCCATCAACAATTATGTAGAACAGGCAAAAGAGACAGGCAACAAAGCCATTATTATTCGTGCAACACGCATCGCACAATTTTTACGTGCTCACCAAAGTGCTCTTGATATGGGTCTATTATGGTTAAACAAAGAACCTGCCAACAACGAAGCGTTATCCGCAGTGGCTAACGCTCACATTGAGCTACAGCAACCACTGCAAGCGGTGAAATATATTGAGCAGCTGATGGCGAAATTGGCGTTCGCTCGAGTTGATGCAAAGCGAAACGATGGCACCAAAAGGATGCCCAACAGATCGGATGGTGGCGCCTTAATAGAAACACTTGCCAACCTTAACCGGCAATCCGATAACGTGGTGTTAGAGGCATTGATATCGAGGGTCTTACCATTAGCAGACAAATTCACTACATCGGCGGGGGTTCGAGTCGGACTGAGCATGCTATACCAAGCCGCAGGCGATCATCAGAGTGCTCGACGGTGGATTGACCAAGCCTTAGACAGTGATCCAACCAGAACCAGTGCTATTGTCCAAGATATTCGGCTGCTGCAAAGCACGCAGAAAGATGTGCTCGCACTCACTAAGCTTAGAGAATACGTAAGTAATGTGCCCGACAACCAACGACTTCGGCTTATTTATGCGCGGTCACTGTCGCAATCCGATATAAAAGAAGCGTACACACAATTTACCATCCTGAGTAAACAGTCGCCAACACAATTAGACCTTCGTTTTTCTCGCGCACTCCTCGCAACAGAATTAGAACTAATGGATATAGCTCAACCTTTGTTTGAATCATTGCTAGACGAGAATTATCAACCAGATAGTATTCGTTTTTATCTTGGGCACATCTACGATTTTCAAGAACAAACAGACTCCGCTCTTAATTACTATTTAGCAGTAACGCAGGGCGACCATTTCTTATCTGCGCGGTATCGTGCTGCGAGTGTGTATTTAGAACAAGAAAAAATAGAAGCGGCAGTGTCATTATTTGTCGACTTACACAAACAATTTCCTGATAAAACTGAGCTTTTATTCGAAAGTCAGGCATCTTTACTGGTCAAATATCAGGCTGATCCACAGGCAATAAAACTACTCAATAGTGCCATTGTGCAATTTCCCGACAACACAATATTACGTTACGAACGCGCCACCCTATTCGAGCGTAAGAATCTTATCGACCTTATGGAGCAGGATTTTCGCCACATACTCACCCTCAAACCCAATGACGTGGCGACACTCAATGGCCTCGGATATTTACTGACATTACATACTCAACGCTACGACGAAGCTTACCTCTTAATTAGTAAGGCCTTGTCTCTTAGTCCTGACGATGCCGCTATTATTGATAGCATGGGATGGGCACTCTTCAAACTCGGTCGTTTGGATGAATCCATTGATTACTTACAGCAAGCTTATGAAAAACATCCGAATGCAGAAATAGCTGCACACTTAGGTGAAGCGCTGTGGGAAGATGGACAACAAGACGCAGCCAAACAAGTTTGGCAAGAAAGCCTTGCCAAAGAACCTGACGCACTAGATATCCCTAAGGCTCTGCAACGCCTAGGGATTGAGCGGCCGCTGTAGAATGGAACACCACCGCCACCCTAAAACCTTCTCAACTGCATACCCTATTGTCTTGTTTGTTGGCATCGTGCTGATTCAAGCCTGTAGTCACAATAATATTAAGTACAGCGCCCAACCAATACCCACTGATAATAATACCCGCAATATTCCTGATGTTTGGAACATCACAGCCAAGTTAGGCATTCGCAATAATGAAGATAGTGGTTCGGTGACGATTAACTGGCAACAAAAACAAGATCAGTATCATATTCAGGTCAGTGGGCCATTTGGTCAAGGCAACGCCACGTTACTAGGTGATGACAATGGTATCCTCATCGAACGGCCTAGAAAAGAACCTGTTTCATCCAGTCAACCTAACGCATTGATCGCCGATACCTTTGGCTGGAACCTACCTTTAAAACATCTGCGCTACTGGGTAAGAGGATTGCCCACCCCACATGGCGCCACAAGCCCAACAACACCGTTAACAACTTATAATGAAACTGGCCTACTCTCGCGACTCAAACAAAGGGGCTGGACACTACATTACTCGCGCTATCGACCGATTGCCATACTCGATGGACGTGTGTTGCCGCATAAAATTCGGGCGCAACGTAACGACGCGATACTAACACTCATCATTAAAGAATGGCTTTTCCCTGCGCTGAACGCTGTTGAGGGGGATACATTTTAAAGCGCCACCCTGAACACCGCTAGACGGCGAGCATTCTTTACAACACTTTACATAAAACGGTTATTAACGACACTTTGATATTATGGTTTCATTGACACTAGCATCACCCGCCAAACTCAATTTATTTCTGCACATTACTGGCCGCAGAGAAGACGGCTATCACAATTTACAGACAGTATTTCAGCTCATCGATTACAATGATGAGATCAATATTAGCCTGCGCGATGACTCACTGTTTAAGCTACATCACGACATACCTGGTCTTCCTAGTAGCGATAACCTTATTATCAAAGCAGCTCAGTTACTGAATGAGCACTGCACAAAACACAACAAACCTAGTTATGGCGCAGATATTTCTCTAACAAAACGCTTACCGATGGGCGGTGGCTTAGGGGGCGGCAGCTCCAATGCCGCGACCACACTAATAGCGCTTAATTATTTGTGGGGTTCCAATCTGTCAACCGATGAACTCGCTAAGCTGGGCCTCACACTGGGTGCGGATGTGCCCGTATTTGTAAGAGGTTACTCTGCGTGGGCGGAAGGCATTGGTGAAAAATTGCGCCCTATTGAGCTGCCAGAATCGTGGTATCTCGTCATCAAACCCAACTGTCATGTCGCGACGGCTAAAATTTTTTCAAATCAGGAATTGACAAGAGACACCGCCGCCATTAAAGTAGCGACCTTCTTGGAACAGGGTGGTCATAACGATTGTGAAAACATTGTTTGTCAGCATTATCCTGAGGTCAGAAAAGCACTGCAGTGGCTTCATAAGCACGGTAATGCTCGACTCACAGGAACAGGTGCGTGTGTGTTTGCTAGCTATACTGATCAACAAAAAGCGCTAGCAGTATTAGACAACACACCCACCGAATGGGAATGTTTTGTTGCCAAAGGCATGAATCATTCTCCACTTCACCATCTACTCCGTGACTCTCAGTAAGAGAGAAGAAGAGGCGGAGAAGTCAAATTATTGGGGTGTAGCCAAGTGGTAAGGCAGCAGGTTTTGATCCTGCCATGCGGAGGTTCGAACCCTCCCACCCCAGCCATATTTATTGTTAAGTGATGCTTCCATCATTTATATTCACAGCTTGAATTCACATAAGCAAAATATGCTAAAAATATTTGCTAATTCATCAACATCTACACCGACTTACTGGTGACCAAAAGGTATTCTTGTGGCTGACTTCATGGTATTTACTGGGAATGCGAACCCAGCACTTGCACAAAGCATTGTCGACAAATTAGGCATGTCATTAGGTAAAGCTAATGTATCTCAGTTTTCTGATGGCGAAATCGCTGTAGAGATCCAAGAGAACGTTCGTGGGCGCGATGTATTTGTGGTGCAGTCTACCAGCAGCCCTACCCACAAGAACTTGATGGAGTTACTGATTATTGTCGACGCTCTACGTCGCGCATCTGCTGGCCGCGTAACCGCTATTATCCCTTACTTCGGTTATGCACGCCAAGATCGTCGGGTACGATCTGCACGTGTACCAATTACTGCAAAATTAGTTGCTGACATGATGGTAGGTGTAGGCATTGATCGCGTGCTGACGCTTGATTTACATGCCGAACAAATTCAGGGTTTCTTTGATGTGCCCGTAGACAATATTTATGGTGCGCCAATCTTGTTAGAAGATATTCGCCGACAACAACACGAAAATCTCGTCGTGGTATCACCGGATATTGGTGGTGTGGTGCGCGCACGCGCCGTTGCAAAAGAGCTGAACATTGACCTTGCGATTATTGATAAGCGTCGTCCTAAAACGAATGTTGCCGAAGTAATGAACTTGATTGGCGACGTTAACGGGCGGACCTGTTTGCTAGTCGATGATATGGTCGATACTGCAGGCACATTATGTAATGCTGCTATCGCCTTAAAAGAAAAGGGCGCTGTCAAAGTCGTGGCCTATGCCACTCACCCAGTATTATCGGGCAAAGCTATAGAAAATTTAACTCGCTCAGTCATTGACGAATTAGTCGTCACCGACTCGATTCCGTTATCCGATGCGGCTACGTCTTGTCCACTCATAAGACAGCTGTCATTGAACAGCATGCTGTCAGAAGCGATACGACGCCTGAACAACGAAGAATCTTTGAGTGCCATGTTTAATTAAACATTCACTCTAGAAGACCATGTGACGTTATCTGCACTTACTCGTCAGTAACGCGCATTAATCCATATTTATAACACCCCATATTCTGGTCGCGGATAGTTATAAATTAATCTACTTAACAGAGGACATCACAATGTCAAATGAAGACTTTGTATTGAATGCCGAGAGTCGCGAATTAACAGGGAAAGGTGCGAGCCGCCGCCTGCGTCGCGAATCACAAATGGTACCGGGTATCATTTATGGTGGCAGCAAAAAGCCACAAATGATAAGTCTTTTACAAAAAGACTTAGTTAAGCACTTAGAAAACGAAGCGTTTTACTCGCACATTGTTACTGTAACTGTTGATGGTACAAAACAAGATGTGATTTTAAAGGATTTGCAACGTCATCCAGCAAAACCGTTAATTTATCACCTTGATTTACTCCGTGTATCTAAAACTAAGAAATTCACTACTCGTGTACCGCTTCACTTTATTAATGAAGAAACATCGAAAGGTGTAAAAGTACAAGGCGGACAAGTCTTTCACACCATTTCTGAATTAGAAATTAGCTGCTTACCTGCCGATTTACCAGAATACATCGAAGTGGATCTTATCGACGTTGAACTTGGCCAGATCGTGCATATTTCTGACCTACAATTGCCAAAAGGTGTTGAGTCTGTTCAACTAAGTCATGGTCACGACCACGATTTACCTATCGCCTCAATCAACAAGCCTAAAGGCGTTGCTGTTGATGATGAATCGGAAGACACTGAAGGCGCTGGCGAAGCATAACTTGCCAATGTCACTTACCACTTTCGCGACTAGACTAATTAGTGGACGCGAAAGTGGATACCTCACTTTATTTTCACCCCTCCTCTCATACCATCAGCAAACTCTCACATGAATACGCCCATTAAGCTTATCGTTGGACTTGGCAACCCTGGTGCAGAATATAACCATACGCGACACAATGCAGGTGTAGACTTTGTGGCAGAACTCGCCCGGCAACACAGTATTACTCTAACGCCCGAAAGTAAGTTTTTTGGCGTGTTTGGTCGCGGCATGATTCAACAACAAGATGTCCGTTTATTATTACCCACTACCTTTATGAATTTAAGCGGCAAATCAGTCGCGGCACTGGCACAATTTTATAAAATCGAACCTGAAGAGATCCTTGTCGCGCACGACGAACTCGATATTGCACCCGGCCTTGCTCGCTTGAAAATAGGCGGTGGTCACGGCGGCCATAATGGCTTAAAAGATATTATTGCTCGATTAGGGAACAACAAAAATTTTGCAAGACTACGCATTGGAATTGATCACCCAGGCAATGCCAAGCTGGTCAGCAATTACGTATTAAAGAAAGCCTCGCCGACTGATTTCAAGCTAGTAGAAGATAGTATCTACTTAGCCACTACCGTTATGCCCCTGGTGATAGAAGGTAAGTGGAACGACGCGATGAAAATACTCCATACGCAATAAAAATCGGCGACTAGTCGCTATCATTAAGCACGAAAAATATAATCTCACGAAAATTTTTTAAATACACCCTCTTCTATTATCTGGTTAGCTTGCAGCCAACCACTGAAACCGATAGCATACGCGCTTTCCATCTACACTTAATTTTCGTTTTTTCAGCTGCTATTTTCAGCGACTAACTAGGACACCATCATGGGTTTTAATTGCGGTATTGTTGGCTTGCCCAACGTGGGTAAATCAACACTATTTAATGCATTAACCAAAGCAGGCATTGGCGCAGAGAACTTTCCATTCTGCACTATAGAGCCTAATGCGGGTGTTGTTGCTGTTCCCGACCCTCGTCTTGACAAACTTAGCGAGATCGTCAGCCCAGATAAGACTATTGCCACCACTATGGAATTTGTCGATATTGCAGGACTCGTCGCTGGGGCCTCAAAAGGTGAGGGCCTGGGCAATCAGTTTTTAGCCAACATTCGTGAAACAGATGCCATTGCCCATGTTGTTCGCTGCTTTGACGATGAGAACGTGGTACACGTTGAAGGCAAAATAAATCCTGCAAACGACATAGATGTGATCAATACCGAGCTTGCTCTAGCTGACCTCGACAGTGTCGAAAAAGCCATTTTTCGATTTGCCAAAGCCGCTAAAGGTCAAGATAAAAACGCAATGGTCATGAAGGCTCTATTAGAAAAAGTGCTGCCTCATCTTAATGAGGCACTGCCCTTACGTGCATTCTCCCTCACGGATGATGAAACACTGCAGCTCAAAAGTTTAAGCCTACTCACCCTTAAGCCCACCATGTATATTGCCAATGTGGATGAAGAGGGGTTTGATAACAACCCCTACCTTGATACCGTCAAACAAATTGCCGAATCAGAAGGCGCTGTTGTAGTCGCTATTTGTAACAAACTCGAGGCAGAGATAGCTGAACTAGAAGATGATGAACGCGATGAATTTCTTACTGATATGGGCATGGAGGAGCCAGGTCTTAATCGTGTTATTCGTGCAGGGTATGAGCTGCTTAACCTCCACACCTATTTTACTGCAGGGGTTAAAGAAGTTCGCGCATGGACAATCCCTATAGGTTCAAGCGCGCCACAAGCCGCTGGGAAAATTCACACCGATTTTGAAAAAGGCTTTATTCGCGCTGAAATTACTAGCTACGATGACTTTACTGCATTCAATGGCGAAGCTGGCGCAAAAGAGAATGGCAAATGGCGCTTAGAAGGGAAAGAATACATCGTTTGTGACGGTGATGTCATCCACTTTCGCTTTAATGTTTAAGTTAATTCATTACGGTTCTTGACCTCTAGTAATACGTATTACATTCCAGCAAATGCCTGTAGCGCATCAATTCATCTGCAGGCATTTTTTTGCTTACTCCCCCCGCCCCTTATCTAATCCTGCCATCGCTCCAAACCAATGCTCATCGCTACAATAGGTTTTTATTCAATTGAAACCTTCGACCATACGAACGTCAATAGATGGGTCATTGGCTGGTAAAATCAGTTAACAAAAAAACTGGGCAAGCCGGATATCTTGCCTATACTCAGATAAGTATTCACCAACATCCAATAGCGGGCTTATTTATGTTTTGGCAAAATTCTAAAGAAATAAACACTTTACGCACGGACAACCAGTCACTTATTGAAAAAAGTCAGTACCAGCAAGCCGAGATTAATGCGCAATTAGAAAAAATAGCCGACATGAGCGCGCAAATTGATCATTACAAAACCATTCATTGCCCTATCGCTAATAGTGCATTAGTGGTGAATAGCTATAGTGGCGTCAACGAAATCCGCGATGCTTTGGCAGAGTCATCGACAACATTGCGCGATAAAACCGAGGAGATCACAAGTTCTAATATCACCTATGAAGAAATGAAGGATGAATTAAAGAAAACTCACGCTGACCTTTCATTAATTGGCG
>Ga0307488_10003055_pt1 | contig 14053 bp, 14 predicted proteins | sample SB02metaG_FD_202248 | JGI IMG/M metagenome (GOLD analysis project Ga0307488, IMG submission 202248) | Sea-ice brine microbial communities from Beaufort Sea near Barrow, Alaska, United States - SB 0.2 | ecosystem: Environmental > Aquatic > Marine > Coastal | place: USA: Alaska | collected... | reverse complement strand
AGGAATGGGGCGATGATCGTTCCAAACAGTATGCAAAGGACGATGGTTCTACGAACAACCTTTCCTGCTTCCACGCTGACTCTCTGGACAGCAGCGTCTGCGACTTCTTTTCGTTTGTCGATGAGTGAGAGAGTTCTGTCGAATCTCTCTTGTTCTGCTTTTCTTCGTTCTGCCATTGCACGGAAGATAAATCCAACTGCACTACCTCCGACCAGAGATAGAAATTCTGTCGTCAATAAAGATTCTAACATATCAGTAACCCTCCAAACCTACGGGGGCGTTCGGCCCACTCAGTCCCTTTCTACGCTGTACGGTTGACTTCTTCACTGGTGGTGGGAACTTCAACCCAGCAACTTCTCCAGACCCAGCAACATTAGCAATGTCCTCTTCCAGTTCATTGCTCGACACGACGAGTTCTTTGCCGTGTATTTTGATCTTATATAAAGGTACACCGAGAACAGTAGAAGTAGACTCTGTTCTTGGGACATAGATGGTTCTTCCCTTGTAGGAGTAGGTTCCTTCTATCACAAGTTTAGATTCTGTCAGGTTTGTTTTTACTGGCATGTGATTATTTTCACACCAGTTTTTACAGGCAGACTCAAGAACAAGGAACTGCTCATCTGACATTTGTGTTTGTTCTTTGAGAAGGAATAGAGCAGCGGCGAAGGAACCGAGTCTAGATTTCAATCCGGGTACTTTGTTAAATATCTTTTTGATATTAAACCCGATTGTATGAAATATAGTATATGCTCTTTTCTCATCAGACTTCTTGAGGTCAACTCTTTTCTTGAGGACTTTTCCGTTCTTGTCGATGATGCCTAACTTATAGGCATCGGTATCCTCGAATGGTGTCGAAAGAATCTTGATAAACTGAAATGCGACGTATGTATCTACGGGTGCTGCCATCAGATTTCCCTCAACCTTTCTACAATCTCATCTTCCAGTGGTATCAAGTCCAAGTCGATGTCTCCAACATCATCTGGCAGGTACTCAAGGTAGATCAAAAATGTTTTTAAAGAAGGATATAAATCTTCTTCTAGTTTATAAAACAACATCTTGGAGCAGAACGAAGGAGAAAAGACATTGGCCAGTATGATGATGTGATTGAGTATGAGTCTTTCACGAAGTTCACCTGTCTTTTCATATCTACGCAACAATCTCTTAATGTATTTAATTCTATGTAAATCTTCATAGAACTCTTCTACGCCAGTAAATTGAGGATTGTCGTACATCTTCATAGCAAATAATAAAAAATTATTTTCGTTCAATTCATCCACAAATAATTCCATTTTCAATACATCACATATAGAGTACCCGCGGCCACTGCTGTCACTTTGGTTGCCCCAAAGGGAACTGGAGTTCTAGCAGGAATCGTAATGCTTCTTGAGTCACCGTCATAATCGGTAAATGTAACTGACGCCGCCGCGCTGTGATCGAGGTAGAGTGCTTTGACTCTACCGAGTCCAATGTTAAGTTCCACTGGTTTTATTTTTTGGTATGTTCTATCTGACATCAGTTATCTCCCGCGTCTACTGCTTCACCGTCGTCACTTGGTTCAGACCCTGATGAGTCTGGGACGATGGATGCTTTTACATTGTAAAGACCACTCTCGCCGATTTGATAGTCGCACTTGATGTTAAGACCATAACCGAGTTTAGGTGTGATACCATCGTCTTCGGTGTATTCGCCCATCATGTTCATGCCCTGTCGCCCGCCGAAGAGGGTTAGTTTGTAAGTCTCTGATTCTTCTGGGATTGATCTGGTGTCAAAATTGAAGTCAAGACCTGCGGTGTTTAGTTTCGCTCTAAGTTCAGCCATCGCATACTTGGGAGTGAGGAATGACTTACTAAAGAAAGACTCTAGGAATGCGTTGAGTGCCATGATGGCGCGTGGATCTTCGATCTGGTGAACACCAATTTCGATATTGTGTGCTGATCTAGGGGACCCGCCATCAGGAGACTGTGCGCCTGAGGACTCTATGAGATCCGCTCTTAGTTCTTTAAAATTTTTCATCATTCTCCCTTTGCGATTCTTTGGAATTTGGTCATGTTGATATTATTTAGTTGTACACCATGTTCCTCTGCGGCTTTATACATCGCAGTGTTTAGGTGCTTGCCAATATCTTCTGGTGCTACGTTATCCCCAATTGATTCGCCTGCTGCTTTTGCAGCATTGATGAATGGTTCAGGTAAAGAATCATCTTCGATGTGTTTATTTACCATACTTGAGATATCATTAATTAAATCTTTATCAAAACTGTTTGCGCCAAACGATGTCATAATTAACTCCTTTTACTTTATATTTACTTATATTTATCAGTCGAGATCACTGACTGTTTGACCCTTTGACCACATTCTACATGACCAATACTTTGCTTTGGTCTTTGGTCCGGGGTTGTCACATCCGTGTCTGTCTCTAAATGCTTTTCTTCTCTTCGGATCGTCTCTCTTGATCTCCATGTTGGGATCACCAAAACGAACTGTGTTCACGTTTCCAGTGGAGGGATCCTTTACCTTGACCATGAACTTCTTTGCTCCACCAGATGTGCGGGTTGGATTGTTCAGTTTTGGTTGTGCTTCTTCACCAACCCAATCCGACTTCGCATTTAGCATCTTCGAGAACTTCTTTCTTGCGGAAGCAGTCCTGAAGTATAGAACCTGATCCTTGCCTCTGGTTTCTCTGTCACTGACAAGTTTGGACATGTCCTTCTTTGTCTTGTCAGAGAATCCCATGATCTTCTTCATCTTTGCTTTCATTGCAGGTGTATTTGGTAACACCAGTGAGATGTTGGTAGTTTTCTTTTCTAGTGGCTTGAGGTTTCTGGTCTTCATGACCTTTCTGTCTGCCATTGTCGCCTCACGGGTGAACCCCTTTTTGTAGTCTCTGGCGAGAGACGCTGCCATCGCAGCACTTCTTTTATCATCTGTTTTCTTTTGCTTTACAGACATGGCCGACTGACTATCTGTCTTCGTTCTTCCTGCTTGGGCCTTTGCTCCCTTGTAGGCGTCCTTTGGACTTTCGCGGTTCTTTCTCTGTCGGTAGTAGTATGCCATTGTACCAATCTTGGCTTCCATTCTACTGCGGTAGTCTTTACCGACAATCCTACGCATGGCGATATCAGTCTTCGCATTTGCCACACCCTTTTGTCTCTTTCGTAACTTACGCATCTCACCCTTGTCTGCTTTCATGTGACTTGGTTTGTCTGTCATTCGAATGACACGCTGGGTGTTATCCTTCTGTGCCTTGCTGATGTATGATCTTAAGGTTTTTACCGTGAGTTCATCAACCTGTTCGACATCTTCTCCTACCCTACGCTTTGCTTTCACAACATTCTTTGCTCTCTTGTTTGTCTCGGGAGAGTGCTTACCCGTATTGAGATCGCTTTGAACCTTTCCTTTAGCCTTCCAAATGTAGGACTTCAGTGTCTTGGGTGAAAGTTCATCAATCTGCTCGACATCTTCCTTGAAGACTCTCTTCATGCGAGGGCCCTCGTCTGTGCGTAGTAGTTTACCACCATGCTTCTTCATGATCTTTGCCATCTGCTGATGCGCCCGTGTTGGACTACCGACACCTGCTCCTGCTGGACCCTCTGCTCTGACCTTACCGTCACTGGTTCCAGTCGAAGATCCCAATCTTTTCTGTGAGATTTCTCGCATGAACTCCTGTGCGGTTTCTTTGTCTGCGAATTGGAACTCAAACGCTTCTCGGGTATACTTCTTTCTAATCGCTTTCTTTCTACCCTTAACGCGGTTTCTCAACTCACGTTCTAACTCTGCTCTGTGTTTAGCAGAAACTGGACCTTGCTTTCCCTTTGCTTTCAGGACGTTCCCGATACCTTCGATGTCGCCCTGTGACTTGTCCGCATAGGATCCGAGAGTATCTCTTCTGAGTTCATCAATCTGCGAGGACTCCAGAAGACCACGATTCTTCGCCATCTTCATTGCACCTGCTGCTGATGGGTGCGACCCGTGGTAGGAGAATAACTTGAGACGGCCGGGGCGTGCCGGATTGCTTGTGATTGCCATGACAAATTGGTCTTGATCCTTCCTGCCTTCTGCACGAGGATTTTTCAGAACTGTGAAAACACTTTTGCCACCGAGGGAACTTGGTGCTGAACTCACAACTTTCATCTTACCACCTTCGATTGCTTTTTTCATCTCTGGTGATGGGGTAATAGCAGTATCGCGTACTGCTTCGGTTGTGTATTCGAACGATTCTTTTCTCCAACTTCCGCCCTTACTCTTGTAGTTCTTCGATGCCCATGCGTTTGCATATGCAGAAGGATATACATCAAACTTTGCTTTCGCTGCTGCCGTTGATGCTGCCCACTTAGCGGGATCAGTTGGTACGTTTTTCTCTTCGAGAGATTTTTTGAATTGATCGAATGACTTCATGGAATGCTCTTTCTTTATTTTGTTCGATACGTTTATTGGTTTGTTTCCTGTGCCGGGGCGATCCTGATTGGGGTCTGCTGCCTTTTTACGCTTTGCTGCATTCCCAATCGCTTTCTTGCCACCTTGCGCTCTTAGTTTTCTTGCTTTCTCTGGGGAGAGACACTTTGGTTTGCCTTCGCCCGGTTTGGAGTCGCCACATTTACCGACTCGTTCGCCCTTGGTGTTGTAACGGTCCCACCCCGCCTCACCGCCTGCGGATTGACCGAACCATTTACCCAGACCGGAGTCTTTATATACCTTTTCGTTCACGGTTTCTCCCGGCGTGTCTTTTTTATACTTCTTTAGTAGTTTTTTGGTTCCCTCATCACCTGCACCGTGTTCCTCTTTTCGAGTATACTTCTTTGAGTTGTTATCTCTCGAACGGTTTGCTGATTTCGAAACCACGCGAGTGTTCCCACTGGAGTTGTCTCGGGCGTTTCCATTTACATGGTGTACGTCCTTGCCATCACCCTTAGAAACTCGCCCAGCGGACTCTGCGTCCCTTCTGGCCTGCACCCGTGATGCTCTGTCTGCACGGTACTCTGGTTTGCTGTGATACTTGTCGTACTCGGCAGCGTAATCTCTTGCCTCGACCTTGGGACCGACTGCGGATTGTTGACGAGCTCGCTCTTTCTTGACAATGGTGGGATACATCTTCTTTGCGACCATCTCTATTCTGTTCTTTTTGATCTTAGAGATGCGATCGTCTATTCGGATTCTTTCACTGAACCCAAGTTCATAGTAGTTCTTACCCTTGAGCAATCGCTTGCGGAACGCCCTCTTCGCTGCACGATAAGACATCTTCCTCAACTGGTCAGGTGTCTTCTTTCGCTTACGCATGATCTCTTTCTTTCGACGGATGCGAGGTGCGAGTCTCTTGAACATGATCGAACGCTGTCTTTTTTGTGCAGCGGTCATCACTTCATCAATTTGCTCTACCTCTTCCTTGAGCCCCGCCTTCTTGCGTAGTGTCTTAAATAAAGCGTCTGCTACATCTTTCGTTGTGGCAGACGGCATTGCTTTTCTAAATTTCGCTTTGTGGTTCTTCTTAACCATCTCTCGAACTTTAGTTCCTGAGATACCAGTTACACCTTCGGCGTCTGGATCTCTTCTACCTGCACTTACAACAGTAAACTTATCAAATTTATACTTGCTTGGTATGTACTTGGCAATACCTTTTTTCAGTTCCCCTACACGACTACCACCAAGAACTAGGTACACTTCTTTGTATCCTTCGTCGCTTAGTTTTTGCATCATGTCAAATGGATTGCGAACGTCTTTGTCTTTCGCTACCTTGAGTCCGGGGATCTGCTTTCTCATAAACCGAACCTTCTCTGCGTGTGTCAGTGGGTTACTCGCATCTCCCTTGGTGAAGGTTGTGTAGATACGATAGTCACCGCCCACTTTCTTGGCGGTGTCTCTGACTTTGTTCATGAGAAGTTCGTGACCACCAGTCATCGGTTGGAACCGACCAATGGTCACGACTATTGGTTTAGATTTTCTTGCCTCGTTTATCAATCTGCTAGAACTTTCTTAAGCACTGGTTTTGTCTTTACGACTTTTTTTTCTGCTACGACGGGAGCAATCCATTTCCATCCTCTTGTGCATCGGACGAATTCACCACCATCAGCGGCGATCTTCTTTGCTCTGTTTGATACTTGTCTAGCGTCTTCGTTGAAACGTACCCATTCTCTGCTTGCCATGTCAGTCTCCCTTGATCCAGTCTTTCGATGTCGTGAAGTTGAGTCGTGAAAATTCCATGCGGTCCACGAGCTTGTATGCCTTGTCAGTCAAGTGGTCAATTACTACGAATCCTTCAGGATCGGTTGCCTTAAACCCATCCTTAGTCTGAATAAATGAAGGCATATTATCTATACGAGCGAGTTTTCTCGTAAGTAGAGTTTTGACCTGAGCGAGTAGTTTTTGTAGTCTAAATGCCTTGTTTAGATTAGAACGCATGGCAGAAACCGTTTTGAGTTTGGCATCCAGTGCTTCTTGTTTGCGTTGTCTACCCTTCTCGGTCTTTAATTTGTCCACCTTGGATTGTTCCTTGTCCTTAAGGAACTCGATGAATTCTTTTGCGGTTGGTTTGAACCCACCAGCTCGAACCAGACTGTTAACGTAGATTTTAATCTCATCGACAATCGGATCCTTTGCTATATTGTCAAGAAACGTCTTGCTGCTATTCGATAGAGTTTCTATCTTACTAATTTGCTTGTCTACTACACTTGCTTCTCGGGATGTTAGTGATCCTGTCCCGGAAAAATCCTTCACTGTCGCATCATCGAACCATACCTTTTTAGGTGTACGAAGACCCTTGACACTTGCACCAAATTTTGCACTCATGGTTGGAAGTGTCTTACCCTTATACTCCGTATGGAACACAATGCCCACATCGGCGGATTTGATTCTGGATCCTAGTTTCGAGTCGGAAGGGACAGCATATGTTATGGTGTTCGGTTTAAATGTTATATGTTGAACACCATTTATCTTTTGATTACTCTTGTCCCCCGGCGTGAATAGGAGATCCCCTTGCAAAACGCCCTTTATGCCGATTTTCTTTAGGGCGAAGCAAGCAACTAATTTATCAACAACACCACCAACGTGGTTCCTTCGAACGTCCGCTGGTGTGTAGTTTATCTTTGGAGTTTTATTGAAAACACTCTTCGACCCAACGAAAAACTTTCCGTTCTCTGGGTTGATACCGCAGAAGACAGAAGGCGCACCGTCCCACTTCGTTGTGACTGAGTATTTCTTAGAGGTGTTGCCACGGATCATATCCGTGACTGCGTTGATGAATAGAATCGCTTCTTCAACGCCAGATGATCCCTCGTTGAATACGGAATCTTCTAGATGTTCAAGGTGTAGATTCTTGGACTCTGTTATGAATTGATCGAAACTTATCATGATACCTCCAAAGGTATTTATGTTTCGCTTCAATTACGATGTTAGTTTACCCGAATGGATGTTCTCGTTTATAATCTTCGATCATCTGTTTCAGGTTTTTCACATGGGATCTTGGATCGTCTACAAAGGATTCAGTGTGTCCGTCCTCACATGACATCAGAATGGCCACTTGGTGAATTGGTATACCAGTTCGTTCTTGCCACATGATTGCATATGCAGTCGCCTGCATGAAGTATTCTTTAATGTCTGAGGGTCTTTTGCGACGGGTTGATCCCTTGAAGTCAATGATCGACAGTTTTCCATCGTACTCGGCGACACAATCGACTCTACCTGCAAGACCTATCATCAACGACCAGAGTGGTGACTCTTGTTCGTACACGTTGTCAATCTTGTTCAACTCCGGAAGCAACTGAATGAACAGCTGTGCTTCGTTTACAGGAATGGCAGAGATGTCTATTTCTTTGTTGTTGATATAGTCTTCAATTACACTGTGTAATTTATTACCACGAACGAGAACACGCTTCGACTCGTCTGGATTCTTTCGTCTCCATTCGGCGAAGAATGCTTTCTTCTTGTGGCCTGTGACTGTGGTTACTGACGGGAGTAAGTTTTCATCTAAGACGTAGTATCGACTACCATTATTCGTCGTCGTCTTTAGATTTGTCAACTCCCATGTCTTCTCTACATGATGAAACTTTTTCATGTCCATTATATTTACTCCTCACTCTATACCATATGTATGCGAGTTCTCTCGTGCTGGCAACCCCGCGTTCGCGGAGTTCCAACTTACCTTCGAGGAGCATGTCACATGTTGTGCATAAAAAATCAAATATACTTTCTTTTTCTATTATCAGTTTACGCAACTTGAACATACCATCGTCTCCAGATGTCTTTTTTGACTTCTAGGAACGCGGTGTTATAATCAAGTTTCACTGGTTCATTGAGGAGAGTCATGTGTGCTTCCGATGGGGTTCGTGAACCCTTCTTGGTGTTGCACTTCTTACATGCTCCTACGACGTTTGTCCATTCATGTTTGCCCCCACGACTCCGTGGTTGCACATGGTCAATGCTCGCGTTCTTGCTATTAAGATTACACCCGCAGTATTGACAAGTGTAATCATCTCTCCTCATTATGTTCCTGCGAGATGGTCTTGCAGTTACATAGGGAACCCTAACGTAGTCTATGAGTTGAATGGCAGCAGGTAAATTAAAGACGCCATTCGTGGTTTTTATACGATACGAGATGTCATAGTTGTAAGGCGGTTGTGCCTTACCTGTAAACAGAAGAGCAATCGCTCTTCTCCAGTCTATCACTTTGAGTATTTCCTCAGAAGCATTCAGTAGCAGAATATCTCTCATCTAGAACTCCGGTGGTGATATTCAAGTATACTACAAAAAAAGAGAGAGGTCAAGCCTCTCTCTCATTTTTTTATTTTTTATCTTTACCGTCTTTGGTCTTGTGGGACTTGTACCCTTTATTCTTCATGTACCATGCTAGTGCCCAAGGGTTGTCAATATCTTTGTGCTTTTTCATTGCCTTGACTGTTCCCTCGAATCCCGGTGGTGATTTCTCATTCACTTTCTTTTTTTTCTTCTCATGGGGGACAACTCTGTCATCCATTGCATCATCAGAGTTTTCCCAGTCGAGAGCAGCGTCGTTTCTCTCACGACGCTTTCTCTCTGCTTCAGTCTCTTCTCGGAATTCCCAGAAAGATTTCATCAATACCCACCCTTTTCACGACTTTGATATCGCTGCATTGCCTTTTCGCCCTTTTTGAATGACGAGTCGGCCGTATTTGAGTCACCTCTGTCAACTGCTTTGAGTAAGTCATCAGAGTGCTTTGTGAACTTGTTGAATGCTCTTTCCGCACCCTTTCTTTTAGCAGCCTTGATCTTAGGATTGTTTGGGTTTTTTGGCATCTTGAGTTCATCAACCTGATCGACCTCTTCATACTTGCTGCGGATACCATCTTCACGTTCTTTTGCAATCTGATTGGCACGGGCTTCTTGTTCCCTCTTGACCTTAGCATAATACGCCTTCATGGAAGGGGTGTTCTGTGCTGCCTTCATTCCAGTCTTGTGAGCGATCCCCGGTCCCATGGCCTCACCAATCTCTTCGCCTTCTTCGTGATCGTGGTTCTCATGAACCTCTCCCAGATGGATGTGTAGGTCGTCCGTGGCCACGCCCTGCTCGATTCCATGCTCGAACATGACATCATACCATTCGATGTCACCGAACTCGTCAGGAGTCGCGTGCTGCGAGTGAATGGGGTTTCCGTGACCGAACTGGGCATGTTCGACATGAGTCGCACAGTAGTGAGTACCCTTTGGATACTTCTTGCCATGCAGTTTGGTGATTCTCTTCTTCTTCTCTTCGCTCATGAGTTTCTTGTGGTTCTTGATGGCGTATGCGTCTGCTTCCTTCTTGTTGTCGAATGATGCAGCTACGTTACCGTCTTTTGTCATTACTTCGAACTTGCCATCCTTTTCCTTGACATGATCGGTTGGATCCATTTCCTCCAACTTCAGTTTAAGGTCACGCATTCTTCTGATCTTGGTGTTACCGGGTTTTCCACCCTTGTCTGACTGATATGACTTTACACTCTTTGCGACATCCTTCTCTCCTGCACGAAGTCTTACCTTGCTGACAGTGGCGCGAGTTGGTTTGAGTCTGCGGTCTGCGTCACGCTCCTGTGCCGGAGTCATGTCTTCGATGGCCTCTCTGCGACTGAGACGTTTCTTCTCTCGATGGTCTGCCTCGATATCACCTGCACTCTTCTTGAGTGGACGGCCTGGGTTGTGTACGTCTCTTGGTGTGTCCTGCCGCATCTTACGCAGCATCTTAGCGGCCTTCTTCGCTGTATCTGACATTCCCTCAGCAACGTCATGCTCAACATGATCCTTTGTGAGTCGAGGGTTTGATAAATTGCGAGAATCGTATGGTTTGGTTCCCTTTTTGCGAGCAGTCTTGATGAGTCTACCAATGTCTCTTGCTTTGATTGGGAGTTTCGCACCATCTTTATATGTGTCGGAACCTTTATACTTGACCTTAACTTCTCCGCCTGCCCCGCGATCTCGTTTACCCTTACCAGTGACCGTTCCTGTTGAGTCCCCAGCAGAGTCATACTTGATTGCTTCACCTACGGTAACGCGATCCATTGGACCCTTGAACATTGCACCCTTGTCGTTCTTGATGTGGACATTTCTGCCATCAATCTTTACGACCTTACCCTTGACACCAGAACCACCTTTAGTGGCGTGTCCGAGGTGAACGGTATCACCGACCTTTGCCTCTTCGACTTCGGTCTCTTCTTTCTTGAGACCCCTAATCATCTTTGCGTTGCTCTTGACATCCACGCTGCCGAGGTTCTGTGTCTGTGTACCTGTCTTAGACTTCACATGAAGTTGTCCATCTTTTTCATAGAACTTGCGACCAAACTTTTTGTCTGATCCGATGTAGTTCATTTCTGAAAGACTGATTGGTTCACTGTATTCTTCCCACTCTTCACGAACAACCTTACCGTTCTTCTCTACGGTGACGTTGAGACCCTTGTGTTGTGCCTTGGCAAACTTGATTGCATCTTCGATTTCCTTGGGATTAACCTTCATCGACTCGACGACTTTCTTTCCCTTGCGTACAAACAGTGTATATGTCTCAGAAAGATCAACATTGGCACCAAATTGGTGCTTGTTGATGGAAACGTCATCACGGAGACCGGCCTGTGCATTGATATTCTGCTGGGCCGCTAGTGATGCTAGGAATTGTTGGTGGTTGTTCATGTGGACAGTCCTTTTTTATTTATTTATGATCTAAGATATCTTAACGAAGGGGGCACTCATCGGGGATGCTGACATCGCGTATAGTACAATCTCTGATATGAGTTTGTTTCTTGCACCGGGGGACAATAGTGACGGATCTTCAAACAACATGAGTACTTCCATTCCCAGATACTTTGAATATATCCACGAGGAAGATTGACGGCGAAGTTTAGTTGCCATTTCTGCCTTGGATAATGGAGTTCCGGTTTCGAGTCCTTTGTATAAAGTGTAGAACTCTTTTATGAATTTCTCGGTTAGGTTTCTTGGTTTGTTGACTTCCTCTGCGATAACAGACGAGTCAGAGATTCCAACCGTGTCTTTATTCTTACCGGGAAGCGTCCTCCAAATGATTTCATTAAGTGGACCCAGCGATACTTTACCAGCAACTGCCTCTTTACCTTTTACCTCACCCTGCCACCCCTGTGCCTTGGATGAGAATGACCTGAACTGAATAGTTCCTTTATCATATTCAAGATAAACATCTTTGCTGTCGAAAAAGTCACCTCGCCTAAGTCGAGTACCAGTGAATTTAAACTGATATCTTTTTGCACCTGGCTTGTTAAACATCTCTACCTTACCAACACTTGTTTTCTTAAGTGAGACGCCAATGATGTCGCATGATTCAAATTTTTCAAACAAAAATTTGTTGGCCTGTCCGAAGTGAGTGATGTCACTGAAGTTATATGACTCCATCTTGGATGCGACCATCCATATGTCTGCCGGTGTGTACTTGTTTATGTTTGAAAAATATGAATCTGCCTCTGCATTCCATACTTTATATTGCATCTCAAAATTATCAACCCATGAAGATCCACGGTGGAAAGTATATCTCTTTGATGACTTTAACCTACCACACCGAGCGTGCATTTTATTTGCTGTTATGCAAAGTGAAACAATCCACTTTGCATCTAACTGGTTAAATATATTGTCTATAATTTTGGGATCATCGACATCACAATAAGCAAGTGCTTTTTTAAGATCACTTTGCTTGATGTTGTCTGCATTTAAATCTTTTTTAAAAACGTAGAACCTATTAGCAGCAAACACGCATTGTGCTGATTCTGCTATCTTTGTAAGTGCTGCACCTGCGCCTGATCCTGCTGCCATCACATTTCCCCTTCGAGACTCCGGGTGATAGACAATACTCTCTGAATTTGTTTATCGAGTATGTCCGTTCGGTTCGGCCAATATATGTATTCCTTCGACTCATTTTTCTTCAGGTTGTATAGAAGTGGTAGGATAACTCGCTCCACCTCTTTTAGTTTGTCGCACACCTGAATGCGAACGATGTCTTTATACTCGTCGAGTTCACCTGTCGAAGATGTACCCTTCTGTAGTTGAGTGAGAAGAACGTCTAGTTTCTCTTCGATCGTGTCGATTCTTTCCTCGTTGACATCTTCCTCAACGGGCGTTTGGATATCATCTGAATCTGCGAATTCGATACCGAAATCGAAGTCTTCCATGAATTCTGGCTCTGCCATTTCTCTCTCCTATGTTTTTACTTGTAGCGTAAAGAAATCACTGAACCCGTAGCGTACACCGCCCGCGTCCTCGTATGTTTTCTTTTTGCGACCCGTGCAGTGGGCACGTTGGGAGAACCCGCGTGGATTCGCACAATCAATTCGTCTTTTGTACTTGTTTGACCATGCTTCGCTCATGTCCTCGGTTCTTGGTACGCAATTTGGAACTCTCTTTCCACCTTTCATCTTGTACCCTTTCTGGACATGACTAGACCAGCATTCAGATACAAACTCTTCTCGGAACCGTGACATGTTTTTACCAATGTCGGTTCTCTTTGGTACTCTACCTGTCTTGACATAGGTGTCCCATGTCTTCTCATCTGCAACCATTGTACCACCGTCCCTCACCCAGAACTGATCGGTCTTGATGCCTTGCCATCCACCGAGTTTCTTGTCAATCACTTTCGCTGCTGCTTGACAACGATCCATCTCACCAAGAACAGAAGAACGACCATTGGGTTTTCTATCAATGCGAACCTTCACCCATCCTGCTTTCTCTAGATTCAACTCAGTATCATAGTCACCATCAGACTTACCTGCCTTGAGAGCATTGTAGATATTTTCGTATGACTTGTCAATGATATGTTTCAGTTGTGCCTCTCTCATGTCACCACTCTTCACGAACTTGACCATATCCTTTGTAATATCCACACCGATTCTGTCTGGTTGAAACTTGCGAAACTCTTCTGCCGACATCATATTGGTAAGAACCTGAGTGTGATACTTGTTTCTCGCACCACTTGGTAACAATGTTAGTTTGTTCTTGGGATCAACCCATCCGATTAACATTTCACCTTTGTATGCCTCTGATAAATCAACATGTTCGCGGAAGCGTGCCATTGTGGAGCCAATAGTAGTTCGCTTTGGAACCCTACCTGTCTTCAGATAACTATTCCATGTAGACTCGTCGTCGATGTTCTCCTGGCCCGTTTTATACTGTCCGAGTTCCATGAAGTCAATTTGTGCCCATGTGTATTTCTTTGCTATGAGTTTCGCAGCGGAGTGTATGTTTGCCTTGATTGGTGATTCGATGGAACCCATTCCATCATTTAATACAATTCGTGTCCACCCTCTACCGTACATAAAAGCGTCGATGTCCTTGTCACGATCATATTTACCAGACTTTATGCTATCCAACGCACGCAGCGTTTCCATGTCCTCGGGATCAAATCCATATGAGTCTGCCAAGACTTTCAAGAAGTCCTCTTCCTTCAGACCGTAGTCCTTTGGATTGTTTGTTAGATGCTGAGTGTGGTATGGTCTGATGTCGTGACTACTCTTGGGTTTCCATAGGACAAGTTTTCTCTTGCGACCATTTGCCCAACCTTTGAGATTTACAAAGGTAGACTCCGCCAGATATTTCTCTTTGATGTA
>Ga0307488_10003053_pt1 | contig 14057 bp, 15 predicted proteins | sample SB02metaG_FD_202248 | JGI IMG/M metagenome (GOLD analysis project Ga0307488, IMG submission 202248) | Sea-ice brine microbial communities from Beaufort Sea near Barrow, Alaska, United States - SB 0.2 | ecosystem: Environmental > Aquatic > Marine > Coastal | place: USA: Alaska | collected... | reverse complement strand
GGCTTTTTAGCATACAAAGCAATTACCTTTGCAGCTCGCCCTGTTGGTGCTAACAATACTGCTTTTTTGCCAGCAGTCCATAAAGAATTTACAAACGTACCTATAGTAGTTGTTTTACCTGTTCCTGCATATCCTTTTAAAAGAAAGAGTGCATCTTTATCCTCATTGAAAATAAAATTACTTAGTAAATTTATTAACTTCCGCTGTTTTACGGTAGGTTGGTGCGGAAACTTTTGTAATAATTCTTTATTAAAATCTACTGGTATTTCTATCATATATTAATCTAAAATATCAAAGATACATTGAATTGTAAATAAAAGTTTTTATCATTAAAAAAAAATTGTAGATTTGCGATAAGACTATTAAAAAAAAACATTAAAAATGGGATTATTAGGAATGATTTTAGCTGCCGTTTTAGCCGCAGTAATTATAGCTATCGTTATCGTTAGATATTTACCTTTAAAATTAAGATGGATACCGTCTGTTGTATTATTGCTGTTAGCTATATTCTTAGGCTTCAAGATATACAACGGTGTAATGGAACCTATTAATTTTAACAAAAACAAAGTTAAAAGATATTCTAAAGTTGTAGAGAATCTTAAAATTATTAGAGATGCAGAATTAAAGTTTTTTGAAGCAACAGGTAATTACACAAAAAACAAAACATTGTTAATTAAATTTATAGATTCTGCTTCGTTAGCATTAACAGAGACCAACACAATTGTAGAGACAGTAAACAGAGGTGGTGGTATTACTGATGAAATAGAAGTAAGAGTAATAGATACTATTGGTTATGAACCAGTTTTAAAGTATTTTGAAAATAGAGATTATAAAAACATGTTTCAAGTTCCTAGTCTAGAAGATGTAGAATATGATCTTGAAATAGGCACTGTAGAGAAAGTACAAGGTTTAATTGTACCCACTTTTATGTCAAAAACACCTAAAGATGCACTTCTGAAAGGCATGAGTGCTTCTCTAGTAAAACAAGAGCTAGAAGTAATGGCTTCAGATCAAATCAAAGGAGAGTATATCTCTGTAGGTTCTTTAAACGAAGTTACCACTGCAGGAAACTGGCCTCCTTCTTATGATAAAAAAGGTAATAAAAAATAGTACTCCTTCATTGAAAACTATAAAAGAAAATAAATTATCCATCCAATTTAATTTGGATGGATTTTCTTTTTCCATCTACAATACTCCATCTAAAAAAGAGGTATATTTCCGTGAATATGTCTTTGAAAATTCGCAAACTTCGCCAGAAAATCTTTTATTAAAAATTGAAACAATTTTTAAGACAGATGCCTATTTACAAAATGATTTTATAGCGGTTACAGTCATTCATCAAAACAACCTTTCTACAGTGGTACCCAATCGTTTTTTTGACAAAAAAAAATTGGCTTTTTATTTAAACTTTAACATAAAAACATTAGCAACAGACTTTATAACTTTTGATGATTTAGGAACCTTAAATGCTAAAAATGTGTATGTTCCTTATGTAAACATAAATAACTATTTATTTCAGAATTTTGGCGAATTTGAGTACAAACATCATAGTACTGTATTAATTGAAAAGCTTTTAAAAAATAATACAACTAAAGAAAAAACCATGTTTGTTAATGTTTCTAAGACTTCCTTGGATATTGTTGTTTTAGAAAACGAAAAGCTACTTCTTTCAAATGCTTTTTCTTATAACTCTAAAGAAGATTTTATTTATTATGTGCTATTTGTAGCAGAGCAGCTAAACTTAGATGTTCAGGAGTTTCCATTATTTTTAATGGGGGAAATTAATTTAAAGTCTAAAACGTATAAAATAACATACAAATACATTAAAAATGTGTCATTCTTAGAGAGTACTAACGCCATTTATAATGAATTCAACATTCCTTCACATTCTAACTACATATTACTAGGCTCATGAGAATTATTTCAGGAAAATTAAAATCAAGACGTTTATCTGCGCCTAAGAACTTACCTGTTCGACCAACAACAGACATGGCAAAAGAATCTTTGTTTAATATCTTAAACAACTCCTATTTCTTTGATAGTATTTCTGTGATCGATTTATTTTCTGGAACAGGAAACATTAGTTATGAATTTGCTTCTAGAGGCACCAAAACTATATGTGCAGTTGATACTCATTTTGGTTGTATTAAATATATAAATGAGACCGCAAAAGCGCTAGATTTGGACATCAATACATTTAAAAGTGACGTCTATAAATTTCTAGAAAAAACAAGTTTAAAAGCAGATGTTATTTTTGCAGATCCTCCTTATAATTTTGAGGAAGCGCAATTTTTAAAAATTGTCACCTTAGTTTTTGAAAGAGAAATTTTAAATGAAGATGGTGTTTTAATAGTAGAACATTCTAAGCATACAGATTTATCTGCACATGAAAAGCATATGTATGACAAACGTTATGGCGCTAATGTTTTTAGTTTTTTCGAAAACCCTTCTATTGAAGAATAAGTACAATTTAAAGTCCTACCAGTAAAATTTTAAGACATCGTAGAAAAAAGATTATTTTTAATCAAAAATTATTGTTTACAATAAGAAGCGTTACAACAAAGATTTTATAATATCCGCAATAGAAATGCCCTCTGCTTCTGCTTTGTAATTCTTTACAACTCTATGGGATAAAATAGGAATTGCAATTGCTTTTACATCTTCTATATCGGGAGAATATTTGCCCTTTACAGCTGCATGTGCCTTTGCACCTAATATTAAGTTTTGAGAAGCTCTTGGTCCTGCTCCCCAATCTACATAATTTTTTATCATTTCTGTGGCTGCTGCAGATTTTGGTCTTGTTTTGCCAACCAGACTAACAGCATACTCAACAACATTGTCTGCCACTGGTATTTTTCGTATTAATTGTTGAATTTCAACAATTTCTTCACCAGAAAAAACGGAATTTACATTTTGAGTAATCGTAGAAGTTGTACTTTTTACTACTTGAACCTCTTCCTCAAAAGTTGGATACTCTAGGTGAATAGAAAACATAAACCTATCTAATTGAGCTTCTGGCAAAGGATATGTTCCTTCTTGTTCAATTGGGTTTTGAGTTGCTAAAACAAAAAAGGGTAAGGCTAATTTATAATGATTTCCAGAAACGGTTACAGAGCGCTCTTGCATCGCTTCTAGCAGGGCTGCCTGTGTTTTTGGTGGTGTTCTATTTATTTCGTCAGCTAAAATAATATTTGAAAAAATAGGACCTTTTATAAATTTGAACTGTCTATTTTCATCCAAAATTTCACTTCCTAAAATATCCGAGGGCATTAAATCTGGTGTGAACTGAATTCTCTTAAAATTCAATCCTAAAGCATCTGAAACAGTATTTACTAATAATGTTTTTGCCAAACCGGGAACTCCAATTAATAAAGAATGACCTCCACAAAAAACAGATAATAAAGTAAAGTTTACGGCTTCATTTTGACCAATAATTACTTTTCCTATTTCAGCTTTTAGGAGTTCAAATTTACTTACTAAATTATTTACAGCTTTAACGTCAGACATTATTTAGTTGTTACTTTTTTCCAGTTTTTATTAAAAGAACATTTTTTGTAATCCATACCTAATTTAATATAAGTATCTTTAATTTTATTTTTAGACCATTTTTCTATAGTTTCTTCTTTTTTCTTTTTTAAGGCAAGTATTTGAACTTTTACATAATCTTCTACCAAATCTGCAATATGTGTATCTGTTCTTTCCTTCATTAAAATGAATTTATACATTTTCTCTCCTCCTCTAGATTGGTCATAAAAAACCTCTGTATATCCACCTTGACTTAAATCATTAACTCTTGCATACATTGCCGGATCCATTCTTGTTAAATCGAATTTAGTATCTCCAGTATATGAGTTAATAAGCACACCTCCGTTATTCTTGGAATCTTTGTCTTCTGAATATTTTTTCACAGCTTCTTCAAAAGTAAGTTTTCCTGATTCGATATCTCTTTTGATTTCTTCTACTTTAAATTGTGTTTCTTTTAATCTAGATTCTGGAATTTCTGGCTGCAATAAAATATGAGATACTGTTCGTGTATTTCCCTTAATTTCGTGTAGTTGAATAATATGATATCCAAAAAGTGTTTTAAAGGGTTTGGAAATTTCATCTTTTTCTAAAGAAAAAGAAACTTCTTTAAACTCCTTAATAAAACTAGACTCTTTAGTTACTTGCATTTTTCCTCCATTTTGAGTAACACCTGGATCCTTAGAATTAATAATCGCTTTCATTCTAAAACTTGCACCAGCTAAAATTTCTTGCCTAATTTCGGTTAGTTCTGCAACAACTCTATCGTTTTCTTCTAAAGTGGGTTCAGAATTCAATACAATTTGAGCCAATTCGATTTCTGCAGTAAATTCTGGTAATTCTCCTTTTTCTTTTAATCCGTTAAAATACAAACGAACCTCTTCTGGAGTGACATCTACTTTTTCAGTAATTTTTAATTGTTCTTTTTCTACTAAAATATTCTCTTTTTGTACGTTGTATAATTCACTTTTTAAATCGTCTAAATCATTAAAGCCGTATGCAGCGACTACTTTCTCTAGAGTACCATATTCTTGTGTAAAAAATTGAATACTTCTATCTACTTTATTATTAACCTCTGCATCTAAAACTGTAACACTATCTATAACTGCGTGGTGAGAAAGCAATTTTTGCTGCATTAATTCTTCTAGCATTTCGCAATCTGTAATTTTAATTTTCCCTTCGCTTCTTAGCTCGATTTCCTGCTTAAACTTAGCAATATCCGAATCTAAAACTATATTTTTTCCAATAACAACTGCTACCCCGTCAATTTTAATTTTTTGGGCATTTAGCTGCAATGTTGTTGCTGCGAAAACAACAGCAATTAAAAGTAGTTTAGTATATTTTGAAATTATTGTTTTTTGTGGCATCTTTTACTATTATTTTTTCAATCTCTCTTATTAATTCGATTTTACGCTTGTGTAAAATCATTTCTTTTATTGTTGATTTAATATAGCTTAACGGTGCTATATCGTTTCTATTTAAAACATCTTTTATAGCCACCAAATATAGACCTAATGAATCTTGTTTTTGAATGAATTTGGATTTTTTTAACAGATTTTCTTTAGAAAAAGGCAGTTTTAACAAAACCTTGTCTAATTCCGTCCAAATAGAATCATTTAACTGATATATTTTGAAACTTAACTGCTGTCTTTCTAATTCTTCAGCGTCGTTAATTTTATCAGATTTAAATAATTTTACAATCTCTTTTTGATCATTTATTGTGTAATTAAAATACAAGTATTTCGATTTTACCAAAACTTCATTCAATTTAAAGTTTTCGTTATTAACTAAATAATATTGTTCAACTTCGTCATTAGAAATTACAGTATCTAGTTGCTGCTTTATCAATTCTTCTTTGTAATTGTTAATTAACAAACTTTCTTTATAATCTTGTACAAGTTTATTAATATTCCTCAAAGATGCCGATGTATTATTATTTGCGGCTCCTTTTAATAATAATTTATTTACAGCCCAATCTTGAATAAAGCTTTTTACTATGATTAAACTATCTTCTTTAGAAATATTTCTAGGTAAAACGTTTTTTAAATCTTCTTTAAACAACTTGTCTGTATCTACAATTGCTACAATTTCCGAAGTATTATCTTCTTTCTCTTGAACCAAAAGATAGTCACAGGAAGTTAGCAGGAAAACACACAAAAAAATACTTATGAATCTCATTATTTAATTTCGTAAAATTTAATTAATTTTTTTAGCGCTCTTTTACGCACTTTAATTTTACTTGTAGCTCTCAAGTCCGAAATCCAATTTTTTTCTAAGAAGTTTTGATAATCATTCATTACTTCTCCTCTTATTGTTTTTAATTCTTCAGAACTGTATCTTTCTTTATTATTTGAAAAATATGTTTTTAAACCCAAGGTATCTTTAGAAGCTTTATTCCATATTTTTTGTTGCATCAATTCAAACAACAACAAACCATCTTCATACTCTTTTAGGATATTGGCATACGCTGGTTCTGTATGTATCAAGTTTTCTTTATAATATTCTAATATTTCTTGATCTTTAAACGTATTAAATAGAAGGTACATAGATTTATTTCCTTTATTTCTTATGTAATTTGTAAATACTTCTTGCTTAATTTCTTTCTCATTAATACTTATAATTATATTTTGAAGTGAATCTTGTGGCAATGCTCTTATATTTTTTGTTCCTAAAATTTTTTTAGCTTCCTCGTTTTCTACTATTAAATATTTCGCTTTTAATTTATTAATTACAGCGGTTTCAGACATTTGCATTCTAGAACTTCTTTTAATTTTAGCAGTAAGGTCTTTTTTCATTTCAGCAAATGACCCTACAGGATATTGTTTTAAAATTTTTACAATATGCCAACCAAAACGAGTTCTAAACGGTTTCGAAAAATTGCCTTCATTTTCTAAAGAAAAAGCTGCATCTTCAAATGATTTTACCATTCTTCCTGCACCAAATTTATTTAATTTTCCTCCCTTAGCTTTAGAACCTATATCCTCTGAATATTCATTCACTAATTCCTCGAAAATTTCCTTATCCTGAAGTTTTGCATACGCCTCATTAATTTTAGTTTCACCTATTTTAGTGGTATCTGTAATTAAAATATGTGCCACTTCAAGTTCTCCTTTAGATGCTCTAAAATCATCAACTGTAATAATATGATATCCAAATTGACTTCTAAACGGCATAGATACAGCGCCAACTTTAGTCGCATAAGCCGCGTCTTCAAAAGAAGTAACCATTCTAAAAGCACTAAAATAACCTAAATTACCTTTGTTCCCTTTCCTACCTGTTTTAAGATCGTCTTGGGCAGATTTATCTTCTGAAGTTTCCGCTGCCACTTTTTCGAAATCTTCTCCATTCATGATTCTATCTCTAATAGCTGAAATCTTGTTGTAAGAAACCAAAGTGTCTTTCGGTTTAGCCCCCTTAGGTGTTCTTATTAAAATATGCTTTGCTTTTACCTCATTTTTTGTTCTGAAATAAACATCTTTTACTAAATCTGTAATAAAAGTAGTGTCTTGTAAATAAGGTTCAGAAAGTTGCTTCCTGTAAGACGCTATTTCTATTTTGTAAGAAAGTAATGTATCTAGTTTTAATTGATATGCTTCTTTTACTTTTAATTTATAATTGATGTAAAGCGCTAAATTTTTTGTGACACTTTTTGCTTCTTCAGAATCTATTACATCTAAATTTTTCTCATAAATATGCTTAAAATCTGCTACTGTAATTTTTTCTTTGTTTATTGTAGCCAAGGTTTCTTCATTTTGTGAAAAAACACTCATACTAACTAATAAAAGACAAATTGATACTATTCTTTCTTTCATGAACTAATTAATTATAAAGATATGATTCCTTTTATTTTTGCTGCTTTTTTGTAATATAAGATCACTTCGTCTGAAGTGTTTAGTTTTAAAATTATTGAGACACTCACATATTTACCCGTTTTAGATTTCTTTGTACTAATTACTGCACCTGTATTATCGAAAATATTTTTTATCTCTGTAACTTGATTTTCAAGTGTTGGCACAATAAACTTGTACAAATAATCTGAAGGAAAATCTGTAGTATCGTCTAACTGAACTTTTAATTTACTGTAAAATTCGTCTGTATTACTCATAGTACTTATTAAAAAAAATTAAAACTATTTGTAAATATCAAAACACAAAACTACATTAAAATTTAGTTTTATAAAGAGAATGATTTATTTTTGTAAAATGCAACAAAAAATTGTTCTTATTGGAGGACCAGGAACTGGGAAAACAACAATTATAAATGAACTTATAAAAAGAAAATTCTACTGTATGCCAGAAGTTTCTAGAGAAGTTATTTTAAAAGGAAAAAAACAAGGGATTGAACAGCTTTTCTTAACAGAACCTTTATTATTTAGCAAAATGCTTTTAGAAGGAAGAGCAACGCAATATAGCAATGCGACAAACACAAAAGAAAAAATTGTTTTTTTTGATAGAGGAATTCCTGATGTGCATGCATATATGAATTATTTTAACACACCGTACCCTGCTTACTTTATCGAAAAGAGTAACGCATGTAAGTATACTCAAATTTTTCACTTTTCTCCTTGGGAAGAAATTCATACCACGGATAATGAGCGTTATGAATCTTTTGAAGAATCCGTAAAGATTGATACTTTTCTAGTAGCGGCCTATTCAGAACTAGGATATAGTTTAATTAACGTTCCTTTTGGCTCTGCTGAAGAACGTACTCATTTTATTATTAATTCGCTTTCTTGCGAATGATGGTTTCACCAGAAAAAATATTAGAAAAATACTGGGGTTTTACTTCCTTTAAGACACCTCAAAAAGAAATTATTACCTGCGTTCTGGAAAATAAAGATGCAATTGCCTTATTACCAACTGGTGGTGGGAAATCAGTTTGCTTTCAAATTCCTGCGTTATTAAAAGAAGGCGTTTGCATTGTCATTTCTCCTTTAATTGCCTTAATGCAAGATCAGGTAGAAAATCTTAAAAAAAGAGATATTAAGGCAATTACAATTCCATCTGGTAGTAGTCAAAATGAAATTGTTACCCTATTTGATAATATTAAATTCGGAAAAGTTAAGTTCTTATATATATCTCCTGAAAGGCTACAATCTGCATTAATTCAACAAAAATTAAAGGAATTAAATATAAATCTAGTTGCCATTGATGAAGCACATTGTATCTCAGAATGGGGACATGATTTTAGACCCTCTTATCGGAATATTGACGTATTAAAAGAAATCTTACCAGGAGTTCCCTTTATTGCTTTAACAGCCACCGCAAATAAAAGAGTACTAGGAGACATTTCTACTAATTTGCAGCTCTCTAATCATAAAATATTTCAAAAATCTTTTTTTAGGGAAAATCTAGCGTATCAAGTTTTTAAAATTGAGGATAAATTAGAAAGACTCCTTCAGATTTTCACCAAGACAAAAGTACCTGCCATTATTTATGTAAACTCAAGAAAAAAAACTGCTGAAATTGCAAATTTTTTAAACGCCAATGCATTTAAAAGTACGTTTTATCATGCGGGTTTATCGTTCATAGAAAAACAAACTGCTTTTAATGATTGGATGACTGAGAAGAAACAAATTATTGTAGCTACAAATGCCTTTGGTATGGGAATTGACAAACCTAATGTGGGATTGGTTATTCATTATAACTTGCCTTCTAGCATAGAAAACTACGTTCAAGAAACTGGTAGAGCGGGTAGAAATGAAAAAAAATCATTCGGGGTATTAGTGTATAACGAAAATGATATTTTTTTACAAAAACAGAAAACAGAAAATTCGATACCAACAATTTCAGAGGTTAAAGAGGTACACAAAAAATTATACCAATATTTTAGAATTGCAAACGGAGAACTCTTAGAAGAAACCTTTTCTTTTAATTTCTATGAATTTTGTAAAAAACATAACTTTAAAGCTTTAAAAACTGATGTAATTCTTAAATTATTAGTTAATTATGGTATTATTGAATTGGATAGTAGCTTCCATAAAAAATCGACTTTAAAAGTAATTGGAACACACTACTCCATTTTAAATTTCTCTAAAAACAATCGTTCTTTTAAAAATTTTATAAATGTACTTTTAAGAACTTATGGTGGTCTTTTTGAGGATGAAGTGAAAATAAATGAGTTTTTTATCGCCAAAAAAGCAAGCATCACTTCTGTACAAGTTATCAAAAACTTAAAAATGTTAGCAGCTCAGAATTTGGTTGAATACATTCCAATAGACGGTGCTACTTCTTTAAGCTTTTTAGTACCTAGAGAAGATGATAAAACGATTAATAGGTTTTCGAGAGAAATAAAGCAATTCTTGTTTTTAAAGAAAGAGAAAGTAATAAATTTTATAAACTTTGTGACAAACAATACGGTTTGTAGAAGTATACAATTACTTTCTTATTTTGACGAAAAAACAAACATAACATGTGGTATTTGCGATATTTGTATTGGAAACAAAAAAGTGGACAATAAAGAGCTTTCTTCAAAAATACTTACTCTTTTAAAGGAAAAAGAACAGCTATCATCCAAAGAAATAAGCCGTCTTTTAAATATTTTTGAAAAAGACATTTTAATACATTTACAAGCATTATTATCTGAAGATAAAATAACAATTAATAATCAGAATAAGTTTCAACTAAAAATATAATTATGAGAGATTTGCGAATCGTTTTTATGGGAACTCCAGATTTTGCTGCAGCTATTTTAAAACATTTAGTAGAAAACAACTATACAATTTCCGGTGTTATAACTGCGCCAGATAAACCTGCGGGAAGAGGAAGAAAACTAAATGAATCTGCAGTAAAAAAATATGCAGCTTCTCAAAACTTACATATTCTACAACCAAACAATTTAAAGAATAACGATTTTTTACACCGACTAAAAGTATTAAATGCCAACTTACAAATTGTAGTTGCTTTTAGAATGTTACCAAAAGTAGTTTGGCAAATGCCCGCATTTGGTACTTTTAATTTACATGCTTCTTTATTACCAGCATATAGAGGTGCTGCACCAATACATTGGGCTATAATTAATGGAGAAACAAAAACGGGTGTTACTACTTTCTTTATTGATGATAAAATTGATACTGGTGAGATTATTTTACAAGAAGAAATCGGGGTGCTTCATATAGAGACCGTAGGAACTTTACACGATAAATTAATGCACTTAGGCGCGGCATTAGTTTCTAAAACTATAGACTATATAGGTAAGGGAGAAGTAACTACTCTAAAACAGCCAGAATTAGAAGAAAAGTCTGCGGAAAAGCTGAATCCAGAAAACACGAGAATAGATTGGTCTGACTCTATAGACAGTATATATAATAAAATTCGCGGATTAAATCCTTTTCCTGCAGCTTGGACAATTATTAAGGATCACGACGAAGAAGTTTCTGCCAAAATTTATGCAATCAAAAAAGAAATAGAAGATCATGATTTTTCTTTCGGAAAAATAATTGCCTCTAAAAAAGAATTAAAAGTAGCTGTTCATAAAGGATACCTAATAATAGAAGAAATTAAACTTTCTGGTAAGAAGAAAATGGACTCAAAAAGTTTGCTAAATGGTTATTCTTTTTCATCAGAAGCTAAAGTGTTCTAAAGCCTTTATTAGTAAGGTTTACAGGGTTTTTTAATTTGCAATGCTTGGTTTATTAACAATTGACATACTTTTATTAACAAAAAGGTGCTTTTTTAACACTCAAATTTGCGTGCGACCACAATCCGTCTATATTTGTTAAGCTATTAAGCGAAAAAATAATTATTAAATAATTTTAAAATCAATTTATTATGAACAAATCAGATTTAATCGATGCAATGGCTGCAGATGCAGGAATTTCTAAAGTAGCTGCTAAATCAGCATTAGAGTCTTTTATAGGTAACGTAACTTCTTCTTTAAAGAACAGTGATAAAGTTGCTTTAGTTGGTTTCGGAACTTTCTCTGTATCTAACAGAGCTGCAAGAAGTGGAAGAAATCCTCAAACAGGAAAAACAATTCAAATTGCTGCTAAAAATGTAGCAAAATTTAAAGCAGGTGCTGGTTTAAGCGATGCTGTAAACTAAGAATCATAGTTTTAAATGATATAAAAACTCTCTTTTTAAGAGAGTTTTTATTGTTTAAAAATTTTCTTATATTTAATACAAAAAAGCGAATGTATAAATTAAAGCCCAAAAAAGGAAGGTTATTGGTTGCAGCACCTTCTATTTTAAATGATAACTCTTTTAATAGAGCTATTGTTTTGTTAACCGAACATACAGATACTAATTCTGTGGGCTTTATCTTAAACAAACCTTTAGAATACTGTATTAATGATTTAATACCCGAAATAAATTGTTCTTTTACAATCTATCAAGGTGGTCCTGTAGAGCAAGATAATTTATACTTTGTACATAAAATACCAGAGTTGTTAGACAAAAGTATAGAGGTTGCAAATGGCGTCTTTTGGGGAGGAGATTTTAAACAGCTTAAAAAGCTACTAAATAAAGGCCTATTAGCAACATCTGAAATTCGCTTTTTCTTAGGATATTCTGGATGGGATAAGGATCAACTGAAAGAAGAATTAAAAGAAAACTCATGGTTTGTTGCAGAAAATAATTTTGAAGACATATTTTCTAACAATGAAGAGAACTTATGGAAAAACAAATTACTCCAAAAAGGTGGAAACTATAAGCTTTGGGCAAATGCACCAGATGATTTTAATCTAAATTAAATGCCTGCTATTTGTAAAACTCTCAAACTTGCATATAATTTATCTCCTAATGCTGTAGTAAAAGACTTCTTTTTGTATTTAGTGACTACTTGAATACCAACAATTGCATTTGTAATAAAAACCTCATCTGCTTTTTGAATTTCAAAAGGGGAAATAACGGTTTCTTCAATCGTGAAATTTTCATTTTTAGTTAAAATTTCTATCACTTTACTTCTCACAATACCTTTGATACAACCTTCTGTTAAAGCGGGTGTTTTGACAACACTATCTTTCACAATAAATATATTTCCATTGGCAACTTCTACAACACCTTTGCGTTCATTTAATAAAACGCAATTATCTAAATCGTTTTCATTTGCATAAATACTTGCCAATGTATTTAGCATTCTATTGTTTGTTTTTATAGTAGATAATAAACCTGAATAATTATAGAAATCTTTAAATACATCTACCTCATAGACCGTTTTGGCTTGCGTATTAATTTCTAAAGCTTCAATTAGATAATTGATTTTATTCGTTTTTGGTGTATATAAACCTCCATCTTTTCTAAAGACATTTAAGCGAACTCTATAATTAGTACCTTCTTCTAAAGAAGCAACTGTTTTTAAAATTTCTTGTTCTAAGAATTCTAAGGTAAATTCCATAGGAATTTTCATACGTAACATTCTCATAGAAGCCATTAATCTAAAATAATGGTCTTCCCAAAAAATTACTTTTTTGTTTACTACTTTAATTGTTTCAAAAATTCCGTCTCCGTATTTAAAACCTCTATTATCTGTCGTTAATTGTATCTTTTCTTTAGAGAATAATTCGCTATTAAAATTAATCATTGCTTTATTTTTAAGAAATACAAAATTACTATAATTACTTAGATTTTAAACATAAAAAAACCAGCAATTATGCTGGTTTTTTTATGTGATTTTTTACTCGTTTTACGCACCAATTGTGTGTCTTAATTCTTCTATTTGATTTTCCCAAAGTTGCTTAGACTCTTCTACTTCCGCTTCATCATCTGCGAAGTCTGTTACAACTAAAGAAACATCTTTAGTTAACGCGTCTACTTCAATTTTAATTTCAAAGAAACTATTGTCATCTTCGCTTTCTAACCACTTCCAACGAATCCTTTCACCTGCTTTTTTTATGACTAATTCCGCTAGTTCTTCAGTATCTTCCCAAACAAAACTAAATATTTTACCTCTAGAGTTTACCTTGTCGGCAAACCACTCTTGTAAGTTTGATGGTGAAGAAATATATTGGTACAGCATATTTGGTGATGCGTGAATAGGAATTTCTAATTCAAATTTTACTTTTTCCATTTACTTTTTTTTGTTAAGTTGACAATATAGGTATTAATTCTATCCAAAAAAAATTAAAAACACTTGTTGCTAATCTATAAAAAGTAATTATATTTGCACCCGCAAACCAATGGCGAGGTAGCTCAGTTGGTTAGAGCGCAGGATTCATAACCCTGAGGTCACGGGTTCAAATCCCGTTCTCGCTACAAATTTTAACCAATTACAAAACAACAGTTTAGTGCACACTAAACTGTTTTTTTATGCCTCATCTTCAAGAATTTAATACCTCTAAGGCTTACGTTACCCAAGCTTTAGAATTCACACACAAAGTTTTCGTATGCGATAAAAATTAAGCGCTTTAAGATTCTTCGGTCATACTTCCCTATGAATGACAAAAAATAAGCTTAACGATGAACGATAGGTATTTAAACCAAAGACTTCTTCAAAGCCGCTAACTCTACCCCTAACCCGTTAAACATATGTATAATACTACTCAACTTTAACTCATGCTCTTCATATTCTTGTGTGTTAATGCTACAGGTAAACTTCCA
>Ga0307488_10003052_pt1 | contig 14062 bp, 14 predicted proteins | sample SB02metaG_FD_202248 | JGI IMG/M metagenome (GOLD analysis project Ga0307488, IMG submission 202248) | Sea-ice brine microbial communities from Beaufort Sea near Barrow, Alaska, United States - SB 0.2 | ecosystem: Environmental > Aquatic > Marine > Coastal | place: USA: Alaska | collected... | reverse complement strand
TGCTTGGGACACACAACTAACATCTGTAGAAGTAGACAATGATGTAGATTCGAGTATTGGCTTAGTGAAGCTTAATATTCAAGTATTATACAAATACACAACAGGAGAAGCATAATGGGTATCAATGGAAACCTAATAAAAAAGAAACAGGAATCAAACAAACCTAAAACTGATTCAGGAAAGGTGGAGTTGAAACCTGTTAAAGAAACAATTAATAAAGAAATAGAGTCTGTTGAAGCAGAATCTAAATCTTCAACCTCAGATAAAGGAGAATAGATATGGCGACATATACAGGAAAGAGCGGAGTAATTAAAATCTCTGACACAGCCGGTAGTGGTACACTAACAGCAGTTGCTGAAGTAAAATCATTTACTTTAGATTCTACAATGGACACTATCGAAAATACTAGCATGTTAGCAACAGGAAATGCTAGAACTTATGTAGCAGGACTAGAAACAGCAACTTTTACTGCTGAAATATTATATTCAGCACAAGAAGTATCGGCTGATGCGGCTGTAGTAATACCAGCATTATTACTAGGACAAGAAGCAGGTACATTTGAGTTATATCCAAGTGCTAATAATGATGCGGCCAACGGCGGTAGCACTAAAATTAGTGGCTCTGCTTTAGTAACTGGTTACAGCATTTCATCAAGTTTTGATGACATGGTAACTGCTACAATTTCAGCACAAGTAACTGGTGCTTTAACAACAACATTGTTAACATAAAGTAGCAAAATGATTCAGCTTCGAGTTAGTTCAGCGGCTAAAACGGTCAATGAGTTAGAAAAAGATATTAACAAATTCATTGACGGCTTTACTGGTAAACTTCTCAAGAATTTACAGAGTACTAGGCGAGCAATGCCAGGTTCAGGTAAAACACCTTATAAACTTGGTAGAGCTAGTCGAGGCTGGAACAAAAAAGGTATGGATACTTTACGAAATACAGTACCGTACATAGAACGATTAGAAAAAGGTTACAGTAAAACACAAGCCCCGAGAGGGTTTGTTAAACAAGCAATAAACAAAACAATTAGAGAAACTTCAAGGAGTAAAATATGAGTGTAATAGACAATGCTAAAAAACATTTTAGCGAAAGAGCTTCAGGTGGACTTCAAGTAATATCAGTACCAGAATGGGAAACTGATATCTATTTTAAATCAATTAGTAATTTTGCTACAGAGTCAAAAATAATTGAACTCACACAACAAAATAAACTTACTGAAGCATTAATAGAAACATTAATTCAGAAAGCATTGACTGCAGAAGGCAAGCCAATGTTTAATAGGTTAGATAAGATAGCAATGATGAAGGAAGTAGACCCAACAGTTATAACGAGAGTTGTAAGTGAAATGAATACTACTGACATGGTTGATTTTGAGGCGGTTGAAAAAAACTAAGAGAGGACAGGGACCTTCAACTCGTTATGCGAATAGCGAAAGAGTTACACAAATCAGTTGAAGAAGTATTCCAGTTCACTGTCCTCGAAATAAATTTATGGATGGCCTATTTCAAACTAGAAGCGGAGGCGAGTAAACAACATGGCAAGCACTAAAATTGATATTATTGCCAATAATAAGGCCTCAGCGGCCTTAGGCAAAGTAAATCGCGATGTAAAGAAGATTGAAACATCGGGTAAAGGAATGAACGATAACTTCAGAAAAATGAAGGGATTGGTTGTTGCTGTTGGTGCCGCCTTAGGTGGTATCAAAATTGCTGGTAGTTTTTTACAAACCGCAAAACAATTAGAAAACTTAGACATACAGTTAAGGTTCATTACAGGTTCAGCAAAAGAAGGTGCTAAAGCATTTGACATTGTAACTAAAGCGGCAAGTAGTAGTGCCTTTAGTTTAGAACAAATGGCTAATGCTTCCCCTCTACTATTAACAGTAGCAGACTCAACAGAAGAACTAAATGACTTGTTATCAATGACAGGTGATATTGCTACGGCTACTGGATTAAGTTACGAAGAAACAGCAGGGCAATTACAACGTGCTATGTCCGGTGGTATTGCGGCGGCTGACTTATTCAGAGAAAAAGGTGTTAAAAGTATGTTAGGCTTCCAAGAGGGAGTACAATATACAGCAGAAGAAACCGCAAGAATGATTAAAGAAGGCTTTGCTGAAGGCACATTTGCTATTGCTGGTGCTGGTGAAGAAATGGCTAAAACCTTCCAAGGTCAAATGAGTATGATGAGTGACAAATGGTTCCAGTTTCAGACAACAGTAATGGAAAATGGTGTATTTCCGGTACTTAAAGAGCAGTTAGGTGATTTAAACACATTCTTAGACAACAATAAAGAAAAAATTGATGAATTTGCTGCAGCATTAGGTGGAGCAGTAGCAGAAGGTATTATAAAAGTAGCAGAAGGTATTGAATTTGTAGCAGAGCATTCAGATAAATTTTTAATTGCGGCCAAGGGATTAGTTGTTGTAAAACTTGCCACATGGATTTATACCGCGGCAACAGCCGCTTTTGTACTTGGAAAACGGTTAATGTTTGTTCAAGCAATGGCTGGGCCTGTAGGTTGGAAATCAATTGGATTAGGACTTGCTTCAATGGGAGTTTCCCTTGCTGTTGTTAATAATTTACTAGGCGAAACTGAAGAGGGAATGGACGATGCCTTCAAGAGAACAGAAATTGAAAAAGCAATCGCTGACAAAGTAGCACAACTTGATCAACTTAAAAACAGCCTAGTTGAAATTGACGAACATATAAATTCAACTGAGGTTATGTCGTTAAAAGAAAGATATGCTGTATTTGGTGATGCAGATGGTAATATAATGGGTGACAACTTTGAGGCAGCCGTTAACAGAGATTTTGAACAAGTAAAATCAATCTTAGAACAAGAAATAGCGGATTTAAGAACTTCACTAAGTGAATTAGCACCAGTGGTTACAGCAGAAGACTTAGTAGATGAAGAAACCGGTCCAGCAATAGATGAAATTGTTACAAACTTTAAAAATCTTGGTAAAGTAACTGGTTTATACACAGGGCATTTAACTAAACTTAACAACGGTGGCCAACGATTTGCTACTGATTTTATGGGCGAGGCGACAAGAGCCGCGGCCCTACTACCGCCAGTTATAAGTGTAGCAACAGGTCATCTATCGTTTATGAAAGATGTTGCATTTAATGTACATGAAGAAATGGCCAAGAACTTTATTCCTACTATAACAACAAGTACTGACATGCTTACTAAATTAAGTACAGAAGGCTTTAGCCCTACAGCAGAAATGGCTAAAACTTTTAGGAAAGTCATACAAGTAACAACAGATCATTTATCACACAATCTTCAGCCAGCAATAAAGAGTGCTGTAGAAATAATGGGTGATTATAAAAGATCATGGAAATCAAGTACTGAGTTCTTATCACACAATGCTATACCAGTTATGAAGAGTGCTGTAGAAATAATGGGCGAGATACATGATGCCGCAAAGAAAATTTCAGATCAGGAAAAGGCAGATAAGGCAGCCAAAATAGCGGCCCTTAAAGCCCAAGAAGAAAATTATGATAAACAACTTGCGGCATTTAAAGCAGGTAATTTTTCTGAAATGGACCTTATGTTTAAAACTGATAAAGAAAAGAGAAAATTCACTGCAGATGCTGCCAGACATGCATTAAGTGAATTAGCAAAAACAAATAAAGCCGCATTTATGATAAACAAAGCATTTGCTATTAAAGATGCTATTGTTAACACATCACAAGGTGTTGTTAAAGCATTAAGCATGGGCCCATTAGGTATTCCTTTAGCAATGATTATTGGTGCTATGGGTGTTGCCCAAATAGCCACAATAGCAAGTCAAAGTTATTCGGGTAGACGATTTGGCGGACCAGTTAGTAACAATGAAAGTTATATAGTTGGTGAGAATGGTCCTGAGATGTTTACTCCAGGAGCAACAGGAAGAATTACTGCTAACGAAGGATTGGTTGGCGGCGGGCAAACAATTAACTTTAACATTACGGCAACAGATGCCTCAAGCGTTGATGAATTAATTGTACAAAGAAAGCCTATGATTATTAATATGATTAGACAAGCAACACAAGAACGAGGCAATAGGCCTAACTTTTAAGGAGTAAACTATGGCAGGAACATTTCCAGGTACACAAGGTTTAAGAGGGTTAAATTTTACTAACAATCAACCTAATTTAGTTAGTGTAGCAGTAAGTGGTAGACGACAAGCTAAAAGCCAAGGAGCACAGTTCTTTAGTTTTACAGTACAAACACCACCAATGACAACAGCAGAACACAAAGTTATAATGGGATTCTTTGCAAAACAGCAAGGTTCATTTGAAGCATATCAAATACAATTACCAAACATAAGCACACCAGCAGGTAGTGTTTTAGGTAATGTATTAGATGTTGTAGGAGCACACACAGCCGGAGACAAAACAATTGATTTAGATGGCGGCGAAGCAAGTAAAACAGGTTACTTAAAAGCAGGTGACATGATTAGATTTATTGATACTACTACAGCGGCTAACAATGTTAAAACGTATATGGTAACAGCAGACATGGACACAAACGGAAGTGGTGCTGGAACGGTAAACATAGAGCCAGGATTAATTGACGGTGTGAATAACAATAGCACAACAGAAACTAACGGTGTACAATTTACAGTTTTTAACACTAGCAGTGAAACAGAATATGAGTCCGGTGTAGCAGACTTTACACAAATGGAGTTTGATGTACGGGAGGCATTCTAAATGTCAAGAAGTTTACCAGCTGCAATTGTAACAGAAATTGCTAAAGACAGTATTAAGTTTATTGACTTAATTGAATTACATTTTGATAGTGCCGATGGCGGTACTGTATTTTTAAATAATGCTCAATTTTCTTTTGCTGTAGCAACTGCTACTAGTGGCGGAAGTCAAACATTTGTAGCAAATGGCGAGTTTCTTTCTTTTGAATTAATTAACGAAACTGAAATGGCAAAAGTTAATGAAATTAATATTGTATTATCAGGTGTTAGTACAACATTTACAAACTTATTCTTAAACAACAATTATGTTGAAAGACAAATTGTTATATACAGACAATTCCTAGATGCCGCGAATGCGGCTATTAGCACCCCTATTATGATGTTTGATGGCGAGATTAAAAACTTTGCTATTAACGACAAAGAGGATACAAGTACAGTAGTAGTTAAAAGTGCCAGTGTATTTTATAACTTTGACGATACTAACGGTAGAAGATCAACAGAAGCTAGTCAGAAAAGACATTTTCCAAATGATAGAGGAATGCAATTTGCTAGTACAACAACACAAGATATAAGATGGGGTAGACCAGATGCTTAAAATAGAAAATATAGAAATAAAACATTTAAGAGAAGTTGTTAGAGTAGGGATTGAATATTACGAAGAATCAAGATTTAATAAAGCTAAAGATTTGCCACTAGACCATGATGTAATACATGATGTAGCAAAAACTTGTATAGTATCACCTAATGTGTTAGTTAGAGGATTATTTGATGAAGATGGCAAATTACATGGTTTTGTACAAGCGGCACTAGTTCCAATTGCTTGGAATAAAAGAATGCATTGTGTAGTAAATTTAATTTATGTAGACAAATGTTGTAAAGGACACGACTACGGTAAACAATTTTTAGATAATGTTAAAGAATGGGCAAAGGCAAACAATTGCTACGAACTAGTAGCAGGCGATGATGCTTTTGATCCAGAAGCAACAGGCAAGTGGTTAGTTAGACAAGGATATAAAAAGGTAGGTAGTCATTATGCCATCAAAATATAAAAGAATGATAGGTGCTTTAGGCATAGCAAGTGCCTTAATGACAATATCAACTCCAGCTAATGCTGTATCGGTGGCTGTAGCAGTTGTTGGTGCAGTTGGAGCGGCATTAGGTGTTGGAGCCGTAGTAGCTACAGCAGTTACAGTTGTAGCGGCTGTAGTAGCCGTAGCGGCAGTAGGTTATGCTATACAGTCAATGACACCAACTTTTGATGTTCCAGAGTATAGTGCTAACACAGCCGATGGAGCACAAGCTATTAACAGTGGTGTACTTGTTAATAAGACAGGAACTAATAATTCTGTTCCAGTAGTATACGGTACAAGAAAAATAGGTGGTACTAGAGTATTTGTTTCAACTGATGGCACCGACAATGAATACTTGTATATTGCTATGGTATTTTGTGAAGGACAAATTAGAGCGTTTAAAGAATTAATATTTGATGACAAATTAGTTGCTGGTGGTAGTTATGGCGGTGATCCTACAACAGGAGTAAACAATCCAGCCTATAGTGCCGAAAGCAGATTAAAATACGAATTACAAACAGGCTCAGCTGGACAACAATCTCCAGATTGGTTTAATCAAAATGGTTGGTCAAACAATCATAACTTATCAGGCCTTGCTGTAGGATATTTTAAACTTCGTTGGGTTAGACCAAATATTGATGATCCAGCAGAAGACCAACAATCAACAGCAGATGATAACCCATACGGTGGCATCCCTAAAATACAAGTAGTAGTACAAGGAAAGTATGTTCCTAATGCTTCAAGTTATGATGACGGTGAAACAGACACTTATGCTACTATGATAGCGGCTGGGCACTGGTCAACTAACCCAGCAGACCATATGTTAGATTACTTAATGAATCCTATATTCGGTAGAGGTTTAGCAAATGATAGAATAGGCTTTACAAGTTTTAAGACAGCGGCTAGTAAGTTTAACACAAGTGTAAATTATATGACAGGCGGTACAGGTAAGATATTAGAGTTTAATTACGTTGTACAAACAAGTAGAACAATGCTTGAAAATGTTCAAACAATGCTACAAAATATGAGAAGCGGTATGCCTTATATACAAGGCAAGTTTAACTTAAAACTGTTAGACACAGGCCATGCTAGTAACCCTACAAGTCAAGTTCCTGTTATTGCTTATGCTGTTACAGAACGAGAATTAATAGGTGGACTTACTATTGAAGGCAAAGGACACAGAGATCAATACAACCAAGTAAAAGCAGTATTTCCTAATCCAGAAACAAATTGGGAACTAGATGAACTTGTTTATCCTGAAGTTAATTCTGCTGTTGATCAGGCTTTTTTAGCTGAAGATAATGACAGAAGACTTGTTAAAGATATTAGTTTAGAAGGTATTACAAACGGTAATATAGCAGGAGATGTTGCCAGCATAGTATTATTAAGAAGTCGTAAAAAGAAAGCAGTAAGTTTTACAACTACAGCAGAATTACACAATACAGTAGTAGGTGATATTATTACAATAACATATCCTAGTTTAGGAATGTCAGCGGCACAATTTAGAATTACAAGTCATCAAGTTACAGCAGATTATACAATACAAATAACAGCATTAGAACATGATCCAACTGATTATGACTTTACTAACACAGATGTGTTTATACCAAAAGCAGTTTCTATTAGTTCAAATGATCAATACCAAAATAGTGGCAATGTTACAAGCGGTAATCCTTATTACCCAGGTCCAAAATCCCAAAATGCTTATATCTCAGCTATTACAAATGTAAACTTTTCTATGTGTGAATTAACAATAGTAAGTGCTACTGATGTTAGTCAATACGACATTATGAGAGTAGATCAAATTGGTGCTGGTGCTAGTGCTCCATCTAACCCTAGTGGATTTACTAGTACAAGTTTTCAAAAGAGTAGTGGAGCATTTGTTAGTCCACAAGGCATTGTAGTTCAAAAATGGAATAATCAATATGTTTGGTTTAGAATTGTATACATTAAACAAGACAATACTGAAGTATTTGGTCCATGGAAAAGAACACCTAATCCACAACCAATAGCAGTACCATTAATACAGGCACCTTAGGAGATAGAATATGGCAACACAAACAGTAGACGGATTAGTAACAAATGCCGCAGAGTTTACATTTACTCAAGCACCAGCAACTTGGAGTGCTTATACTAGTTGGGACGGCTTTGGTGATACATTAGAAGCAAGTGGTAGTATTAGTACTACACTAACATTCTTAGGTGATGCTATTGATTTAGGTGCTCTTATACATGTTGTACCTGTTGTAATATGTGAAACAAACACAAGTACAGCTCATGTTATTACTTTTGAAACAAGTCCAGATGATTCAACATACTCAGCCGCTAGTATTGGTGCCTTAACAGCAAGATATATTAAAACAAAAGTAGTAGTAACAAACTCAGCCGCTAGACCAGGATTTACACTTTTACAATCACAATTTATAAAAGATGTTATTAGCAACAGTTTGTTTAATCAAGACACAAGCGGATATGCTGGAAGTTCAGCAAGTAGAACAATACCAATAACCAAAACATTTAGTAAAATATTATTAGTACAAGGAGCACAAAGTCAGAGCGAAACAGACTCAACTTATGCTGTACTATGTACAGATTACAGCAATACAGCACCTAAACTTAAAGTAGTTGACTTGGATACGTTTGGTAAAGTGGCCGCTGATGCTACTATTGATATTTTAGTAAGTGGTTTACCAGGAATTACCACTACAGCAAGCGGTGATGTAGAATTAAGTTAAATACAGTAAAGGAGAAACAGATGAAAAAATCAACTTATAAACCTAAAGAAAAGAAAAAGAAACCTACTAAAAAACGGAACAGCAGGGGATAACTTATGGCAACATGGCCCACATCTAACCCTTCAGCAACTACTACAGATGCCGCTTCAGACAGCATTAGTGGAGCAAGAGGTGATATAAATCAAACAATTGACAACATAATTGAAGTTGTTGATATGTTTAATATCCCGGCAAGTCCAACTGACAATTATATTCTAAAGTATAATGCTTCAACAGGTGTATTTGATATGGAAGCAGATGCTGGTGGTACAATTAGTAGTGTTACTAATTTTGCTGATAATAGACTAGTAACAGCAAGTGGAGCCACTACACTAAATGGTGAAGCAAACCTAACATTTAATGGTAGTATACTTCATATTGATCTCGATTCAGCAGGTGCTTTTGGTTTACTTGTACAAAATGATAGCACAACAGGTTCAGGTATTGAAAGTAGATTAGGCTCAAGTAGCACACTTCCTACAACAGGTGATCACCTTAAATTTACTAGCGAAACAACTGGTGGCAGCCAAGGCGAAGTGTTAAGTGTTGATGCTCAAGGTAGTATAAAGAGTACAGTTGACCAAGTCCGCAATATAACAGTTGGGGCTACCAGAGACACAAACTTATGGTTAGAACAAAGTGGCACAGATGGGATTCTCTTCCCTCAAATTTTATTAGATAGTGATGATGCAAATGCTAGTATAGGTGTTTATGCTGATTCGGGAACAAGCACTTATAGAGTTGCAACTGTATTTGATCCAATGGAAGATTCAGCGGCTTATCAAAGTGGCGATGCTGTAGGTGACTTTGCTGTTGAGCATAGATTAAAATATGATGCTGGTGCGGCAGCTGATGAAATTCAAACTTTTATTATAGGAGCAAATAATAAGCATACCTATAATGTATACAAATCAGGTTCGCAAAGTGATGCTAAAGCAGATATGGAATTTATTGTTAATTCAATGTCAATAGACAGCGTACTGGACATGAATTCAAATAAAATTACTAGTGTTACTGATCCTGCCGCGGCCCAAGATGCCGCTACTAAGGCCTATGTTGATGCCAACGTTGGTTCAACTACAACTATTAACAACAATGCTGACAACAGAATTATTACAGGTAGTGGCACAGCAAACACACTAGAAGGTGAAAGCACACTACTATACAACGGAACAAGTTTAAGCAACACGACAGCACCTACATTTACAGCGGCAAGTACACCTATACAGTTAAATGGTACACAACCAAACCCAGGTGGATATTACGCATCTATTACAGTTAACAATGGTACAACTAGAGGTGCTTACAACTATTCAGCAAGAACGGCAGGTGGCGGTGGACCTAATGCTGATAGACACATATTCTTTTTTGATTTAGACGATGACTTTAGTGCCCGTCCAAGCGGTGCTTACCAAGGTGATCAAAATGTATGGATTAATGCTAATCACTCAAGTGATAGAGCAGACCTCTATTTTGATGGTTTCTCAACAGCCGGTATTTCAGCATTTGGACACGGTGGTAATTCATATGCCATACAAGCACTAGAATTTAATGGTTCTACTATAAAACTTCAATCAGGTGGTACTAACATAATATCAATTGACAATGATAGTGTTGATATTACACAAGATGTTGTTATCACAGATACAGAACAATTAAAATTTGGTACTACAACAACAATAGACAAAGATGAGATATCAACAACGGGTGGCATGACTGTTAATGTAGACAGCAATAACAGTGGCAATGAAGCATTTACAATACAATCAGCAGGCACTGATGTTATGTCATTTCAAAGAGGACCTGGTGGTGATGCTGAAATGACTGTTACAGGTGATGGATTCTTTATTAAAGACGAAGATGATAATACTCAATTTAGTATGGATATGTCTAGTGGTAGTCAAACAGGTATTAATGTTATTAGAAGTGATGAAAACAAATCATTAAGTTTTACACTTAAAACAGATGATGACGATGACACTGGTAACTATGATGGTGCTTGGAATTTTGTACAGGCAGCTAATGAAAAGGCACTAGTACTTGAAAGAGTTGACGGTAGTGCTGTAGAAATATTTGAAATAAGAGATAGCGCAGGTGTAGCCACAGCGGCTCCAGTTGACATATTTGAATTTAAGATTCCACCAGTAATACCAAGTTATACAATAGCGGCACTACCAACAACAGTAGTAGCAGGTGCTTTAGCACTTGTTACAGATGCCACTCCAGCAACATCTGGATCGGCAATAGTATTATGTTTCTTTGATGGCAGTAACTGGAAATTAAGTAACGACCCAATAAGAACAGTAGTATAATATAACATAAAGGAGAAAGCTATGGCATGGATCACAGCAGGAAATATAGTAACAACAAATTTAGATGCCGACACAGACTCACCCCTTTCTGCTAGACCTAATATTAAGGCGGCATTAGATGAGATAATTGTAGCGGCAAATGGTAGAGGACAAGCAGATGGAGTTGCTAGTCTTGACGGCAGTTCATTAGTACCAGCGGCACAGCTACCTAACACACTTATATCTAGTGGTAGTAACAACCTATTACTTGACCCAGGTTCAAGCAAAGTAGCAATACAAGATATAGTTAACCTAAACCCAAGGACTGTAGCACAACTAAATGCCCTAACAGGTGTACTTGGTGATGTTGCTTTTTGTAGTAACGGAGCCGCAGGTGCTGACTGTTTAGCATTTTATGATGGTAGTGCTTGGAAACGTTGCGACACATTGGCAACCATATCAGCTTAAATACTATTGCTTACTGACCACACTCACAGTAAGTGGGGGCAATTTTTTAGGCAAGGTTGCCCTCTTTTAATAAATACTATTGTAAGGAAGTTTACATTTTATTCTCCAATATAAGACTAAACTTCCTTACACTCATTAAACAATGTATCTGACAATATATGTTAAATGAACTAAAGCGATTATAGTCTTCATCCACCATAATCGCTTTTTCATATCTTTTTAGCTAAAAGGATAAATAAATGTACAAGATAATAGGTTTCTCACAACTCCGATGATCTTGTTACAAAGTACTAATTGATGTCCTCCTCCACGAGGGTTTAAATTATTATACAGTACTTTGTATATATTTCCTAGGAAATATAGGGCGGTGCGAATCAAAGTATATTTTATATATTTTACATTGTAGATCATAAAATTTTGCCATTTAATTTTCCACACAAATCCACCGCCCATTTTTTTGTTTACATAAATATGCTGTGTTAATAGAATCCAGTAGCAAGGATTAGGATGGGGCCTACCTCTAAGTTAACAGTAAACAAAAATACCACTCTTAAACAACCTTTTAATTAGATTATATGTGTAATGCTACACTAATGTCTTATTATGTCTATTCTCTAATATACAAGCAGATTTGACTGCTTGTACCCACCAAAAACACACAGTTTTAACACCTAAATTAAAATATGGCTCTTAAGGAGCGTTTGGTATGAAAGAAATTATGGTTAGTTTGGTAGGTTTGGTTGACACTTCATCTCATTTGTGCTATAATAGTTAGATAATTTCGTGAATCACGGAGTTATTTGGCAATTATACTAAATACAACGAATGGCAAGGAATAGAATTTATGATCACAGCTAATACACATCACAATAATTGTTCAGTAGAAGCAGTCCTTGTTCATTCAGGCATTCATTATGGCAAACTAATCTGTAAACAACACAACAAACACATCCAATGGCTCAATCAGGCAGACTATGAAAGTATAACGGGGTTAAAGAACGACCCTCCCGGAACTGAACTAATAGCACGAAACAATGATTACTTGTTTCAGTTCTCAGATTAGAGTAATAATATATCCAAAGAGATAGACCCACTATCAATTTAACTGTGTACTTGGGGTAGTATAGAAAAGAGAACGGGGATATGTTACTAAGCTGAAGGAAGTTACATCCAAGGGAATAAAAGGCATTCGCCGATAAACGATGGTAGCCAGGAGTTAAAAAACAACGTTCTGCTCTAATGACTTGGAAATGAAGTGATATAGTAGAATAATAAAGAGGTCAACTTAGTTGACCTAAGTAAGTCAAATACTTCGTATCTGACTTCTTACTTCTTCTTTCATATATGAGTTAAATGTAAGAGAAGAAAATACAAGTGAACGACAGTGAACTTGTATATCAACTGTAAGTTGATATTGATACACAGGCTAGGTGGAGAGTAATAAATCCACCTTTTAATTTGCCATATGTTATGGCTAATAAATAAGAATATAACTGCTACGGAGAAACAAATGAACATCAATGTAATAGATTATAGAGGTGATAGTACAGTTATAAACAGTCGTGGTGATAGCCTATACAATTATAGAACACGGTATTTCCACAGAATACAAGAAGACTTCCAACGGTGGCAACAGCACGGACATCGTTTTGTTTGCTATACACAACATAAAAGCAACATAGTAATAGATGATTATTGGGCATTTGATCGAGTAGTTGAAACAGGCAGACTCCCAGTACATCAAGCCCGTAATAGAGTATTACAAGATATACCCTATGGAGAATACACAGCCATATGGGACAATGATGCCACATTATACTGGGATCGATTAAGAAGCAGTGAACTTCCCCAGGATTTAAATCAAGTATGTGAACAAGCACAGCAACAAGAGATAGTTTCATTTGTACCTTTTAACAGTCAGCAATCACCTTATCCAAAGAACTTGGACTGTACACAATGGACATTTAAACCTCTAATACATCAAAAGGGTACTATGCTGTTTGTACAGAATATAGGTATTGATTGGCCCACACACTTAACCTGTTTAGAAGATACTGCTCGTGCTATAGAACTAACTCGCAAAGGATTCAAAACAGCACAACTACAACAAGCAAGTCTAAATGAATTAGTTCATAGCAAAAGCACAGTATTTAAAGTTAATGCTTATCACGAAGAATACAAGAAGCCAGGTCCTCGTGCTAACCCAAAAGGACTACTACAATGGGATGCTCAGTCGGATAGAAGAGATAGGTATAGTGTAGCACAACAACATATAGAAAGTGACTACAACACAACTATAAAAGAACTACAGCAAGAACAGAAACAATTATGGTAATATAAACGATTAACACTACAAAAGGAGAGACATGATGAATAGCCGAGATATTAATTGGAACATGTACTACCATGCTATTAAAGAAAGCTGTCCGTGGAGCAGTTATGCCTTTACACAAGGAAAACTACTACACCTAGACTTTAAGTCATTCGAGCACTCACAAGCACAAGAGGAAATAATAGAGCCTATGAAGTTATGGGCTATAGCATATATAAATCCTGACAACACCCCAGAAGAACTTGATGCTTGGTGCGAACAACGTAATCTTGAACAACAGGAAATAAAATACTTCTTCAGTCACCCAGAACACGATCCAAATGGTCTTGCTAGTCCTATACCCATGCTGATACAACAAAACAAGTATATACTAGACCTAGCTCGACAAGGAGTATTTGATCTAGGTATGCCTAATCATTGTAATG
>Ga0307488_10003051_pt1 | contig 14064 bp, 13 predicted proteins | sample SB02metaG_FD_202248 | JGI IMG/M metagenome (GOLD analysis project Ga0307488, IMG submission 202248) | Sea-ice brine microbial communities from Beaufort Sea near Barrow, Alaska, United States - SB 0.2 | ecosystem: Environmental > Aquatic > Marine > Coastal | place: USA: Alaska | collected... | reverse complement strand
TATGTCAAAGTTGAAGAATAATCCGGCCCCCAGCTTGGCGAACTCTATCGGTTACGGCCCACCAGTCTTCGACCATTTCATCGGTATAGATGCCGGGTGAGTTAACCCAACCGTTACCTTCTTCAGAAATAGACGTGGCATCTGCAATAATTAATCCTGCATCGGCGGGCTACATGCAACAGTCACCCATCTGGAACTAGTGATTTATCTACCCTACCTTAAGACTAGATTTCAACCTTTGTGCCCACAGATTTTCTTCGCAATACATTGCAAGGTTGCCCTGTTACCAGCGTGCTATATAGGCCTAAACTTGCTTAACTCACCTTTAAAATCGTCACCTTAAGGGCGCTTTCACCCTATTGAGAACATTGCACTATTCACGTAAAATATTCATAACTTGATTATATTCACCGATTTATATTTTTATATCTCATTAACAGGAAATACACATTATGCCCAGAGCGAGTGCACGTCATATTTTGGTCGAGACTGAAGAGAAATGTTCAGAGTTGAAACAAGACATTATAAATGGTGAGAGTTTCGAGGATGTGGCCAAACATTCTCAATGCCCTTCTGGTGCTCAGGGCGGAGATTTAGGCAATTTTGATCAAGGACAGATGGTACCTGAATTTGATCAAGTTGTTTTTAACGAAGCTTTAAATGTCGTGCATGGCCCGATAAAAACCCAATTTGGTTATCACTTATTAGAAATTACCGAACGCTCAGAGTAAGCCTAGAGCCTTAACACTTTAGAATCAGAGTTAAAGTTAACTCTGATTTTATCCATCATTTATCACTCTTTTTCACTCACATTCTTTTTACAATAACCTTCTCAATTTACAACAAGGCCACTAATGCAATGCTTTGAATATTGTAATGCTAATACCTGTGCAGAAGAATTGCTTGCATTAGGGCAAGTTAATATGAAGATGTGGTATCTATTTCAATGGTTATCAGAGCACGACCAACCAAGGCATGGGACACGGGCTGAAATGATCAAGCTGTATGTTAATGGAGAGTTAGTGGCATATAGTTTGTTGGAAAATTATGAAGCTCGCACAGATAAAACGACCTTGTATGCAGGAGAGTTATATCAAGACTTAGGTGTTGTGCACTTTGTGACTATGCCTGAGCATCGCAACAAGGGCTATGCAAGCTTAGTTGCTGATGTGATGTATGAAGATGTTATTCAACCTTTATTAGCGCGTTACAGTGATACTCACGTTTATGTGACAGCGACTGAAAAAGCGGTGCCGTTAATGCAACGCACAGGGATCGATACTTCAAACTTGGTGACTCAGTTCTATTCAGATTTAAGCTTTAAAGAGAAAGTTGCTGAGATGATAAAGCCACGCTAGTCTCGCATACCGCTATCTAAACGGACACGCTAATAAACGGACATACATCATAATTTAAAGCCTACGGGGTCCAAAACCTGCAGTACCAGAGCTGATAAAATCCTAAAAAGCTCTAAACTTTCATTTGAAACCTAAAGTGACTTTCAGGAAAATACACTATTCAGACCAATACCAACTCGTCACGTTATAACGAAACGTATCAGCATCGTCAGAGGTTAATGGTTTCACCCAGTGTTCTGAGCCTTCTGAAGAGGGATCAAACAGCACACAGCGGTTGTGTAGCGGCGTAATATGAACTGGCTCATCATTCTTGCCTGTAAAAACTAACTCTCCACCACCGCTTTGGCTCCACTCTTTGTTTAAATACAACAATATACAGACCTCTCTTCCGGGAGAATCATCAGCATGTTCGGCAACGAAGTCGTTAGGGCCTAAGCGAAAATAGTTCGTATTTATGTCAGGCTCAGCCACATTCATATCGGTGAGTGACACTCTAAAAATGCGTGATAATACAGCCATAAACTCGTCCCCACGGAGATAGGATAAAAATTCTTGGGCTGTATTTGAATGGAAATTATTGGCATGGGTGGTATTGGGATGTGTGGCATCACGTTGCCACACATCTCGCTGTACAAAGCGTTGTTCGTTGTTGGCTTTTTGCCACTGAGCGTTATCGACATATAAGGTAGAATAGGTATGTTTTTGAGTTTGCCAAGCACTGGGTTGTTGCAAAACCTTGACTACTTCATCGAGTTTCGATGGGGTGAATAGGCCATCAATCACAATATGCTTGGGACAAGCGCGTTTTAATGACTTTCGATACGCGATTATCGCAGATTCGATTGCTTTTTCACCATTCAACCACATTATTCACACTACTCGCTGCTATTTTTTGACTATGACTGAAAACTGGATAATACAGGCTTACACCATTATTCCTATCCTTTACTGGTTAAAAGCATAATCCCGTTTGTTGTTCCCTCGTTGTAACACGCTACAAGTACACAATTAAATGTGCATAGTATCTGGGTTATTCGTTTTGTGAAGGGGGCTTGTAAACGGCGGTTTAGGCGCTTTATAAATTTACATCTATGCGCCACGCTTTGCGCCATCCTGCGCGGCGTCCACATGGCTTTTTTCACACTAAATCCCTTCCTATGATTTGTTTTACCTACAGCCGCAAGAACTAAGCAAAAATCGCCATGATTAAAGTTATCTATGCTAAGGTCGATAAATTTTACAGACTAACCAGATGTTAGAAAACGACTCTAGACAAAATGGTAATGATTATGACTAACCGCCTCATATTAAAAGCAGTAACTTTATCGACTCTTATTTTTGGCTTAAGTGCATGCAGTATGATGCCAAACATGATGCCTGATTTAAGCTGGCTTGGATTACAGAATGATGAGCTTCCAAATACCAATAAAACTGACATGTTGGCTTCTCAACCAATATCACCCAGTAGAGAGCTAAAAGGATCTCAGAATGATCTTCAACCCAATGCTCTCGCGGTAGCGCATTCTGCATCAAATGAAAAAATGGATAGACACCTTCAAGAATGGCAAGATATAAAACCAGATATCGCTAGGTTAGTTGCGTTAGAAAGTGAAGTGAAAGAGTTGATTCAGCAGCTAAAAAGCATGAATGCTCTGCCTATACAAAAGTCTACCACTACTGCCAGCGAGGTCGCTAAACCACAAAAACCGTTCGTTAACAGTGAAAATAGGTACGCCGTACAACTTTTTTCTCTGACGGACAAAAATATCATGCGACGCACCTGGAATCGCTTATCTACAAAACATCCGATTATGTTAGGAAACTTATCGCCTATTTATGAAGAGGTCAGTATGCAAGGGAAAACTTTTTATCGTGTGAAAGCAGGTTCATTTGAGACCAAAAGTGCGGCAATGAAGTTATGTGGTAGTTTGAAGAGTGCGAACACCAATTGTTTCCTAGCTAAATCAACCGGTGTAGCAATGTTATAGGTACGGTTGTAAAACACGGTGTAAATCATGACTGTAAAAATCCTGACTTGGGTAAATCCCTTTTTTGATGAAAGGCACATACCCAGTGAGATTTATAGATGATCTGCAATACTATAGTGATGCCATTAAACCTTGTGTCGGCTAGCATCAGCCGTGTACTAACAGAGTTAATTTTTGAATGGCTTACTAACAGGTGAATGGCATATATGGACACCTGTGTTGGCAAAGCCTTTTTACTCCTCTATTTGAGCCGGCGTTACCGAATGTCTCCTTCCGGTCAATAACCCTGGTCTCCTGATTGTCCTCTGTGACCTTTGTGTTAACCAGCCCTTGTCTTTTACTTAATTTAACCAACCATTATAAATATTGTAAATGACACTCAATGTTTGATTGCTTTAAAATTGGTGCTTGCGTCATTCACGTGTTTAGTGAAGGAGAGTGCCATATTCAAAACTGAATGTAAAAATCTACATAGAGTGGTGAAAACTGTGATTATTTGGCGAATAGTCCTGAGATCAAACTAAGCTATAAATACTATCCTATTGAAATTATTACACTTTAATTTTGGAACAGTCTTTGCTCCGCATAGTTATTCAAGTTAGTTATTCCAACTAGATTGTGATTAACGTGTTATAAAAGGAGTATTAATATGTTTAGTTTTTTATGTGGTTTAGTCTTTTCTTCTTTTGGATCATTCCTATTATCGCAATCGGTATGTCTGATCGCACTAGCGGCGGTGAAAAGTTTGCAAGGATCCTAGCCGTAATGTTTGTATCTTGGTTCGCATGGGTTTTCTACTTGTTATTAGCCCCTTTGAAATCACCCCGTTACAGCGGATAGTGGCATGGGTATATATGTATTAAGCACATTAACTGACCAGTAGACTGAGTGAGCATGTGTTTGGTTACTTCAAATCTTCATACAGGTGAAAATGGCGTTCCCAGAACGCTTTTCATATGGCAGGAGCTTTTCATAGTCATGCTCAAAAATATGGACTTCGAAGTAAGGTTTCAAGATGTCTAGCAATTCATCAAAACTAAAAGCAACCATGTCATGTTCGTCTTTCCATCGCTGGGTCTCTTTCTTGTTTGTTTTTTTAATACTGAGTTTAAGAGACTGCTTGTCGCCATGACCAGAGTAATGCCAGCCAGAGCTGAAGGTGAACAAATCGTCTGCTTGTTTAGCGGTATGCTATTACAAATAGTTGGTTGTTGATTTTTTGTTTGTCGACGACGTTAAAACAGAAAACACCATCCGCTTTTAATGCTCGATGTACACTTGCGATGCAACTTTTTAATCTTTCAATACTATGGTTGTAATGTATGGAATATAAGAAACAAGTGATTAAATCTACTGGTTGATCCACACAAAATTCACTCATGTTTTGCGTAAAAAAAAGTGCTTCAGGGCAACGCACTCTAGCTATGTCTAACATAGGTTGATTAATATCAAGGCCATTGCTGTGATAGCCAAAATCAATAAAGTGGCGTATATGTGGACCCGTTCCACAGGCTAAATCAAGATGGGTATTGCCGTCGTTACCGAAAAGCCGGTGTAGTCTACGAATGCAATTGCTTTGAATGTAGTAGTCGATATCGACACACATTAAATCGTAATAGCCAGAAAAGTCGGCATACAGAGCGTTGGCGGACATATTTGCCTAGTAGTGTTAGCTAAGATTTCTTGGGTGCGCATAGTAAACTAAGTAGTCAACCTTGCGAAGTACAAATAAAAATATAGAGACACAGTCGCCATCATCATTGACGTTCCACGCCTTAGCTTGAGCTGCGTATAATCCATGATGAATGACTCTTGGGGTTTCAGCATCATCTGCAAAACACTCCTTGATTCGATTAACAACATCGGTTTTTGTCATGAATATAGACATCACTTTACTTGAAGGTCAGAAACTGCAAGCAAATTTTGCAAGCACCAGATTATAAGTGATCAGAGTCTATCGGCAGGTAAGGATGAGTCATATCCAGAACTATTTGATTACTTGCTACCGCCAATACTTGCATCGTTAAGAAGATGTACCAAGCCATCGTTCGATATTCAGATTGCTCAGTAGTGCGCTGTATTCAATACTCTTTAGTGTAAAGTAGAAGATATGTGAATTAGCAGCTAATTAGGTCGGTTAAGATACATGACCGCATTTTAATATAATGGGAGCGGAGTCAGGTTACATTTATAAGGTTAAAGTTCATAAGAATACTTCAGTAACATCAATACAATCGTTGAATAACAAATGGATATGGGCAATCCAAATTTAATAAAGTGTTTAAATTTATAGTTACTGGCACTAAATACCAATAGATTGGTTTGGTAGCCATAGGGTGAGATAAAGCTGGCGCTGGCGGCAAAAGCGACGGCCAGTGCAAAAGGCATAATTGGCACATTTAGGGTTTGAACGAGTCCATAGGCTAGTGGAAACATCAGTGCCGCTGCGGCGTTGTTAGTCACCAGTTCGGTGAGTATTAGGGTTAATACATACACCGTTACTAGCGCCCATATCGGGCTGACGCTGTTGGCCCATGGGCCAATCAACTGCATGATCTGTTGTATAACACCTGATTTTTCAAGGGCGGTGGCAAGACTCAGTGCGCCAACAATGACCACTATTAAATTAAGGGGAATATTGCGCTTGATTTCGTTGTTGGTTGTCACGCCAACGATGACCAGTATGGCGATAAAAAACAATAAACCTGTAGCCAAATTTAATACAGACGTTGCTGCCAAGGCTACGGTGAATAAAAAGCCACCAAGTGTAATCCAATCCTGAATGGGACTTAGCTTTGTTTCCATCTTTTTTTCAGACAGAATAAAAAAGTTTTTGGTGAGATTATGCCTTTGCATAAAGTCTGGGCCAGTAGCGAGTAATAAAAAGTCACCAGATTGAAGCTTTATTTCACCCAGTTTGCCCGATAAGGATTCTCCATCGCGCCTTATGGCCACCACTGCAGCATCAAATAGTGCTCTAAAGCCTAGCGCTTTTAAGGTTTGACCGATAATTTGTGCCCGGTTGGAAATGATCACCTCTGTAAGATTTTCACGCTCTAGACCATTGGACTCCGCAAAGAGTTTTAAGCCTTTGATATGGTCTAAGTTACCAACATGTTGAATATTACCGGAAAATATTAATTTGTCGCCAGACTGAATAACCACATCAGGCGTCACTGGGGTGATAAGTTTTCCACCTCTTGCTATTTCAATCAAAAACAATTCTGGCAAATTTCGTAGATGATTTTCCTCAACACTTTTACCAATTAGCTCACAGTCTTGTGCTACGTCTGCTTCGATAAAATAACTATTATATTGGGTATTTTTATTGGGGATTTCTGGCAGTAATGGCGTCATCAAATACATCAATAAACCGCAACTCAAACCCGCCACTAAACCATAGAGTGTGAAATCCCAAAAATTGAAACCTGGGTGACCATGTTCAATTAAAAAGCTATCAACAATTAAGTTGGTGGACGTACCAATTAGGGTCACTGTGCCGCCGAGAATAGCTGAATATGACAATGGGATCAGTAGCCGAGAGGCATGGTGGTATTGGTTTTGTTTCACCGGACCAATCAAACTTGCGACTACGGCAGTGTTATTTAGAAGTGCCGAGGAAAAAAACGTTAAACCAAATAGCCGCCAGTAGCTGGCATTAAAGCTTGCTGTGACTAAGGTTCTAGCTAAACGTTTGATTAAGGATGTTTTATCTACCGCTGAACTAACTAATAGCAGTAAAACGAGGGTCACTAAGCCTTGATTGGTGAAGTTGTTAATCACATCACCTATCACCAGCTGTTGGCTAGCAATTAAGGCTAAAAGTGAAGCTGAAAAGATTAAAGATGGGCGCTCGTTAGTGGTAACAAGTGCCAATATAGTACCGGCAAAAATGGCTAATACCAGGTACTGATTCATATCCATATTGTCTTATTCTTGTTAAGGTTAGTTACAATTTACTGATGTCGGTCGCATTCCAATGTGGAAAATGTTTCCTCACCAAGTCATTAAATTCTAATTCAAATTCAGAAAACTGACCTGCACTAGTATCTTCTGCTACGTCGATGATCATGCCCGCTCCAACTGTGCCATTAGTCACTCTATCAATGATAATAAAAGCGCCTGTTGAGCGGTTTTTGGTATAAGGGTCACATGCAACAGGCTGAGTGAGTTTGATTTTACCCACGGCAATTTCATTTAACGCCAGACGCACTGTTTTCTTGTGTTCCATGGAGTTCACATCAATTTGATATTCCACTTCGGTGACACTGCCGGGTACAAATTTTGTCGCAAACTTAAAACCATATTGCTTATTAGGCATCATGGGTTCTTCATCCATCCACACTAAATTTGTTCTATAAGTGTTGCTGTGCAGCGGTAAATTGTCGCTTTTGACTATCATGTCGCCACGAGAAATATCAATTTCATCTTCTAGGGTGATAGTAGTAGTAAGGGGGGCATAGACCCTATCTTGTTCACCTTCAAAATTAACCAAAGCTTTAACTTTAGACCGCTTACCTGAGGGCAGGGCAGTAATACTGTCACCAGGTTTTATCTGTCCAGACACGACTGTGCCTGCAAAGCCACGGAAATTTAGATTCGGGCGGTTGACGTATTGCACCGGAAAGCGAAAATCATCAGCATTGATATCGTCATTAATTTCGACTTTTTCCAATAGGGTCATCAAAGTCTCACCCTTGTACCATGGGGTGTTTTCGCTAACATTAACCACATTATCACCATCTAAAGCTGACAGTGGAATAAACTGGATATCTGGTATCTCTAACTGTTTAGAAAACGCTAGATAGTTTGCTTTGATTTCTTCATAAACGGTTTCGCTGTAGTCTTTCAAATCCATTTTGTTGACAGCCACAATAACGTGTTTGATGCCTAACAACGACACTAAGAAAGAATGACGACGGGTTTGAGTTTTCACGCCTGCACGTGCATCAATCAGAATAATCGCCACATCGCAATTAGATGCACCTGTCACCATGTTGCGGGTGTACTGCTCATGGCCCGGGGTATCAGCAATGATAAATTTACGTTTGTCCGTTGAGTAATAACGATAGGCTACATCGATGGTAATGCCTTGCTCTCGTTCAGACTGTAAACCATCAACTAATAGGGCTAAATCAACTTTATCCCCAGTGGTACCCATTTTTTTACTGTCTTTGGTGATAGCAGCAAGTTGATCTTCAAAAATCATCTTTGAGTCGTGTAACAAACGACCTATTAAGGTACTTTTACCATCATCCACACTACCGCAAGTTAAAAAACGTAACATGTCTTTCTTTTCATGTTGATCTAGATAGCCCAAAATATCGGACTGTAATAATGTATTTTCGCTATTCATAATTAGCAACTCACCAAGAAATAAGGATTTAAAACCGAATCTTTCTGATTGTATCTAAGCGCGGCAGCATCTGCCTTTAGTGCATCTGTTGCATCTTCAATGAGAGTGACCTTACCGCCAGCTGCTTCAACAACAGCCTGTGCCGCTGCGGTATCCCACTCACAGGTCGGGCCTAAGCGCGGATAAAGATGCGCAGCCCCTTCTGCGACTAGACATAATTTAAGGGAACTGCCCATGGCAACCAACTCAGTATCGCCTTCTAAAGAACCAAGCAAGGCTTGTATCTCGGGGCTTTGATGTGAGCGGCTTCCGACTATCTTCCACGTTTCACCTTTAGTCCAAGCTTTGGGATGAATCTCTGCTTTTACACCAGCCGTTATTTTATAAGCACCTTGGCCTAACACACCCACATAGGTGTGTTTCAAAACTGGCGCATATACCACACCAAAAATCGGTACACCGTCTTTAATTAGCGCGATATTGACTGTGAATTCACCATTTTTCTTAATGAATTCTTTGGTCCCGTCAAGTGGGTCAACTAGCCAATAGGTATCCCAACTGTTGCGTTCTTGCCATGAAATATCGGCAGACTCTTCAGACAGAATGGGGAAATCTGATACTTTGCCTAATCCTTCAACAATACAGTTGTGTGCGGCTAAGTCAGCCTCAGTTAACGGGCTCTCATCTGACTTTTCATAGATAGCAAAATCTTGTTGATAGATGTCCATGATCTTTTCACCCGCTAGGTGACTGATATCAATAATGTTTTGAATAAGTTGTTGGTTTAACATTAATCAACCACTCCTTTTTGTTTGAGTAAATCAAAAAGTTGCTCGGCAGACTGTTCGGCTGTTTGCCCAGAAAATGCTAACGTGATTTCTGCGTTTTCTGGTGCTTCGTAGGGGGAGTCGATACCGGTAAAGTCTTTAATGTCACCTTGTCTGGCTTTTTGATACAGCCCTTTAGGATCACGTTTTTCACATTCTTCTATAGGCGTATCAACAAATATTTCCACAAATTCGCCATCGGGTAATAAACGACGGCAAAAGTCTCTTTCCGTTTTAAAAGGCGATATAAAGGCGGTCAGTACTATGATACCTGCATCCACAAACAGCTTAGATACTTCACCAATACGTCTGATATTTTCTACTCTGTCTTTATCACTGAAGGTCAAATCACCACATAAGCCATGACGCACATTATCGCCATCTAGCAAGTAGGTATGTTTGCCATGTTCTGCCAACTTTTTTTCTAATAGATTAGCGATCGTTGATTTACCTGAACCGCTCAAGCCCGTTAACCATAAGACGCAGGGTTTCTGTTTTTTTGCTTGCGCTCTGCGAGCCTTATCCACATCATGCTGATGCCACACTATGTTAGTCGTCATTAGAAATATCCTTCCATTTTTTTCTTTTCCATTGAGCCTGAAGAATCATGGTCAATCACACGGCCTTGGCGCTCAGACGTTTTAGTCAGCAACATCTCTTGAATAACTTCTGGCAAGGTCGCGGCTGTTGATTCAACTGCGCCGGTTAATGGATAACACCCTAAGGTTCTAAAACGCACTGAACGCATTTCAGGGGTTTCACCTTTTTCCATTGGCATACGGTCATCGTCAACCATAAAGTACACCCCATCACGTTTAACCACTGGGCGAGGTTTTGCCAAGTACAATGAAGGGATTTCGATGTTTTCCATGTAGATATATTGCCAGATATCTAGCTCAGTCCAGTTGGACATAGGAAAAACACGAATGCTTTCGCCTTTGTTAATTTGTGCGTTGTAAATGTTCCATAATTCTGGGCGTTGGTTTTTAGGATCCCATCTATGATTCTCGTCGCGAAAAGAATACACACGCTCTTTGGCCCGAGACTTTTCTTCGTCACGTCTGGCACCACCAAAAGCAGCATCGAACTTATAGTGATTCAATGCTTGTTTTAAGGATTGAGTTTTCATGATATCGGTATGCTTAGAGCTACCATGACTGAATGGACCTACATTCATCTTCACGCCTTCTGGATTAATATGTACCAGAAGGTTGAGATCATGCTTTTTGGCTATTTCGTCACGAAATGTAATCATTTCGTGAAATTTCCAGGTGGTATCTACATGCAACAATGGAAAGGGAATTTTACCTGGGGCAAAGGCTTTACGTGCTAAATGTAATAACACTGAAGAATCTTTACCCACAGAATACAACATTACTGGATTGTCGAATTCAGCCGCCACTTCCCGAAAAATATGAATACTTTCCGCTTCCAGTTGCTTCAAATGGGTCACAGTAGGGATCGAGTTTGACATGGATTTCTCACGCACAATGGATTGTTTATATTAAAAAAATCTATGCATAGAACAATAACAAACTTTGAATTGTATTTATATTTATATTTTTACTATCACAGCACTATTTAAACTGGTTTTGACTCAGCAGATAGTGGCTGTGATAGCTTCAATGTTTAATCTAGTTGATCGAGTGTGTGCTGTACTTTATCGAACGTATCCGTTACCAGTTGATCATCTTGCTTACCCAATAAGCTAAATGTGATAATGGTCAAACTACATACAATAAATCCAGGCACTATCTCGTACAGCCAGTCACTTAATGCTTGTCCATTAATCGTTAGCGGTGCATAAATCCAGATTAAAACGGTAATCGCACCAGCCAACATACCTAAAATAGCGGATAAGCGTGTCATTTTTTTCCAAAATAGACTGATTAATACAACTGGGCCAAAGGCCGCCCCGAAACCCGCCCACGCATTGCTGACTAGATTTAATATGGTGCTGTCTCGGTCATAAGCGAGGTAAATAGAAACCAAAGCAACCAATGCAACTGAGACTCTGCCTGCGGTAATTAACTCTTTTTGGCTAGCTTCTTTACGAAAGAATGCTTGATAGAAATCGCCGGTTAACGAGCTGGATGTGACCAATAATTGTGAAGAAATAGTACTCATAATGGCAGCCAGAATGGCGCCCAATAAGAAGCCACTTATTAACGGATGAAACAGTATTTGTGACAGGTAAATAAAGATGGTCTCTGGGTCTTGCATATTACCTTGAGTTTTAGTGACATAAGCAAGGCCGAGTATGCCTGTTGCCAGTGAACCCACAATAGATACTACCATCCAACTAATACCAATTTTCCGTGCTGTTTTAATGTCTGTTACAGAGCGAATTGCCATAAAACGCACAATAATATGTGGCTGACCAAAATAGCCCAAACCCCAAGACAGCAGGGATATTATGCCTATCACCGACATTGCCTCCCCAGTGGAGGCGTCCATAAATAGATTCAAAAAATCAGCATCATAGGTCGCTAGTTGCGAAGCAGCACCGCTGAACCCGCCCAAATCAAAAAGTACCACAACAGGTACTAATACCAAGGACACAAACATAATACAGCCTTGCACAAAGTCGGTAATACTCACGGCCATAAATCCGCCGAGTAAGGTATAGGCAACCACAACACCGGCAGTCACATACAAACCCATTTCATAACTTAAACCAAAAGAAGACTCAAATAATTTGCCTCCTGCTACGACGCCAGATGATGTATACAAGGTGAAAAAAATAACAATCACAACAGAGGAAATTAGCCTTAAACTATGGCTATTGTCATTGAAACGGTTTGCAAAATAATCAGGAATAGTCAGAGCGTTTTTTGCCAGCTCGGTATATACCCTGAGCCGTGGCGCAACCCATAGATAATTCAGGTAAGCACCAATGACGAGACCCACAGCTATCCACGCGCTGGAAATACCAGACACATACATAGCGCCAGGAAGGCCCATTAACATCCAGCCACTCATATCTGATGCTCCAGCAGATAATGCTGTGACTTTAGGACTTAAACTTCGACCACCCAACATATAACCTTCAACGTCAGTACTAGATTGCTTGAACGAATATAAACCAATGCCAAGCATGACCAAAAAATACAGGCCAAGCGATACGTATGTGTAGGATTCCATCGAAGTTTCCTTTGAAGTGAGGGGGGAATAAGTACGTTGTTATAATTATGTTATCATACGCGGGCACTGGAAGACTAACTCACACCTAATATCAAGTGGTTGTATGTATCGCAAAACGTTTGAAGAACTGAGTAAAGATGAACTGTATGCTTTGGCGACACTGCGTCAGCAGGTGTTTATTGTCGAGCAAAATAGTATTTATTCTGACCTTGATGATTATGATCAAACGGCCATACATTATTTGGATGTTGATCCTCAAGATAAATTAATCGCCTATGCCCGATATCGAAAAATCCCGCAGCTTGATGAAGTGAAAATTGAACGAGTGGTCTTGGCAGGACATGTGAGGGGATTGGGGCTGGGTAAGTCTTTGATTGTCGCTATGCTAAAGGATATTCAGGATGAATATCCTTTAGGGAAAATAACGTTGTCTTCACAGATTGATGCCAGTGAGTTTTATCGACGGTTAGGGTTTGTTGAGTTTGGCGAGGTTTATGATGATGGAGGGATCATGCATGTAGGGATGGTTTATCAAAGGAGTGATTGACTTTTAATGCCCTTGCAGGCGCTGCGCTTCTAACGAGTCCTCCGCTTGGCCGTTTGTATTTTACATAGCTGCAATGCGTCCAAGCAGTTATTGTATGCGCTGACGCTACTGCCATCCTGTGCGGCATCCGCATAGCTACTTTCAATTAGCATCTCGATAACTGCTCCAGCGTTATTTTACCTACCAACATCTATGTCGATCGCATTCTTCACGACTTACTTTTTGCTAATAGCAGCAAAAAATGCCGCTCGAGGGCAATGCTCTTCATCCAACTATTACTCCAATTTAGCAGGTCGCGCTGAGCCGTTCCCGACGGCGCATTGCTCAATCGCCTGTCTCGCGGCGTCCGCATGGCGATTGCCCCACTAAATAAAAGTAATAGTTGGCGAGCCTTGAGTCGAGAGTAAATCAAAAGAAAAAAACATCGGCTCTGCCGAGTTTACTCATTGGTGGCTCCGCCACTGCTGTTTCCGCCTTTAAAGTTTCATGTGGTTAAAAACTTTAGCAGCGAGCGACCTTTATTGGTTACTTCTTTTGGCTGTTAACCATATTGACAGGATAAATATGGAAAAGCTTTCGCTGGCTTGAAGGGATTCAAGCCAAAAACCATGATGCGGACGCCGCGCGTGATGATGGTGCGAAGCGTGCTTTAAGTTCTACATGCTCATATCCGTCTGACACTTAAAAATATGAGGATCTAGTTTAATCTGGCTGACTGCAATGAGCGAATGGACTAAACCGCTCTCGCGGTAGGGTTGTCCCCTTTGATCACGCAAAACATCTCACCATTACTGTTCCGCTTCTAAGCTGAGTAAAGGGTAATTCGCCCTGAACTTACTTAGGA
>Ga0307488_10003050_pt1 | contig 14065 bp, 23 predicted proteins | sample SB02metaG_FD_202248 | JGI IMG/M metagenome (GOLD analysis project Ga0307488, IMG submission 202248) | Sea-ice brine microbial communities from Beaufort Sea near Barrow, Alaska, United States - SB 0.2 | ecosystem: Environmental > Aquatic > Marine > Coastal | place: USA: Alaska | collected... | reverse complement strand
GCGACGGACTTACCCGCGGCCGCGGCGGCCGCCTTGGCTGACGCCACGCGCTGTCCCTCGCGCGACACCCCGCGCAGCGCCGGCGTTCCCAGCCCCCCCTGGGCCCCATGGCCGCCCCCGCCACCGCCGCCCAGCGGGGCCAGCACCGCATTGCCAGGCAGCGCCGGCGCCGCCGACTGCACCACGGTCTGGTAGCTCGTCACCTGGCCCTTGCCGCCGCTGCCGAACGCGCCGCGGGAGCCCTCCAGTGGGTCCAGCCTCCCGGAGCCCTGTCCCAAACGCGGGGGGTGCGATGTCAGAGTGGCCCTACTCGTACTGCCCAAACGAACCAAAATGGGCGAATCGCAAGCCCCAGGTGGAGTGCATTGGCGCCCCCACCCGCGGCGACTACGCGGCGGCGTTGCGCCACTCAAGCGTATCGGAGGGCGTGCGCGGGCCCAGGGCACAGGCCCTTCGGCACCGCGCGTGCCGCGTGTCGAGGGCTTCGCGGTTTCGCTGCTGGCAGTGAACATTGGAGGGCATGGCGTGGCTGTATACCTTCAGGGTGCCCCGCGCGCCGAGCGTGGGCGGGCGGAAGGCCGTGCCAGCTGGCACCTTGGGCTTCAGGTACAGCTGGTTCTGCAGCGTGTGGCGCGACAGCGTCGTCTTGCCGAACGCATCCTGCGACGGACGCGGCGGGAGCGAGCGGGGGCGGGGGTTAGCTTGAATCCGCTCCGTGCTACTATCGTTTTCATTTTGAGTTGTCTCCGCGGGAGGATTGGGATGTGGGGCGGGGTGTAGCGCGCGCGCGCCACGAGCGCACGTATCGGCCGGCCGCGACCGCGCTGCGGAGGCATTATACCCCATTATAACACGCCGTCGAATCACCGCGGCGCGATCGCCCGTAGGGGCGTGCCGTCGCCGCCGCGCCGACGACGACCACCGACGTGGGATGGTGCTCGGTCAAGAAAGACGTTCACCAGAACAAGAGCGACCACCCGACAACCAGCCACCACCCCAAGTCCTCATCCCCCCCCATCCACCCGTCCCTCGTCCTCCGCCCCTCGTACCATGTCAATAGTCCCCCGTCCCAAGTTCCCTGTCCCCCGTCCCCCGTTCCCCCGGTTACGCCGCGCCCCACACACCAACACTCCCCCCGGACCAAAAAAGACGAGTAGGAAGTGCAGCGGCACTCACCTCCTCTTCGCCGGACGCCATGCGAGGCGCCTGGCCTGAACGTACGCCGGCACGCCCAGCGCAGTGCCTCTCGTACGGCAGCCGAGGGTGTGTTGCGCGCAACTCGGCGCTCGCTAGCTGTGTCCGCGCGAACCGCGCCGGCCCGTGCGGAGCGTAAGTGAACCCTTTTGGAACTTCGTACCGGCCGTGCCGAGCAATAACCGGACCCCCTGTGAAATAACCCCCCGCCGACCAAGCCACCCCCTCCTGAGATTCTGTTCCCCTCGAAATCGAGGGTCTATTTACTCAAGGATCGCCACCCGGTCGGACTCCTGCGAGTCGGTCGGTTGGATTTTCGAAATGGAGAGTTCTGATTGGTCGTTGCTCCGAAGCAGCCGCCATATTGTGGGATCACTCACGACGCCGCGTCCCTCTTTCCTCGCACTCCCGACGCATCGGCGCGTTCGGCGGTTGCGCGAGTCCCGCAGCCATGCGTCCGATCCTGCTGAAGGGCCATGAACGGTGAGTCACGCGCGGGCCCGGAGGCGATGCCGCTGGGCGGGGGAAGGTGTACACAGCGGTGGGTTGAACGTGGGTGGGCTTGGCGGGAGCGGTAGCGGGGACACAATGCGCTCATATGCGAGAGGCGACGGGGTGGCGATCCCGCACAAGGGGCATCTCAGCCGTCTCTGTGCTCGAACCGAAGCGAGGAACACTGTTCCGAACGTCCCCTCAAGGACGGTTGTTGACGTTCACGCTCCACCAATCAGCGAACCCGGTTTTTCCACTGCCTCGCTTGTCAGATAACCCCTCTCATATGGGACAGGCGGCGGGGTTGCCTGCGTTACTCGCGGGCCTTGATGGGCGCGCGGACGACCCTCCGTCGTCGTCTTCGTATCGCGCGCATCCGTGCTGACGTGACTCCCGTTTCCCTTGTACGCTGCAGGCCACTGACTTACATAAAGTATAACAAGGAGGGCGACCTTGTTTTCACGTGCGCGAAGGATCACCATCCCACGCTATGGTACTCCGACGACGGCGAGCGCGTGGGGACCTACATCGGGCACAACGGTGCCGTGTGGACGTGCGATATCTCCGGTGCGCCACGCTACGCAACGCCCCCCCCAACGATATCCGGACTCGTCTTAAATCCTTCCTCGCTCTGTACCCTAGCTAGATCTTCACTCGTCCGCCGCTCTTCTCTTTCTCCACTCCCAACGGCCCTTGCTTGTTGCGTATACGCGCGAGCAAAACCACGCCGTCCTCGCTCTCTACCCTAGACCTTTACTCACCACGCCCATTCGCTTCCCTCGTTCCGATTCGAAACTCCAGATGACTCGAAGACTTTGGTGACGGGGTCGGCAGACACGACGTGCAAGATGTGGGACACGGAGACGGGCCAGTGCTACTTCACGCACCAGTTCGAGCAGCCCGTGCGCGCCGTGGACCTGAGCGAGGGCGACCAACTGTTGTGCATCAGCAGCGACCCCTTCATGGGTGTCCCCGCCAGTGTGCACGTGGTGAGGGTGGCGGAGGACCGCAGCGAGCAAACCAACGAGATCATTCAGGCGTTCTCTGGGTTTGAGGCAGGGGCTTACACTCGTCCGCTTTTCGGCTCAACCTGAGCCGTTTCGGACACAAATATATCCCTTGACACCCCCTGACACCTCCTGAACACCATCTGAACAACCCCTATGCGCAACCCCTATCCGACAGAAAGCGCTTACGTTGAGCCGAAAACTGGACGAGTGTAAGCCCCTGCTTTGAGGGCCGCATCAACCGCGCGATTTGGGGCCCGCTCAACGAGACGCTGCTCACCGCGGGGGAGGACGGCATCATCCGGCTGTGGGACGTGGAGACGGGCAAGATCCGGGCAGGGGCTTACACTCGTGCACGGTGAAGCTCAACTTGAGCAACTCCGGGACACGTTCATGAGTTAAGTCGGGTTATACGGTAGGCATAAGAGCCCAAGTTGAGCTGAAATGGGAATGAGTGTAAGCCCCTGGATCCGGGCCGAGACGCACGATCACAAAAAGCAGGTGCAGCACCTGTCGCTGTCCGCCGACCACACGCACTTCATCAGCGCCAGCCTGGACAAGACCGCCAAGCTCTTCGACACCGCCACGCTGGCAGGGCCCAGCGTGGCCATATCCCACATCAATATCCAGGATGACCATATCGATATCGATATGACCATATCGATATCGATATACCGCAGATAACCATAATCATATCGATATCCCATATCCCACATCGATATTCATATCGATGTCTCATTGATGTCCGATCTCCCGCATCGATCTCCCATACCGATCTTCAATATCAGGGCCGGGGCCCGGGGCGACAGGGAACCACCACCGCCTCCCGCACCTTACTACCTTTCCCAGCTCAACTGAAGCATCTTTGAGGTGTAAGTTTAGGTTTCTCAGGTGGTTTCAAGGACACACGGCTTATAAAGTTGAGCCGGTAAAAGCACAGAGTAAGGCCCTGGGCTCTGAAGTGCATGAAGACGTACGAGGCGGACCGGCCGGTCAACGCGGCGATCATCTCGCCCATCATGGACCACGTGGTAGGGCGGTGCAGATTAACCCTATCAAACTCAAGTTGACACCGCCTGGAAGTAAGCGCTTGAAACTTAAATGTGATGTATTGCTTTCAACTTTTGCTTTCAAAATCAACTTGCGGCGCTACCACGTGGTGGTGGGCGGCGGGCAGGACGCCATGAGCGTGACCACCACGAGCAGCAAGGCGGGTAAGTTCGACAGCAAGATCTTCTACAAGGCAGGGACGCGGCCGCCGCCGCCTCATGCGGGAGGCGGACATCAGGGTCGCCTGACGCGGGATCACACGTCGTCGTCACGTGTGTTATGCTCGGTGATCCTGCCATGTGCCACTATGTCAAAGTGCGTGAAACCACTCAGACACTTAGCAATAAGTAGTACTAAGTCGTCCAAATGGAGCGTTCTGATTGGTCTAGCGGGACGACTTAGAACTAAGTCTCACGAAGTGTCTGAGTGGTTTCACGCACTTTGTCATACGAGGTGCTACTACGAAACGGCAGTGGTGGCACACTCGGGTTTAGATGTCGATGGTGCGCAACCAGATGCCCGGGGTTCGTGTGAACCCTGTGATGTGCAGCGATCATACCTCGTACTCACAGTTCTACTGATGTGTGTTGTGTTCCCTACTGCGAGATCTACGAGGAGGAGATCGGCTCGATCCGCGGGCACTTCGGGCCCATCAACGCGCTGGCGTTCCACCCCGACGGCAGGGGCTTACACTCGTCCACTTTTCAGCTCAACTTGAGCGCTTTGTATGGGATAGGGGGTGCGTGTGGAGTTCGTGTAGCCCGTCTTTAAGGGGTGTTTAGGGTGTGTAGGGTGTTTTTTTGAGACAGACATGGCTCAAGTTGAGCTGAGAAGTGGACGAGTGTAAGCCCCTGGCCGACGGGCGCTCCTTCACCTCCGGCGGCGAGGATGGCTACGCTCGCATCCACCACTTCGACAACGACTACTTCCGCTTGACTTGAGTTCTTATAAGTGGCGCACCACGCGGACCGGCGCCGGAAGCCGGAAGCCGGGGCCGCGGCGTCGAGACGACTGTATCCACACGCGCTAATTGGCGGACGCGGAACGCAGCGTCGCACGACCTCCGCATCCGCTGAACGGTGGGCTTGGAGAGAAGGGTCGGTCGGGGTGCGGCTTGTGTGTGTGTGTGCTCGTTGTTTGGGGGGGGGGAGGCGCTTTTAGGTTATATTAGCAGAAACAGATCGGCAAATTCAAATGAAAATGTCACTCCAAAGAAAGGATAAATGCGTGCCCGCACCCGCCTGGGCCAACCAAACGCTATGTCTGCCTTGCATTCATTCGATATCGTAATCTCCTGGTACAAGCTGCTGGCCACCAAAGGCATCCAGTAACAAAACGCGCCGCGACCTCTTGAGTGGCGTGTGTGATGTTGGCCGGCTGCGGGCCCCCGACAGACTGAACGCGCGCTCGACAAGTCGAAAAAACATGTAGATGGCATTGCAAACGTAGCAGCAGGGCTGTGACTGCCGGAGTGTATCCTGGGGCGTAGCTATGCCTAACGAGGTGACTGCAGACACTACATGCACTGAGGAGACACTATATGCACTGAGGAGACACTACATGCACTGAGGAGGTGAGAGTGTACCGGTGCACTATAACTGCACAGTCAGGTATCTACTGTCGCTCTTCCGCCTCTTGAAAGAGTGAACGATCCAAACAGGGACCGAACTCGCCACCCCGCTGTCAGCGCAGCAGTCGTACGACTATTCGGCTAACGGCCGATGAAACCGAAGGACGACGCATGGCTCCAGAGTTCCTAATCTAATTACAACCGACCGCTAGCTCCAATTTGAATACTCCAAAAGTTTATAACATACACCCCCCCGCTATCGCTATGATATCCACTAAACAATCAGTCCCACTTGCCTTCACCCAGCTCGCACTCCCCCGCATAGTTGCAGTTGACACTGCCGTACTGCGCCAGGCTCAGCGCCTGCACGCTGTGCGACACGCCCATCGCCTCCGCCGCGCTAAAGTACTCCTCCACCCAGGGCCACGGCAACAGCGCTCGCCGTGTTGTGCGATGTCACTCAGATTTTATCTTTATGCTATGACAAATTGCCTGAAGCTCAAAAATATCAACTCAAGATTCTTGAGTCAAAAGACGCCAAATCACGCCGTACAATTGATACAGCGTCTTTTGACACAAGAATCTTGAGCTGATATTAGGCACTTTGTCAAATTTTGGTGTCATTTGACTGGAGAGACAAGGGGCTACATACAGAACAGGACGTGGCAACGCTCGCCACGTCATGTGCGCCAGGCAAAGAAGGCTAGAAGCATCGTAGGATGTCGTTTTGATGCCGTTTGACTATGTATGAGGGTCTAACATGTGGCGTATGATGTGGCAACGCTCACCACGTTCTGGGATGGCGGTCTAGCCAAGACATGAGGGTCTGATGTGTGGAGGACGACGTGACGGGCATCATTAAACTATTGGCCGATATCGGTATATCGCTTCGCCGAGCGCAGACGCTTTGTCCGCAACTCTGTATGAGCATTCAGCCTGACGCCCGTTTTCCCGCGAGGTGCGCTGAAGCTTTGGCCGCAACTCTGTACGGGCATTTCACCCAGGCAATATACCGAACTCGGTCTATTGACTGGCCCCCCGCCTTGAGGTGGCCGCTGGCCTGGTGCTCCTTCAGCGCCTTCTGGTCCTCCGCCCCGGGCCCCGCACTCCTGCACATTCCACCTCAACTCCTACACATTCCAGCTCAACTCCTACACATTCCAGCTCAACTCCTACACACTCCAGCTCAGCTCCTACACATTCCAGCTCAACTTTCGTAGTGTACCAGGAACAGTTCTGGGCAGGCTTCATCAAAAGTATAGTCTACCAGGAACACATTGTGGAGTTCACTTGTACTGGAATGTCTTAGAAACGAAGTACGAGTACTGTACCCGTACACTGGGAACCTTTATACTCGTACGCCATCCACAGCTGCGCTTTGCCCCTGTAACCGACTAGTAGGCAGGCAATTGTCCCAGCGTTTTATGCTCGAAGTCTCTCAAGTCGAGCCAGCACGGGAACACGTGTGGTGCCCTGCCTCGTACACCTCGTACAGAAACATCTTGTTGGCGTCGCCCTCGTCCCAAGGCCTGCCCACTCGTTCCTCGACTCTTTGGCATTTGCTCGTAGTGTACAAGTGTACCCGTCCACACTCGCCGCATCTGCCTCCGGGGCCTGGCCACTCGTCCCCTCCTATTGCCTAGTCTGTGGGCTAGTAACTTCTAGTAAGCTGGAGTTTGGTGATTAGGCCAAAAGTCAAATGACTTTTGGTCAAAATCACCAAACGCCTACGTACTTACTACGGGTAGTACGAGATACTATAGTGCGCTTTACAGACTAGGCACTAGGCCCCTGCACCCACTGGCAGTTATCCCAACTGCAGGGTACGGCACGTGGCAGCTGAGGTGCAAAACGAGGGAGCGGCCTGGGCCCGACCTCGTCCGCGCCGTAGTCAAAGTACATGCATCGGTCGTACATGAAGCAGTTGCTGATGTGCCGCTCAATCAGCTGCGAGGTAAAGTGAGTGGGATGATGGCAGGGTAAATGAATTTTGACATCCTTGGCCATGGCTATTCCAGGGACATCTCCGACGCCGTGCTGGCTAGCACGTGGCTACCCTCCCGGCAGCGCTACCCGCTGCATGGCTGCTGTTCGATCATGTGGCCAACAAGGCCCCGACGGAGGAAGACATATTTTCGGTGGCGATGCAGCTTGGAGTATATTACTGGGTCCGTGTGACAGCGGGTGTGCGAGTGTGTGTGCGCCAAGGGTTGACCGAACCCCCAACAGCTACAGGTAGACCACACATCAGCATCTAACTCGGTGTGTCCGTGCTCGGTCTGTCCGTGTGTTGAGTGGTAAGTACGTGAACGCAAAAAAAACAAGTGGCACCAATCGCACCTCACAATACTGCTCCATCTTTTCGCCCGGCACCGTGACCGTGACGAACAGCGAGGTGCGCATGTCCTTCAGCGCCGCCACCGCCGTGCCACCCTGCGCAGGTCCCGACCCTCAGTACGCTGGTACATTGTGAGCAAACAGTCTATGACGATGGTACCTCGGTACCTCAGTACCGGGGCTTTGGAGTTAGTACCGAGTTCCGGAAAAGATGCCTCGGGGAGTTGACGCCACAACTTGAAGTGTGACTCGCCTGCAGCCGCCTGCCCTGCCGTCGCTGCCAGCGGGAGGGAAGGACCCGCCGCCCGGTCACGAAGCTGCTGCTCGCGCACACCACGCTCGCCATGTTGCTCGCGTTGACGCGTGCGTGTTGTGCAACCAGCAATCGAATGCGCTTCCTTAAAAAATCTACGCGCAAGGTTCAGACCATCAGAAAGGAAGGTGACCATGATCGAGAGCGAGAATCGGAGGTTGTGTGTGTCCATCGACTGGTCAGTCCTTGAGTCAAGACTATGGTAATCGATAACATATTCCAACAAAGTTAAATTCAGCCAATTCTCCTCGCCTCAACTTCTGCGCGCGAGTAAAACGCCTTCTGCGTTTGAAACATGAGGGTTGCGGCACTCCGCGGGCTCGCGTCGCCGCGTTGGACGGATGCCGGCGGTGGCGGCTCTGTGCGGCGGCCGAGCACCCATCCTGCTAGCGGCGGCGGCGGGGTCCAGACGGCTCCCACGGTGTCGCAGCGCCGCCCCCACCTCCACCTCCACCTCCTCCAGCCCCAGCGCCTCCGCCTCCACCTCGGCAGGGGCTTACACTCGTTCACTGCCCAGCTCAACTTGAGCCGTGTCTGACACAAGAACACACCCTTCACACCCTTCACACCCCCTAACTCTCCCTTGATACGGGCTACACAATCCCAACGCGCGCCCCCTATCCCATACAAAGCGCTCAAGTCGAGCTGAAAAGTGGACGAGTGTAAGCCTCTGCACCTCGGCACCCACCCCATCTTATTATCACCACCGTCCGAGAGACCGAGACCATTCGCCGGAGCAGGTGGGCGCGCGGCGCGCGGTGGTGATGGAGGCCGAGATTGTAGCCTCGACCGAGGTGGTGTCCGACGCGGGCGGCGGCGGCGGTGGCGGCAGTATACCGAGGACCGGCCCCGGGGCAGGGCCTCATCACACTCAAGTGGTTATCGTGGTATGAGTGGTACGAACTAGCTAGTATTAGCCCCACCTACAAGCATCTTTGAATCATTGGAGGTACCGATGGTTCGGTGACACGACCACCGCTTCCACGGCTGCTACAGAAGCTCTACGGAACGACGCTCCCCGTGATTTAAAGAAGGTGCACTTTACGCTATGGGGGCGACAGATGCCAAGATGGGCACTTTTTTCAAAACACTCGAAATTCTCTCACCCTGCGAAGTGTGTAGACGGACGGCAGTTGAGGTGGAGATGGGGCGCCGCGTCAGGCCCTGGCCCGCGGGGTGCTTCGTGGAGCACTGCGACGCGCGCATCGCCGGCGCCGGCGAGGCGCGGGGCCCTCTGGCGGGCAAGACCTTCGCGGTGAAGGACAACTTCGACGTCAAGGGGTTCGCCACGGGCGCCGGGAGCCCGGCAGGGGCTTACACTCGTTCCCATTTCCGCTCAACTTGAGCTTGCTTTGCCCCGTTCCGCTCAACTTGAGCTTACTTTGTCCCCCATGTAACTCGATGAACCCGTCGATGTGGCCCGAAGGTGCTCAAGTTGAGTTCTAACGTGAGCGATGTGTCCCGAAGGTCCTCAAGTTGAGCTCTGAAGTGAGCGAGTGTAAGCCCCTGGAGCCCGGCGTGGCTGGCCTCGCACCCGCGCGCCGCGGAGTTCCACGCGCCGCCCGTGCGCCTGCTGCTCGCCGCGGGCGCCACCCTGCTCGGCAAGACGCAGATGGACGAGATGGCGTGGGCGCTGCAGGGTGAGAACGAGCACTACGGCACCCCCACCAACCCCGCGGCGCCGGGCAGGGCCTTGCACTCGCCACCCGCGCCGCCTCAGATTGACGTATACTTGTCGCCCCTGAACTAGCCTACTAAGCACTAGCCCCTAGACTAGCTTAAACTAGCCTAATTTGAACCCCCCTGGTTTACTAAACCACTGTACTCCCCAATGCTAACCCACTAACCACTAGCTCCTAAAATAGCTTACACTTGCTTAGTTTCACAAGCATAATCTTGAGCCGTCTCGTCCCTGTGCAGCTCAATTTGCTCGAACTCAATACATCGAAGCTGGTCAAGTTGAGCCATCACGGGAGCGGGTGTCAGACCCTGCCCCCCGGCTGTATCCCGGGCGGTAGCTCGAGCGGCAGCGCGGCGGCGGTGGCCAGCGGACACGTGGACGTGGCGCTGGGTAGGGGCTTACACTCGCTCACTTCAGAGCTCAACTTGAGGACCTTCTGGAACACACCTTTCACGTTAGAGCTCAACTTGAGCACCTTCAGGAACATCCATGGGTTAATTTGGGTTACATGGGGGACAAATTAAGCTTAAGTTGAGCCGACAGGGGCAAAGTAAGCTCAAGTTGAGTGGAAATGGGAACGAGTGTAAGCCCCTGGCGGTGGGCACGGACACGGCGGGCAGCGTGCGGGTGCCGGCGGCGTACTGCGGCGTCTTCGGGTTCCGCCCCACGCACGGCCGCGTCACCCTCATCGGCGTCGTGCCCCTGGTAGGCCGGTGCAGGTTGACCCTATGAACCTCACGTTGAAACCGAGTGGAAATGAACACTTAAAACTAAAATGTGACATGCTTTTAACTTTTGCTTTCAAATTCAACTTGCGCCGTTACACCCCGGCGCCCTCCTTCGACACCGTTGGTTGGTTCGCGCGCGACGCCGACACGCTGCGCGCCATGGTTGGGCGGTGCAGGTTGACCCTATCAAACCCACTTTGAAACCGCCTGGGACCGAGCGCTTGAAACTAAAATTTGAGAAACTGGTTTCAAGTTTTGGTTTCAATTTTCAACTTGCGCCGCTGTACCTTGGGACACGTGCTGCTGAACACCAGCGGGGCCGACACGCTCGCCGTCGCGGCGGGCAGGGGTGTGCCACGACCTCCCACACGGTTTGCTCATAGTGTACCGGTGCGGTACACACTCGCTACTGGGCCACGACCTCCCGCACTGTTTGCTCATAGTGTACCGGTACACACTCGCCACTGGGCCACGACCTCCCGCACTCTTTGCTCATAGTGTCCCGGTAAACACTCTCCACATCGTCCTTCTAGCCTGGCCACTCGTGCCCTGAGACTGTTTGCCCATCGTGTTCGTGTAGACGCTCGCCGCATCCTCCTCCTGCGCCTGACCACTCGTTCCCTTGAGGTCAAGTGCCCGCCGCTCAGTCTGTGGTAGCGGTGTGTCGCACGCCTAGCCACCTGCTGAGTCAGCTAAGCTAGCTTGACTGACTCAGCGGGTGACTATACCACGTAGACCAGGCACACACTAACACTGTCCCTGGCAGCGGGGCTGTCGCGCGCGCTGGTAGCGGCGGACGCATTCGCGCTGTGCGAGCCGGCCACTGCGGCCGCGCTGCGCCGCGCCATGGGGGCAGGGCCTGCCACACATAGGCCGATTTCGGTATATCGCTTCCCGCGCCGAGCGCCGACGCTTTGCCCGCAACTCTGCATGGGCATTCAACCTGGCGCCCGCTTTCCCGCGCGGGGCGTTGACACTTTGCCCGCGTCTCTGTATGGGCTTCACCCAGGCGATACACTACTACCATTATCGGTCTATTGCTCAAAATGTCCTGCTACACATTTATTCAGTTGAATGCCGCCCGCCTCGTCCGCGCCCGCCCGCTTTGATGTTGTTAGCACTTTCTGCGGGGCCCTAGACGGGGGGCGCCGCGGGGGACAGGATCGCGGAGGTCCTGGGGGGCGCGCCGGTGGAGGTGGAGGTGGGCGGCCGGTCGGACGTGGATGTGGGCGGCCGGTCGGATGGCGGCGGCGGAGGCGGTAGCGGTAGCGGTGGGTTCGCGGCAGGGGCTTAGACTCGTCCATTTTTCAGCTGAGCCTAAGCCGTTTTGTTGACACCTCCCCGTGTCCCTGCCTAATGGACTTGGGTAAACTCGTGCACTCGACGTATCCCACAAAATATGCTTACGTTGAGCTGGAAAAGTGGACGAGTGTAAGTCCCTGGTTTGTGGCGGTGGCGGCGGAGGAGGAGGAGGAGGAGGAGGAGGACGGCGGGGTTGAGGGCGGCACTGGCGCCGCGGAGTTAGAGGGGGATGAAGATCGTGATTGTCGTGTCCCGCCGCTGTCGGAGTGGTGGGATGTGTTTCGAACGCTACAGACAGCGGAGGTGTGGCGCGCGCACGGCACGTGGGCAGGGGCTTACACTCGTCCAAGTTTCGGCTCAACGAAAGTACATTCTGTGGGATACGTTGGGTGCATGATTTCCCCCCAGTCTATGAGGCAGGGGGACACGTGGAGGTGTGACCGAAACGGCTTAGGCTGAGCTGAGATGTGGACGAGTGTAAGCCCCTGCATGTGGGTGACCGCGCACGCGCCGCGCTTCGGGCCGGGCGTCAGCGAGCGCTTCGCCGGCGCGGCGGGGGTCAAGCGCACCGACGTGGCGGCGGCGGAGGAGACGCGCGGGGCCATCGCACGGCGCGTGGCAGGGGCTTACACTCGTTCCGATTTCAGCTCAACTTGAGCTCTTCTGTCCACCGTGTAACCCAACTTAAGTCATGAATGTGTCCTGGAGTCGCTCAAGTCGAGCTCCAACGTGAACGAGTGTAAGGCCCTGGCGCGTGGACCGCATGCTCCGCAACGGCGGCGTGCTCTTCCTTCCGTCGGTCCCGGGCGGGGCCGACCCCCACTCGTCCCCATTTCCGCTCAAAGTGTATCGGATACCCGCATGCACTTGCCACCTCCTCTATACCCTCCATCTCATGGTGTACCCGTGCATGTTCGCCCATCCTCCTCCCTGGCCTGGTCACTCGTTCCCGTTCCAGCTCAACCGCCGGCCGTCTCGTCTAGCGTGTAACCACTGGCAGGTATCCCAACGTAATTGATGGTGTGTGCCTGGTCTACGTGGTATAGACACTCATTGACGTGACATAGGCGTGAGACCAAGCTGACCTACTCGTAGCTAACTCGGACTGGCCACGTCAGTGAGTATCTATACCACGTAGACTGGGCACACACCAACGGTAGTACCTCCTTTGAGTCGCGTATGTTGTAAGCCACCGCGGGAAGTGACGTTCGCCCCTGCTACCGGGCCCGCCGAGTGAGTTGGGCGCCGCGCCCCAGGCGGTCGACGACTTTCGCATCCAGCAGCTGCGCCTCACCACGGTGGCGGGCCTAGCGGCGGGGCCGTCACACCCCTTTATGCTTGTCGAACTGAGTTAGTGCTGGCGATGGGGGGGGTGAACTAAGCTAGTATAGGCTAGCTTAGGGGCTAGTGGTTACTGTGTTAGTGGATTAGTATTGGGGACTACAATGGGTTAGTAAAATAGGGGTGTTCAAACTAGGCTAGTTTAAGCTAGTTTAGGGGCTAGTGCTTAATAGGCTAGTCTCGGGGCGACAAGTATACACTCCTTACATCGCCTGACCACCTTGCGCATGCCTCAGGTATTCCGTGGGCGGGATGACGTGAGTGCTTTGAGGAACGCGCCGGCTGGCAGTCGAGCTCGAAAGGGAGCGAATGGCCAGGCTGCCAGGCCAGGCAGGAGCATGTGGCGAGGGCGTACCGGTACAATGCCAGTCATGCCAGGGCGAGGATGCGGCGAGTTAACATCAACAGCGAAGGGACGAGCGGGATATCTTCGCAGTGTTCCAGGGTACTTCAAGTGGCGGTCGCCAACTCTTGAGTAATAGACGGTCAAATCGCCATATTGTACCATTGTATGGCAAATCTGACCGTGTATTTACTCGAGTCTTCCGACTCGAAGAGCGTTGACCGCCATTAGAGGTACCCTGGAAAGCTGCGAAGATGGCCCTGCGGCGCGGGGCTGCCGGCGGTGACGGTGCCGGTGTGCACGGTGGGCGGCCGACCTTTGGGCCTCAGCATGGTGAGCGCGCGGGGTACCGACGAGGCGCTGCTGCACCTGGCGTGCCGCTTGGAGGCAGGGGCTTACACTCGTCCACTTTTCAAATAACCGTAAGCGCTTCCCGTGGGATAGGGGGTGCGTTTAGGGGTTGTTTATGGGGTGTTTAAGAGGTGTTAGGGGGTATTAAGGAGTGTTCAGGGTGTATTGCGTGTGAGAAACGGCTCAAGTTGAGCTGAAAAGTGGACGAGTATAAGCCCCTACTTGGAGGCCGCGCTGGTGGGCCCGCCGCCGCCGCTGCCGGAGCGCTAGCGCCGGTGACGGTATTGGCAGGGCGTTGTCGCGCCGCGGCGGTGGCGGGTCGTGAGCGGCGGCGGCGGGAGGGCAGCCGCGGCGGC
>Ga0307488_10003048_pt1 | contig 14070 bp, 15 predicted proteins | sample SB02metaG_FD_202248 | JGI IMG/M metagenome (GOLD analysis project Ga0307488, IMG submission 202248) | Sea-ice brine microbial communities from Beaufort Sea near Barrow, Alaska, United States - SB 0.2 | ecosystem: Environmental > Aquatic > Marine > Coastal | place: USA: Alaska | collected... | reverse complement strand
AGTACATATAACACCTATACCGAAGGAAACTTGAGACTTTATTATATTTTCAATGATAAACTTGAGTACCCTCATAACAAAGTTGCTCTTGGAATCAAGGATGGCGAGATTCAATATGGTGGATATGGTGAAACTGCTGTCGTTGCTAACGACCAAGGTATCGAAAATAGGGGAGAATTGGAAGAAATTTTTGGCGGAGATACCGACGAGATTATAAGTAAACTTACGGCTTATTATAGTTCTGATACTAAAGTTAGAAAAGAACAATTTGTGAATTATCTTGTGTTCATAAAGAAAGCCAAAAAACTCCCTACGGCTGCTCGCTTACAATATTATGATGATATCCTTTATCAGATTGAAGCAAACTACGAAGACAATTACGATATTCAAGGTTTCGAGAACCAATCTCATATAATTCGAATTGTTAACAAAATAGTTAATGATAAAGAGATGAATAAGACAGAATATTATCCGGAATTAAAAGAGAAAATAAGAGAGAGAATTTCTGAAATTGTTTTAAGTAGCGATTTTGGAAACAAGCTTTCAATTAGCGAAATAGAAAAATTTTATGATCTTATTGCTTCCGTTGCTCAACGGGAAGACCTTGGGTTGTTATATGTTTTCCAAGCTCTTGATGAAAAGATCTACGAACGAAACTTAAGCGAAATACCCGAGGGTGTCATTTCTAAAATGTATAATCTTGCAATTGAAGCCAATGAAGAAATTAATAGTCACATATACAAATTAAAAAAGCGAATTGAATTAGAAACTGATGAAAATAAGATTAGTAACTTAGAAAGACAGATGGAAATGAACCAGTACTATAAAAGAGCATCTGCTGCTGGTGTCTATAGATATAATACAGAAGGTGCAGACTTGCGGGAAGGGGCCATAACCGAAGGCGGAAATGTGTTTGCCGGTGAAACTGATTCAATCCCGCTAGCGTTTATCCAACCAACTCTTGATGCCTACTACGAAGAACTTGGAAGGTTATTCCCCGTATATGTTGGCGAATTTGAAACATTTCAGCCACTTGGTTCTGTTGGAAAGAAAGCAAAATCTGGTGATATTGATCTGGCTGTTGATGTACAAGAGTTATTCCCAGACGGTGAAGTTAATCCTGAAGATATTAAAAAATGGGGTCTTGATCCCGAAGCATGGAAAAAACAAGTTGAAAAACTTACAAAGAGAGCGCGTACCTCAACTCCGTCCCAACTTGGATGGAAAGCATTTCTTCAATTGCTTGCCGCTTATATTAACGAAAACTCCGACCTGCTCGATGTTGACACAAAGAAAATTGGGCCCGGAAAGATGTTCTCTTTGTTTCCTCAATTTAATGAACAGGGAGAGATTCAGATTATTAAGAATGAACAGGGAGAGGATCAGATTATTGGTGTTCAAATTGATTGGATGGTCGGAAACATCGATTGGCTTACTTTCTCTTATTTCTCCGACGCACCGATGGACGACGAACCCCTATTAAAGGGTCTTCATAGGACCCAACTTATTCATGCTCTTATCCTCGCAAAGAACCATTCGTTCTCTCACACTGACGGTGTGACAAATAAAAAAACAGGCGAGACTGTAGCTTTTTCCAAGGAAGAGATTCTCGATCTTCTCGGTGAACTTTACCGTAACACCGTAACATTAGAAGATACACTGAATTTTAATACTCTCTATGATTGGATGAAAGGTCTTGATGAGAGCGACCGAAATCAAGCACTTCGTGCTTATTTAATAATTCTTGATCGCACAAACGGCAATAAAGACCTTGATGGAAGCCGTTGCGGATATATACCCAAGGCCCTAGAGCAAATGTACCTCTCTTTGTATGAAAAGAATGCCGTAAAAGGAAAGTTTTTGTGTAAGGAAGCGAACCCTACCCTATGGGAAGCCGTTCATGGCTCAAACCAAAAAGATGCTGTTAATGAGATTGGTTTTAGTGGTGCTCCTCGTGCTCCTGAACCCGAACCTGAAAAACAATCTTCTGGAACATTTGGTGTTCGCCCTATTAGGATTGGAAGAAAGATAAGTCCCTCAAAGCCTTCGAAGCCATCAAAGATCGAAGAGCAAGAGGACGAGCCTACGAAAGAGTTTCTTGCAAGTCTTCAAGAATTGATTGAACCTTTTATAAATTCTGATATAACAAATCCGAGAAGGCTTAACTATCAGCTTTATGTTAATAACGACTACGAAGATTCTCCTATTGAGATCGTTGGAATTGGAACAGACAAGATTGTTTTTTCTCATACTGATTATCCGAACTGGGTTTTTAAGGTTGTTAAGTCAAATGCTGTAAAAGATGAAGCCGGTGATGAGAAGTATGTTTGGAATATGCTTAAAGATTCAGAATTTGCTTCTTTGTTGGCTCCTGTCGTAGGTTATGATGGAACTCCTGTTTATGCGATGAGAAAAACATCAAGCGGAGGGTCTCTAGAAGATATCAAGGATGCTCTCTATAAGATTTCAAGCGATAAATATAAAGATTTTGAATATTATCTTTTAAGCGATGCTAATTCAAGCAACATTGGTCGCATAGGTGATCAGTCTGTGCTTAATGATTATGATCAGTGGGATGAATACTTCCGTAAACCTGCTAATAAGCTTCAAGAGCAAGAAAATGAAAAAATAACCGTTGTTATTCCCGGCGGCTTCAAACCCCCTCACAAAGGGCATGTTGAGATGATTAATCACTTTGCAAACCTTCCCGAGGTTGATGAGGTTATCATATTCACTGGAACAAAGCCTCGTATGTCTGATGATGGGTCTGTGGTTATAACAAAAGATAAGTCAATTCAACTTTTTAATTTATTTGATCTCGCACCAAATGTAAGGTTTGGAGATATTGCCCAAAGACCAAAGAAAGATGGTAGTACTTATGAGAATCCATTTATGGATGCTGTGGGCGCACTATTTGATGAAAATTTTACCGGCAAGAAAGTTGCAATTGGTCATCCAACCAAGGATGCTGGGTATAGTGATAGGTTTGAGAAAATTGTTCGTGGCTCTAAAAGACCTATGACTGCTGAACTTGTCCGTGTTCCTCCTGCTGATACAACGGGAAATCTTTCTGCTACTGATCTCCGAAATGCTGCTCAAAGTGGTGACATAAAAGAACTCGAAAGATTTATTCCAGCAGAGATTGCCGAAGATTATTTGAGAATTTTAATAAAAAGATAAAAAAACTTGACAGCATGCTTATAACATGTTATATTATATATATAATAAAACTTTGGGTGTGATGATTGCCTTAAAATCATCGTGTTTGTTTGTGTTGACCTCCTTTTGCCCCCTACAGTCCTAGTTATTGTAGGGGGTCTTTTTTTATGTTCTTATTTTTGCTTTTAATCCTGTCGTGTACGAACGATAACTATATTGTTCATACGGTAGAAAAAATAACATACGAAACAATCCACGATGTCAATACCTATTATTATGATGATACCTCAACACCTCCTCCAATTGACACATCACCAACTTTGGTGCCATTGTGGGTTGACTCTTTCACACAACCAGCGGGTGCAAACGGAATTGATATAATCTGGGTTATTGATAGATCAGGTTCTATGCATGATGAAGCCAATCAAGTGCTCCTAGGAATAGAAGCAATGATGAATGCTCTTCCAGCAACCGACTGGAGATTGTTGATGATCAATGTAGATCAAGCAATTTCTGTTAATGATGTAACATTTCCATTAGTACCCGGCGATACTCTTTGGGATGCTACAATGATGTACAATTCAATGGCTAATTCTCGCTTTGAAAGAGGTTTTGCTTCTGCTTTAGCTTATATCGCAGAAAATCCATACTCTCAAACATGGATGAGAAATGACGCCGCATTATTAATTGTGTTTGTCTCAGACGAAGATGACCAAAGTACTCTAGAGTTTCCGGCCCCCTCCTCTTTTAACTACTGGCTTAGTGGATATAGACAAAGTTCCTTCATTGCCTCCATCGTTCACCTGTCTCCAAGCGAAAGTTTGTGTAATCCATCTACCTCGATGACTGGTCAACGCTATATTGATGCGACAGATGCGGTAATGGGAGAAGTAATAGATATCTGTAGTGATGATTGGACTGCTGGTGTTGCTGCTTCTGCTATTTCAATACAGCCTCACGAGACTTGGGACCTCCGTAAGATACCAGTTTATCCAGAATACATGAAAGTTTTCGTTGATGGGTATGTAATGGCCCAAGGATCATGGCACTATGAGCCATCAGAAAATCGTGTCTATTTCCATACTATTCCCGATGCGAATTCTTTGGTGGAGATTGCATACTATTACACTCCAACTCACTAATTATTGGTAAATAGAGGCAAGTTTATGGGTAAAAAGATCAAAATTAAGGTTGTTACGAGGGTGGACGAAGTGTCGTCTGAAAAGCAACGCAAATTTATGTGTGCGATGACCTCTGATGACGCCGACAGACCAGATGGTTTGTCAAAATCCGAAGCAGAAGAGATGTGTAAAGACACAGGGCACTCACAAAATGAAGGTGCAGAAGAAGAAACTCAACCCGAATACCAATACACCATTCCAAAGCAGAACCCCCAAAGAAGAGATAATTCAAATGGATCTAAGGAGTTTATAGAAAAGTATAATTCCTTGACTTCACCAGCCCAAAGCAGTAGTCATTTTCAAATTGGGGATGTTTTGAGGAGTACGGGAGTTGAGGGCACTTTTGATTCTGATTACAGGGTGTGGAAATTTCCTCTCAATTGTGAGGTATTAACTTCGATTAAAGTAAATGATAATCACATTTATCTCTCGTTGATTTTTGTTTCACCCAACTGTGAAAAAAGGGGGTTTGCATCTACGGTGATGGGGGAGTTGATCCGACTTGCCAATGTTACAGAAACAATGATCGGGTTGCATTCGGCTTATTCTCAGGACGATGTGACCTATGGGGATAAATTATTTGACTGGTATAAGAAATTTGGTTTTGGTTATGATGAAAAGTGGTTCAATGAGGAGATGTATGATCTCGTATATTCTCCAAAGAAGAACCCAAGTCGAAAACAACAAACCCCTCCTCAATCGGCTATTGAAATTAGTAAGTCACAAAATGAAGGTGTAGAAGAAGAAACTCAACCCGATACCAATAATGTTTCAAAAGTAGTTGCCGTAACAATGGATAACAAGGTTTTGATACTCAAAAGGACTGATACGGGTGAGTTTGATATACCCGGAGGTCACGGGAAAGAAGGCGAAACAGCAGAAGATACGGCTGAGCGTGAAACAAAAGAAGAAACAGAACTCCAATTATCTGATCTCAAAGAAATCTCAACGAAACAAGTAACATTTCAGGGCCGTGAAGAAACAATTACCTATCTTTATGCAAAACTTAATAGCACATCAGAGGTTTTGGCTAGTGAAATAGACTTGGATACCAATGAAAACACAAAATTCTACTTCGTAGATCCTCAAAGTATCGATGATTACATGGGAAATGCAACACAGAACCTCAAAAATGTTGGAAATAACATTAAATCACTTACAATGGAGGAACAAATGGAACCATTTCAAAGAAAGGTGGCCGCAGGTTACTCTAAAAAGAAGAAAAAGATGATTGGACAGGGTGGAAACAAATATATTAGCCCTGCATACAGCAAAAAACCCTCTTATAAGCGATCAAAATCTGCTCCTCCGGGATTTGGTGGTGCTTTAGAAGAGTCAATGACCAATTTATTGGCTGAAATTGAGTTTGATTTGTCAAAATTGCAATTAAAAGAGCAATTATGTCCTTCTGTTTGGCAAAATAATAATATAAAGCCGGATATACGACAAAAGTTGCTTCAAATAGCCCAAGATTTCATCGATGGAAGCCCAATTGAGGGTAGAGTAGAGGATATTACCTTCACAGGAAGCCTAGCAGGCTATAATTACCATGATGGGTCTGATATTGACCTCCATTTGCTTGTTGATTTCGGCGAAGATGATGAATTAGTCCAAAAATTGATGAATTTAATGCGAATAAACTGGAATGAGAACCATGATATTCATATTGCAGGCCATGAAGTAGAAATTTATGTCCAAGATGCCAACGAAAAGCACTATTCTGCTGGTGTTTACTCGCTTTCAGACGGAAAATGGCTCGTTGAGCCGTCAAAAGAGGCTGTTGAGCTTGATTATGACGCAATTGTAGACAAAGCACAGGGCTTATCAGACGAAATTGATGCAATTGAGGACGATTATAACGCCAAAAGGTATGAAAAGGTCCAAAAATCAGTTGAAAGGCTCCGTGAGAAGATGAAAAAGATGAGATCTGATGGATTAGAGGACGAAGGAATCTATTCTGTAGAGAATTTAGCCTTTAAATTGCTTAGAAACAGCGGTCAGATAGCAAAATTGATGAATTTAGGCAACGATTCCTATGATTCAGAGTTCTCAGACAGTAAAAAAGGCAAAATTAGAGTAAATATCGTCCAAAATGTCGATGAAAAAAAGAAAAAACGACGAAAAAAGAGAAAAAAAGCCAAGAAAAGAAGATATCATGGTGTTTATTACCCATATGGTGGTCTCCAAGACACATTTTCCGGTGATTCCGGTGATGGCGGAGACGGCGGTGGGGGTGGTGAGTAACTATTTAGTATATGATCACCGAATATAAGTCTATAAATGAACTTTTTGCTGCTTCTTGCAAGGTGATTATGGGTACTCGGAACAAAAAACCGCTTGATTTGGCAATAATAAAGGGTGAAGGTTGGGCTTATTACATGTCTGACTACCAAAAAAGAATAATTCCAGTCAAAAAAGGCTCCGCTTGGTATGTTTTGAGTCACGAGCCCAACGAAAAAGGCGATATTAGGCTCTTTAGCCCCACTAAATTGTTCTATGGAAAGGTTATTTGGGTTCCTCCGTCGCATTTTGACATCATACAATAGGAAAAACATGCATTTCTTGATCAAAAATAGTGCTTATTTGGCGGGTTTTTACCTCCTTTGGCTACTTACCTATGTGGTGTTAGGGTTTGAAACCACCCTTATTTTATTGGCTATTATGGCCAACTTTGTGCTTATTTGGAGAAAGTAATGAAAATCAGTAAAAAAAGAATAATTGAGATCATAAAAGAAGAGATTGATCACTCTCGTGTTGATGATGAAGGTGGAATGGCAAAAAGTCAGTTGTATCACATAGCCAGAAATGCTATGATGCTTCATGATTCACTAAAAGACGAAGATCAGCTTGAAGGTTGGGTACAATCAAAGATTACGAAGGCCGCAGACTATATGAAGTCTGTTGCTGATTACCTTGAATATGAAATGGGTGTTGAAATGATGGATCCTGAGAAGATAAATGATCTTGTAGATCCTAATGATACTCTTGATGAAGAATACTGACCAGAGAGAGGTTACTAGCAGGTTGCTATGATTATTGATCACATTGCTATTAGAGCAGATGATATTGAAGAACTCGCCAATTGGTACCAAGAAAAGATTGGTGCTAGGATTACCCATACTGATGAACATTATATTCGCTTATCAGCCAATAACTCTACCATAGCTATTATAGATAAAAATAAATACCCCTATAATCATATAGGTATCCTCGTTGATTCCTTAGAGGATCTACCAGATGATGGTACCCGCGTGGAACATCGTGACGGAACTGTTGGGGTTTATTGCGAAGATCCGGAAGGTAATTATGTTGAGTTTATTTATTACACCGAAGAATTAAGACCAGAGTTCTTGACTTATGCCTACACAAAAATCGATTGCTAAAAAGAATAGAAGCATTATCAGCCTAACAAATAAAGATTGGAGTTTCTATGTTTTTTATATGAAAGGGTTAAAGATATTAAAATCAGGACCTTGGTCAGAGCCGATAGCGACCAGTTTGAGGAACGACTTGCTAGTTAATGGTATATGCGCATGGATTAAACGATTGAATGAAGATAAGCAATAAGCCTTTTGGCGAATCATTTAGAAATATTTTTAAAGTTGGGGATCTTGTTGAGTGGAAACTTTACAGAACTCATTCAGCAACTGGTCAAATAGAGCCCAATATTATGTCGGGTGTTATAACAGAAATTTATAAAGCACACATGGCTTCGAGGGAAGTTTGGTATGCGAAAGTATTTGAAGCAAGAACCGCACAATTTTATAATATGAGTTTAATGACTTTAACCCTATTAAAAGACTAATTATTGCATGGCTTGTCAAATAACCAACAACTCTAATCTCGACATTGATGATTTCGAGCATACAATCCAGTCACTTGTATCTTTTTCACAAGATCGTTTTGGTTTTGAGAATCCACCATCTTTGTTTCTTAATTCGGATCCTTCTAATGCTTCTGATCCTCTGGGTAAGACTGCTTATTATGATCCAGAATCTCAAGAAATTCATATTTATGTTGATGAACGACACCCAAAGGATATAATGAGATCTATCTCTCATGAACTCATACATCATGTTCAAAATCTTCGTGGCGATCTATCAGGTAATTACTACCATGGTGAAGGGTATGCACAGAAAGATAAACACATGCGAGAAATGGAAAGAGAAGCATATGAGGACGGAAATTTATGCTTTCGAGATTTCGAAGATAAACTAAAATTAGACAAAACTACTTATAATGAACGGAGAATTAATAAAATGTCTTTAAAAGAATGGAAAAACAACGAATTATTTACACTACTTTCTAGTAAGTGGGGATTCGGAAAAAATGTCGTTACTGAAGGAAAAGAAATTACACATATGTGTGCTCTTAAAGTAACTCACAAAGAAAGTGGACAAGTAGGACATCCTATTAAGCACACCCTTACAGAGTCAGGCAAGATAAGCCACTATACAGTTGAGTTTAATAAAGTTATTGTTGAAAACATCGCAGTTGAAAATCTCGACATCATGGTTCAAGAAGAGCACACTCATAAAAGAGATGACGAGAAACCTCATAGTGAAGAGAAACCAGTTGTTAATGAAAAAGAGCTTGAAGAAGCTTCAAAGGACCCTTTAGATTTAGTGGTAGACGAAATCCGTTATATGTTAAACACCAACCCCGACGCATTAAAAGATTTTCTTTCACGAAGTTGTACTGATCTTAGTGAAGATAATTTTAATGGTCTCTCTGAGCGAATTAATCAACTTAGTGAAGAAGTTAGCGAACAACAATTTGCAAGTATTAACGAAATTATGACAGAACTTAAAGAAGCAGCAAAACCAGACTTTCTTGATCTCGATGGCGACGGTGATAAAGAAGAGTCGATGAAAGACGCAGCCGAAGACAAAGAAGAGCTTAATGAAGAAGATACTTTAGTTGTAGATTCTGAAAAGAATGTGCCTCCTGATGAGATGGATGAACTTGACGAAAGTGTAGAAAGAGATTTAATGCAAGCAATAAGAGCCTTGGCCGCTGATAGATCAGGAACTCCCGAAGAAGATTTGAGGGCTGCTATTAAAATAATGGTGGACAGAGAAATAAGACGCTCTAAGCCAGAGTATAAAGAAAAAATGAAACAATATAAGGCCGCCCAAGCAGCTAAAGGGCCTCAACTCGAAGAAGAGACTGAACTTGAAGAAGAGACCTTAAAAGAAGCAATTAGAAAAAGATTTACAAGACTGTTAAAATAATGAGCAAAATAATCGAAATAACAACTCTTAAACAATTGTTTGAATTATCGTCTGGAGGTGGTGGGTCAGTACAAGGTTATTCTTTGCCTATTGGCGACAAAGAGGAAGATAAAATGATAAAAAGAGAAGAATTGGTTACAGAGCAAAAGCTTCGCTCTTATATAAGAAATAAAATTCAAAATAATCTAAATGAGCAAAAACAAAGACTTAATGAAGAAGCAATATTACGACAAATTATTCGTTCTATTCTCCAAGAGTCAGATATTTCTGATGTTCATCCTCATAGGTCTACCGGTATTAATGTTCTTGAGGATCTTTTGAAAAAAATGATTCCTACTGTTCGTACCGACTATAAACGACTTACGACCTCTAAATCTCAAAGAGATTCATTCAGAGCTCACTTTGTTAATGCAATCAAGAAGTCTTTGATGCCCTCTTTGGTCAATGACAAATTTACCCAAGGTAGTGAAATTGATACTGGTATGATGTTAGCAGCACCAGAAGGTGATGAAGTAACAGATCTTCCACCAGAACCAGAATTTGAAGCAAGTGTTGACAATTCTGTTGAAGATGAATTTGGTGGTGATTTTGAAGATGAGCTTTTAGAAGCAGAAATTGATATTGCTATTGAAGATGACCCCGATCCAGCAAAGAAAATTGATGCTGGTTTGGGCGATGATGAGCCTGATGAAGAAGAAGAGTTTGCTACTGGTTTAGAAGGTCAAGAACTTGATCCTACTGGTAGAAACATGGCTTTTACTTCATTCAAAAAAGTGCAGCAGTATATTTTAGATGCATATGACCTCCTACGGGATCCAAAGGATAAAAAAGTGTTTGTTGATTATTTAATTACAAATATGAAATTGTATCTGGATAAGTTTGAAGACGAACTTGCAACCGGTGGTGAAGAAGTCACTACTCCAGAATACGAAAAGGCTAAAGGTATTTAAGAATATAACCTATTAAGAATATATTGTCAAGTATATTTTATAAGATTATATTATTATTTATTATATTAATATATTATATATATAAGAATTATTATGATATGGAAAAAGAAATTAAGAGAATATAAAGGAACTAATTATTATTACTCTCTTAGAAATAAATTAAAAAATGAAAAGAAGATAGATGATCACTTTGAAATACTTCTGAATGGTCTTACTATGGAAGAACTCATTGGATTGAAATTAGAAGTAGCCTCGTCTCATGCTAATAATCGCCTCTATGGTTTTCCTATACTCTCAGCAATGAGAAGTATCTGTGAAGAAGCATGTATTCGATATGCAGCATCTGCTTGTAAGACAACCGTAGAAGCAGCATTGTTTTTAGGGATTGACCGAGCTAAGTATTTAAACAAGATCAAGAAATTTAATATTAGAAAAGATCTGGTGGAGGACAAAGATGCTAACAGCGATGGGTGATGTTATGCGAGAAGCATACAAACGAAACTGGATTACCACCAGAGACGGAAATATCTCTTTAAAGAGGAAAAATAGCAATCTATTGTATATAACTCCGTCTGGAGTTCGTAAAACGATTATACACCCAGAGCATATCTCAAAGATGAAAATCTTTGAAGGAGTGCTTGTTTTAGACGAAGGAAAGAATCCCTCTGGTGAACTTCAAATGCATTGGAATATTCAGAGGAATGCAGCCTCAACTCGTGCTGTAGTTCACCTTCATCCGACTTATTGTGTTGCTGCTATGCATGCTGGTTTATGCCTTAGTCAAATTGTAAAACCTTTTCCAGAATTATACCGATACACTCGTGTCGGAAAGAATGTTTCTGCCCATCCTCCCCTCACACAAGAACTTGCAGATGAAACTGCCCTTCGTTTGCTTGTTGATGGGGAGGGGGCTTGCTTCTTTGATATAGTGGGACAAACCGGCCATGGAGTGTGTGCTATTGGACCTGATCCATGGACTGCTTTCGAACATATCGAGAGGCTAGAACACATCTGTAAGATTGTCCTTTTGTCCGGAAAATACTAATTAGACAGAAGGGGTCCTACTATGTCTGAAAAGAAAACAAAAAAAGATGCATGCTATCATAAAGTCAAAAGCCGTTATGATGTTTGGCCATCAGCTTATGCCTCTGGTGCTCTCGTAAAATGCCGTAAAGTCGGCGCGAAGAACTGGGGTAATTCAAAGAAGGAAGAAATTGAACTCGAAGAAATCTATCTTACTGAAGAATTTGAAGAGCATATGATGTATGATCCAAAAACCGGTGAGAGCATCAAGGCTGAAAAAGAAGAAGACCATACGAAGTATGCTGAAAAAGGCTGGACCCATGTTGATCCAAAAAAATTAGAAAAAGTCCTCAAAGATGAAGGCGGTGCTGCCGGAATGGACCCTTTTGTAAAAGCCACTGCTGCCTCTGAAGAAGAAATAAAGAAAACTCTAGATAATATGCCAAATGTCGGCCAGCACGAAGACGGCGACTATATTTTAGAAGATGGAGAAGAGATAGATGTTTTGGAAGAAAAGCGAAAGAAATCAAAAAAACGAAAGAAAGCAGGATCAGAATCAAGCAAGGAATCCTCTTTACGAGATTGGTTCAAACGCAAGGGTGCAAGAGGCTCTAAGGGCGGCTGGGTTGATTGCAACTCCCCAGACGGAAAAGGCGGCTATAAGTCCTGCGGTCGAGAAGAAGGAGAATCCCGAAAGAAATATCCCGCATGCCGACCAACACCTTCGGCTTGTAAAGAAAAAGGAAGAGGAAAATCTTGGGGAAAAAAAGGAAAGTCTAAACGAGAGAACCTTATCCGAACAATGGTTCGAGAGGAAACAGAAAAGATCAAATTTGGGCAAGTATTATCAGAAGGACTCAGGTTTCATGTTAACAATGAAATTGATATTGTTGATAACATTTATCGTAACGGCACTCCTAGATACTTTCGTCTTATAAATGAAACACGAGGTCTGTGGAAAGCCGGTAAACTTAACCTTTGTGAAGCAGACATAGAAATAATGAAATCGAACCTCGGTGAGGTTATCGAGTATCGTGGAGTAAAAGTTCCTCTTGACTTCCCAATGTATCTCGAAGAGAAAAAAGCGAAGAAAAAAGATCCTCCCGTTGGAAAGCCAACAAAGAATACCGGCAGCGGCAAAAAATATAAAGTTTATGTTCGTAACCCAAAGACGGGTAGAGTTAAGAAGATTACTTATGGTGACGCCAAAGGCGGACTCAAAGGTAATTGGAACAATGCAGAAGCACGAAAGTCGTTTGCTGCAAGACACAATTGTGCCGATAAAAAAGACAGAACCAAAGCAGGTTACTGGGCTTGTCGAGCACACAAAGATTTTGGAACGAATGTTCCGGGGAGATTTTGGTAATGTCTAATATAACAAAAGATGATTTGTGGAAAGTCCTTTCGCTTATGATGTCAGCCTTGGTTCTTCCATTAGCTGGCTGGGTCTGGAGTACAAATGTCAAAGTCGCAGAACTACAGAATGACCTTGGAGATGCAGAGGAAACAATCAGCGTGCTAGAAAAAAAGATTCTAGGAGCCGACGACAACTCCAAGCAGATAATCGGCATGGAGAAGGATATCGAATATATGATGCATTCTCTTGGCAGAATAGAAGATATGGTCACGAGGAAGAAGGAATAATGTTAAATACTGGTTTATTTTTAATGCTGTTTTCATCTCCGGTGCAAGCCGAAGAAATGGATGATCTTAAGAGAGATATTAAAGCATTAGAATTATTCTTGCAAGACCAAGATGATTATGAATTGTATTGTTCTCATATTGAGTGGGAACAACCAGCAATTGAGGTTTATAAAGCAAAACTTATAACTCAACTTAGTGAGACTTGCTTAAGTCGGATTGAGAAAAAGAAACCGAAGGAAGAATAAAAGTGAGCGACCTACCATTCAAAGAAAAAAAGATAGCCGAGAATGTATTTCTCCGTTATTTTGATCATAATATTTTGAGTGAAGAATTGATTTGGCACCAAGACCAAGAAGACCGCACTATTGAAATAATCCAATCAAATGACTGGTATTTTCAGAGAGATGAAGAGGTGCCCTTTAAGTTGATTGAGGGAATGAAGTTCTCCATAAAAAAGATGAATTATCACCGACTTTTACGAGGTAAAGACGATTTAATAATTAAAGTCATTAAATACTAAAATGTCTTTTTATCTTTAATCATCCATAGTTACTATAGGATGGTTAATAATTTCTACACAGTAATTCAAGACGATGGTATCTTCAAAAAAGGAATGAGGTGTTATTGCTTTGCATACTCAGAGACACATATCTTTTTATACTTTGAGAATGAAATAATCAGCGGAATAAATGAGGTCAAGTTACCTAGAAATAAACTTTATCTATTAAAAAGAACCTAAATGACTTGACAACAATACTCTAATATGTTATATTATATATACTAAAGGTTAATATACACAAACAAATAGGAGTTATTATGAACCAAAAAGAATTAAATGAAGTTAAACTACGATGGAAAGGTAAAGGCGGCGGTCCCGAA
>Ga0307488_10003047_pt1 | contig 14072 bp, 15 predicted proteins | sample SB02metaG_FD_202248 | JGI IMG/M metagenome (GOLD analysis project Ga0307488, IMG submission 202248) | Sea-ice brine microbial communities from Beaufort Sea near Barrow, Alaska, United States - SB 0.2 | ecosystem: Environmental > Aquatic > Marine > Coastal | place: USA: Alaska | collected... | reverse complement strand
GTTGTTGAGTAACGTCGGACCGTTCATATGGTAGCACGTTCTGCGCGATATGCCTTTGTCACGCCATTTTTACAAATGGCTGCGTTCTCTTCTTCCCTTTATGCGTCTACATGACGCATGTCTATATTTTTTTTGCGCCGCGTGGATAGCACATACGAACACGCCAGTGGTATGGGTGCCGTGCCGAGGCTGCGAAGGCAACCGCCGCGATCCGCTCCCTCACATGGCGCATGGAATGCCCGTACCGAAAAAGGCTAAACCTAAAGGTTTAATTGATCGCCACGACGATACTGCAGGTAAGCTGTGACAAAAAGTCCAGAAAGAGTCACCGGGATAAGTCCAAGAACAATCCCAGAAAGAAGTGTTTCAACCATGATAGTGAGACCTCGTTGATTGATAGGTTGTGCATCCAAAAGAGGCTACAGCAAGCTCCCACCTTAAAGAGAGGGGAGCCTCGAAATGGGCGAGGCAAACGCGAGCGTGTGCACTGCACCGTGGCGTCTTGTCTAAGCCACTGCACCGTGTGTAGACAAACCTACACGCCAAGGAGCCAGTCGAGAAGAAGTTTACGAGAATAATTTCAAGAATAGTCCTAAACGTATGATCAAGCGTATAGTTTATCATATGGTCGAGCATGTAGTACGGAATCTCGCCTAACACATAGTCACGCAAATAGTGAAATAGATAATTAACTATCCAGTCAATTATACGATCAAAAATGTATTCAAGCATCATGCACCCGGGGGGGGTTTGCTTTAGCGCCGTACATGCTCTTTTGAGCATGGGCGCGTCTCACGAGTCCATCCTACTTCCCGGAAGTATAGCAGAGGTTTTCAGTCCACTGCTCCCAAGAATTAGAGAGTATCTACAGTATCGAATTCGAACTTAATCTCTTTCCATACTTCACAAGCTGCTGCAAGTTCAGGAGACCACTTACATGCTGCACGGATAACATCTCCGCCTTCACGCGCAAGGTCACGACCTTCGTTACGAGCCTGCGTACATGCTTCAAGCGCTACACGGTTAGCAGATGCCCCTGGAGCGTTACCCCATGGGTGTCCAAGTGTTCCACCACCGAATTGTAAACAAGCATCGTCTCCAAAGATCTCTACGAGAGCTGGCATGTGCCATACGTGGATACCACCAGATGCTACTGGCATTACTCCAGGAAGAGAACCCCAATCCTGTGTGAAGTAAACGCCACGATCGCGATCCTTCTCGATCACTGGATCACGCATGAGATCTACAAAACCGAGCGTTACGTTACGCTCACCTTCAAGCTTCCCTACTACAGTTCCAGAGTGGAGGTGGTCACCGCCAGAAAGACGAAGCGCCTTCGCAAGAACGCGGAAGTGAATACCGTGGTTACGCTGACGGTCAATCACTGCGTGCATAGCACGGTGAATGTGAAGAAGTAATCCGTGGTCACGACAGTAAAGTGCAAGACTTGTGTTTGCAGTGAAACCACCAGTAATGTAGTCATGCATTACAATTGGCATTCCAAGTTCTTTTGCACACTGTGCACGCTTCATCATTTCTTCACATGTTCCAGCAGTACAGTTAAGGTAGTGTCCCTTAATTTCACCTGTCTCAGCTTGAGATTTGTAGATTGCTTCCGCTACAAATAAGAAACGGTCACGCCAACGCATGAACGGCTGTGAGTTTACGTTTTCATCATCTTTCGTGAAGTCAAGACCACCACGAAGACATTCGTATACTGCACGGCCGTAGTTCTTCGCAGAAAGACCAAGTTTAGGCTTAATAGTACATCCAAGGAGACCACGCCCATACTTGTTTAATTTGTCACGCTCAACCTGGATACCGTGAGGAGCTCCACAGAAGGTCTTACAGTATGCCACGGGAATACGTAAGTCTTCTAAACGAAGTGCACGAAGTGCCTTGAAACCAAATACGTTACCAACGATTGAAGTGAAAAGGTTCGTTACTGACCCCTCTTCAAATAAATCCATTGGGTAAGCCACGTATGCGATGTACTGGTTATCTTCACCAGGAACTGGTTCGATATCGTAACAACGACCCTTGTAGCGGTCAAGCTGTGTAAGACCATCAGTCCATACAGTTGTCCATGTTCCAGTTGATGACTCAGCAGCTACTGCTGCTCCACACTCTTCAGCTGGTACACCAGGCTGTGGAGTCATACGGAATGCTGCAAGAATGTCAGTGTCAGTCACCTCGTAGTCAGGAGTGTAGTAAGTGAGACGGTAGTCCTTAACTCCTGCTTTGAATCCAGCACCTGTTTTCGTTTCAGTTTGTGGTGACATAATGTGTATCTTTGTGAAGAACTCTCGTCCATAATTTGTAGGGCTGCACGTAGAAAGAAATACGAGGCACCCCTGACGCATGGAGGCGCGCACGCATCTGCTCTAGTATATCTGTAATTGCCAGGAACCAGATTTGAACTGGTGACACAAGGATTTTCAGTCCTCTGCTCTACCGACTGAGCTATCCCAGCTTGGTATATACAGTACAATACAGTTTTGTATACACAATGTCAAGAACCACGTACACGCCCCTGTCCTTTTCAAAAAACGGCCAGAAAGCCTGCCGGATTTGAAACATAGCTGAAACCTAGCGAGAAAAAACCTGGCTGAGTACTCGATGTGAGGGGGGGCGAACTGATTATCCAGAAGAAGACGGCATCGTGCGTCTCGCGTGCTTCCCATCTCTCCACTTATTTGCCAGAGTGCGCTGCAGCCACTGATTCTTTAAGAGAGTACGCCCCTCTGCACTGGAGTGGCTTAGACAAGACGCCACGTTGTAGTGACACACACATATGGCGACGACCGGCGTACCGGATGACTTGGTGAGCTGGAGTATGCCCGCACGAAAGGCCAATGCGCACTTTTGCGGCGACCCGTTGAGAGGCTCAACTGTTTGGACATCCTTGCGTACGGGACATGCGTCTACATGACGCATCTGGGTGAGCCGGTTACTGAAACTATATAGCCGGAGAGTTGTTTTAGGTCTTCGCATCATTCTCTGCACGCAATATGCATTTTATGTGCCATGACACTACAACGTGGCGTCTTGTCTAAGCCACTTTTGTTTTTTTTTTCGAAGGGTGGCAAACAACGAGTTCTTTCCTTTGTGTTACTTCTTCGCCCGGGCTGGGCCCTGCACCTGCGCCCATCTCTGTGCGCGGGTACGCGTGCCTTACCCGGAAACGTCCGGTAAACCAATGGCCTTAAAAGAAAGGAAAGGTTAGTGCATCCGGAAAAAAACGGTTTAGTTCAATCAAAAGACCAGCAAGAAAGCTAAACCAAAGAGTAGCAAGTACTGGAGCTGTTGAGAGGTAAATTGTAAGATCCTTCATGGTATCCTCCTAACAAAAACAATGCATTCGGGATCAAACAGTTCTACAAGCTCTTTGATTGAGGTCCCATAACTCGGGACGTTCGAATGCTACCACCCTTCCGAGGTACAAGGGAGGAGAAGAGACAAAAAATGGGTACATGCCCCAACACATATCGTGTTTTCTATACTTGGCATGGCAAAGATAGCAAACAAGACACCTCTAGGGCTGGTGTGTATTATTCAAAATCTTTCGAATTCGGATTACGTCCTGGGTCATTTGAAAGGAACCCAAAGACAAAAAGCGAAATGAAAAAGATAACGACTGTATAAACAAGGATTTTTAACGTAAGCATACTGTTTTACTTTCTCCAATGAGCAAGGTAAATAAAAAACACTCTTCTAGTGTTCCTTTCGCCAATTAACGGAAACTTACGGAAGCTTGCCAAACAAAAGCAAGAAGTAAAAAGAGAACGGGAATAATTGGAAGTACATCCACGAGCGGGTCAAATGGGGCGTACGCTTCCGGTAAACGCCCAAGCATGAAAGGTTGAGGCATGAAAAAATCTCCAATCAGATCGAATTAAAAGATGAACTAGCACTCTTAGTATAACTTATAAAAGGGCACAAATCAACAAACAAACGCCTTCCAGTGAAAAACTTTCTGTTTGTGAGAACAAAGGTACGTGTTTTATGCTTTTGCACACTTAACCTGTAGTAGTTCTCGGAGAGAGTGGGATTTGAACCCACGGTAACTCGCGCTACATTGGTTTTCAAGACCAAGACATTAAACCACTCTGACATCTCTCCATACTCCCTAGTATACCAAAAACAAGGAACAGATGCAAGCGTTGTTTCCCTCGACCACACAGGCTCCACGCACCTGGGACAGACTCTTCCATACGTCGTCTTACGACTGAAAGTCTTTGGTGCATGGCCGGGTGTGCATGCGTGGCGTATGTGGTGTTTTCCTTTGCAGAAAGACGTGGCTTTTTCAGCATATGCACAACCGTACTTCTTGGTGCCTGTTTATTTTTAAAGGTGTGTTTCGAAGTCGGATAAGCTTTTCAAGTGTTTGATCCATCGCCTTCTTCGAAACTCGGCAGAAATCTTACCTTTCGAAAAATTCTTTAAACGTATCTTCTAATTCGATAAAATTCCTACCAGGCGACGACCCGTTGAGAGGCTCAGCGGACGCCGGCGCCGGCCTGCTGTGCATACTATTCTTTGGCCACCAGTTGCGCCACACGAATGTCGCATCCGCTACCCATTGCAACCATTTGAAAACTTTCGGGATGTAAAATAAGAAGTTGCGAAAGCATTTTGCGGTTCAGAGAAATCGTGCTCTTTTTTAAGTCATGAATGAAACAACTGTAGGTGACTCCCATACTGCGTGAACCCGCATTAATACGGCGGATCCATAAACGACGATACTGACGTTTCTTTTTGCGTCGATCACTATATGATGACGATAGAGCTTTTAAGCTCCGTTGATTGGCTGTACGAAACAATGTTGAGTGCGAGCCTCGGAAGCCGCGGTTCAATTCTAAAATTTTATTGCGACGTTTTCGCGCGACAACCCCGCGTTTTACTCTGGTCATAAGATATTTTTCTTTGTCTATACGTACAGCATACTGAAAAAGGAATGATTCAGTCAAGACGAAAAACAGCCCGCACCTACGGGTGCCAACCCCAGAATGTATGTGACGTATTGTATCTTCCCGCAGCACCAAGATATATGAATCGTACATATCCACGTGCACTCTTTGTCTTTACGGGCGCCCTCCTCGGGTGTGCCCTGCACCCGCAGCAGCAACTGCTGTATGCATGTGCACACGTCAGAAAAGAAGCGTGCATCGTGTAGAATGGACGTGTTTTGTCTTGGTCGAGAAAAGGAGAGATACACGCCGGGAAAAAACATCGTCGAACAGGAAGGAACAAGTGTCTGCCTGTGCGTGGTGGTCACACGCACAAACTCCCAGTGTGTGCCCGAGTGCGGGGAGAGAGAGCACCGTACGGGGCAACGAGCCCCTCTCTGTTTCTTTCAAGGCGGCAAAATGTGTGAGAGCGCCGGCAGGGGGGGGAGGCTTCTCGTTGATTATAAAATAGATGCCACGCCAAAAACCTGGCTCCACCCACACGGACCCTGCGTCTTGCGTAGAGTTCGTGCAGTGCAACATCTTTGAACGACACGCGGGAGTGTGATCACATATGTTCTATACTCTCACGCGTGTCGCCCTGTGCAAGAAGCCCCAGAGAAAGACGGGCAGTATTTCGGAGAGAAGGGGATTCGAACCCCTGGTACGATTACTCGTACGCTTCATTAGCAATGAAGTACTTTCGGCCACTCAGTCATCTCTCCACTTACACTCTAGCAAGATGTGTATATACACACAAGACGTGACTTAGCAGCAACTGCTGTGCACGGACATGCCCTGTAGGACTTGAGCCCATGACTGCAGGTTTTGAAGACCTGCGTTCTTTCAACTGAATTAATGGCGCTTACATATTTGTATGAGAGTACTCTACACCTGCTGCTCCTAAGCATAACCACGTACCACGCGAAGCATGCGTGTTCCACGCCCTGTAGGACTCGAACCTACGACATCAGGTTTTGGAGACCTGCGTTCTACCAACTGAACTAAGGACGCTTATACATGTGCATGAGAGCCCTACCATGTAAAACGACGAGGCATAAGCGAAACGGCTCGGAGTGACAGGATTCGAACCTGCGACCACATCGTCCCAAACGACGTACGCTACCAGACTGCGCTACACTCCGATGTGTTCTATTGAGTAGAGTAGCAAATGTACCCTGTTTAAACAATGCTCTCTTTTCCTTTAAGGAACGTGCATAGCGTGTGCATCATTCATCAGACACGTTACTCCGTGTTGATGAGTAGACGCAGCCATTTTTACAAATGGCGTGCACACCACCCACTGCTTTTGCAGGTTACTTGTAAAGCTGTGTGCCAAGACGCACGGAAAGAATACCTGTAAGAAGGGCAACAAAGAGCGCAACAAAGACTTGTGTATCAGATAAGGGCATACATGTTTAGAAGGATAGGTTGTACAGTAATTAAAAGAGCGAGGAGCGTACAGCAGGGAGACCCATGACACCGTATCGTTGTGCGGACGCCAACGAGGCAAAAAGGCTTGAGAGCACTCTTGTAGAACGGAAGCTAATCGTCTCCGAAAAGCTTACAAAATAGTAAGCCAAAACAGTACCATTTCTCCCTGCAACGGGAGTACGTTGAGAAACATACGGGGCAACGAGCCTCTCTCTGTCTGTGTCTGCGTTCACGCCATTTTTACAAATGGCTGCGTCTGTGGTCCAGCCTTTTTCCTGTGACATGCCACTGGCATGGTCTACGAACAGGAGAGCAACCACGTTGGTGTCACCCGGCATAACTGCTCCGCCTACCTTCCTTTTTTGTATGTATGCAAGCGAAGCACGTACGGCGCGGTGCAGGGGTTGCCATGGGAACGCAAGGGAGCCTCACAGCATAAAAAGATAATCGTGACGACACGGTACTGCCCCGTGCAAGGAACGGACGCGCACACCATGAGCAATACCTTCCATGCGGCCCGCTACGCGAGATGAGACCAAATTATAAGTTGCCACCACGTACAAAAACAGACGCGATAATGATCGGACCGGCACCAACAATAAAAGCAACGCTTAAAAGCTGACCAATTAGTTCAAGATTCATAGATGTAATTCCCCAATAATAATATAGATACGCCGCAATAGTAAGATAGATAAGGCCAATACCCCGAAGCCGTAAGCTCGGACACTTGCCAACCTAGCTCTTATTAAGGCCAGGCCCCGTTCTCGTCCCCTTAAGGCCAGGCCCCAGATCCCATATTTGGAAGCCTGCTACGGCAACTGAGACACCTAAGACATAGATAGAAGAACCATAAGTCGTGAAAAATGTCACAACTGCCGAGGAGTCGTACTTGAATGCTATGAACCAAAACAAGAATGCTGTGGCCCAAATCCACAGCATCAGTAGGTGAATGACAAAAAACGAAAGCAAAGACAGCAAATACAACGCATGCAGCACTGCACGAATTCTGCGCGGCGCACGGTCTAAGTCGATGACGCAAATCGCCGTCACCATGAAGGAGGCATAAATAAACTATACAACGCAGAACCCCAGGGCGTGAAGGATAAAGAAAAGGATAAATGGAAGTTGTTGTTACATATTAGGCTGAAAGATATTATCTTTTATATAGTATAATACAAATTCCACGACATTGCACGAATAAGGTAAATAATCTGCAATAGTAAGATAGCTAAGGCCAATACCCCGAAGCCGTAAGCTCGGACACTTGCCAACCTAGCTCTTATTCTCGTCCTCGTCGCCGTTCTCGTACCCACTTTCGTTCTCGTCCCCTTAAGGCCAGGCCCCAGATCCCATATTTAGAAGCCTGCTAGGGCAGCTGAGACATCTAAGACATAGATAGAAGAACCATAACTCGTGAAGAAGGCCATAACTGCCGAGGAGTCGTACTTGAATGCTATGAACCAAAACAAGAATGCTGTGGACCAAAGCCACAGCACTTTTACGTAAGTGACAAGCAGACGAAGTTTTGTCAACGTATGCAGCACATCACGAATTCTGCGCGGCGCACGATCCAAGTCGATGATGCAAATAATCGTCACCATCACACAGGCGAGGATGATCCAGGGCATGCAAACTTGAAGGAGGATAAAATGCAGCGGGTCCTGCGTTGTATATGTGTGTCCCATAGATTTACAGTTACTCGTTATCTTACCACACATGGCGAGGATGTGTAAAAAAGATATATATATCCGAATGAGAATCACTACCAGCCTCAATTGCCATTCTAAGCCAGGCGTAACAAAGCTCGAGATAGCCGTTGACGCATTGGCAGTTCACGATAGCCAATACAGGTAACACTAAATCCTTAAGGGGTATTAGAATGGATAGTAATAAATGTGTAGCCATGTGTTGTTCTCCGTACAAGGGACCCCCGTATATCTTTTAAAAGAATACGAGGGCCTAATTATAAGATAAAAAAAAACAATAAAATATAAGATAGCACACGTGCGACTTTACGAAGCGCTGAATTTGGTTTTTTTGTGGTTGTATACACACGTGTACAAATTCCACGACGTTGCACGAATAAGGTAAATAAGCTTCAATAAGACGACGATTTGCTTCGATTCAGGTATGAAAGGTATGTTCTCTGTCAGTGTACGCGAGGTACAAACGGGTCCCACGCTAGTTAATTTCTTCTTTTTCGATATAGAGAAAGAGTGCTGCCATTGTCACAGCAGGAAAAACTAAACCTACAAGTGGTACTAGAATTGATGGTAAAAGGGATGTAGCCATGTGTTCTTCTCCGTAAGAAGTATTGCACCGAAAAATAAGATATAGAGGCGACTTTAGCCGCGATCCTACAAGAGACCCCGTATATCTTTTTAAAGAATACGAGGGCCTAGTTATAAGATCACAAACTAAGTTAAGCCAATATAAACAAGAAGGTTGAAGTGCCTAGGAGGCACACCAGCCAAAACTACACCAACAAGGACTTTAAGTCCATATAAGGTGTTTGATCGACACAGATCGGGACTGACGGGGCTTGAACCCGCAACCTCCGCCGTGACAGGGCGGCGCTCTAACCAATTGAACTACAGACCCTTTTTTTATCTGTGCCGACACCTCAATTATCCCTTATTCTGCACGCTTTGGCAAGTTTTTTCTTGGCACACTAGCCTTAGTAGCTATCGTCGCAAGGCGTGGGGGTTCGAGTCAGCTTTAAGGCAGTCAAAACGGACGTGGGCATTTTTCTATCCTGGCTCTTTTTGCCTGTTGCTGTACGTGTGGCTGACGAAGTGAACGTTGCCGTCGCCGCCGGTCGCGCCGCGCCCATATGAAATTGTCCCTTTGGCGGTGACACATGTCTCTCTTTAAGGCATACTTAGGGTACCGTACTTTCTACCATTGCATTGCATTTCGACATTTTTATGTCCTAGAGAAGTAGACAAGCCTTTAGACGATGTCATACGCTAGTGTTTTCTAGCTAGAGACTTCGACTAATGCGCACTCATTCCTTCCCTTTTCCGCTCTCTGGAAACGAAGTAATTTATGAACTAACGAGGAAACTTTAATGACAATTAGCCCACCAGAACGTGAGGTCAAGGCAGTCAAGATTGTAGTCGATCGTGACCCAGTACCAACGTCGTTTGAAAAATGGGGAAAACCCGGACACTTCTCACGCACACTTGCGAAAGGTCCCGCTACAACGACATGGGTATGGGATCTCCATGCGGATGCACACGACTTTGATAGCCACACAACAGACCTGGAAGATATTTCGCGTAAGGTTTTTAGTGCACACTTTGGCCAGCTCGGTGTCATTTTCATCTGGCTCAGTGGTATGTATTTCCACGGAGCACGTTTTTCAAACTACGAAGCATGGTTAACAGACCCAACGCACATTAAACCAAGTGCGCAGGTGGTTTGGCCAATTGTGGGACAAGAAATTTTGAACGGTGATGTCGGTGGTGGTTTCCAAGGGGTGCAAATTACTTCTGGATTCTTCCAATTGTGGCGTGGAAGCGGTATTACAAGTGAACTACAGCTTTACAGTACAGCCATTGGTGCGCTTATTTGTGCTGGACTGATGTTTTTTGCTGGCTGGTGGCACTACCACAAAGCTGCACCGAAACTGGAATGGTTCCAAAACGTAGAATCTATGATGAACCACCACCTTGCAGGCCTTCTTGGTCTTGGTAGCCTTTCATGGGCGGGACACCAGATTCACATCGCGTTACCAGTGAACACACTTCTTGATGCGGGCGTCGATCCAAAAGAGATCCCACTCCCACATGAGTTTATGCTTAACCGTGATCTTATGGCGGAGCTTTACCCAAGTTTTTCACAAGGTCTCGCACCATTCTGGACATTCAACTGGACAGAATACGCAGATTTCCTGACGTTCCGCGGCGGACTGAACCCAGTTACGGGTGGTCTTTGGCTTTCTGATACAGCACACCACCACCTTGCTATTGGTGTTCTTTTCATTATTGCTGGACACATGTACCGCACAAACTGGGGTATTGGCCACAGTATGAAGGAGATTCTTGAAGCACACAAAGGTCCATTTACAGGTGAAGGGCACAAGGGTCTGTATGAGATTCTGACAAACTCATGGCACGCACAACTTGCCATTAACCTTGCACTTTTCGGGTCGCTTTCGATTATTGTTGCCCACCACATGTATGCGATGCCACCATACCCATATCTGGCCACAGATTATGGAACACAACTGTCCCTTTTCACCCACCACATGTGGATTGGTGGTTTCTGTATCTGTGGAGCGGCGGCTCACGCAGCTATTTTCATGGTACGTGATTACGATCCGACAAATAACTACAACAACCTTCTGGACCGTGTACTCCGTCACCGTGATGCGATGATTTCACACTTGAACTGGGTATGCATTTTCCTTGGTTTCCATAGCTTTGGTCTCTACGTACACAACGATACAATGAGTGCGCTTGGGCGTCCACAAGACATGTTCTCGGATACAGCGATTCAGCTGCAACCAATCTTCGCCCAGTGGGTACAAAATACACACGCGCTTGCACCGCAGTTAACGGCACCAGCAGCTGGCGCAAGTACAAGTGCAAGTTGGGGTGGTGATATTGTTGCCGTCGGTGGAAAGATTGCCATGATGCCTATTTCTCTCGGGACATCTGATTTCATGGTGCACCACATTCATGCCTTTACGATTCACGTGACAGTCCTTATCCTTCTGAAGGGTGTTCTTTTTGCACGGAGCTCGCGTCTTATCCCAGATAAGGCGAACCTTGGTTTCCGTTTCCCGTGTGATGGTCCAGGACGTGGAGGAACATGTCAAGTATCCGCATGGGATCACGTATTCCTTGGTCTTTTTTGGATGTATAACAGTATCTCCATTGTCATCTTCCACTTTAGCTGGAAAATGCAGTCGGATGTTTGGGGCAGTGTCACGGATAACGGCGTTTCACACATTACGGGTGGAAACTTTGCACAAAGTGCCAATACCATCAATGGATGGCTTCGTGATTTCCTTTGGGCACAATCTTCACAGGTTATTCAATCATACGGATCAGCACTCTCTGCGTATGGACTCATCTTCTTAGGAGCCCACTTTATCTGGGCCTTCAGCCTTATGTTCTTATTCTCAGGACGTGGATACTGGCAGGAGCTTATTGAATCAATCGTATGGGCGCACAACAAACTCAAAGTTGCGCCTGCTATTCAACCACGCGCTTTAAGTATTACACAGGGACGTGCCGTTGGTGTTGCTCACTACCTTTTAGGTGGGATTGCAACAACATGGTCGTTCTTCTTAGCGCGAATTATTGCAGTCGGATAACCCGCGGAGGACATGACTTATGGCAACTAAATTCCCTAAATTTAGCCAAGGATTAGCACAAGATCCAACAACACGTCGTCTTTGGTTTGGCATCGCGACAGCACACGATTTCGAGACGCATGATGGCATGACAGAGGAGAAGCTTTACCAAAAAATCTTCGCTTCACACTTCGGACAACTTGCAATTATCTTTTTATGGACATCAGGAAACCTTTTCCATGTCGCATGGCAAGGTAATTTTGAGAAGTGGGGTGAAGATCCACTTCACGTACGCCCTATTGCACACACCATTTGGGATCCACACTTCGGGCAACCAGCCGTGGAAGCCTTCACACGTGGCGGCGCAAGTGCACCTGTAAACATTGCTTACTCTGGGGTATACCAGTGGTGGTACACTATTGGTATGCGCACAAACGGTGACCTGTATAATGCGTCACTTTTTCTTCTCTTTGTAGCCGGACTTTTCCTTTTTGCAGGATGGTTACACCTTCAACCGACATTTGCACCAGCACTTTCATGGTTTAAGAATGCCGAATCACGCCTCAACCACCACCTTTCTGGCCTTTTTGGTGTGAGTTCACTTGCATGGACGGGACACCTTGTACACGTCGCGATTCCTGAATCACGTGGACAACATGTGCGTTGGGATAACTTCCTGACAACATTACCACACCCAGCGGGGCTCGCGCCATTCTTTACCGGACAATGGGCTGTGTATGCACAGAATCCAGATACAGCCAACCACCTTTTCGGTACACCTGAAGGAGCTGGGACAGCCATTTTGACATTCTTAGGTGGGTTCCACCCACAGACTGAAAGTCTTTGGTTAACAGATATGGCCCACCACCACCTTGCCATTGCTGTTGTCTTTATCCTTGCCGGGCACCAGTACCGTACCAACTTTGGTATTGGACACAGCATGCGTGAAATTCTTGAAGCGCACACACCACCCGGTGGCGGACTTGGAGCTGGACACAAAGGTCTCTTTGACACAGTAAACAACTCGCTTCACTTCCAACTTGGTCTTGCACTTGCCTCTGTCGGTGTCATTACATCGCTTGTCGCACAGCACACATACTCACTTCCAGCGTATGCGTTCCTTGCACAAGATTTCACTACAATGGCTGCACTCTATGCACACCACCAGTATATTGCTGGATTTATCATGTGTGGAGCTTTTGCACACGGCGCTATTTTCTTTATCCGTGATTACGACCCGGAAAAGAATGAAGGCAATGTCCTGGCACGTATGCTTGAGCATAAAGAAGCTATTATTTCGCACCTCAGTTGGGTATCGCTTTTCCTTGGCTTCCATACACTTGGTCTGTACGTACACAATGACGTCATGCAAGCATTTGGAACACCAGAAAAGCAAATCCTTATTGAACCAGTATTTGCACAGTACATTCAAGCAGCACAAGGAAAATCAATCTATGGATTTGATGTTCTTCTTGCTTCACAAGGAAACCCAGCAAACGTCGCGAGTCAATCAATCTGGCTTCCAGGATGGCTTGAAGCGATCAACAGTTCAAGCAATTCCCTTTTCCTTCCCATTGGACCAGGTGATTTCCTTGTACACCATGCCATTGCCCTTGGTCTGCACACAACAACACTTATTCTTGTGAAAGGTGCGCTTGATGCACGTGGATCAAAGCTTATGCCAGATAAAAAAGATTTTGGGTATAGCTTTCCATGTGATGGTCCAGGACGCGGAGGTACATGTGACATCTCAGCATGGGATGCATTCTACCTTGCTGTTTTCTGGGAACTCAATACCGTTTCATGGACGGTCTTCTACTTCCACTGGAAACACCTTGCACTTTGGCAAGGCAACTCAGCGCAATTCAACGAATCTTCTACATACATCATGGGATGGCTTCGTGATTACCTTTGGCTCAACTCATCACAACTAATTAATGGGTATAACCCATTTGGGATGAACAGCCTCTCAGTATGGGCATGGATGTTCCTTTTTGGGCACCTTATCTATGCGACAGGATTCATGTTCCTTATCTCATGGCGTGGCTACTGGCAAGAGCTTATTGAAACGCTTGTATGGGCACACGAGCGTACACCGCTTGCAAACTTCGTCAAGTGGAATGATAAGCCGGTTGCACTCTCTATTGTACAAGCACGTCTTGTAGGACTCACACACTTCTCCGTTGGATTTGTCCTTACATATGCAGCTTTTGTGATCGCTTCTACTTCTGGAAAGTTCGGCTAAGACAAGCATACAAAGCTTTAACCATTTATGGTCTTGTCGTTGCACTCGCACTTCTGTTTGCAAACCCATTCGTTTAATTTCAGCTCTTGCTGAAATCCTACATCTCACACACCCCGCCTCGCTCGCTTCACAACGTTCT
>Ga0307488_10003045_pt1 | contig 14074 bp, 12 predicted proteins | sample SB02metaG_FD_202248 | JGI IMG/M metagenome (GOLD analysis project Ga0307488, IMG submission 202248) | Sea-ice brine microbial communities from Beaufort Sea near Barrow, Alaska, United States - SB 0.2 | ecosystem: Environmental > Aquatic > Marine > Coastal | place: USA: Alaska | collected... | reverse complement strand
GCTGGGCTATTTTTTGCACTACTACATTACCGACGCCACCGGCACCGATGATCATGACTTTGGACATTTGATTTTCTCCTCTATGACTCGTAACAGAGCATGCCTTGCGGTTATGTTGTGATTCTGCACGTCCATTAGCTCATCACTGAAACACGAGAGACCTCGGCTTAGTTGACGACTAGTCCTCCGGTCCCATTGTAGATCGCGATTTTAGTGGTTGGCTGTAGAATTACAAGCTTTCGCTGCAGAGATTCCCTAAAGCCCACCCCCTAGGTCTTGCCCCTTGCATAGAGAAATCCGGGTATTCATCGCGCTTACCTATGCAAAGAAATACTGCTGATACTATTTAAGTTCTGCCGATCGATGTCGATACTTTAAAATAATAGAGAGCTGTTCTTATAAACTGACACTCTGCGTGGCGAAATACTCATGAAACTGTCCAATCTTGATGAGCTGCGGGCCATTCGCACGCCGGCTAAATGCCTACCCTTCGAATGACTGTATTTGACAGATGGCCATCGATCAACTTAAGTATTAATACTTTATAGCCCAGGACGGTCCATAACCATTGTTCATTTTTCGCTCAGATAGACTCTATTGTGTTTACAGGAGGTTTTTACTTGACACTTAAAACACCTATTTTGTTGGCAGCCCTGTCCGCAGCCATTGCGGGCGGAACAGTCGTCTGGATCGGATTTCCGTATCTTGGTGTGGTATCGGCCATCCTCTGCTCACTTGCGGTGATGGTTTTTTGGCGCAGTTCTACAGTTGAGTTGTTGGATCCGCAACTAGCTACAGAAGCGGATAAGGGGGTGGATGCGCACCTGCAACTGTTTCTGGAGACGGCCGAGTTACTGGCAGAGAGCAAACGCAGTATCGATAATATTAACAGCACCCAGCAGGACGCGGTCGACACTCTGGCTGCTGCTTTTAACGGCCTTAAAGAGCTCGCTGAATCCCAGAGTGCCAACGTTCAGCAACTGTTGTTGACCGACCTGGAGGAAGACGGTAGTCCATGGATGGTGCATTTTGCCCATAAAATTGGCGAGACTCTTGAGCGTTTTGTGACCACCACCGTGAATATGTCCGAAGCGTCGATGGGACTGGTAGCAAAGGTTGGCATGATCAATAATTTAATGCCCAGCGTGATAAAAGCTCTACAGGATATCGATCAAATAGCTGGCCAGACCAACCTATTAGCGCTCAACGCCGCCATTGAAGCGGCTCGAGCCGGTGAAGCAGGGCGCGGCTTTGCCGTAGTCGCCGACGAGGTACGTGCACTGTCCAATCGCTCGGCCGGCTTCAGTGAGCAAATTCAAAAAATGCTCAAGGATATTGAAACTCAGGTCAAGATATTAACGGTAGATATCGGTGCCGTGGCATCCCAAGACTTGAACTACGTTATTGAATCGAAAAAGTATGTGCAGGATGCTATGTCGCAACTACTGGACAAGGCAGACAGCAATATCAAACACAATGAGGCTTTGGCCGGCTCCAACAAGGTATTGCAGCAATCGATAGATGACGTAATGAGAAGTTTGCAGTTCGGTGATATCAATAGTCAGCATTTACAGTTCACCGGCGACGGTGTCGATTTTATCAGAGCGCAGTTCTTAAGCTTAACGGAAGAAGATAATACGTCGACTGAGTTGACCGTGAATAGCAAATATCAGCAGTTGCGGGATTTTCGTAAGCAGCGCAGTAATCCTGTGTCATCAAGTTCGGTCGCTGGCGGTGATATTGAGTTGTTCTAGCTAAAAAAATAACAACAAGTTGGAGATGATATGTCAAAAGTAAGTGTGCTGCAGTTGCCGATTCGATTCGATTTTCAGCATCATGTCGCCTTTACCGCAGATTATGAAAAAGCTCTTGCCGACAAAGACGTGACCAATCTGCAACTTGATTTTTCACGCGTGCAATATTTGGACAGCTCTGCGCTGGGCATGATGGTCCTACTGGCTAAAAAAGCAAAGGACTCTGATACTGCTGTTAAGTTAGAAGCTATAGGCGTAGTTGGAGCAGCGCGAGATATTTTAGAAATGGCAAATATGGCAAAGTTTTACCAAATTAAATAACAGCGGCGTAACGAGCGAATATGTCTATGTTGAATATTTTAGTGGTCGAACAAAGTCTAGATGTTAGCTTACTTTACGGTCAGTTTATCGAGCGTAAGGGCGGGCAAGCTGTGACCATTGGGTCCACTGCGGATGCCGTATTAATGCTGAACAGCAACGCAACTGTATTTAAAGCCATTATATTGGATTGTCACCTTAATGACAAGGACTGTATGGGTCTGCTGCCCATTATTAAGTCAACTCAACCGAACGCGGCGGTCATAATAGCCAGTTCTAATGATGAGCCGGAGTTTTTTGTAACGGCTTTTCTTGCCGGTATTGACGACTTTATTCTTAAGCCGGTTAATTTTGAATTGATGTGGTTGAAGATTGAAAAAGCGGTTTTTCAAAATGAACTTAAACAGTTAGGCACAGAGCAAGAAACGCAATTAAAACTTTTGTTAACAGAACAGCAACAGGAACAAAATGCTGCCCTGTCTGTTTTTCAAACTATGTTTCAGCAGATGAATAGGCCGTCGACTGCGATTGATATGTGGATTCAGTCGACTTCAGTACTCAGTGGCGATTGTATTTTACACTGCCAGGGCAGTGATGGCAGTTGGTACCTTATTCTTGCCGATGCCATGGGCCATGGTTTGGCCGCAGCGACCTCACTAATGCCCATCATGCAAAGCTTCACGACCATGGCACAGAAGTCTTTGCCGTTAGCAAACATAGTATTTGAGCTGAACGAAAAGTTATGTTTGCAGTTACCAGACGATCGCTTTGTTGCCGCAGTGCTGATTCGTATCAAGCCCACGCAGAAAGAGGTTGAAATTTGGAACGGGGCCATGCCAGCTGTTTTATTGATCGATAGCGATGGTCGCGAAATAGGGCAAGCAAGGTCAGAGCACATGGCATTGGGCATTTTAAACGGTTTTGATTTTTCGGTGAAGATGCAGGTTTTTGATCTAATCGCTATTGAGCACCTAATTATGCTCAGTGATGGTGTTCTGGAAACGAAATTGGTCGATTCGGAGATGTTGAATCTCGCCAAGATATCAGCAGCGTTTGCCGCCTCTGCATCCGGCACTGCCCCGATGGATAAGCTTAAAAGCTATTTTATCGGCGAAGAGGTGGTAGTTGAGGACGACATTTCGATTTGTATCATTAATTGTCCACAGCTATTAGCCGAGACTAGTGAGCTTAAGGGAAAATCTATAGGACAACCGCTCACTATAGACTGTGGTTTTAAATTTTCTGGCGCCAGTATTCGCTTGACTGATGTTCCTGGCCAAGTCGTTGAATTGCTTAAAATGCAGACAGTCGCGATGCCTATGGTGGCGGCAACCTATACGATTGTCAGTGAACTCTATAACAATGCCGTAGATCATGGCGTGTTGGGGCTGGAAAGCATAATTAAGGAGGCGGATGGTGGCTTTATGCGCTATTACGAAATGCGCACCGAACGATTACAGAAACTGTCAAACAATGATTTTGTGAAGTTGGATTTGAAATGGGACATCCAAACCCATCAGCTTGAAATACTCATGGAGGACTCTGGTGTTGGCTTTGAAGTGGGCAGGGCGACTAACACTGGAAAATTAAGAACTTATGGACGAGGCTTAGAACTTATTAATCAACTGGCCTGTTCACTAGAAGTTATATCCCCTGGAAATAAGTTCAGGGTTTTTATTCAGGATCATTCAAGTTATGACTAAACATATATTGATTGTGGACGACTCTGCATCTATACGTCAGATGGTTGAAGCAACGTTAAAGTCTGCTAACTATCAAGTGACTCTGGCCGAAGATGGACAGGATGCATTGGATAAGTGTAAAACACAGCGCTTTGACTTTGTGTTAACCGATCAGAATATGCCGCGTATGGATGGGCTGACACTGATTAAATCTTTGCGGGCTATGAGTGCCTTTGGCAGAACGCCAATCATAGTTTTAACCACCGAGGCCAGTGATGATATGAAAGCCCGAGGCAAGGCCGCGGGAGCAACCGGTTGGATGGTAAAACCCTTCGATCCGAAGAAACTATTGGATATTACCAGCCGTGTTTTAGGTTAATGGCGACCGGAGTCTAATTATGTCAGTGGAAATGAGTCAGTTCCACCAGGTTTTTTTCGAAGAAACTCAAGAGCACTTGCAGCAGCTTGAGCAGCTCTTGATGGCTTTGAATATTGCCGAGCCAGATGCCGAGGACTTGAACAGTATTTTTCGCGCGGCCCATTCGATCAAGGGTGGTAGCGGCATATTCGGTTTTAATGCTCTCGCAGATGTTACCCATATTATGGAGAATCTGCTGGATAAGGCGCGCAAGGGGGAGTTTTCTCTGTCGATACAGGCAGTCGATGTCCTGCTCAGCACAACCGATACTTTGGGCGAGATCCTAAACAGTTATCGCAATGAGCTGGAAATTGACTGGCTCAAAGTCACCCAAGCGCAAGGCATCTTAAATGAGCTGTTGGCCGACCAGGTCGAGGACAACCCTGCTAGCGATGATCAGGGCTTTGGTCTTTACGCCGAGCCGGTAGGAAACGAGTCTGAAGCTTTTGGTTTTTTTGATGAACCAGACGCCTCGACTGAACAAACTAAGCCAGGCGATGGTTTTGGGTTTTTCATCGCCGAACCCATACCCTTACCAAACGATACGACGGATCCAGGCTTTGGACTGTTTGATCAATTGGTAGTCGAGTCGGCAGATGCTGACAAGGGTCTAGCAACGCCCGGTTCGGCCACAGCCATGGTGCCTCCTGGAGGTGCCCCGGCGGAGGTCAAGAAGGTTGCAGCTACCGGCGCGGACACCACTCTTAGGGTCGAAATTACTAAGATAGATTCACTGGTTAACCTGTCTGGTGAACTGGTAATTACCCAATCGATGCTGGCGCTAATCGGCGCAGAGGTGACTGGCGAACTGGGCGAGCGGTTACAGACGGCGCTGCTCGAACTGGAACGAAATACCCGAGAAGTTCAAGACGCGGTCATGTCCGTACGCATGTTACCGGTGTCATCGGTGTTTAATCGATTTCCGCGCTTGGTGCGTGATTTAGCCGGAAAACTCGATAAAAAAGTTGACTTGATTGTCGAGGGTGGCGGTACCGAGATCGACAAGGGCATGATTGAACGGCTTGTAGATCCACTGACTCATTTGGTTCGCAACAGTCTGGATCATGGCATTGAAACGGCGCGCCAGCGCTTGGAATTAGGCAAGCCCGAAAGCGGTAAGCTGCTGCTTAAGGCCGAGCAGAAAGGCGGCAGTATTGTTATCAGTATTAGTGATGATGGTGCAGGACTGAATCGCGAACGGATTCTGAGTAAGGCCAGAGAAAATGGCCTGGATGTCGGTGCTTCGCCGGCCGATGACGACGTTTGGCCGCTTATATTTGCAGCGGGTTTTTCAACTGCAGCAGAGGTCACCGATATCTCGGGCCGTGGTGTGGGTATGGACGTGGTACGCCGCAACATTGAAGCCCTAGGTGGTCATATTGTTATTGAATCCAAAGCGGGCGTGGGTTCGACCTTTCGCATCCAATTACCACTAACCCTGGCTATTGTCGATGGCATGTGCGTATCGGTGGGCAAACAGGTCTTTGTTCTCCCTCTAGTCCACATAGTCGAGTCTATTCAACCGGCTCTGGACCAGTTAAAAACGCTCTCTAACCAACAACTACTAAAGTTTCGTGGTGAGTATCTGCCGTTGTTGAGTCTGTATCAGTTGATGGATCTGGAGCCGGTGCATGCGACGCCGGATAAAGGGATTGTGGTATTGATCGAAACTAGCAAACATCGTTTTGGACTCTGTGTCGATGCGCTCGTAGGGCAGCAACAGGTGGTTATTAAAAGTCTTGAACGGCATTACCGCCGTGTAAACGGTGTATCGGGTGCAACCATAATGGGTGACGGTAGTGTCGCGCTCATTCTGGACGCAGAGTCACTTGCCCAGCAGGTAAAAACTCTGGATGGAGTCAATAAATGAATAATAATGACGCTCAGAAATCGGATCTAAGCAATAAGATCGAAGAAGAAGAGGAGTTTCTCAGTTTTGTTCTGGGGGATGAAAACTATGCGCTGGACATTATGTCTGTCAAGGAGATCCGGGGTTATGAATCGGTAACCAAGATTGCCAATGCGCCAACCTTTGTTAAGGGGGTACTGAATTTACGCGGTGATATAGTGCCGATAGTGGATTTACGGATGAAGTTCAATATAGGCCAGGCGACCTATGATGAGTTTACCATTGTAATTATGCTCAACGTTAATGAACGCATCGTCGGAGTGGTGGTCGATGCCGTATCAGACGTTGTCAAACTTTCGGCACAGGAGATTCTACCACCGCCAGAGTTTGGCGTTTCGTTTGATAGTCGATTTTTGAGAGGACTGGCAACAGTCGAAGATAAAATGGTTATCTTGGTGAATATCGCGGCTCTAATTGGTAGTGATGAATTGGGCTTGATTGATATGAATAATACTGCAGGGCAGGAATAATAATATGAAACTATTTAATTGGTTCGGCAAAAAAAGTGCTGCAATTCAGGTTGAACGAGATCAATTCTTCCAAGCGCTCGATAACAGCGGCAATAGTTTTATGATCGCTAATGCGGATCGTGAAATTATCTATACTAATAAAGCAGTTATTGAAATGCTGAGAAAATCGGAGGCTGTTATCCGCAAAGAGTTACCACAATTTTCGGTAGATGGTTTGATCGGTAGCAATATTGACGGCTTTCATAAAAATCCAGCGCACCAACGGATGATGCTGGAACGCCTGAAAACAACTCATATAGCGGAAATTACCTTGGGAGGCTTAACATTCAAGCTGATATTAAATCCCATTTTCGGCGAAGATCACGTTCACTTGGGGACGTCGGTAGAGTGGATTGACCGTACCGACGCCATCAAGGCGGAAATTACCACGGCTCGAACCTTGGAGGCATTGGGTAATACGAGCACTAATGTCATGATAGCCGACGCCGATCGAAACATTATCTATATGAATAAGTCGGTAACTGTCATGCTAAAAGCGCAGGAAAATGAACTGCGTAAGTCGTTACCCCATTTTGCCGTCGATAAGATACTCGGCGGGTCTATGGATCAGTTTCACAAAAATCCGGCCCACCAGAGCGGCCTGTTGGCAAATCTGACCGATACCTATATTGGCAACATAAGGGTCGGGAGGCTGCATTTTCGCTTAACCGCCAGTCCGATATTTGGCAATGAGGGAGAACGCTTGGGTTCCGTTGTAGAGTGGTTGGATCGTACCAAAGAAGTCATGGCCGAGGAGGAGTTAACCCATCTGGTGTCCGCCGCTGCTGCCGGTGACTTTACCGTGCGGGTAGAAACCCAGGGTAAGGATGGTTTTATCCTGATGTTGGCCGAAAACCTTAACCGCTTAGTAAAGACCTCAGAAGTGGGTCTGCAAGACGTAGCGCGGGTATTGATGGCCTTATCGGAAGGTGATTTAACCGCCCGTATTGATGGCGAATACGAAGGTACCTTTAATGATTTGAAAAACTATTCAAATCAGACCTCTGAAAAATTGGCCTCAATGATCAGTGAAATAAAAGCTGCTGCCGAGACCATCAGTACGGCCTCGACTGAAATAGCTCAAGGCAATGCGGATCTGTCCAGTCGAACTGAACAACAAGCGTCCAGTCTTGAGGAAACCTCGTCCAGCATGGAGGAGTTGACCGGTACGGTGCGCCTCAATGCCGATAACGCCAGTCAGGCCAATGCTTTGGCGTCGCAAGCTTCGAATGTCGCTGTTGAAGGTGGCGAATTGATTCAGAAAGTGGTTCAGACCATGGCCTCAATCAATGCGTCGGCCCGTAAAATCGCTGATATAATTGGGGTAATCGATGGTATAGCGTTCCAGACCAATATTTTAGCTTTAAATGCAGCAGTGGAAGCGGCCCGGGCCGGTGAACAGGGCAGGGGTTTCGCGGTGGTCGCATCGGAAGTGCGCAGCCTGGCACAACGTTCGGCGAATGCCGCGAAGGACATCAAAGAGTTGATTTCCGACTCGGTCAATGAAATCGAAAGTGGCAACAGTCTGGTGGGTCAGTCTGGCGATACGATGCAAGAAGTGGTCACCTCTATTAAACGGGTTAACGACATCATGGCGGAAATTGCAGCCGCATCGGCAGAACAGGCGACTGGTATCGATGAGATCAGTAAGGCCGTCGTGCAAATGGACGAGATGACTCAACAAAATGCCGCCTTAGTGGAACAAGCCGCTGCCGCTGCAGAAAGCATGCAGTCTCAAGCGCAGCAGTTGACCTCTCAGGTATCCACCTTCACCTTGGATGACAGTCACAGCTCAGTAGCCGTCGCCAAGCCTGCAGCGCGGATCAGTCCGGTTGCTAAAAAACCAGCCAGTCGACCCGTTGCAACCAAAAAGGTTGATAAGCCTAAGGTCCTGAAGGCACAAGAGCCCGCAGCCGATGAATGGGAGGAGTTTTAACTAAACAATGGACCGTGAATTCAGCTATACGCGCAAGCATTTCGATCAGGTCCGCGCCAAACTGTATGAATTGGCGGGCATAACGCTCGCCACGAGCAAGGATGCTCTAGTTTACAGCCGTTTGGTTCGGCGTATCCGTAATCTCAAACTCGGTGGTTTTCCAGACTACTTCGCGTATTTGGATAACACGCCCTCTGAAACCCAGGAATTTATTAATGCCCTGACGACTAATTTGACGTCATTTTTTCGGGAAGAACACCACTTCGAAATATTAAAGAAATTTTTGGCGGACCGGCCCGGAAAAGTGAAAATATGGTGTGTTGCGAGCAGCACGGGTGAAGAAGCCTATTCTATTGCCATTGCGGTAGCAGAGCACTATGGGCGGTTCAATACACCTGTGGAAATCCTTGCCTCCGATATCGACAGTAATGTTTTGGCTACAGCTTCGGCCGGAATTTACAAGGTGGACCGTATTGAGTCGATCAGCAGTGACCGTCGCAAACAGTTTTTCCACCGCGGTAAGGGCAAGCAATCCGGAAATGTGCGAGTTGTTCCTGAACTGCAGCGCATGGTGAAGTTTTCCAAAATCAGCTTGCTGGATAAAAAGTGGCCCATTAGCTCACCGGTCGACGTTATCTTTTGTCGTAATGTGATGATCTATTTCGATAAGCAAACGCAATTGGCGGTATTGACCCGACTGGTTGCTCTATTACCCCAGAACGGCATCTATATCGCCGGGCACTCGGAGAATTTCTCATCGTTCCCACAAGTAGTGCGCTTGGCTGGCCAAACCACCTATTATCCGGCGGGTCGATAAGTTGAAGAATTTCGATCTGGACAATACGCACCTGGCACCGAATCGCTATTTCGATCGGCACTTTGATCAAGAAGCGGTAAAGATCTTGCCCGGAGAGTATTTCGCCACCCGCGACAACACCATGATCGTAACCGTGTTGGGCTCCTGTGTGTCGGTTTGTATGCGCGATGCCAAAATGAAAATTGGCGGTATGAACCACTTTTTATTGCCCAACGATAACTCCGGTAACAATGATATTCTGGGTGACTCGGCCCGCTATGGCGGCTATGCCATGGAGATTTTAATCAACCACTTGCTCAAGCTGGGTGCTCGGCGCAGCAGTCTGGAAGCAAAAATATTTGGTGGTGGCAATGTTCTGCGCGGCATCACCGCCATAAATGTTGGCGAGCGCAATGCAGAATTTGTTATGGAGTACCTAAGAACCGAGCGGATACCCATTGTGGCCTCCGACCTACTCGAGAACTATCCCCGTAAAGTCTACTTTTTCCCCGCTACCGGCAAGGTATTTGTCAGGAAGATTAAATCAATGCACAACAGCACCATTATGGATCGTGAAACTGAATACCGTATGCGGATTCGCAACACGCCCCTTGTTGGTGAGGTTGAATTGTTTGGTGACTGAATATTATGATTAAAGTATTGGTGATAGACGATTCCGCACTGATTCGTGCGCTATTGGGCAAGATGATTGAAGATGATCCGATGTTAACCCTGGTTGGGGCAGCCCCTGATGCCTTTGTTGCCCGGGATATGGTCAAGCGATTCCAACCCGATGTCATTACTCTGGATATCGAGATGCCCAAGGTTGATGGCCTGACCTTTCTCGAACGCTTAATGAAGGCCCGTCCGACGCCGGTCATTATGATTTCGACCCTCACCAGTGCGGGTGCCGAAGCCACACTGAGGGCCCTAGAGCTGGGTGCAGTAGATTTTATCGCTAAACCCAAAATAGAGGTCAGTCGCGGTATCGAAGCCTATCAGGAGTTGATTACCGACAAGATCAAAATGGCTGCCAAGGCTCGCTTGGTTAAACCAAAAGCCTTGGTGGCCGGTAAAGTATTAACCACCTCGCGCAACTTTACCTCCTCTGAAAAACTGCTCGCCATCGGTGCCTCAACCGGTGGGACGGAAGCGATCAAGTATTTGTTGATGCAGTTTCCGGCCTCGATGCCGGCCATCGTCATTACTCAACATATGCCGCCAGGTTTCACCAAAACATTTGCCACCCGCCTCGATAGCCTGTGCAAGGTGCGCGTAAAGGAGGCAGTGCAGGGCGAACGGTTGTTGGCCGGTTGTGCCTATATCGCCCCGGGTGACCAGCATATGGAAGTGATCCGCAGCGGTGCGGATTACCGCGTACGCTTACATCAGGAAGATCGGGTCAGCGGGCATCGGCCCTCGGTCGATGTGATGTTCCGATCCTTGGCAGTGAGTGCCGGTGTGAATACGGTCGCCGTTATTATGACCGGCATGGGCCGCGACGGCGCGGAAGGCATGGCCCAGTTGTCCAAGCAGGGTTGCTATACCTTTGCCCAGGATGAAGCCAGCTGTGTTGTGTTCGGCATGCCTAAGGAGGCGATAAAGTTAAATGCCGTTAATGAGGTATTGGGCTTGGAGCAACTGGCCGAAGCAGTGCTCAAGAAGTTCAGTTCGATTAGCGCGACGACCCGACTGTAGCGCGTTTCCGACCCTGGCGGGCCTAATCCATTAGGCTCTGGCGCGCCTAACGCGGTTCACCCTGCCATTTTTTCCCTCGATTTCCCGTCTTTTTCTGAATCTCTGTGCGCTGAATCAAAGTTTTTCCACGAGGCTCGGCGTATTATTGCCTTTGTGTTGAATAGCGCACATTCGAGTTGGTTGGGTAAACTGACCTTTTTTGTGACCTTAGCCGCTGGAGCGCCAACGTTTATAGTAGACTCTGTGTCATTTTGTCGTAAAAGTTGTAAATGTTAGTCGCAATATTGTTCGATAATTGACCAGTAGATGTTTTATATTTGACACAGGTTGGGAGCTTACCTGAAACTCCACTTTTTTTATTTTAGACGTACCACACTAACTCTTTAGGAAAAACCTGAAATGGAACGGAACGAACCCGATAGTCATTCTCTGACGGCCTTTGTCAAAGTAATCTCTAAGACCCCCAAAACCCGCGATAACGGTAATCGCATGACGCTTAAAAACCTCTGTCGACCCGAAGTACGTGAAGAGTTGAATGTCCAGGGTGTTGCCATTTTAAGCGACAATTAGGCTGCTGTGATCGGGTAGCCCAGGTGCTACCCCTGCTGCCATCGAACGTCCCCTCCCAACGGGTGTTCGCGCGCGACTGACTGTCAAGTTCTGGACCGCCAAATTCTGATCGGGTTGAAGGGGTTTTTCGTTTTTAATCCAACCAGGGTCGCCAAAGCCTATTTGTTAGGCCCAGCTATTCCCGGCAGAGCCGCGTGAATAGCTGTTCTAGTTAGCCCCGTCGGGTGAATCCTGTTGTATTTCAAGGCCCTAGGCTTACGATCCGCTCTGATGGCCGGGAATTAGGGCTAAATGTTTTCTACACTCGGGCGATAACGGGGATAAGACTTTTCGGATTCGCTGTTATGTCAGTCCTGCAATTATTTAGACCTGCATTATTTAGTGCCACTATGCTGCTGGCGGTGGTACCGGTCCAAGCGCTGGAGTTTGGTATCGATAGCAGCCTGGCCAGCTCCGCCTTGGTCGATGATTGGGGGGTTGCGACCCACCTGCAAGTCATAGGGTCGAACCACCTGGGTGTGGATCTTGGCTATCGGTACTTCAATAACCTGAGCTATAACGCCCTGGGTACCAGTTTGACACATGCTTTTAGTCAGTATGAGCTCGGCTTGCTGTGGCAGGCTGGTGATCAGGGCGTACGCCTGCAAGCACAGGCCGGCGCGGTAATGTCGGACCGTTGGATCCAGTCTAATGGGGCCGATATCATTACCCGTTTTCAGCCCGGCTATCAGCTCGGCCTGGGGGTCAGTGTGCCCGTCTTTACCCGCTTTAGAGCCTTTGCCGATGCCGGTTATCAGGATTGGCTAGACGCTGAAATACCCGGTCACATTCGCTGGCGTTATGGTCTGCGGCTGACCCTGGGGGGAGCGGGACCACAAGTCTCGGCTGCAGACGAGGCCGCGAGCGCCCAACAGGCGGCCGATCGGCAGCAGGCACTGATCGATAATCCACCGGTCACCATCGACACCGCTGTGCCGCAATACGTGCCCGGCCATTTGTCCCAATCGCTGCCACCCATCCTCAGCTTGGCGGAACTGTGTAAGTGCTTTCCAGCCGGGCCCTTTACCTTACAGCTGGGCGAGTTTAGTAATATGCAGCAAGCCGTGCGCGGCTTAGAGTATCGCGGCCTGCGCCAGTTCTTTAATTCGCGTGCTTATAAACAGGCACCGCTCCCGGTTTTTCTCGCCCAGGCATCGGCCGAAATGCCGGTGGGTGTTTATATGGGCGAGCTGACAACATTGGCGCAACTGCAGTATTGGCATCACGAATTGAAAAAAAATGGCCTCAAGGCACGCTTCCGCAAGATCCTCGGCAACAATGGTGAGCGGGCGGTGAATCCGATTGTGGCCATGGATGATCAATTGGTGCTCGACAATCCGCGTTATACCGCCGAAGAAATTCGACGCATGAATTCACTGCCCGATGACGTCGAGTCTGCCGGGTCGCAGTTGGTCCGGCTAGAAAATGAACCGGAAGCCTATGCTGCAGCGCTGGCCACAGAGCAGACCCTGTTGAATCAGACACCGGTGCAGCCAGACTATATCCCAGACACGCTGCTGCAGATTGGTCCCATTAATCAGAGCCGATTGGAGGCGCTGCTGTCGGTCCCGGCCATGCGCGAAGTATTAGCGCGCACCACCACGATTCGCATCCCCCAACAGATGGCCCTGGTTTGGGATGAAGGCAAGCAGGAGGCCTGGTTGAACTTTGACCGCTTTGCAGACGAACAGCAGGTCGATGAATGGAGTGCTTGGTTGGACTCGGAAGGGTTGCTGGCTCGGCGGTTGAGTACCGCCTTTATGCCCCTGGGGGATGTCTATGAGTTTCAGCTGGGTCAGGCCTTGCAAGAGTACAGCATTGAGATCGATCGTCATGATGCCTTCGATAAGATGTTACAGAGTATGAGGTCGCCGGAAATTCTCTGGTTCCAGGCTTATCAACGGATCAATGATCGGCCGATAGACACCAGTCTGAATTGGTCGATGGCCGATAGGCGTTATCACCTGATTGTCACCAATGTGCAGACCAGCCAGGACCGGCAAGCCATTTGGAGCGATCTAACGGCCGTGGGTCTGTTGCCGTCGCTGGCCGAAGAATAGCTCTATTAGACCGGGCGGGAACTGACAGAGTGCCGTTGAAAGAAAAAACGGTAAATAAGTCCGTTTTCGACTAAAATGACACGCTATATAGATAATAATAGGTGAGGTCGAATGGAAATTCCTGATTTGCCGGTTGATGAAATTGCCCGTTTGGAGACCTTGAGAGGACTGCGGCTGTTGGATTCCGAATCGGAGGAGCGGTTTGATCGCTTGACCCGGCTGGCGAAACGGATGTTCGGCGTATCTATCTCTTTAGTAACCCTGGTCGACAGTGATCGACAGTGGTTTAAGTCTATCCAGGGACTTGATGTATCCGAAACCCCGCGCGATATTTCCTTTTGTGGGCATGCCATCCTTGGCGACCAGGTGTTTGTCGTGCCAGACG
>Ga0307488_10003044_pt1 | contig 14077 bp, 14 predicted proteins | sample SB02metaG_FD_202248 | JGI IMG/M metagenome (GOLD analysis project Ga0307488, IMG submission 202248) | Sea-ice brine microbial communities from Beaufort Sea near Barrow, Alaska, United States - SB 0.2 | ecosystem: Environmental > Aquatic > Marine > Coastal | place: USA: Alaska | collected... | reverse complement strand
AGAAAAAATAAATGAACGTTTTTTTAATTCCTCAATCAGATTAGATTTAGAATGTCCAGCCAGTTCGCTACCACCACCCATCGGATCCTTAGCGTATTCATTTAACAGGAATAGCAATTCATTTGCTTGCTTTTCATTGTTATAATTGACTAGTTTGGTTTCGATTTTCATTAAACACCTGTATTTGAAAAGTTATTATTGTGCAGCAATATCTTCAACCGCAGCATTTAAAAATTGCTTAATTGAATCGGGGGAAATCGCTATTTCAAGTCCCCTTCTGCCGCCGCTCACATAAATTTTATTAAAGTAATTAGCACTACTGTCTAATAAAGTGATTAAACGTTTCTTTTGCCCAAATGGGCTTACGCCACCGAGCACATATCCAGACATACTTTGTACCTTTCTAGCTTCGGCCATTACCGCTTTTTTACCCGACGCTGCTTTTGCTAATTTTTTCAAACTAAGTTGCTTATCTGAAGGGACAATTGCAACTACAAAATTATTGGTATCAACTTCAACCACGAGTGTTTTAAATACAGTCTCAGGCGCCAGCCCCAACTTTTCTGACGCTTCGTTTGAAAAAGACTGATTGTTCTCGTCATGCAAATATTCAAGCAACTCAAAAGATGCTTTTTGCTTTTCTAAAAATAGGATCGCGGGTGTCATGGATATGTTGGTAAAGTTAATCTAAATGATAAGGGTAATGTAATAGCTGTTGACTCTTATGTCCAACTCTTGAGGTGTTTTTGTACTTTCAGATATCTAAATTAGCTCTTAAAAAAACACTCATTTTAGTAAATATTAAAATAGTAATTTAAGTGCACATTAGCGCAACTAACTTACTATTTTAGCTAAACAGAATGAACCACGGCTTAATTAGACTACTGCAGCTTTATTGAAATAATCAACATTACCGAATTTCAGACATGAATGTTTCCTTAAACCATCTTGAAATCATCACTTTTTCATATCTTAATGACGTATTTTTATTAACCGAACCAGTTCTTGACAAAAAACTCATGTCTTTTAAATCAACGTCGTCTTGCTTCAAAACTTTTCCTTGGTCATCGACCAGTGCATATGAAAATGCCATGCGAGGAATATCAATGTCCCTGACAATTCGATAATTGTCTATTCCACCATTAGAAAAGTTCCTCAACCCCGCCATTGCTGGCGATTGGACGGTGCCAGCTAAATCCAAGTCAGTGACTTTTAAATTGAGTTTATGGCCCTCAGGAAGTTCTTCGCCTAATGAAGTAATAAACGTTTCTAGCTCGAGTAATACAGACTCTCTATAACGTTTTCGAGACATTGTTGGGTGCCTAACATCACGGAATTTTTTTGGTTCAATCCATTCTATTGACACATTACTTTGCGCTTTTTGTAATTCAACATCATCTATATCAACACTTTCCATATTAGATGCCATTGCTTGAGCGCTCAGTAGAAATACAGAAACAAGAAGGAGCCCTTTAAAATAATTGACCATAAAAATATCCTCTGACAATAACTAAATTAGCTGGCTGTTAAGACCAATGATTAATACCTTTAGTTCAGTATTTATATAACCTAAAACTTGGTGCTTTGAATTTGATTACATAATCGAGTCAAGTTTTGTCCGTATATAAACGGATTTTTGTCTTTTTTGACGCAATAGAATTGCCTGAAGGACTCTAATTTTTCCCTGCTCTCCGTAATATCTAGCACATAGTCAGTTTGATGCGGTTGAAGTAGCATATTGTTATAGAAGAATTTTTCTCTCAACACCGAAAGTGATTGCTGTTCCGGAATATCAACTACGGCCTCAATCCAACCGGAAACAGTCTGCTGAATATCTGACAAGAAATATTGAACAAACGAAGTCCTTAGCACGATAACCAATATTACTATTTCAATGAAAACGACAAAAGCGCGCCACATATTTAAACAAGAGTCCTTAAGATAGATTGTAACGTATAACAACAACAATACTCTGTACATACTATACTAGTTGCCTAATCCGAGGAAACAAAGATATTCACTAATACATCTGTATAGATTATACCGTTAGTAATTATGAATAAAGTTATCGTTTGTAGTTTGGTAGAGAATGTCATATTTTTTGATCTGAAATAACAATTCTTTATAGCAAGTTGTTATACTGTGTTGGCAATTTTAAGTGCATTTATTCATTCCATTTTCAGCACTACCTTTAGCACTTCTCGGAGTCGTTCATGAGCGAAAAAATAAAAATTAAAGATGTCACACCGGTCAAAATCCATAAACCAGCAGAGACTGCTAACTATTCTGCGAGAAGTCGTATTTATGTTCGGGCTGTTGAAGGAATGCTTGAGAATATTAGGCGTTTTTTTGGTTTGATATTTTTAAGTCTTTTTGCTGCCATACCTTGGCTTCAATATAATGGTAACCAAGCCATTCTTTTCGATATCGGTGAACAACGCTTTAATATATTTGCAATGACGCTTTGGCCTCAAGATCTTACCATCCTCGCTTATATTTTGATTGTCTCCGCATTTGCGCTTTTTTTCGTTACTACCTTTGCTGGTCGCGTTTGGTGCGGTTTTATGTGCCCTCAAACCACTTGGACATTTATTTACATTTGGTTTGAGGAGAAAATTGAAGGTAGCCGACATAAACGGATGAAACTTGATGAACGTAAAATGGATCTCGATAAATTGGTTCGCAAAACCCTTAAGCACTTTTCTTGGATTGTCGTGGCGTTGCTAACTGCTATGACCTTTGTCGGCTATTTTTCGCCAATAGATACTTTATTTGTTAATTTTTTCACATTTAACGTGAGCTTTTGGGCTGGATTTTTTATCATATTTTTTACCGTTTGTACTTATGGTAACGCCGGCTACATGCGCGAAATCATGTGCATTCACATGTGTCCTTATGCGCGTTTTCAGTCAGCAATGTTCGACAAAGACACATTTACTGTCGCCTATGATCCAAGTAGAGGTGAAAAACGCGGCCCACGTTCACGTAAAGCCACGCCTGAGCAGTTACAAGAGACAGGTCTAGGAGATTGTATCGATTGTAATCTCTGCGTTCAGGTATGCCCTACAGGAATAGATATTCGCAATGGCTTACAATATGAGTGTATTAATTGTGGCGCCTGTGTAGATGCCTGTAATGGAGTTATGGACAAAATGGGGTATGAAAAAGGCTTAATTAGTTTCACGTCCGAGCACCAACTTTCTGGTGGAACAACAAAAATAGTGCGGCCAAAGCTAGTGGGATATGCCATTGTTTTGCTTATTATGACCAGTTTACTCGTATTCGACATATACTCCCGAGCTCCATTAGAACTCGATATTATCAAGGATAGAAACTCACTCTATAGGGAGACGAACCAAGGGTTAATCGAAAACGTATTTACATTAAAGTTATTAAATAAATCACAGAATGACCGTATATTTAAAGTCTCAATTAGTGGGATTGATGGCGCTAAGTTTGTCGGTGAAAGTGAAGTAACAGTTCGTGGTGGAGAGATTTATACGCTTCCTATTAGCGTTGTTACGAGTCCTTACTCCCTCACTGAAGAAATTACCGATTTTACTTTTTACTTAGAGACCCAAGATGAAGATGGTGAAATAATTAAAATCCAAGAAACTAGTCGGTTTATTTTTACTGATGTCTGATTTCTCCTTTGCGGGATTGAGTCCAGAGCTCATCCTTGATGCTATTGAAACTGTTGATGTTCAAGCATCGTCTGGCTTGTTAGCATTAAATAGTTATGAAAATAGGGTTTACCAGTTCGTTGGGGAGGATAGTAAGCGTTATGTAGCCAAATTCTATCGGCCTCAACGGTGGAGTGATGAGCAAATTCAAGAAGAACATGATTTTGCATTGGAGTTGGTCAGAGATAAAGTTCCTATTGTCGCGCCATTCATAATCAATGGTGCGAGTTTACATCAACATGCTAACTATCGCTTTGCACTTTTCCCTTCCATAGGTGGACGTCAGTTTGAAGTTGATAACCTAATCCAGCTTGAGTGGATGGGAGGGGTTATTGGCCGTATGCACAAGATCGCTAAGTCTAAGCCGTTCGAACATCGCCCCGAAGTTTGCACTACCAGCTATTTAGACACACCTAAACAAGTTTTATTAACAGGTTCGCTGATTCCGCAACATTTACAAACTGTATTCCATACTATTCTTGAGCAGGTGATTACGGAAACCAAAAGCCAATTCGCTAAAAATTACAAATCGATTCGTTTACATGGTGATTTGCATCCGGGGAACATATTATGCCGAGACGGGCCGACCTTCGTCGATCTTGATGACTGCAGAATGGGCCCTGCAGTCCAAGATATTTGGATGATGCTTTCAGGCGAACGCCAACAACAAATTATTCAACTAGATAAGCTGATTGATGCTTATAATGAATTTAATGAATTCGATATAGAGCAATTATCACTCATCGAGCCTCTGCGTGCTATGCGAATGATACACTTCATGGCCTGGCTAACCTTGCGCTGGGAAGATCCAGCATTCCCGAATGCATTTCCATGGTTTGCTGAAGATAAGTATTGGGAAAACCAGATATTAGCACTGAAAGAGCAGTTGTCAGCACTTCAAGAGCTACCATTGCAGTTTCATTCAAAATAACCATTCACATCTGTCGTAAAAACTTTATACTCTGCGCCGTTCAAGGTGCTTTTTGTACTAATGCAAAAAGTTAAACGGGAAACTGGTGTAAATCCAGCGCTGCCCCCGCAACGGTAAACATTGAAAGTCTTAAAAGCTTTCACTTATTTTTCATCGATATATTTATCGGCGTCATCCACTGTGTGCAAGCACGGGAAGGTTTAAATAAGAAAATGTAAGCCCGGATACCGGCCTTGATAGGTGTCGGCAATTTGCCTTTCTTTTTTGTCATGCTCGGGCGGAGCATATACAGAGTCTTAATTTAATGAAAATAAAACTTACTTTATTGGTGGCCATTTTTGCTGCCTCTTATTCAACTTCTACTGAAGCTTTCGAACAAAATCAATCCATTGAAACTATTAGCATAATAGGCTCAAGAGCGCCTGTTGATAAATCAACACTTGCTGGGTCTGTCTCTATCATTAACGCAGAGACTATCGAAGCCTCAGGCGCTGCAACAGTGACCGATTTATTGCGTTCTTTTGCTAGTATAAATATAAGTCAATCAGGGCCTACAGGCACGTTAACTGAAATTCGCTTTCGAGGAAGTGAGAGTAATCATATTTTAGTTTTGGTAGATGGTGTAGAAATAAACGACATTGGCCAAGGTGGTTTAGTTAACTTTGCACATTTACTCGTATCAGACATTGAACGCATTGAGTTACTCAGAGGACCGCAAAGTGCGCTATGGGGAAGTAGCGCAGTTTCAGGCGTCATTAGCATTACGAGTAAAAAAGCGGAAGTTTCTGGCCAACACAAATTATCAGCTAATCTTGGAATTGGTACGCAAGCAATTCGCCAATTGGGAGTGAATTATAAAGTCCGACAGGATGGATTTTCATTGTCAGCTAATTTAAACCACCTTAAAACGGATGGTGAAAACATATCAAGGCAAGGTAGTGAAGAAGACGGCTATCGAAACACCTCATTCAATACTAATATTACCTATCAGGTTAACAAAGAACACAATTTGACGTTCAATATTAGACTCGTGGATTTTTTCACTGAGTTTGATGCCATCGACTTTGCAAATACGGGTTTGCCCGTTGATGCTGATAACTATTCGAACGGTAAGCAACTAAATGCGCTATTGAGATGGGATTTCACCCCCGTTGATAGTATATGGTCGCAATCATTGAGTTATCAATTAAATCGCTTTGCCAGCGATAGTTTTTCAAATGATGTATTTTCCGGTGGTACCGTTGGCAAGACTCAAAGAGTTAATTGGATAAACTACATTAATTTAGGCGCAAATGATTTCATTAATGTTGGACTTGATAGTATAAAAGAAGACTTCGAGCAAAGCGGCCCTAACGTTTTTGGTAACCCAAACCAAACTCAAGATAATCAAACTATTTCAGTATTGAGTGATGGTCAGTATGAAGTTGCTAAAAGATTTTATGCTAGTTATAGCATCAGAGCAGATCAAAGTGATGAATTTGATGATGCTAATAGTTTTAGGTTAGGACTAAGCTACAATTTCTCTAAGCAATTAAAGGCTTTTATAAGTCGTGGTAAAGCGGTTAAAAACCCGACATTTACTGAGAGGTTCGGTTTCTTTCCCGGAACTTTTACAGGAAACTCGAGGCTAGTTCCTGAATCCAGTTATGCAAATGAAATTGGCTTAATCTATAATTTATCAGACCTATTTAATGCTGAACTGACTCATTTTGATACCAAATTAGAGAACGAAATCAATGGCTTTGTCTTTGATCCTGCAACCAGTGCTTTTACCGCACAAAATATTGATGATACATCCACAAGAAAGGGTGTTGAGCTTTCCATATATGGGGATTGGAGAGATATCATCTGGTCAGCTAGTTTTGCATACTTAGACGCACAGGCACCAACAGAGGTTGAACTGAGGCGAGCGCGTCATTCGGCGTCAACTACAATTAATTATGCACTGAGTAAAATCAGTAATATTTATTTTCAAGCTGATTATGCAGGTTCAAAACAAGATCGTTTCTTCCCACCCTTCCCCAATCCGTCCCAAATTGTTGGATTGGATCCTTATTGGTTAATAAGTGCAAACTATCAATATCAATACAATGAGGAACTTGGGTTTGGACTTCGTGTTGACAATTTGTTGAATGAAGGTTTTGAGGATGTATTTGGTTTTGTAGGTCAATCACGGAAAATTGTTGTGAATATGCGATACCAATTAAACTAAGCAGATAACATAGTAACCACGATAAGATTTTGAATCTGAATATTATCTGAACAAGACCGAGTAAATGCTTGTTTTCGGCCTTATATTTTGAAAACATATTTTGCTTTGTGGTATTGTTATCACAGAATTAAAAATCATTTAGACTTACTGTTATTATCCCAATTTAAGGAATTTCTATGAAAAAGCTGTTTTCAATATTGCTCGTTGCAATGCTGCTCCCATTTTCAGTCAGTGCAGCCGATCAATGGCAAGAAGGCACGCATTACAAAGTAATTAGCGATAAAGCGACCGCAAAACCGGAAGTAAAAGAGTTTTTTTCATTTTGGTGTCCAGCTTGTTATAGCTTTGAACCTTTGGTCAAGAAAATAAAAGAAGGCTTAGATGAAGATGTGAAGTTTTCTAAAATCCAAGTTAACTTTATGAGAACTGCTAGTCCGGAGGTTCAAGACGATGCAACTAAAGCCATGATTATTGGACGCGTAATGAAAAAAGAAGAAGCGTTGAATGCCGCTATTTTCAACTATATTCATGAACAACGTTCAACAGTGACTGGTTTAAGAGATCTGCGTAGCGTCTTTATCATCAACGGTGTTGAAGCTGAAGAGTTTGACAAAATGGCATCAAGCTTCAGTGTAAAAAGCTTAGTTAATAAAAATAATAGGGAAATTGATACGTATCGCGAAAATTTAACCGGCGTACCAAACTTTATTGTAAATGGTAAATATCAAGCTACATTTTCAAGAGACATGACACCGGACGATATTGTAAACCTCATTGTATGGTTAACAAAACAGTCATAGTAACAAGCACAATTTATACGAAAAGGACCGCAAGGTCCTTTTTTTTACTTCAAATTCTGAATAAGGACACACCTGTTTCCAATATTAAAGATGAATGGTAGAGGCTTTTGACAGAAACTTTTGCCCAACTCCTTAATTTTAAAACTCAGTGAATAAAGACACACTTATTTAGCATAAAATAGGTGTGTCTTTATTCACTAATCTTTGAGACTTGATTCAATTGCACCGAATGGGTTTACCATTACTAAAAAGCATCTATAATCAAGGGCTCAACTAATGAAATTTATTTTGGGAAATAAAATGACAAAGACTTCGATGGTATTTTTTGTAACCTTACTATTAAGTATAGCAATTGTAGGATGCTCTGAAGCACCTCCAACGTATTCAAGCCCAACGATTAGTGAGGCTGAAGCGGGATCACAGCAGGCACTATCGCCGCTATTACCAGTAAAGTGGATACAAGGTACTCATTACAACGTTGTTGCTGATACACCGTCTGAGCAAAAGGAAATAGTCGAGTATTTTTCATTTTGGTGCCCTGCGTGCTATCGCTTTGAAATGCTCGCTAATGAAATAAAGTCACAATTGTATAGTGACGTGAAATTTCGAAAAGTTCACGTTAATTTTATGCGTTTTACGACGCCAGAAATTCAAGAGCAAGCAACTCAGGCGATGCTTGTCGGCAGATCGTTAGGTATGGAAGAGTTAATGAATGCAGCAATATTTGCACATATCCATGAGCAAGGACAAAAAATAGAAGGTCTTGCAGATCTGAAAGAATTATTTAATTCTTACGACATATCAACAACCGATTTTGAAAACACATTAAACAAAGCCGAGTTAACTGAAGGGCTTACGCAGAATAATGATGAAATAGACCAATTTAAGGAGCATTTAACGGGTGTTCCGAATGTTATTGTGAACGGCAAATATCAAGCTAAGTTTTCAAGAGATATGACAGTACAAGATATTGTAGATTTAGTTAATTGGCTTAGCCAACAACAATAATTGATTATCAATCTTAGCTATAAAGTAAATGAGATAACATAGAAAAATTACCACTCTAACAAGGATTATCATGTTTAAAAAATCGGCCATTTCATCCACATGTGTATTAGCACTTATCGCGACGCTTGGTTGTTCGGAAAAGCCTCAAGAAGAAATGAAAAGTACTGAGCCCGGAGCTCAAGAGGCACTTCAAGGTACATATTTGGAAGACGCTAGTCATGCGATCGATACAGAAATGCTATTTAACGCTTTAGAAAACCGTAGTAATGAAGATAAATCAAGGGACGACGCACGCAACCCTATGCAAACACTTGAATTTTTCCAGATAGCTCCAGGAATGACCGTTGCCGAGGCACTGCCTAGCGGTGGTTGGTATTCAAAAATTCTAGCCAATTATCTAGGCGCTGGTGGCCAATTGTACGGCATTAATTATAACGATGATATGTGGCCTCGATTTGGTTTCTTCTCTGAAGAAGGTATCCAACAAGCAATTGAACGAACAACAAAATTTCCTGCTATGGTCAACGAATTTGCAGAAGAAGCGCCAAAATCAATTGGCTTTACTTTTAACACACCACCAGATGAATTATCTGGGACCGTTGACCGTGTGTTATTTATAAGAGCCCTGCACAACTTAAACCGATTCGAAAGTGAAGCTGGAACAATGACTGAAGCATTAGCTGCGACAAGTGTGCTACTTAAAGATGATGGATTGGTTGGTGTTGTTCAGCATCAAGCACCGGAGACGAATTTAGATAAATGGGCAGATGGTAGCGCTGGCTATCTAAAGAAATCAGCAGTAATAGAAGCATTTAAAAAAGCAGGATTTGAACTAGTTAGTGAGGCTGATTTTAACGAAAATACAAATGATATTCCGACGGAGAACGATGCTGTATGGAGGCTTCCTCCTTCGTACAACGGCACAAGTGATGATCCAATATTAAAAGACAAAGTGAACGCTATTGGCGAATCGAGTCGCATGACTCTTTTATTTAAAAAAGCGCAATAAGGTAACTTGGAAATATGAAAGCAAGTGCATGTCATATATTAGTCAAAACTAAAGAAGAAGCCCAAAGCATTAAAATTCAATTAGACAAAGGCGCTAATTTTCAAACGTTGGCCAAGAAATATAGCCTATGCCCATCAGCAAAGAAAGGGGGTGACTTAGGTGAGTTTCGTCGTGGAGACATGGTAAAAGCTTTTGAAACCGTCGTATTTAAACAAGAAATATTGACGGTTCATGGGCCTATAAAAACTCAATTTGGATTTCATCTTATAAAAACGCTATACCGAGGTTAACCTTTGTAAATTTAACTTCAGGAAATCAAAAAGGGAGCTAGATGCTCCCTTTTTAACGACTTCTAAGTGATAAGTAATTGATTTTCTATACTAGCCCAGCGTATCTGAAACAACACGATACCGAGGGTCTTCATTTACATTGATTTCAACGTATGCGCCTGCCTTCTTAAGTAAAACTCTGCATTCAGGACTGATATGCCTAATATGCAATTTTTTACCTTGTTCTTTGTATTTGTCGGCAAGACCATCCAATGCATCAATACCTGAAGAGTCCCAGATTCTTGACTCTCGGAAATCGATAACCACGTCACCAGGATCATTCTGTGGATCGAAAATCTCTCTAAAATGAGTTACCGAACCAAAGAACAATGGACCGTCTAAGTCGTAAACTTTCCAGCCATCATCATCTGTATGGGTCTTTGCAATCATATGTGTTGCATGCTTCCATGCAAATACAAGGGCAGAGACTATTACGCCAACAATAACAGCTATAGCCAAATCAACGGCAACCGTGACACCAGTAACCAGAAATAAAACAAAAGCATCTTCTTTATTAACGCCACGAACAATTCTAAAAGAAGCCCATTCGAACGTTGCAATGACGACGACGAACATAACACCCACCAGAGCCGCTAAGGGAACCATTTCAATAAGAGGCGCTGCAAATAGAATAAAACCAAGTAAGACCAATGCGGCAGTGATACCAGATAAGCGTCCGCGCCCACCTGAGTTTATGTTGATCATACTCTGACCAATCATCGCGCAACCACCCATTCCACCGAAGAAACCATTAACTGTATTTGCTACACCTTGGCCCACACATTCTTGATTTCCCTGCCCTCGAGTGTCAGTCATTTCATCGATAAGTGATAACGTCAGTAACGATTCAATAAGACCAACAAGCGATAAAATAACCGCAGTTGGTAAAATTATATACAGTGTTTGAAGTGTAAAAGGCACGACTGGGATAGCGAAAGTTGGCAATTCACCGGCTAAAGTAACTGAATCTTTTTGTGCTTCTGGAGCCATATCTCGGACGAAATCGATAACAGTTCTAGCATCTAAATCTAGGCCATGAACTAGTGCTGTAACACCAACAATAGCAACCAGAGACGCTGGTATCGCTGTAGTTAATTTCGGTAAAAGATAAATTATGGCCATAGTCAAAACGACCAATCCAAGCATGATATACATCACGGTCCCGCTCATCCATTCTAGCTGGCCGAGAGAATTAGTAATTTTAAACTGACCCAATTGCGCCAAAAAGATAACAATCGCTAAGCCATTGACGAATCCAAGCATAACGGGATAAGGCACTAAGCGAATGAACTTGCCAAGCTTAAATATACCAGCCATGATTTGGAGTAATCCTGCCAGCAGCACAGCTGCGAATAAATATTGGACGCCATGTTGAGCAACAAGAGCAACCATTACTACTGCCATCGCTCCAGTTGCGCCAGAAATCATACCCGGGCGACCACCTATTGCTGACGTAATTAAGCCCATCATGAAGGCTGCGTATAGACCGACCATTGGCTCAACACCAGCGACGAACGCAAATGCCACTGCTTCGGGAACCAAAGCAAAAGCAACAGTGATACCAGAAAGAATGTCATTTTTAACATTCCCTTTCGTACCATTTATCAAATTAAACATATTCACATTTCTATTGTTTCAAAACTGTCGCGAGTCTAGCAGATAATGAACATAATTTCTTTTAACAGAATGTTAAAACGTATCTCTTATTACGATTTTATTTTGACCCCCCACCCAAACAATTTGGAGAATCTGGAGATATACCATTTTTCTTATTCCATTCTTCTAACGTATACGTGTGCTGAGCCAACGCATGAACCGATCCGGCCAGTTCTTCAGACAATAATTGATTCACTAACCGCTGTCGTTGAATCAACCGTTTACCTTCGAAATCACTCGAAACAATTGTTACTTTAAAATGAGTTTCAGAGTCTACTGGCACATTATGCAAGTAGCTTTCATTTAATACTTCCAGATATGACATTTGAAAATTTTTGTTTAGTTTATCGATAATACCTTGCTCTACTGTCATCACTTCTCTCTATTTAATGTCATCGTTCATATTTATCTGCATTCTAAAATTGATGTGTCTTTAGCGCAACAACTGTGTAAACAAGCCACAGCTAAAAGTTGGCTTGAAACCTCGTAATAAAGACACACCTCTCAAGGCAAAAATTTGGCCACTCAAAGAAGGAAATAATTTTGCTACCGAAGAATTTTTCTGAAAGTAAAATTAATCCGGGGGGCGACCTGTTTCTTCGTCTTCGCGATCCCATGTTGCCAATTTTTTTGAGTTTTACCACTCATAATTAATAAAGAGCCATGCTCTAACGGCAACCTGAATTTTTCACCATTAAATTTATGCTTGAAATCAAAATTTCTTACTTCCCCCAAAGAAACTGAAGCAATGAGCGGTTCACTACCTAATTCAGGTTCATCATCAGAGTGCATACCCATGCTATCTTGACCATGTCTATACAAATTTGCGAGGACTGAGTTAAATGCTGAGCCACATTGACGCTCACATCTAGTTTTCAATTTGTGCAATTCATCATGCCAAGGAATTGAAGACATGATGACTCCCGAATACTCATAGTTAGTTCCTGGATCACCATACCACGCTTGTAAACGAGGGATTTTTATCTTTTTACCAAACATTTTTATTTCACCCTCACTCCAATCCAACTCACGCTGAAATAGATATAACAACGAATCTGCTGTTTCATTATCGAGCCAATTCGCTAAATATTGTACCTTTGCGTCAGCCAAGGGTAGACTCTGCGAATTAGGATTGAAAAAAAGACATTGCTGCATAAAATCTCAAAAATTGGGTAAAGTTGCTCAAGGTCAACAAAACGAGTAATTCAATGAATACACATTTTACTGCATTTGAGCGCAGTTTACATTTAGAACGTTACCCCGCAAAGTATCAGCATGTGAGTCTTCAAGCATGGGATGGCGCAGATGAATATATTATTGAACATGTAGAGAATTGCTCATTATTAGCCGATGCTTCAAACAAAGACACACCTCTAATTATAATTAATGATGATTTTGGTGCATTGACTTGTTGGTTTAACCATAAAAAACCAGTATTCATTTCCGATTCATGGATTTCTCATAAAAGTGTGATGACGAATCTTATGATAAATGGGTTTGACACCGCAAATGTCGAATTCTGTGATGCACTTACTGACCTCACCGAAGTTATTGCTGCCAAAGCAAAAGTAGTACTAATTAAAATTCCACGCTCACTTGCTTTGTTGGAACAACAACTCATCACTCTGCAGTCTGTCTTGGATGTGAATACAACAATTATTGCAGCTGGAAAAGTAAAGACAGTGCAAAATTCTGTTTTAAAATTATTTGAAAAGTACATTGGTACCACAACAACATCTTTGGCAAAAAAGAAAGCCAGACTTATTTTTGCTAAATATGTGGGTATTAAGACAGAAACATCTCCCTACCCTACAATTGTATCTGACCCACTAATTCCATTCACTCTTAGCAACCATGCTAATGTTTTTTGTCGTGAGCATTTAGATATTGGCGCAAGAATATTGCTGAAAAATCTACCTAATGCACTCAATAAACACGTTATTGATTTGGGCTGCGGTAACGGCGTAATAGGTGTGTCTGTGTTAGACCAGAACAAAACAGCGCATGTCACTTTCGTCGATGAATCTTTTATGGCTGTTGAATCTGCAAGACAAAACGTTATTGATCACATCGGTAGTGAGGAGCGAGCAACTTTTATCGTTAGTAATTGCTTGGAAGAGCCGTTGAAATTTGCATCGTCGAATTACGACATTGTATTGTGTAACCCTCCCTTTCATCAACAAAATACGATTACGGATCACGTTGCATATCAAATGTTCACCGATGCAAAAAAAGCACTAAAACATGGTGGTGAATTGAGAATTGTGGGTAATCGTCATTTAGATTACCCAATTAAGTTAAAGAAACTGTTTGGTGGGTATGAAGTCATCGATAGTAATAAGAAGTTCAGTATTTTATCAACGCACAAAGCAAGGCAATAAAATGGCCAAATCGATATATTCATTTTTCATGCTTGCGATTTTGAGTTTTAGCGTAACGGCAAACACAC
>Ga0307488_10003042_pt1 | contig 14083 bp, 11 predicted proteins | sample SB02metaG_FD_202248 | JGI IMG/M metagenome (GOLD analysis project Ga0307488, IMG submission 202248) | Sea-ice brine microbial communities from Beaufort Sea near Barrow, Alaska, United States - SB 0.2 | ecosystem: Environmental > Aquatic > Marine > Coastal | place: USA: Alaska | collected... | reverse complement strand
TGCCGCATTATATTTGGTCGGACATCAAAGAAGTTGTCACCGACTTACAAGCCCACGGCTATGATTTTAAATTAGAGTGGTTATTACCCTTTGAAGAGTTTCGCTTTCCGCATTATGGTCGTGTACAAATCTCTGATATTGAAATTGAATTGCGATGGGGCATAGAGCCTTGGCATGTTTTAGGCGAAGAAGTAGGGCAGCATGGTACAACTCGTTATGTAGACTCATCTGTCGAACGCCTTCAGGTCAGAGTTAATGGTATTAATAACGAACGTTATATTTTAACTTGTAATCAAAGGCGCGTTCCACTTAGGGCCACAGGCAAGCAAGGTGAGTTTGTTGCGGGGCTGCGTTATCGCGCTTGGGCTCCACCGTCGGCCTTACATCCAACAATAGGCGTTCATGCACCGTTAGTATTTGATTTGATTGATACTTGGAATGGTTTAGCCATTGGCGGCTGCACATATCATGTAAATCATCCTGGCGGACGCAGTTACGAAACCTTCCCTATTAATGCCTTTGAAGCTGAGTCACGCAGAGTCAATCGCTTCTGGGATTCAAATCATACACCGGGTACGATTCGTCCGAGTGAGGCCACGGTTAGATCACAATCGCCGATGAATAACGATAGATCAGATGATACATCTAAACAGGGAGAGATTAGATCGTTCTTTGTGCACAGTTATAAGCCTCGTCCGATGGCGCCACCAAAAGAAGAAGTTTCTGAAGACTATCCGTATACCTTAGATTTAAGAAAGGCTCCGATTTTTTAAAAGTTATGGGTAAATTTATATATATTTAGTAAGGTTATTGATGCTACTACTACGAAGTGCCTAGTGATTACATTTGGCATAGTATCAATAGCCATAGATATAGCTAAGGACGCTTTATTAATCAGCTGTTTCAAATTGTCTTAATACAATTTTTCTCGAAAAATTCGGCTATATGATTTGTAGAGATGCTATCTTTATTATTTTTATTGAATGCCTGAGTATGTAATAAGAAACCATAGAAGTTGTTCGAGTAGCTGGGTAAAAAATTCTCGATGATTTACATTATTATTTAACGTTCTTAGTAAAATAATAAATAGTTCACTGCCTTCAACACCTCCTCAATAAATTGCTTTTTTTTAACAGAAAGTTAAAAATCATTTTATGTTTATTGTTGCCTAGTTTGACTGTTGTTTTAAAGTACTCATAGCTATTTAATTAATTCAACTATTTTAGTGTAGTTATATGCGTCATTTCGATACTAAGAATATTCATAAATAATTGTCACGATAAATTATGACTTTGAATAATTGACATGTTGACTCAAGCGAGAAGACGAAAAAGTAATGTCATTAGATATTTATTTTGGGAGGGTCTTCATCTAGAGTATTGCCAATACGGATTTGATGGCAATATAAGTAGGTGCTGTAATAGAAAAAATCTTGCGTAGCAAAGTAAAGATAAAGCCTTTATTTAAAAATAAACATCTAATTTTTCGAGGCAACTAATACGGTTGTATTACTACAAACATATTTAGAGAAAAATAGACTGGCATTAGTACTTAGCTTTCCCATTTATATCTATAAGTTGGTTCAATTAAACAGTTAAGTGTCCACTATGGGTCCAGCCTGTGTGAAAATTATTGTGCCGAATTTTTTCATGCGTACAGTTGCTTGGTTTAGGTTTTTACTGTTAAAGCACTAATCGAAGACTCTCTTGTTTGCGTTTTTAGCATTGTTTTCAATAATAAATTTATTGGTTCTGAGTTTTCACACAGTCTGGATCGTTACCGTTTCAGTTTGGTAGAAGGTAACACAATTACGTCCTTGCTCTTTAGCTAGGTAGAGAGCTTTATCAGCTTCTTGAACCAATTTACTCTTACTACTTCCTGCTTTTAGGTGGGTGCCACCTAAGCTTGCAGTTACCTTAATTAATTGTCCTTTAGCATCAACTAGATTCAAGTTTTCAATGTTTTCACGTATACGCTCAGCAATGATCGAAGAGCCTAAGGTTGTTGTCTTATTAAGCAAGACAAGAAACTCTTCTCCACCATATCGAAAAACCATATCGGTTTGTCGCGTTGTTACCTTAATGCTCTCAGCGACATGTTTAATCACATCATCGCCAATATCATGACCATAGGTATCATTTATTTTTTTAAAAAAGTCTATATCAATCATCAATACGCCAAGATCTTGCTCATAACGCTGGGCCATTTGCCATTGATATTCTAACGAGTTGTCAAGAGCCACACGATTCCCCAAGCCTGTCAATGGATCACGGAGAGCTTGATTAAGTGCGTCGCGGTAGTTAATTGTATTACGCAGTGGATATACGAGTGTACTCAGTAAGTTTTCTAGTTGAGCTAATTCGGCTTCTGAGAACCGGTGTTTACGAGTGAAACTAATATTGCCTAAATATTGTTGCTGGATATTTAAAGAGTAATCGCAGTTATGTGCACTTATAGTACCCAGTTTGAGTTTGATATCTTTGGCTTGATTGACAAAATGGCAACTTCCTAATTTTAGTAAACTTTTAACTTGTCCAAAAAATAATTCAAACAGCGGCTCTATTTCAATTGTAGTTTGTAGCAAAGCAGCTAATTTATGTTTTGCATTAGTACCTAACTCTTGTTGAGCCGTGTTTGCAATAGAGTAGCTTTCAGTTTGATTATCACGCTTTTGTAAACTTGATCGTGTACTGACGATTGAGGCCATACTTGTCTACCTTTGAATTAATCTCTTATTACTAAAAATATTAATAGTGGTTATTGCTGTTTTTTACTGAATACCTTTAGTTGATCACTATCAATAACATCATTTAATTTGATATAAATTTATTATTTACAGTAATTAATGCTAAACCTATGCCAACTTTTATCTTATAATAAAATCGATTAAAAACAACAGCTTAGATTGCATTCTTTTTTTTAGATCAGAATGGGTCAGTATTTTGACTATATTATTGCCGGCTATTAAGTTGAGAAGACAAATTTTTAACTGAAAGCGGTAAATTATTGCCGTTTGTAAAAGTATCCTTATTTATTTAAACGTATAATCATACGCGCTGTATGATTAGTGCATGCATTTAGTCAATTAACCTATATATTATGTTTTGATGAGTATTAAGCGGCAAAGTCATAAGATTGTTTTTTAGTAGATTTTACCCATTCAACACCTTGTAATAAAGATTACTGTGAGCGGAATAACAAATGAAAATCGGATTGTTTTTTGGTAGTGACGAGGGCAATACAGAGTCGGTGGCTTACCGTATTCAATCTCAATTTGAAGAATCTGAGGTTGATGTTCGTGATATAGCCGATGTAACTCAGTTAGACTTTAGTGATTATCAGTTAATGATACTCGGCATACCCACATGGGATTTCGGACAAATACAGTCAGACTGGGAAGAGTTCTGGGATGATTTGAAAGAGGTAAATTTTGCGGGCAAAACTGTCGCTTTATTTGGTCTTGGCGATCAATTTGGCTACGGGGATTACTTTTTAGATGCCATGGGCATGCTTAATGACGTACTTGTTAAAAATGGTGCGCAGATCATAGGGCACTGGTCAGCTAAAGGCTATGAATTTGAGGCATCAAAAGCCTTTGACAAAGTCAACAACCAGTTTGTTGGGCTTGCCTTAGATGAAGATCAACAAGAAGAGTTAACCGATATCAGAATTAAACAATGGTGCGATCAAATTAAAGACTCATTTATTGCTTAATGATGAATTAAATTTTTTGTTGACCGGAACAGATGCATTTTGAGTAATTTCTTTTACTGTAGCACTTCAAAACACTAGTGTTTTCTATCTGATCTATAATGTTTTACGTATTATAGGCTCAAAGTGATTTAATGCGTAGCCTTTTAATAGGCTTAAATAGCATCTGCTATGAAGGTTGCGCGCAATGGAGCTGAATAACCTTCTACTGTTTTAGAGGGGTCATTGGGGTCCAGGAAATCAGCTAGCGACTGAAAACGCATCCATGCAGTTGAGCGCTGTTCCTCGATAGTCGTGGTGCTAGTATCTATTAGTTTAGGGTTTGAAAAGCCTGCTTTTTTTAACCAACTCAATAGCGTTGGTGCCGATGGCAAAAACCATACATTGCGCATCATTGCATAGCGCCCCTCTGGCACTAGGCATTCCCCAAGTTCACCGTCAATAATAAGTGTTTCCAAAACGAGTTGCCCACCAGGCTTCAATGTCGCTTTCAACTCCTTTAAATGATCCATCGGTGAACGTCGATGGTAAAAAACTCCCATTGAAAAAGTAGTGTCAAAAAACCGCAAGTTATTGGGTAAAGCCTCTATGCCAATGGGTAAGACATCGACAGGGATATCACCTAAAAAATGCTTCAGCATTAAAAACTGAATAACAAAACGGGGGGAGGGGTCAATACCAATAACGCGTTCAGCGCCAGCACCGAGCATACGTAGGCAGTGATAGCCATTGCCACAGCCTACATCTAATATGCGTCTATTAGCGAGGGGCTTGATATGTTCCACAATACGATTCCATTTCCAGTCCGAGCGCCACTCGGTTTCAATCTGCATATCAAATAACGCATAAGGGCCTTTACGCCAAGGCATTAAGCGTTCAAATAATTGTTTTAGTGTATGTTGTTGAGTTGCACTTATATCTTTGGCCACGCCAATGGTCACTCCATCCCTCAAATTAATGTTTTCAGTGGCAATGTCGGGCAGCTGACTAAGAGCATCGGCCCACTCGAAAAGATCACCAAAGCGCTGAAAGCTCAAACCTTTAGCAATATCAGTGCGTAGTTGTGTTTCCCAGTTAGTTTGGTTTGCGACCACTAAAAAGTTAAGTAGGGAGGTATATTTATCAATCATATATATTATGAGCTTTATATTAGCGTATTGATTAAGACTTTATTGCGATAAGTGAGGCAAAGGTCATACATTGAAACCAGGTGTCGGCACTATTAAAGCCCACGTTTTTCAATCTCTGCTTATGTACCTCTAAGGTTTCTGGTCGCATGACTGCTTCGAGTGCAGTTCGCTTCTGCGCGATTTCAAGTTCACTGTAGCCATTGGCCCGTTTGAAATTATGATAAAGCTCAGTCATCAGTTGCTGGTGGGGCTCATCAGTAAAAACCACTTTTTCCGATAAAACTAAGGTGCCACCAGGCAATAAGCCGTCATATACTTTTTGTAATAATAGCAGTCGCTTATCTACGGGGATGAACTGCAACGTAAAGTTTAAAACAACCATCGAGGCGTTCTCAATAGTTATATTGGCTATATCATCGCAAATTAACCTGATTGGAGTTGAGCGCGATGCATGAGGACTAGCTGTATGAATAATAGTTTTACAGCGATCGATCATTGCTGGTGAGTTATCAATGCTAATTATGTGGCAGTTATCGGCACTAATGCCATTGCGCATGGCAATACTAGCAGCACCGAGAGAGCAACCTAGATCATAACAATGACTATTAGCCTGTACATATCGACCGGCTATATCACTAATCATGCCTAATATTGTGTTGTAGCCTGGTACCGAGCGCTTAATCATATCGGGAAATACATTGACAACTGCGTCATTAAAGTTGAAATGACTAATATCGGCCAGTTTATCTGAATACAAAGTATCGAAGGGTTGTTGATCGGACATAAAGAACCAGACTATTATAAAGATAGTGATTATAGCGATGGATAAAGCAAGCCACAATCAATCTCTTTATGATCAGCAAGTTGTTAAATAATGGTCTATGATGAATAGATCGTTTATTCAAAGTTAACTTTTATGTCCCCTTCAGCTTATAGCGAGTTACATGTTCTGATTGTTGATGATTTCAATAGTTTTAGACAAACACTTAGTAAAATAATACGAGAACTAGGTTTTAAGCACATTGACAGCGTTAAATCTGGTGAAGAAGCCCTAAAAGCATTTAAAAGAAACCACTACGATTTAGTCTTTTGTGACTATAATTTGGGGTCGGGGAAAAATGGCCAACAAGTTTTAGAAGAGCTGCGAGAAAGTCGCCGCATTAAGCCCGAGGACGTCTTCATTTTATTATCTGCTGAGACGAGTCGTAATGTTGTGATGTCGGCTTACGACTGCGAGCCCGACGCCTATTTGACTAAACCTATATCTACCAAAACAATAGAACAACGTCTTAAGCGCCTGTTAAATAAACGCAAAGAGTTGTTAGATATCTATAATCATCTAGGTAAGAAAGATAAAAGCTCAAGTATTAGATTGTTAGAAAAAAAGCTAGTAGAAAAATCACATTACAGTATGGATTGTCAAAAATTATTGACTGAGCTTTATATAGAAACACAAAAATTTGATGAAGCGGAGACAATCTGTCGGACTACCTTAGAAGTACGATCCCTAGATTGGGCTCAAGTCGGTCTAGCTAGAATTCAGCTAGCTCGCGGTAACACAGCAAAAGCTATTGAATGGCTGAAGGATATTATTCGAGTCAAACCTTCTTGTATGAAAGCCTACGACGTTCTAGCGCAGGCTTATCAGGTGTTAGGCGATGATGAACAACTACAAATTATTTTTCAACAAGCTGTTGAAGTTTCACCCATGTCATTACCTAGGCAGTTGTCACTTGCCAAGGTGGCGATGAAAAATGGTGATGCAGGGATAGCTGCCAATGCATATCGCAAAGTACTTCGCTATGGCTCGAATACGCCGTATTTTAATATACGCAATCAAATCAATTTTTCGAAGGCAGTTATTCGATTTTACGCGCAAGACGCAGCTAAAGCTAATGATCTTGTAGGAGAGGTTACGAATATATTATCAAAAGTTAATTATAGAGATGAGGTAATGCCAGAGATTAAGGTAATTGCAAAAATATATTCAGGTCAGATATTAAGCTTGCAAAAGCAGTATAAAAATTCTAAGGATCTGCTCGACCCCATTTTACACTCATTAGAAAAGCAAGAGAACATATCGCCAGATATAGAAATAGAGCTTGTGAATTATCATATCTTTAATAAACAGCTAGATCGAGCAAATTTAAAGTCTCAAGAGCTGGTCAAAAAATATAGCGATAATGAATCCGTTTTAGAAAAAATTGATTGCCTAATGTATGAGCCTGTTAGTAAGCGCGGAAAAAAAACATTGCAAAAAGAAAATAAGAAAGGAATTGATTTTTATAAAGAAAACAATTATCTATCAGCAATTGATTGTTTTTCTAAACTAGAGAAAAAGTATCCAAGTTTTACTACGGTTAAATTAAATTTAGTTCAAGCATTATTAGGTCATATTAAGGATGTTGGTAAAGATCAAACTTGTGTCGAACGCTGTACAAGCATATTAACATTGCTTAAATCTCAAATAAAAAATAGCGACACTCATTTTGAACGCTGCCAAAAATTGCAAGGTATATTAAGTGCTTTAATTGTCAAAAAAGGAGAAAATAATGTCTAATACAGACGAAATAGATGCGCTGATGAAAGGCGTCTTAGAGCCCGCTGACGAGGCACAAGACGAACAGTTAGATTTTTCATTTGTGTTAGCATCTAGTGTCCATGATATGAAAAATTCACTATCGATGTTACTCGGCTCCTTAGAGGAAATGATACAGGATTCACCGCCAGAGAATGACAAACAAAAAACACACATCTCTACATTACAATATGAAGCATCGCGGATTAATTCAGAACTAATACAGTTATTAAATATCTATCGTCTTCAAAATAGAAGTCTGCAATTCTCCATCGATGAAAACTATGTGATTGAAACATTTGAAGATCAAATAGCCAGAAACGATGTTCTGTTTAAAATAAAAAATATTGAAATCGACGTCGAATGCGACGAAAATTTAATATGGTTCTTTGATAATGAGTTATTAGGCAATGTAATTCATAATATTTTAATCAATTCTATACGCTATGCTAAATCTAAAATTAAATTATCGGCATCAATCAAGAATGAACATTTATTTATTGTCATTGAGGATGATGGTCTTGGCTTCCCTGAATTTATGTTGCAGGCGGCATTGCCAGAAAACAATAAAAATAGTAGTGCTGATAGTACACGCTTAGGACTATTTTTTGCTGCAAAAATTGCGAGCTTTCACAAACAAGGAAAAAATAAAGGTGAAATTGAATTGTCGAATGGCGGTAGTTTGGGTGGAGGAGTTTTCACTATAATTCTTCCTTGAACTAGTTATTAAATAATGACTTGTTGTTTCATAATTATTTAATCATAAACAACACTAGTCAAGTTTGTCGACCACAATATTTTGCGCCGCAAAGTTGGTTGGAACCAAAATAGTGTCGCGAGCCACACGACTTAAATTAGGATAGTCTAGAGAGTAGTGTAAGCCTCGACTCTCTTTACGCTCCATGGCTGAACGTATGATTAATTGTGCAACAGTTGTTAGATTGCGAAGTTCAATCAAATCGTTGCCTACTTTATAATTGCTGTAATATTCTGAAATTTCTCTTTGCAGTAATTTGATGCGGTGTTGTGCACGCTCCAATCTTTTTTGGGTGCGAACAATGCCAACGTAGTCCCACATAAATCGTCTTAACTCATCCCAGTTATGCGCAATAACAACGTCTTCATCAGAATTTTTGACACGTGATTCATCCCAGTCGTTGGGTGTATCTGTAGCAGGAATTTGATCAATGTTTTGCTTGATGTGCTCAGCCGCTGATCGAGCATAAACTACGCACTCAAGCAAAGAATTACTCGCCATCCGATTGGCTCCATGCAAGCCAGTAAACGATGTCTCGCCAATGGCATATAAATTTAGTAGGTCAGTCTGTCCATTTTTATCAACCATAACCCCACCACAAGTATAGTGAGCCGCAGGCACAACAGGAATAGGATCTTTAGTAATATCAATACCATATTGCAGACAACTTGCTTTTACATTTGGAAAGTGTTCATTAATAAATTCTGCCGGTTTATGGCTGATATCTAGATATAGATGATCGCAGCCTAGGCGTTTTATTTCGTGATCAATAGCACGAGCAACAATATCGCGTGGGGCAAGTTCTTTCTGTTCATCAAAGCGATGCATAAAACGCTCGCCATTAGGGAGCTTTAAGTAAGCACCTTCGCCTCGCAGAGCCTCGGTTAATAAGACAGTTTTTGCTTTAGGGTGATACAGGCAGGTGGGATGAAATTGATTAAATTCCATATTGGCAATACGACAGCCGGCACGCCACGCCATGGCAATACCATCGCCGCTGGCACCGTCTGGGTTGCTTGTATATAAATAGGCTTTGCTGGCGCCGCCCGTCGCCAAAATAACAATTTTAGCTTGAAATGAACTAACACAATCTTGCTCTCGATCGTAGACATAAGCCCCGCTGCAACGCAGTCGCTTACTTGAAGCATCGGCTTGCTGTATTAGGTCAACAGCGATATGTTGTTCAAAAACATCAACATTTTTAGCCGCTCTGAGGCGCTCTATCAAGGTGCGATGAACTTCTTTACCGGTAGCATCGGTACTGTGAATGATGCGCCGATGGCTATGACCGCCTTCTTTAGTTAAATGAAAGTCATCATTATCAGTATTGCGGGTAAAATTAACCCCTTGCTTAATGAGCCACGCTATTGCGTCAGCACTATTTTCAACGGTAAAAGTAACAGCATCTAGGTGACATAAACCGCCTCCGGCCTTAACGGTGTCCTTGATGTGTGCTTCAATTGAATCTTTATCATCAAGCACTGCAGCGATACCGCCTTGTGCCCACCAAGTTGAGCCGTCTTTTAATCTATTTTTACTTAAAATAGCTATTTTAGAGTGTTCCGATAAATTTAAGGCCAAAGCGAGTCCGGCAGCGCCGCTGCCAATGATAAGAATGTCGTGACTGAAATGCTGGTTCATGGGTAGATTACTCTGTTAGCCTAAGCTTTTTATATACGTGGAGTATAACACTTCGGAACTTATCAGAATAAATTGAGTCGGATTAGTTATATAAAAATTTAAAAGTTTCGTAAACCTTGTATATTGTCACAATCATTTATCGATAACTAAGGCTAAGCTTGGTTATACGCACATTATCGTAAGATATTAGGGAGTGGCTATGGCCGCGCAGAAAGCGCAGGACAATGACCAGCAGTTGGTTAAACGTGTTCAACAAGGGGACAAGAGGGCATTTGATTTATTGGTATTAAAATATCAGCATAAAATAATTTCTGTTGTACACCGTTATGTTCGCGATTCAGCAGATGTGCACGACGTTGTTCAAGAGGCATTTATTAAAGCTTACCGTGCTTTAGAGAATTTTCGTGGTGATAGCGCTTTTTACACGTGGATGTACCGCATCGCTATTAATACGGCTAAAAATCACTTGATTTCCCGAGGTCGAAGACCGCCTGCATCGGATGTCGATATTGATGATGCAGAATATTTTGTCGGTAACGATAACCTACAAGATTTTAATACGCCCGAAAGTAGCTTGTTTTGTGATCAGTTGCAGGCGGCCATAGAAAAGGCTATTTCTCAATTACCCGAAGATCTTCGAACCGCAGTTACATTACGAGAGATGGACGGGCTTAGCTACGAAGAGATCGCCGAGATCATGAAATGTCCCGTCGGTACTGTAAGGTCACGTATTTTTCGTGCTCGAGAGGCGATTGACAAGGTCGTGAAACCATTAATGTAACAATTAAGGCTATATAATAATTCCAATCTTTAGCGTTCTATAGTTGAAACTAAAGCTTAATTAAAAAAGATAACTATTTTTGAACTTTTTATGAACTTTGTTATAAGTGTTGGGTCTGAAGTTTATAATAACCATATTAATAATTTTTTTGGTACCTATTTATGTCATCTACTGAACAATCTGCCGAGCAACAAATCAATGAATCGCTATCTGCTTTAATGGATGGAGAGGCATCTGATATTGAGATCAGACGAGTGCTAAAATCTGAAGATGCAGACTTAGATCAGCGTTGGCTGCGTTACCATATAGCTAGTGCGGCTATGCGTAAAGACAGTGATTCAGGCTTTGGCTCAATCGATTTGTCTAGTTCTATATCTGCGTCAATAGCTAACGAGCCCTCACTATTTGATGATATTGAAGCTGACAGCGATGTTAAGAAAGCGACAACTAAAGCCAAGGTAGTGAACTTATGGTCGAATCTTGGTCGATTTGCAATTGCCGCCTCTGTTGCCGGTGCGGTTGTTATCGGTGTTCAATTTAGCCCCAGTGATGCAACTAACTCGGTAGCAATAACTCCCGAAATACCCGTTGCTCCAGTGTCGGGACAGCCTATTTTAGATGTAGACACAACAGTGCGTGCAGTTGGCACTCAAGCACAAGCACCGCAACAAAGACCCATTATCATTAATGATGCAACCCAAGAGCAAGTCGACGACATGAAGCAAGAAGTTAATCGCTTGATGCTTGAACATGCAGAAAATGCCACTCAGAATACTCAAAATGGTATTACACCCTTTGTTAGAGTTCCCGACAGTGAATAGTAGTTTAAGAATTAACTCTATGCGCGAAAAGTGGTTAGTTAAAAATATTAATTAGTAGTGGTTAAATTCATTAAATAGTATTATTAAGCCACAAATTTATATTTAGGCTTTTTAGTACCAATGCATTTACTATTAATTATAGCCATACTCTTGTGTTCTATGCCTAGTCTAAGTGCTAGAGAGTTGGCTTCTCAGTCCCTGGTGACACTTCCCTCGAGTAATATTAGAGAACCATCAGTCGCTGTAATCACAGACAATGATTCTAGTTCATCCTCTCAAGCTGATTCAAAAAAACTATCTGTATCCAACCATATCGTAATCGATTCGTTATCAAGCTTGTTTAAAGTAATATCAACCGCTAATAAAATTGTTAATTATCACAGCTTAATGACTTATGAAGCTAACGGTTTCATTACAACTTACCGGTTGCTGCACAAAGTGAAAGACAATGTCGCACAGGAGCAACTTATATTTATGGATGGCCCTCGACGTCAAGTTATTCGTAAGCAAAAATTAAATGCTTGCCTGAGTGGCGACACTCGTTGGGGCTTATGGCCAACGGTATTATCAGAGTCACTGCTATCGGCGTATACGTTAAATGCACAACGAGTAGAGAGAATCGCAGATCGAGAGGCAATCGTTTTCGGAATTCTGCCTAAAGATTCACTGCGTTATGCCTATGAATATAGTATTGATAAAGAAACCGGACTTTTATTGAGAGTCGTTACTTACCATAAAAAAGTCATCATTGAGCGCCTTCAAACTGTTGCGATTGAATTTTCTAGCCCCGAATCGCAACTAGAGTTTACCGGAGCATCTGATTATCTTTGGCGTGTACCCGAAGCTGAGCCTTGCTATACAGAGCAGTTTGAACCCGCATGGCGTGCGGATTGGTTGCCTGAAGGGTTTATCTCTGTTGGTAATCGAATTACGGCACAAGGTGAGCAGGTGTTAATCTTTGCCGATGGTCTAGTCTCTATATCTGTGTTTATTATTAAGCGTAATGCTAAAAACTTACAGCGGGCAACGGCCAGGCATGGTGCAACAGTCGTTGTTATAACACCAGAATCTTCCAAGTCTAATAAAACTATCGCGGTTGTCGGTGAAATACCAACTGCTACTGCAATACGCATTGCAGCATTTATTAAACCTATTTGATTAATTAAGTGTATATACCTATTGATAGCAGTGTTTAGCTAAAATATTATCAAACTATTTTATTTATAAGTGGATCTACATCACATGTTAAAAGAGCAAGCACGTATAGTAGCAATAGATAATGAAGCGGTTTGGGTAGAGACTATTCAATTATCGACTTGCGGTTCATGCGCTGCAAAAAAGGGATGTGGGCAATCTTTACTTGCAAGTGTGGAGGCAAAACCAAATTATTTACGAGTTTTATTACCGGCTGGAGACGCTAATGACTATCAGCTTGATCAATCTATCACTATTGGTCTACCAGAAAATATAGTGGTAAATACATCGCTACTTCTATATCTGTTGCCTCTATGTTTAATGCTTGCCACGAGTGCGTTTGCTCATAGCTACTACGCAAGTGAATCGTTAACTATTGCGATGGCTGTTGTAGGTCTGTTTTTGGGTGGTATGGCGATTAGATTTTATTCGTATAAATATCAATATGATCCACGCTTTCAGCCAGTAATAGTAGATCGAGAAGAAATAATTATTTTTAATGAAAATGCGCTTCGGGCTTGAATTAGTAGCTGTTGACTCCAGATAAAGTACGATCGTGGATTCAATCTTTGTAGGATCATATTGCCATTTTTGTTGTTGAGCAGAGGTAGGATAAATTAATGAGGAAGTATATATGCAATTAAAATCATGGTTCTCAATATTTAGTATTTTATTAACGACCATCATCTGGACGTTAACAGCTGATGCGCGTTCCTTTCCCGAATTCACTGATTTAATTGAATCTAAATCTCCTGCGGTTGTGAAAATCACAGCAGAGTCGAAGAGTTCAACAGAAGCACAACCCAATCAAGAAATCCCCGAAAATGTCCCCGATATTTTTAAGCGTTTTTTAGATCCTAGACAAGCGCCAAGGCGCAATGCACGCGCATCAGGTTCAGGGTTTTTAATTTCAAAGGACGGTTATGTGTTAACGAATAACCATGTTGTGGAGGGTGCAACAGACGTTGTTGTGCGATTAATTGACAGGCGTGAGTACGATGCTGAAGTTGTCGGTACTGATCCTCAATCTGATTTGGCATTGTTAAAAATTAAAGAAAATAACTTGCCATACCTAAAATTTGCCGATTCAGAAAAAGCAAGAGTAGGCGAGTGGGTGCTTGCCATTGGTTCTCCATTCGGACTAGATTATTCGGTAAGTGCCGGTATCATCAGTGCAATTGGCAGAAGTATACCCTCCGACGGCAACCAAAATTATGTGCCTTTTATTCAAACGGATGTTGCTATTAATCCCGGCAATTCTGGCGGTCCCTTATTTAATTTAGACGGAGACGTAGTCGGTATTAATTCACAGATTTATACGCGCTCTGGTGGTTCAATCGGTCTTTCATTTGCAATTCCATCTAATCTTGCTAGTGATGTCGTTGAGCAATTAAAAGATAATGGTCGAGTTGATCGCGGCTGGCTTGGCGTTGTTATTCAAGATGTAGATAAAGATCTGGCTCTATCCTT
>Ga0307488_10003041_pt1 | contig 14083 bp, 14 predicted proteins | sample SB02metaG_FD_202248 | JGI IMG/M metagenome (GOLD analysis project Ga0307488, IMG submission 202248) | Sea-ice brine microbial communities from Beaufort Sea near Barrow, Alaska, United States - SB 0.2 | ecosystem: Environmental > Aquatic > Marine > Coastal | place: USA: Alaska | collected... | reverse complement strand
TTTCTGATACCTTGGAAGAAGACGCTGTACGCCGTGATTTCACGATGAACGCGCTGTATTGCGCGCCGGATGGTACGGTCATCGACCCCGTCGGTGGCATCCCTGATCTGCATGCGCGACACGTGCGCTTCATCAATGACGCTGACTTGCGTATCCGCGAAGATTACTTACGCATTTTGCGATTTTTCCGTTTCTATGCGTGGTTTGGTGACCCCAAACAGGGCTTGGATGCCGACGGGTTTGCGGCCTGCGCCGCCAATCTTGATGGGTTGGCAGGGCTTGCAAAAGAACGGGTGCAGAACGAGCTTTTGAAAACCCTCCTTGCGCCAAACTCCGCACCTGCGATGGCGTCCATGGCAATATGCGGTGTACTGGGTCGGCTGCTTGCGGGAGCGGATGTGTCGGCCCTTGCGCCGCTTATCCATCTTCAAGAACAGCTCGGCCGCCCCGCGCACCTGCACACACGACTTGCCGCAATAAACCCCGGTGATGTTGCATCGCAGCTGCGTCTTTCCAAGGCTGACACCGTTAAATTTAACCGAATTCGTGACGGCGCGTTGTCAGGAATTGATGCTGCCCCTTTGGGCTACGATCTTGGTCCTGACCTTGCGATCGAAGCGTTGATGTTAAGGGCGGCATTGTCTGGTGGCACCGTTACAAAAATCGATTTGGATGCGGCGCAGTTCGGCGGTTCACAAGATTACCCAGTAACCGCCAAAGACCTGATGCCAACTTACTCAGGTCCTGCATTGGGTGTGCGCCTCAAAAAGCTTGAATCAGCGTGGGTCGCATCCGGTTTTACACTGGCAAAGCCTGACCTCTTGGCGCTCCCGTGACGGCGCTCGTCGGCTTTGTTTTTCTTGGCCTGTTTTCTCCCGGTCCGAATGTCATCCTTCTCACGGCATCTGGCGCACGGTTCGGTTTTCGCGCCACTTTGCCACATCTGATGGGGGTGGCGCTCGGCGTTGGGTTTATTGCCTTCGTTACCGGCTTGGGCCTTGGCGCGCTAATTGAAGCATTCCCAACTTTGCGTATCGTTTTGATGATCATCGCGTCGTTGTGGATCCTTTGGATGGCGTGGAAGCTGTGGCATGCAAAACCGGTGCAAGCACACGACTCTGATCGCCCCTTTACGTTCATTCAGGCGATCCTTTTCCAATGGGTAAACCCGAAAATATGGGCCGTTGCCACATCTGCATCCGCGATGGTCGCAGACTTGTCACCGATGATGCAGGCGACAACACTTGCCATGACATTTTCTGCCACCAACCTTTGTGTCTGCCTGTTTTGGACCTACGCAGGCAGCCTGCTAAAAACCCTCCTCACGGACGCATCGAAGTGGCGGATTTTTATGCGCATCATGGCCCTCGCATTGGTGATCTTTTCAGGGCTGGTTTTCCTGTGACGTAATCCGGTCTATATCGGCTAGGGAAAGGGACCCGCCGTGTTTCGCTTCTTTGAAAATCTAGTTGACCCGTATGAGGCATATGCCGAGGACGACGTACCCCCAACGCGTCTTTGGCCGTTCCTGTTAACCTACGTCCGCCCGTTTAAACGGGTGTTCTGGGCCGCTGGAATCATGTCCGTCATCGTTGCAACAGTTGAGATTTGGCTGATCTCCTACATGGGTCGTCTTATCGATCTGATCGCGCCTGAATCTGAAGGATCCGTTTTGGCTGACCATGGATTGGAATTCCTCTTTGTTGCGGTCTTCTTGCTCACGTTGCGCCCGCTTTTGCAGATCATCGACGTTGCCCTGTTGAACCAGTCTATCATTCCAAACTTTGGGACTATCGTGCGTTGGCGTGCGCATCGCCACGTGTTGCGCCAGTCCGTTGGTTGGTTTGAAAATGACTTTGCGGGCCGCATCGCCAACCGAATTATGCAGACACCTCCCGCAGCTGGCGAAGTCGCATTTCAAGCGTTTGACGCGGTGACATTTTCGCTCGCCTTTATCATTGGCGCGGGTGTTCTATTGATGGGGGCTGACCCGCGGTTGTTGCTGCCTCTGGTGATTTGGTTCGGGCTTTACATCGTCCTGATGCGTTGGACGGTTCGGCGGGTGGGCCCCGCTGCCAAGGCATCATCTGATGCAAGGTCCGAGGTCACCGGTCGCGTTGTGGATAGCTACACCAATATCCATTCCGTCAAAATGTTTGCGCACCATGATCGCGAAATCAACTATGCCCGCGAGGCGATTGAAAATACACGTTCAGCCCTGCAACGCGAAATGCGGCTTTTCTCAATTATGGATGTCTCGCTTGTCTTGCTGAACGGCATCTTGGTTGTTTCGGTTGTTGGTTGGGCGCTGTGGCTTTGGTCGGGCGGCTTGGCGACGGCGGGTATCGTTGCGACGGCCGCGGCGTTAACCCTAAGGCTCAATTCGATGACGGGATGGATCATGTGGGCGGTTACGAACCTGTTCCAAAACCTTGGCGTTATTTCCGAAGGCATGGAGACGATTGCTCAACCGATCACCTTGACCGATGCGACGGACGCCAAGCCACTGCAGGTTCTGGGCGGTGGTCTGGAAATCCAGTCCTTGAGCCATCACTACGGGCGTGCTTCTGGTGGGATTGACACCCTATCCCTGACGGTTGCACCAGGTGAAAAAATTGGCTTGGTCGGGCGGTCTGGCGCAGGAAAATCGACACTCGTTAAGCTGTTATTGCGGTTTTACGATGCAGAATCTGGACGTATCTTGATTGATGGTCAGGACATTGCTGGCGTCAGTCAGGATTCCTTGCGGCAAGCGATCGGGATGGTACAACAGGAAAGCTCTCTCCTGCATCGGTCCGTGCGCGACAACATTCTGTATGGAAATCCGAGCGCATCAGACGCGCAAGTGATTGCAGCGGCCAAGCAAGCTGAAGCTTATGATTTCATTCTTGATCTCGAAGACGGCCAAGGTCGCAAAGGTTTTGATGCTCATGTGGGTGAACGCGGTGTGAAATTGTCAGGCGGCCAGCGCCAACGCATCACGCTGGCGCGGGTGATCCTGAAAGATGCGCCGATCCTGTTGCTGGACGAGGCAACGTCAGCGCTTGATTCCGAGGTTGAGGCGACGATCCAAAAAACATTGAAAGGCCTGATGGACGGCAAAACCGTCATCGCTATCGCGCACCGACTGTCGACGATTTCGCAAATGGATCGGATCGTTGTGATGGACGGCGGCAAGGTCGTTGAAGACGGAACGCACGACACGCTGCTCGCGTTGAATGGGCAGTATGCTGGTTTTTGGGCGCGTCAATCCGGTGGTTTTATCGGCACTGAAATTGAGGCTACACAATGATTGCAACGCGATATCAAAAGTTGATCAAACGCCTTGGCAATCTGATCGACAGCCGAATGGAGGCCGATGGCCCACCGCCAGATACGCTAGTGCTGTTCTTCAATTGGTCGCTGTCTGGCGCGTGGCGCGTCATTGGGCTGGCCGCGTTTATATCTGCATTGGCGGGGGCAACTGAAGTTTTGGCGATGTTCCTGTTGGGGCAGGTCGTTGACATTGCGGCGTCGCCACAGCCCATTGGCGACAGTGCTGCGCTGCTGGTTGGCGCCGTCGTTTTGCTGATGGTCATGCGCCCGGCACTGTTTGGGTTGTCGGCGTCATTTCAGTCCGTCGTGGTCGGGCCAAACCTGTTCACGCTGGTTGTCGGTCGTTTGCACTGCTGGACACTGGGACAGGCGGTCACGTTCTTTGACAATGATTTCGCGGGACGTATTGCGCAAAAGCAAATGCAAGTGGCGCGGTCAATTACCGAAACGGTCATTGAAACGGTGAATGCGGTGCTGTTCGCGCTGGCGACGGTGATCGGCACAGCATTTTTGCTGATCACAATCGACGCCCGCCTGCTGATTGTGCTGGTGTTCTGGATCATGAGTTATGTTGTCTTTCTCTGGATTTTCCTGCCCCGCATCCGGTCACGATCAAAGGCACGGGCAGGTGCGGCGGCGATGCTGACAGGACAGGTTGTCGACACGATCACCAACATTAAAACTGTCAAATTGTTTGCGGGTACGCTTCATGAATCCGACGCCGCCCAAAGCGCGATGCAAGACCTGCGTAATCGGGCGCTCGCCTACGGAGAGGTCGCAACGCTGTTCCGCTTTGGCCTCATCACACTTGCGGGGGTTTTACCGTTGGCGATGGTGGGTTTTGGGCTTTCGTGGCGCGATGCTGGTGTCACACCTGGTGATCTTGCGGCTATTGGCGCGGTGTCAATTCGGCTTAGTCAAATGACTGGATGGGTCAGCTTTGTTTTGATGGCAGTATTCAGCCACATTGGGGAGGTCGAGGATGGTATGAAGACTCTGACCCCGCCGCACCAATTGACCGACAATGTAGATGCCAAGCCAATCAATGTGACGGCGGCTGAGATCGAATTTCGCGATGTGTCGTTTCAATATGGTGGTGCAGCTGGCGGGATTGGTGGAATCAATCTGACCATCAAAGCGGGTGAAAAACTTGGCATTGTGGGGGCGTCTGGTGCGGGTAAATCCACGCTCGTGGCGCTACTGTTGCGGCTATATGATCCCGAAGACGGTGACGTTTTGATTGACGGACAGGCCGTGCGCGGTGTGACACAAGACAGCCTGCGCGCCGCCATCGGAATGGTCACGCAGGAAACTGCAATGTTCAACCGATCAGCGCGTGACAACATCATTTATGGACGCCCCGATGCAACTGATGCACAGATGATTACTGCGGCGGGGAAGGCCGAAGCACATGATTTTATCGGCGACCTCCGCGACAATGTGGGTCGTGCAGGATATGATGCGCACTTAGGGGAACGGGGGGTGAAACTTTCTGGTGGTCAGCGCCAACGGATTGCACTAGCCCGCGCAATGCTGAAAGACGCACCGATCTTGGTGCTGGACGAAGCGACATCCGCGCTCGATAGCGAAGTTGAGGCTGCGATCCAGATCGCGCTGGATCGTGCAATGGACGGCAAGACAGTCGTGGCAATCGCCCACCGTCTTTCAACGATTTCGGGTATGGACCGCATTATTGTGCTGGAAGAAGGGCGCATTGTGGAAGAAGGAGCGCATGAGGAACTGCTGAAACGCGCAGGAACCTATGCACGATATTGGAATCGCCAATCTGGTGGGTTCGACAGCACGAAAGATGCGGCGGAATAAATGGCTCAGATAGTAGAACGGCTTAATCAAGCAGGGCTTGGTCAATTGGCGGATGGCACACATCTGGAACGGGTTTTGCCCGGCGAAGAAGTCGAGCCGCTGCCAGATGGAACCGCGCGCATCATCACGCCCGTATCGGATCGTGTTAAGCCACCTTGCCGTCATTTCAAAAGCTGTGGTGGCTGCACAATGCAGCACGCGTCAGACGAGTTTGTTGCGGCTTGGAAGACCAAGATCGTTGAACGTGCGATGACGGCCCGTGATTTACCGTTCCCGTTCCGCACGATCCACACATCACCGGCGCAAAGCCGCCGACGGGCGCGCTTGTCGGGACGGCGCACGAAAAAGGGCGCGATGGTCGGATTTCATGCGAAAGCCTCAGACGCTTTGATTGATATTCCAGATTGCCAACTGTTGCTTCCAGCGATCCGCGCTGGATTTCCCGCACTCGAGGCGCTGACCATTATCGCGGCGTCGCGCAAGTCCGAGGTGAACCTGACGGTGACAGATAGCCTTGGTGGGTTGGATGTTATGGTTGAGACGGATCGCGAATTGACTGGACAGCTTCGGATCGAATTGGCTGCGTTGGCTGAAGCGTATAATCTGGCACGGTTGGCCTGGAACGATGAAGTTGTCGTCACCCGCAAGGCTCCGGATCAGGAATTCGGCAAGACCCGTGTTGAACCCCCTGCGGGCGCATTCCTACAAGCAACGCGTGAAGGTGAAAAATCGCTCGTTTCCGCTGTGTTAGAGACGGCAACGGGTGCGAAACGCTGCGTTGATTTGTTTGCTGGCGCGGGCACCATTGCCCTGTCACTTGCGGAAGTGGCTGAAGTTCATGCCGTCGAAAGCAGCTCTGATATGTTGGAATCGCTTGATCGTGGCTGGCGCCATGCCAAGGGACTAAAGACCGTAACAACTGAGACGCGCGATCTATATCGCCGCCCGCTGGAACCTGATGAGCTGAAACGCTTTGACCTTGCCGTTCTTGACCCGCCCCGCGCCGGGGCTGATGCACAGATCGCGACACTTTGCGCGTCAAAGGTTCGGGCCGTTGCAATGGTGTCGTGTAATCCGGTGACGTTCTCGCGCGATGCGGCGGCGCTGATTGCGGCAGGATTTACGCTTCAATGGATCGATATCGTTGATCAGTTTCGCTGGTCGCCACATGTTGAACTTGTGGGCTCGTTCACTCGTTCGTGACGGCGTACCAACTATGATTGCTAGGACATTGAACAAACCTACGTTAATCACGCGTACAAAAAGTGAAGTTTAACAAAGGACCGAGTGGGGCAGTTTTAATGATGAACCGAAGAACATTCACCAGCGCTGTGGCACTTTTTGCTCTGACAGCCTGTTCAAACAAGTTTCGCGTTTATGCCGGACCTGCGGTTACCAGCGTCGTGGTTCAAAAGGGACGCCGGAAGATGTTCCTATTGAACAACAACGAGGTGCTTGAGCAGTATGACTTTGAGCTTGGCTTCGCGCCATCTGGTCATAAAGAAGTCGAAGGCGATGGGCGGACACCGGAAGGCGCGTATTTTATCGACCGCAAAAATCCAAACAGCAGTTTCTATCTGTCGATCGGTATATCGTACCCTAACGCTGCAGATCGCGCCCGCGCCCATGCGATGGGTAAATCACCTGGAGGTGACATTTTCATCCATGGAACACCGCGTCCTTCGCGCAATCTCAAGGACTGGACGGCGGGTTGTCTTGCCGTGCAAGACCGAGAGATTAAAGACATTTATGCGATGGTAAACGTTGGAACGCCAATTTTCATTTACGCCTAGGCATTGCCCTAGCGGCAAGGCCTATTACAAAGGGACGGGTTTTTCTCGCGCAATGATCCCGCGCCGGTTTGAATCGGCCATTACCAGCGTCCACCAAATCTTGCCGTTGCCTTCTTGGAACCAAGCGATACCCATGTCCGTCGCATCAGTATCCAGCAAAACAGCCCGCGTGTTGGGCTCGCTCATCCACGCAGCTAGTGTTTCAAGTTCGGTCTCATAGGTTTCGGAAATGGTTTCGCCGGTCAAGGATCCAGTGTAGCCGACGCGCGGCAGACGATCGATTGGGGACGATCCATCAGAGCCAAAATGCCAAGGGCGGTTTTGTACGGACATATCGCGAGAATGCGTTTCTGCCGCTGCGTTCAATTGTGCGTTTGGCTGCACTGGCTGGGCACCAGAGGCGTTGCGCAGCGCGTTTAACCCGTCAAGCATGCGGAACTGTATATCGTCAACGTCTTGCGGCCCAATTCGATAGACTTGTGGCAACGGGAGCCCGTCAGGGCCGATGGTCGCCAAAGGCGCGCCAGCACAGGCAGTCAGACCAAAGGCCAAAGAACCAAGAATAAATGAACGACGAAGCATTTGAGAACCCTTATCGATTTCCTTTCCCATACCCGCTCGGGCATAGCGTTTCAAACCCACATCGGCGTGAAGTGGCCTAAATCATACCAGTTTGATTTGTTAGCGCGATAAATGCATCATCTCAGGCATGTGATTTTGTGAAACGGAGTGGGGTATCGACCCATGGCTAAATCTACTTTTGGCACCCTGCACTGTCCTAGCATTTCAGCGATATCCTTTGCCGACATCGGCACGGGTGCTGTCGCACAAACTGAGAATATGACTGAGATTGAGAACGACATATCCCAAACGATCATCTGGTATGTGTCAAGCTTCCGGACCCTTGACTGGTAACCGTACTTTGGCAACCTCAACGGTGCCACTGACCTCTTAACTAACCCGAAAAGGCCGCACAGAAGTCGTGCGTAAGGACAAGTGACCAAGCTGGCGCCCGACGCCGTCAATGCTAGAAAGAAATCCCGAATGGCTCGAATTTGTTGGCCCGGGTCCGAATAATCCGCTCGGGAAGCAATTTATTTGTCTTGGACCTTTTACTGGATTCACGTCACCCACGACACGCGGAAAACCGGACGACATTCATCAAACGGCTTCATTAGCCTCTATAATGAGCACATTTCCCAACTCTTGGGGGTGACAGATGTTGGCAAACAAGTGTTGCTAATTTGACCACATAGCGCTGAAGTTGTGGCGCTTGGCTTACTTATATCTTTGCAAACAGTGTGTATTCGTGGTTTGAGAAATGAGAGGAAAGTCTTGGGTGCTCATGTCTTATACCTCGATAATTTTGCCATGGGCAATAACTTGGAGAAAAAAATGAAAAAATTCGTACTTGCTGCTGCATTCGCTGGCGCTGCTTCTACTGCATTTGCTGGTAATGTTTCTGAGCCAATCATGGAAATGGCACCTGTTGTCGTTATGGAAGAGACCGCTGGTTCTTCTTCCGCAGGCTTGATCATTCCACTGATCTTGGTTGTTTTGATTGCTGCCGCTTTGGCTGACTAAGCCTTACACTTAAGTTATTATGCAAAAGGCCGCTCCTTTGGGAGCGGCCTTTTCGTTTTTAAGTGGTATTTTAGGACCGCTGCAGTTGTGTCCATAGCGCATCGGATTCCAAAATGGACTCGCGATGCTTGACTCCAAATTTGCTTTTGGGCCAATTTCATGTTTTTTGTCACTTGAGCAATACATTAAGCGTCCATTGCTATAACCTCACCGACTTTGCCGTGGGCCATCAACTGGAGAAATAACATGAAAAAATTCGTACTTGCTGCTGCATTTGTTGGCGCCGCTTCCACTGCTTTCGCCGGAAACATCACACCACCTGTCATTGAAATGGCACCTGTTGTTGTAATGGAAGAGACTGCTGGTTCTTCTTCTGCAGGCCTGATCATTCCACTGATCTTGGTTGTACTGATTGCTGCTGCTTTGGCTGACTAAGCTTACACTTCAGCTACGATGTAAAAGGCCGCTCCTTCGGGGGCGGCCTTTTTTTTGGTGGCAACATTCAACTGGCGATTCGATCTAGTCGACCCAGCCCTGCAAATTGCGCCGAACGATACCAGACAGCGCATCAATGTGTGCTGGGCTATCATTGAGGCACGGGATATATGTGAAGTGTTCACCACCTGCATGCTCAAAGCTCTCTTTGATCTCTTCGTTGATTTCTTCCAATGTTTCGATGCAGTCGGCGGAAAACGCAGGCGCGCAGACGGCGATGTTCGTCCGACCTTTTTCTGCCAATTGCGCTACCTCTTCGACAGTGTAGGGCTGTAGCCATTTTTCAGGACCGAAGCGGCTTTGGAATGTGGTGATAATCTGGGTGTCGTCCCAACCCAGCCGCTCTTTTAGCAAGCGTGTCGTTTTCTGACATTGGCAATGATAAGGATCACCCTCGCGCAGATACCTCTCAGGGACGCCGTGGTATGAACAAACCAAGACTTCAGGCTTAGTGTCAGCCATTGCGTATGCTGTCTCAATCGATTGCGCAAGCGCATCGATATAGGCGTCATCCTCGAAATATGGCTCAACGATACGCGCGATGGGTTGCCATTTTTCTTTCATCAGAACGCGAAAGAACTGATCATTGGCGGTGGCGGATGTCGCCCCTGCATAATGCGGATATAGCGGGAAAAAGAGGATCTTTTGGCATCCGGCCGCGATCATCTCCTTTACCTTAACTTCCGTCGACGGGTTGCCGTAGCGCATGCAGAAATCGACGATCACATCGTCGCCGTAAACGGCTTTCAATTTGTCCTTCATCGCCGCTGTTTGTTGCTTGGTGATCGTCAAAAGCGGGCTTTCGTCGGCTTCTTCGTTCCAGATGCTTCTATAGGCAGCTCCACTGGTAAAGGGACGTTTTGTCAGGATCACCAGCTGCAACAGTGGCTGCCAAAGCCAAGCAGAATAGTCTACGACGCGCTTATCGCTCAGGAATTCACCTAAGTAGCGCCGCATGGACCAATAGTCGGTCCCGTCTGGTGTGCCGAGGTTCGCCAGCAGAACACCAACTTTTGCAGGCAACATTTTTGGATGGTCGGCGGGCGCATGTGCTGGACATTGCGCAGCATAAATAGATTTGACGTCAGACATTAGGCTACCCCGTTTTCGTGCTCATTCATGAAACTCGTCTATCGGTTCTACGGGAGCCGTCAATCATTGGACTGATCAAGTGGTGTTTCTTGGGTGCCCAGTGCGTCCGAAAGACGATGAGTCGCAGACCCAGGGCGCAGGGGCTGTTGCTGACTGTCGGCAGGCGCCCAACCTGTCAGCGTCGCAATTTCAAACGTTGCAGGGATGCGGCCGTCGTCCATGTTGAATGTCTCATTGTAGCGCGACATCGCTTGGGCGAAAATCTTACGGCGGGTGAGCATGCGCCGCCGCTGTTGCATCGCGTTGCCTTCACCCATTGCCCGAAGATCACGCATCAAGTGGATCGGCGAGTCATAGGTCACTGTCAGGGGCATCATATCGGCGACGGGTAGGGCAAAACCGGCCCGTTGCAGTAAGCCGCCAAGATCGCGAACTTCGCCCATTGGAAGGATTCGGGGTGACAATCCGCCCGTTTGTGCGATCTCCGCTTCAGCGAGGACGCTGCGTAATTCATGCAGGGTTTGACCGGCAAACAAGGTCGCAATCAGTAAACCATCGGGTTTCAGCGCTCGGCGGCATTGCACCAACTGACCGACAGGGTCGTCTGCCCAATGAAGTGAAAGTGCGTGGATAACCAAATCATGCGATGCTTCATGAAGATCGAGCGTTTCACTGTCTTGCACGATTGTTGCGCTGGGCATCCATTCGGCCCAAGCACTTGGAAAACCGGTCACAACTGCTGGCGCCGTAAAGGTTCTGTTAACCTCATTAAGTCTTTCATGAACGTCATCGGCCGCTGTCGCTTGCAAAAACATTGCATCGGCGCGGGCGCGATTACGGTGCAAGGCGGCGCGGTCAGTAAGACGAGGGGGAATATCCATGCCTGCCATTTAGGAGAAATCGACGATAATGCAAAGCCTGATCAAAATTCTTTATTCGCCGCAATGCGTCATGTGCGAGGCCCGCACTGAGGTTGATTTGCCTTGAGTGGACTATGTTGGGCGGAAGCTCCGTTCATTGACGGGCTGTGCTGCGATGGATGCGGGTCGCCATTACCGGGCCAAGGGGACCCCGAGGTAGGCATTTTGTGTGACGACTGCATGGTCATTTCGCGTCCGTGGTCAAAGGGCCGTGCTGCGGTGATCTATAAGGACAAAGCGCGACGGCTGGTTTTGTCGCTCAAGCACGGGGAGCGGACTGATCTGACCCGTGCAGCCGGTCCTTGGCTGGCGCGGGCTGCGGCCCAGATTATCAAAGCTGAAACGCTGATTGTTCCTGTGCCGCTGCATCGCTTTCGCCTGCTTAGACGCAAATCCAATCAAGCCGCATTGCTTGTTGGTCAAACGGCGATGGTCGCTGGTGTACAATATTGCCCCGATGCCTTGATTCGCCGCAAAAAAGGTCCCGCTTGAGGGTCACACCCGCGATCAGCGGTTTGAAACGCTAAGTGGCGCGATTGTCCCAAATCTGAAACGCATGGCACTTCTCAATGGGCGAAAGGTGCTTTTAATTGATGATGTCATCACGTCTGGCGCCACTTTCGCCGCCGCCACTGACGCCTGTTATAGCGCTGGTGCGGATGACGTTTGCGTGCTGGCACTGGCCCGCGTCGTTAAGGATGCCTAAGTAGGAACGAACAGTTAAAGGATGATCCCAATGACGACCGTCGAAATCTATACCACATCGATCTGCGGCTATTGCCACCGCGCCAAGCGTTTGCTGTCATCTAAAGGCGTTAGCTTTGCCGAAGTTGATGTCATGTCGGACCCGTCGCGTCGCGCTGAAATGACCCAACGTGCGAATGGAGGCCGGACGGTGCCACAAATCTTTATCGGTGGAAAACATATTGGGGGTAGTGATGAACTGTCCGTACTGGAGCGCGCGGGTAAGCTCGACACGCTTTTGAAAGGGTGAAGGCAGCCCTGCTTCAGCTGACATCGACCGATGATCCGACGGAAAATCTGACGGTTGTACGGGAAATGATTACGGATGCGGCTGGATTGGGGGCGACGCTGATCTGCACGCCGGAAGTGACCAATTGCGTTAGTATGGACCGCACCCATCAGGCTGCGGTTCTGTGCCATCAAGATGATGACCCTACGCTTATTGCACTCAAATCAAAGGCAAAGGCACATGGTATTTGGCTGTCGATTGGATCGCTTGCCCTTAAAGGTGGGGCGGACGGGCGGTTTGTGAACCGATCCTTCTTGATCAACCCGAACGGTCAAATCGTCGCGACCTACGACAAAATCCATATGTTTGATGTGAAGGTAAGTGAGGCTGAAACCTATAACGAATCGTCTGGCTACGCCCCAGGGGATCAAGCGGTTCTGGCAGACGCGGGTTTCGCCAAAGTCGGTCTGAGCATTTGTTATGATCTGCGGTTCCCGCATCTGTTCAGGACACTTGCCAAAGCAGGGGCCGATATTTTGTTGGTGCCATCCGCGTTTTCACACGTCACTGGCGCTGCGCATTGGGAAACCCTCTTGCGGGCCCGCGCGATTGAAACGGGCTGTTTTGTGCTTGCCGCGGCCCAAGCGGGCACCCATAGTGGGCAGGCTGGCAAAGCGCGAAAAACCTACGGTCATTCACTCGCGATATCACCGTGGGGCGCAGTTCTGGCTGATGCAGGGATAGAACAAGGTGTCACGCTCGTTGATTTTGACACTGATGACGTGTCTAAAGCGCGCAAGCGTATTCCTGCGCTGACCCATGATAGACCGTTTGGTGACCCCTAATCCAATGAACCAGCAGACCGACAGCCTCGCAGTTGCCTTGTTTAGTGAAATCCTCACCGTGGATCAGCTTGCACGCAATACTGTAGCCAAGGCGCTGCCTAAGGGGATGGAACTGTCACATTTTTCCGTTCTAAATCATCTTGCCCGTGCCCAGATTGAAAAGACACCCGCACAATTGGCACAGACGTTTCACCTGACTCGCGGGGCGATGACGAACACTTTGCGCAAGCTTGAAAATTCCGGCTACGTGCACATTAGACCTGACTGGGAAGACGCACGGAGCAAGATGGTAACGATCAGCCCGGCGGGCTTTCTTGCGCGGGATGCCGCTATGGCCGCCATCGCACCGATCATTGCGCGGGCTGTCGAAAAGGTTGGATTTGAAACTGTCCGTCCGATCCTGCCCGTCATGCGGGAGTTGCGGATCAAGTTGAGCGAAGAGGAATGAGCCTTCGCTCCCTCGCGATGCGCAGCGAACTGCTTACGCTGTTGGGAATATCCCACCTTACAGAACACGACGGTTATCTCGTTCAATCGACCCCGATGGAACCAAATTTCTAAATGGGTAATCAATTGATTATGTCGGATTTTTTGATATCTGCACCTGAAACGGTTGCGACTTTTGAGAAGCATTTCCTTGACGCGTCCCATCGGTCAGTGGGTTGGGACATTCCAAATCTTGACCCATTGAAGGGGCGTGGGGTTGCCGAACTCTGTTGCGCACTCGAGGGGTTTGAAACGATGATCCTGCAGGGTTCCTTGCGCGACGCTGTGATGCCAGACGGTATGTTGGTGCGGGCTTTGGATGGCATTGATGCTTGGACGAAGGCCGAAGCCTTGCAAGCCGAAGTCGGACTTGAAGATGGACGCGATCCGAAAACTTATGGCCCCTATCTTGCGGGGCGAAATGTGGGGTGGCGTGATCAGATCACCAGGGGGATTGGCCAATGGTTTGGCGCGTTCGAAGGGAGTCAGATCGTCGCACAGCTGGGCAAGTTCCACGACGACAGCATCGCATTGTATCAATCCGTGGAAACACGGTCGACGCATCGGAGGCGAGGGATCTGTAGCGCATTGTTGCGCCACACTGCGCTGTGGGGGCTGGGCCGTGCGGCGAATGCAGTCGTCTTCATCGTGGCTGAGGCAGACACTGATGAAGGACGTTTGTTGCCCACTCTGAAACGATCAACGGCATAGTGCAGGATGGCTATTAGGCCGGCTTCAGCGCTGCGGTGACGTAGT
>Ga0307488_10003039_pt1 | contig 14087 bp, 16 predicted proteins | sample SB02metaG_FD_202248 | JGI IMG/M metagenome (GOLD analysis project Ga0307488, IMG submission 202248) | Sea-ice brine microbial communities from Beaufort Sea near Barrow, Alaska, United States - SB 0.2 | ecosystem: Environmental > Aquatic > Marine > Coastal | place: USA: Alaska | collected... | reverse complement strand
TGTGTAGCTTGTATTTTGTGCCAAAAATGGCTCATGTTGAGCTAAAAACTGGACGGGTGTAAGCCCCTGGCGAGCGGTGCCGCGCGCGTGTGCTGTTTGTGGACGCGGCGGCCAAGCGCGTGGGCCTGTCGCTGCGCCCGCACCTGCTGGCGCTGGCGCCCCGCCCGCTGCCCCGCGCGGGCGTGGCATACGACGCCGCCATCATCCGCCGTGTGGACCCCTCCATCGGCGTGCTCCTGGAGCTGCCCGCCGCGAGCGCCAGCTCCGAGGCGCCGCCCAGCCTAGGGTGGGGCCCAGTAGCTGTCGCCAACCACGTCATAGGATGCCGTTTACCTTGACAAACCAGGGATGCTATCGTGTTGAACGGTGTGGCGGGCAATGGGCCTGGCGGGTGTCGCTCGCCACGTCATGATAGATTATTTCCTTGAACTCCATAAACGAGGGTTGTAAACGCGTGGGATGACGTGGCGGGCAGCATGTGCGTGTCCCTGGCCCGGGGTACGCGCACATCTCCGACGTGTCCGACGACCACATCGACAAGCTCGAGAAGCGCTTCAAGGTCGGCAAGGAGGTCCGCGCGCGCGTCGTTGGCAGGGCCGCTGTTTGCTCATACTGTACCATTGCACCTACGAGTACATGCACTCGATAAGCCCCTGTTCATATTAGTTGAAAGACCCCTTGAATTGTACGGGCCCTTGAATTGTACAACCCGTTGAGTTGCTTCGGCCCTGGGGGTGGGCGCCCGCGCGCTGGACGGAGTGGCCACCGTCAGCCTGCGCCCCTCGGTGCTGGACCAGCCCTTCTTATCCATGGACGAGTTGGCACCCGGCATGCAGGTCTCGGGCGAGGTGGTGGCGGTAGGGCCCTACACACATCGCTCAAAATGTCGCTCACCTTCAACACATTGTGAACCCTCGTGTCTGGAGTTGAATTCCACCTGATGATGTTTTAAGCGGTTTGTGGCGGGCACTAGGCGGCGGTGGAGGCGTACGGTGTGGTGGTGAAGCTGGCGCCGGGTGTGAAGGCGCTGTGTCCGCCCAACCACGTGTCCGACATCCCAGGTGGGCTCAAATCATTAATTCTCGCCACGCTATCAAACACTCCAGATCTTATGAAAATCAGCATCCTACGAGTATGACTTGGTTTCAATGTTCGTCGAGCCCCAAGGCGCTTCACATGGTGAGCTGACTTGGTGAGCATGATGTCGGCGGCCCTGCGGCCGGGCCGCACCACGGCGGGAAAGGTGAAGATGGGCGCGCGGCTCAAGTTCCGCGTGCTATCCGTGGATCAGGCCACGGGGCGCGCCGTGGTGACGCACAAGCGCACGCTGGTCAAGTCGGAGCTGCCCGTGGTGGGCACGCTGGCGGAGGCCGTGCCCGGCGCCGCCACGCACGGCGTCGTCACCGGCGTGGAGGCGTACGGCGTCTTCGTGCAGCTGTACGGCAGACTGCGGGGGCTCGCGGGGCTCCAGGACCTGGGCAGGGCACTCCACCGACGGTCATTCTCTTCTTCCTGCCCCGCACGTGTGTATGAGCATTCACCCTCCAGGTAAGTCATGCTCTGATCGCGGTCGAGTGCTTGTTCTGAATGGCCCTGCGGTCGGGCCTAGGCGCGGACCAGACCGCGACAGAGGCGTACACGGTCGGACAGGCGGTGCGCGTGACGGTGATCCGGGCGGACAAGGGCGAGTCAAAGATCCGGCTGTCGCTCGCGCCTGGCGCTGAGCTGCCGACGCGCGGTAAGCCCTGCCACATATTGCCCGTCACGTCTTCGACACGCATTTTGAACCCTGGTTTATTGAGTCACATGGCATCCCATGACGTGTTCTTCGCAACACCTGGCGGGCCGTAATGTGCGGCAGCGGCGGCGGAGGTGATGCGGAGGCGGACACGGGCGGGGGCGGGGAGGGGGAGCGCAGCGACGTGGGCGCGCCGCCGCCCGGCACCGTCATCGAGTCGGGCGCCGTCGTGAAGCGAGTGGACGAGACCACCGGGAACGTGCAGGTGACGCTCCCGGGGGGTATACCCGGGGTGGTGACCGCCGCGCAGATGTCCGACCACCCGCTGACGGGCGCCGCGTTGGCCGCCGCACTGAAACCCGGCGACGCCATCGGCCCGCTCGTGGTAGAGCCTGCCACATACTGCTCGCCAAGTTACAGGCTGCAATTGAACCCGAGAAATGAAGATTCAAAACGCGTGTCGATGACGTGGCGGGCCCCCAATATTTGTATGGCCTTGGGTGGAGGCGCTGGAGGCGAAGCCGCGGCGGTCCGTGCTGAGCCGCAAGACGGCGCTGGTGGAGGCGGCGCGCGCGGGGTCGCTGCCCGCCGACGTCACGCAGCTGGTGCTGGGCGCCACCATCCCCGGCTACGTCGCGTCCGTCACGCAGAACGGGGTGTTTGTGCGCTTCCTGGGTCAGGCGGTGCAGGTTGACCCTATCAAACTCACGTTGAAAGCGCCTGGAATTAAGCTCTTAAAGCTGAAACATGATAAACCGCTTTCGAATCTTGCTGTCAAATTCAACTTGCGCCGCTACACCTGGGGCGGCTGACGGGCATGGCGCCGCCGTCGCAGCTGACGGACGTGGCGGTGGCGGGGGGTGTGGACCCGGAGGACCTGTTCGCGCTGGGGCAGACAGTGCTGGCGCGCGTCGCGGTGCTGGACGCCACGCTGGACCCGCCGCGCCTGTCGCTGTGCCTGGCGCCGCGCGCCGTCGGGGTGTGGCCCGCGCGGATACTGCACTTCACGTCATCAGCTCCCAACACACAATTTGCACCCTCGTCGTTTTAGATGATTGGCATCCTATGACGAGGCGAGTGGTATCTAGCAGGCGCTACGACCGGGCGGGCGCGCCGCTGGGCGACGCGCCGCTGATCCGCGCGCTGTTCGCGGACGTGGACGCCGCGGGCGTGCTGGCGGACTTGGCGGTGGCGGCCACGGGCGGGTCCTCCTCCGCCGGGTTTCTGTCCGCGGCCACGGCGGCGCGCCTCGCCCCCGGCGCCCAAATCCAGGGCAGGGCCTGCCTCTCATCCAGTGCGCCTGTCCTTCCACGCATTTGCCAACCCTCGTTTCTTGAGTCAAACGCCGGCTGCATCATGCTGTGCACCCGTTTTGTGCGGGCCCCTAGTGTGAGGCGCTGTGCACGCGGTGGCGGACTACGGCGTGCTGATCGACATGCCGGACGTTGACCCTGACGCTGTGGGCCTCGTCACCTTCCACCAGCTCCCCAACGCCGCCGCCACCGCCGACGAGACGGATGCCGAGATGCCGCAGGAAGGGGCGCCGTTTGCGGGGCGCGTGTTGGACCTCAGCCGCCGCGAGGGCGTCGTCGATATCGGCGCCCGCCCTGCGCTCACCGGCGCTGCCCCAGCCCCGGTCCCGGCCCAGGCCCCCAAGTCGCGAAAGGGTGCTGCCGCCGCCGCCGCCCCCGCCCTGCCGCCGCCCAAGGCGCTGACACCGGCGGCTCTGAAGAAGCGCGCGGCCGCTGCTGCCGCGGCGGGCGAGCTGCCCGTTGGCACGCGCGTTGTGGTGGAGGTGGAGCTAGTGAAGCCCGAGTACGTGGTGGTGTCGCTTCCGGAGCACGGCGGCGCAGTGGGCTTCGCGCCCGTGCACCACCTCAACCGCCGCTACGCCGACGCCGCCGACCGCTTCCAGCCCCTGCAGCGCGTCGCCGCCGTCGTCGCCGCCAACAAGGCGTCGGGCTCCCCGGGCGGGCGCCTGCTGCTCACGGTGCCTCTGGTCGGCGGCGGCGGCGGCGGCGGCGGCGGCGGCGGGCCGACGGGCACCACCGAGGAAGCGGGGGTGGAGCTCCAGGGTGTGGTGACGGAGGTTCAGGCGATGCAGGCCATCCTGTCGCTACCCGGCGGGCGGCGCGGACGCCTGCACGCCACGGAGATGGCGGGCGCGGACGGCGAGCTACCCCTGCGGGGCCTAGCGCCGGGTGCCGCGCTCGGGGTGGTGGTGCTGGGGCCCGCCGGGGACCGGGGCTCCATGCTGGAGCTGTCAGCGCGCCGGTCACCCGAGGAGGCGCGGGAGTGCGCGGCGGCGGCACTGGACGCGGGGGGCGGCGACGGCGGCGGCGCCGGTATCTCGGGCACGGCCGCGCTGGCCACGCTGGGAGCGGGTGACGATGTCGATGGCGTGGTGCTCGCCGTGAGCGCCGACACCCTCACCGTGGCGGTCGCGCCCGGCCTCACGGTCCGCATCCCGCGCGTGGAGACCGCCGCCACTATCGCCGCAATGCGTAAGCCCCTCGCGGACCGCTTCGCCGCCGGCCAGCGCGTGTCCGGCGCCGTGGTCTCGGCCGACGCTGCGCGCCGCCGCATGCAGGTCACGCTGCGGCCCCCGCCCGCCGCCGGCGCCGGCAAGTACGCCGTCGCCGGAGCGCGCCTTCCCGGCATCGTCTCCAAGGTGGTGGCCAAGGACGGCGCCGTGTTTGTGCAGCTGTCGGCGCGTCAGCACGGGCGCGTGCACGTGACTGATATCGCCGACGACCCGACGCCGGAGCCGTGGGGCGGGTTCGCGCCCGGGGACGTGGTGGAGGTCCGCGTGCTGGCTGCCGCGCAGCAGGGCGGCGAGGTGGACCTCTCGCTCCGCGCCTCGCAAGTCCTGAAGGACACTAAGGCGGCGGGCAAGAAGGGCGCGGGCGCGGGAGGCGCGGCGACGGGAGCCGGTGGTGTGGACTCCGTGGCACAGCTGGCGCCCGGCGCCGCGGTCACCGGCTTTGTGAAGCAGTGCACCACCAAGGGGTGCTTCGTAGCTATATCGCGCTCCGTGGACGCGCGCATCAAGCTGTGCAACCTGTCCGACACGTTTGTGGCCGACCCCCCCTCGGAGTTCGCCAAGGGCCGGCTGGTGCAGGGCACGATCCTGTCGGTGGACGCCGCGGCCGGTCGCGCGGAGATGACGCTGCGGTCGGGCGGCGCGGACGGCGCCAAGGGCGGGGGCAGCGGCGGCGACGACACACCGGTCACGGAGGGGTCGGTGCAGATGGGCACGGTGCGGCGGGTGCAGACCTACGGTGTGTTCGTGACGCTGGACGGCAGCGGGCGCAGCGGCTTGTGTCACATCAGCATGTTCGCCGATGCGCGGATCAAGGACAGCCTGGAGTCGCACGTGCGCGCGGGCGAGCGCGTGCGGGTCAAGGTGCTGGAGGTCAACGCGGAAACAGGGCGCATCTCCCTCGGCATGAAGCCCTCCATCTTCACCGAGGAGGACGGTGCGGGCGGATACGCTCCCGCCGACGAGCTGGAGGAGGACCCGCTCATGGTGGGCGGGGACGCGGAGGACGACCAGATCAAGGGCTGGGGAGACGACGACGACGACGACGATGACGATGACGACGACGACGAGGAGGAGGACGAGGACGAGGAGGAGGATGAGGACGACGACACCGACGAGGACGAGGAGGATGATGACGACGATGGCGACGTGCTGGTGGGTGATGATGTCGATATGGACTCTGAGGACGAGGAGGAATCCGAGGGAGAGGGTGACGAGGAGGATGGTGGGGATGTCGACGAGGAGATGGACGATGACGAGGAGGACGGTGCGGATGACGCGGACGACTCGGAGGAGGAGGAGGAGGAGGAGGAGGAGGGAGCCGCCATCGGCGATGACGTAGGCTTCGACTGGGCCGCCGACGACAAGAGCGCCGCCGCCGCCGCTGACGCCGACGCCGCCGACGAGGGCGGCGCCGACAAGGGCACGAAGACCAAGCGCGAGAAGACGCGCGAGAAGGCGGCAAAGGAGCTGGAGGTGCACCGGCGCGAGCAGAAGCTGCGCAGCGCCGGCGACCGCGCGCCTGAGACGGCCCAGGAGTTTGAAAAGCTGATCCTATCCGCGCCGCGCTCCTCCTACGTGTGGCTGCGCTTCATGGCGTTCCAGGTGAGCGTGGGCGCGCACGACGAGGCACGCGAGGTGGCGGAGCGGGCGCTGAAGGCGGTGCCCGCCGCGGAGGAGGACGAGCGCATGAACGTGTGGGTGGCGTACCTGAACCTACAGAACATGCACGGCAAGCCGACGCCGCGCGAGGCGCTGCTCACGCTCTTCGACCGCGCTACCAAGCTGGCCAACCCAAAGAAGCTGCACCTGACGCTGGCGGGCATATACGAGCGCAGCGGGCAGGGCGAGATGGCGGTGGCGACGCTCAAGACCGCGGTGCGCAAGTTCTCGCAGTCCGCCAAGGTGTGGCTGGCGCACATCCGCGCCGCTGTGGTGCTGGGCGCGGGCGCGGGCGCGGGCGGGGGCGCGGGGGGCGGGGGCGGGGGCGGGGACCCTGAGGCCGTGCGGCGCGCACTGGACCGCGCGATGCAGGCGCTGCCGCGGCGCAAGCACGTGAAGGTGCTGGTGCAGACGGCGCTGCTGGAGGTGCGCGAGGGGGCGGTGGAGCGCGGCCGCACCATGTTCGAGTCCATCCTGCGCAACTACCCGCGGCGCACCGACATCTGGAGCACGTACATCGACCAGGAGATCAAACAGGGTGACCCCGACCGCACGCGGGTTGGGCCCGCCGAGTCATTGCCCAAGATATCCCGCGGGTGGCAATCAACTCGAGAAACGAGGGTTGACGAATGCGTCAAAACTTATTTGAGCACTTTCTGTTAGATCCTACGCAGGGGCGCTGCTGGAGCGCGCCACGCACCTGGAGCTTAATCCCAAGAGCATGAAGTTCCTGTTCAAGCGGTACCTGGACTTCGAGCGGTCGGTCGGCGACAAGGCGCGCATCGAGCACGTCAAGGCGCGCGCCATGGAGTACGTGCAGAGCAAGTTTGGGTAAAGTCAGAGCGGTGCTGGCTTGCAGCGCGGCACACTGGTCGGCAGACTGTCCTTCACCTTATGCCGACGAAGGTAGTAGAGAGAGAGAGAGAGTCAGCGGCGCTTCCGCGCGTATAAGGAGGCACCAGGTTTCGCCCTGGCCCCCGTGCCGTGGAAGGTAAATCTGTGCTGTGTGGTTTCGCGCACTAAAGTAGCGCAGCGCCGGCACGTAGACGCAGATTCGTATGGCGACGTGGTGAGGAACCATGAGCAGATTTGAAAGGCTGAGTTGCTAACGTCAAAGTGATTCTGTTATTGAAAGGCTGACGTAAATTCCTGACGATTTTTTCAAACTCATTGTGAGTCAATAGCATCATGGACTCCTCGCGGCTCCGGTCATGTGTGGGGGAATACCCCCACAGCTGAGATAAGTTCAACTACCCGTATCCCACAGCTTTTTTCGTTTCGGACTATTCGGATCGGACTTTGGGTCACCGCATACGACACGGTTTATTCCATTGGGTTTAGAGTTGCTTTTGAGTTTAGGGTTTATGTCAGAGGTCATTTTGCGCTTACGGTTTAGACCGACTCGCCGCATCCGACTCGCCCCACGCCCAATCCCCACCGCGAACCCAGCATACGTGCTTTAGGAATTGAATAAAGCCCACTGGAGCCTTGAGCGGAGAGTGCGCTGTTCAGGATAAATTCTTGATTTCCGCCTCCGACACGCAACGGCGACGTGTTTTTGTAGGTGCTCGCGGCTGTGTGGAATACTCTGACCAGGTGCCTACTGTAGGCTTCACAATGGCGCGGACCGGCCTAGCACACGTTTGTACGCGCAACATAATCAACATCTCGAAACGACGTATGAGCATGGTTTAGGGTCTGTACGCTTGGAACTGGCGGAGAGTGTTGCTCACATGCGAAGCGCCGCGCCACCGGCCGGGGCGGGGGGTTGAGCCGTTGACCAGTTGAACCATAACTTGTCATGACCGTCACGCAAAAAAATCGAAACATTTTTTTCCCAGTCAAGAAGCTGAACGCGCATTCTTCATTCTGAATGAACATTGAAACGCTTGATTAAATGAAGGAGTGCCATGCCAGCACTCGCACGATCTAGCACTTCTCTCGTCCCCGGCGAGGGCGAATGGCTCGTGACCCCGGCAGCGTGGGGGCGGCCGCCGACAACGCCAGCGCGGCGGCGTTGGCATCATCGTCGGTCGCGGCGGTGATGGAGGCGAATGGGGGAGAGGGCGCGGCGCCGGCCGCCGCCGCCGCACTCTTCGCCCAACTGCAATCAAACCAGGTGGGCCTTCTTCAGCCGAAGGTGTCCCATGCCGACGCTGCGGAGTACCTCGCCGCCGTCCGCAGTATCGCCACCACCATGCCACGCGCGTCGCTCGCCGCGGCACTGGACTACGTGCTGTTCCCCGTCAACCAGGTACGCTCGTAGTTTACAGAAGATCCCAGCAAACTTCCCCCGCCGGGCAGGGACTCGCTCGAAGACACTATTCATACTCGAGCGCCGCGCGAAAAACGACAAGCGCGTGACGGCTCTTCCGCCGACGGCACGGCGGCGGCTGAGACTTCTACGCGCGGCGTATATTCCCACCCCCGCGCGCGAGACGCCGGCGGCGACGTTCGATGTACACTCCGATGACGAAGTGCAGCATTGCGGAGTCTAACAGCCTGTCGACGGCACCGTACCATGCTGCCCAGGTGATCCGGCGCGAGAGGCAAAAAAGCGAGAGCGGCGCGGGCCCCGCCTCCCTGGAGCCCGCGCTGACCCCCAAGCAGCACGCCGCCAAGACACGCGTGCTACAGGAGGCGGTGGCGTGCATCGGCGCGGTCGTGGCGCGCAGCGGGTCGTGCGGAGCCTCCGCTGTAGGGCCGTCGCAGATATTGCTCGTGCTCGCGCTCGTCACGTCATATGGGATGCCACTTAACTCAATAAACGAGGGTTCAAAGTGCGATGACGCGGCGGGAAACATCTGCCGGGCCCTATCCGGCGGAGCAGGCCATGGTAGGGTGGCGCAGATTGACCCCGGTGTTGACCGCGCTTGGTTACAGCACTTGAAGCCAAAATCCGCTGAAGCGCGTGCAAATTTTGCTTTCAGTTTCAAGTTGCGGCACTACGGCCTGGACTTGTTCTGCAACGTTGTGGCCGTGCTCGGCACGCCGCGCGCCGCCGGTGGGGCCTGCCGTCCAAACAGACTATTTCGTATGAAACACGAGAGAGTGATGCTGTGTTTGGCGAGCTGTCAGCGACCCAACTGACGTGTATGGTACCAGGCCTCAGTGGCAGCTGCGGGTGGGAAACACTGGTACACTATGAGCAAACAGTCTGATGATACCGGGCCTCACCCGCCGGCTCCGCTGCCGACGCCGAGGCCCTGTGCGCGGTAGGACATGACAGATATTGCCCGCCACGTCATAGACACCCGGCACGTGCTTTGAACCTCGCTTCCTGAGTTAACTGGCATCCATTGACGTGTGCTCCCAATGTTCCTGCCAGGCTGTAGCACGCGGCGGCGATATCCGCGATGCGCGAGGTCCTGCACGCGCTCCCGCCGCCGCACGCCGCAGGGAGGTTGTTGACAACATGCACTCGACTGACACTGAACCTCTTCCTCCTTTTCCTCCTCCTCCGCGCGTCTATATGCGCGTTCACCCTGAAGGTAAGTCGTGGTCCGATCTGGGTTGGAGTGCATGTAGTGGGTGACCCTGTCACGCGGCGCACCTGCGCGGCGACGCCATGCTCCCCGTCCTGGGCTACTGCGTCTCGCTGCTCATGCAGGTTGGGGGGGGGCGCCAGATCATGCCCGCCACCGCCACGTCATCCACACGCCTCCTATCACTTTGCACGCCATATCCAATATCTGCCAGGCCCTACATATCCTGGCCTCTTGGCCTCCCGGGCCTCCTGACATCCTGGCATCCTGACATCCCGGCATATTATGACGTGGCAGCAATATCCTGGCATTCTATGATATGGCGCGTCTTATCTGGCAGGCGCTACCTGCAGGTGGCACATGACGAGGCGGCCGCGGGGGGGCGAGGCAGCCGCGCCCTGCGCGCCTCCGCGCTGGTAGGGTGTGTGCACTCCACGCCTCACCTCAGAACAAAGCTGTGTGCATGAGTGTGTGTTTGTGCGTGTTTAATAGACGTCTAGGTCGAAGGATTAAGCAGACCACGCCGACCCCAGACCAGAGAATGAGGTCTGGTGTGGTCATCGGTTACTGGTCGTATCAACCAACAGGACAGTAATTGATACAGGGCCTGGCGCGTGGCGCGCGCTGCACGCCACTGTCACCGCCGTGGGCCACGCGGACACATTGGCATTTTTCCTGCCTGGGATCGTGTCAGGCAGGGGCTGCCAGATGTTTCCCGCCACATCATCCATCGCACACGGGGGCCAGGGCGAAAGTCTGGTGCCTCCTTATACACGCGGAAGCGTCTCTCTGTCTCTCATCCATCGCATGCTGAACCCTTGGTACTGGTACCTGGGTTTAACGGAATCCTACGACGTGGCGAGCATGTTCTGGCAGGCCCTGAAGTCGGGGCTGGTCCGCGCGCTGGCGGCGTCGAGCGGCACGCGGGCCAACGAGGGCGCCGGCCCGGCCAGCGCGGCGGAGGACTCCACATCGGCGGAGGCGGCGGTCAGGGCGCTCGCCGCCACCGTCACTTTAGTGCTCGGCGACGACGCCAACCGGCACCTGGCGCGACGAGCGGACGCGGACGGCGGTCCCGCCTCCGCTGCCACTTCCACCTGCGCCCGCGAGGGAGGGCAGGAGGAGAGCCTCTCGCCGGAAGTATTGGCGGCGCGGCTCCACCGCCTCGCGTCCAAGGGGGGAAGTCGACGGCGACGGCGCGGGGCGGAGGGGGGGGCGGGACCGAACGACAACGGTGGATATGGCTATGCCGACGAGGAGGAGGAGGAGGTTGAGGACGGCGATGACGAGGATGGGGACGGCGGCGGCGCACCACCGCAGCCGCCGCCGCGGGTGCCGCCGCCGCCGCCGGGCGACGACGTCAGCGTTGCACACCTTAAGGTGGAGCGCACGCGGGGGTGGCTCCGCGACACCGCGCCGCGCGTTGAGGGCGCCGTGGGGGCGGCGCTCGCAGCGGTGGCGACGCACGCCAAGCCGTCGGTGCGCGGCGCGGCGGGGAGCGCGGCGGCCGACATCCTGCAGCACTGTCGGGGGACGCTGCGGGGGGTGTCCCGCCAACTGCTCGAGATCATCCTCGCGCTTTGCGGCGACCCGTGGCCGGTGGTCGCGGACCCCATGCGGCGCCGCCTGCGCGACCTCGACGCCGCCGGCCTGCTCCCCGCGCGCGTCATCGACTCCGTCATCCACGACGCGCTGGGCGGGCTGCCCGCGGCGGTGCGGCGCGGTGGCGCGCAGGGCCGGGCGTGCGCGCAGAAACTGGTGGCGGCGCTGCGTGCTGCAGGGCACGGCCTGCCACATGTCACCCGCCACGTCATCCTCCGATTCGAACCTTCGCTTCTTGAGTGGACTGGCACGGTCGGGCTATGACGTGGCTCTGCAACAGGCGGCAGGCCCTACGGCTGGGGGGGCGCACGTGTCGCGCATGCTGCTGACGAGTTACAGCGTGAGGAGCCTGGCGTGTGCCTCCCTCGTGCAGTGCTTCGCCGTGGAGGCCGCCCTGGAGGCGCCCGCGGCCGTGGGCGCCTCCGCCCAGACGGTGAGGCTCGATCAACATCGCAAGCAGGACCTGGCGGTGACAGAAAGCGAAGTCGTGAGTATCAAGAAGCTCGGCGAAGTCAGCGAGGACAGGACCGGCGACCGGGGCGGGGGCGGCGCCGGCGCCCGGGGAGGGGGCGGGAGCGGGAGTGGGGACGGGGGCGTGAATTGTGCTCCCGGCTATGGAGCCTCCATACCGAAACACGAGGGTATGGCGCGGGATCTGCCGCGGATGCCGCCGCGGCTGCTCCACCTGCGGGACCCCGCGCTGTACGCCGCGGTGGCGGAGGTGGCTCGCACCTTAGGCTCGTTCGCCGCCGTGCCGCTCCGAGCAGGAGGAGGGAGCGGGGACGGCGGAGGCGGGGGCGGGGGCGGGGGTGGGGGCGGGGTCGGGGACGGAGGCGGGAGCGGGGGCGGGTTGCATCAGAGCTCGCTCGCGGCGCTGGTGGACCTCCAGCTTGGCTCCCTGCGCGACGTGCTAACCGACTCGCGGGACGACCCCGGGTCGCTGTGGCAGCGGAGCGCGTGCGCCCACGTCATTGCTCTCAACGAGATCGTCCACGGCGCGTCCACCTCCTCCACCTCATTCTCGGCGGATGATCGTCCATCCACATCAGGGGCGGGCTCGGCGGATGCAGAAGGTCGCGCGGATGCGGTGTCGGCAGCGGTCCGCGTGATACTCGAAGAGTACCTGAGCTCGGCCGTGTGGGAGCTGCCCACCTCGTGGGATGACGACGGCGCGGCGGGTGTTCCGCTGGTCACGCTCCGGGACAACGCGCTGCTGGTGTGCCTGGCAGGGTGCGAGTTCAGATCAAGCACTCGACCGACGTTCAATCAGCGGTTGAGACCGCGAGTCTGTATCAGCATCGAGCATGAAGGTGAGTCGTGCTCCAATGGTTAAGATGCTTGTTGTGAACGACCCTGGTGCCTGGCTATGGAGGGCGTTGGGGTGGCGGCGGCGGCCACGGGGGCGGCCTACATCCGCCGCAGCGCGTTCCTCCCGTCGGTGCTGTGCCCGCTGCTCGAGAAGCTGGGCGCCCCCGCGCGCGCCGTGAGCGAAACCGCCGCCACGGTGCTGCACGCCATCGCCGTGGAGGGGGGCTTCGCCGCCGCCGCCGCATCCGACGCGGAAGAGATGCGCTCAGGCGGCGGCGGCGGCGGCGTTGGCGGCGTTGGCGGCGACGGCGGCAACTGCGGCGGCGGCGGCGGCTCCCCGGTGGCTCAGCTGGTGGCTGACAACGCCGACTACGTGGTGGACATGTTGTCGCGTCACCTGCGGCACCTGGACGACCACCCGCGCGCCGCGCAGTTCCTCGCGGTAGGGCCCGCCACCAACTGCTCAAACATCAGGCGGGTGCCATGTAGCTCTAACTCAAGGAACAAGGGATGGCAAGTGTCTCGAAGCACATTTTGAGCAGTTTCTGTGATGCTTTACTTGGCGGCGGTGCTGCGGCGGACGGGGGCGGCGCGGCGAATGCTGCCGCTGCTGCACGAGCCGGTGCGGCGCGCGCTAGACGCGCTGGCCGTGGGGCGCCGGCGCCGCCACTGGCACCACGCCGCCGCGTTCCTGGGCGTGCTGCGCGAGGTGGGGCGCGCGGCGGCGGAGGAGGGCCACGCCATGGCGGCGGCGGCGGCGGCGGCGCTGCAGGCAGTGCGCCCGCTGCGTGACCTGCTCGACGAGATGGAGTCCCACCGTGTACGGCCTGCAAGATATTGCTCGTGCTCGACACGTCATAGTGTTTCACAGACTCTAGAAATGAGTGTTCACGCAAGATGCGTCGGATGACGTGGGGAGCAGTATCTGGCAGGCCCTACCACCGGGACCAACATAGGGCACAACAAGACCAGGAAGGTGGCGGCGGCGGCGGCAGCGGCAGTGGCGGCGGCGATGAAGGTGACGTTGGGGACGGATTGGAGGAGGTGATCGCGCAGTCTCCGCACCGCGCCGCGTGCGGCGCCGTCGACGTGGAGGTGAACCACCCGTCTACTCCAACCCTGTCAACCTGCATCCTGTAACCCTTGAGGCGCACCTGCACTTCCCATGAACACGCGACTAACACACACGTCCGATGCGAACCGGCGCCGCGCAGCAAGTCATCGTGGAGTGGAACCGGCGCATCCGGCAGCAGGGCGCCATGTCGCGCCTCGCCGCCGACGTGCTGTCCTCCGCCGCGCCCCTGCTCGAATACTCGGACGTGCGTATCAGGCTGCTGGCCGCCGAGGTGCGGCGGTGCAAGTCTAAATCCTCGTGCCTAAACCCTAAACCCTAAACCCTAAACCGTTGAAAGGGCTTGACATCCGTGTTGATTGCGCCTGGTTCCAGTGCTTGAAAGTAGGATATGATACACTGCTTTCAAGTTTTGTTTTCAGTTTCAATTCGCACCGCTATGCCAACTGCCGAGGTGGGGGGCGCTGTGTGATGCGACCAAGGGGGAGGATGTGGCGAGTGTGTCCGAATACACTGGTATGCACTATGAGCGAGCAGTCAGGTTGAGCTGGGAAGTGAACGAGTGGCTAGGCCAGGGAGGGAAGGATGCGGCGAGTGTGTACGGGTACACTGGTACACAATGAGCAAACCGTCAGGTTGAGCTGCAAAGGGGGACGAGAGTGCGCCCTAATCGGGAGG
>Ga0307488_10003038_pt1 | contig 14088 bp, 6 predicted proteins | sample SB02metaG_FD_202248 | JGI IMG/M metagenome (GOLD analysis project Ga0307488, IMG submission 202248) | Sea-ice brine microbial communities from Beaufort Sea near Barrow, Alaska, United States - SB 0.2 | ecosystem: Environmental > Aquatic > Marine > Coastal | place: USA: Alaska | collected 2017-05-06 | reverse complement strand
CTGCAATAGCGGACAGTCTACCTATTCCTTGTGTTGAGAATTGTTTTACATCAAGATTTGCTAAGTTGTTAACTTTGTTACCTCTTATAAAGTTAAACCATTTTCCTTCTTTTTCTTTAAACTCAGGTATTTGCCCTGTTTCTAAATCTGTTATTATTGACTCTGCAAACCACCCGGTTTGAGCTATGTTGTTATAATACTCTCCATCCGTTAGGTTGACATCAATCTTAGATTGACTACCTTCATAGCTTAGGGAGCTAAAATTCTTTACACTACTAGGCATATCATTAAATAATGCACAGAGAGTAGACGTGTATTGTGATCCGTAAAAATTATTTCTAGTTTCGTTGTCGTGGTGTTGGTACAGTTCTCCACCACTAAAGGTAAAGTACTTGTCGTTGATACTAATACCAGTTTGTTGTAGCCAAGATTTAAAGCTAGACCAACCTTTTGAATCTTCGCTAAAACTAGCTGTGATCTCAGTGTAGCCTAAATCACTAGTGTCCGCGCTTGAGTCTAGGGTAGAATCTCCACCACCACTAGTGTCACAACCGCTAGTTGAGTACCAAAAGTAATAACTAGTAATATTACCAGCGTGTAATCCTGAAAAGTAAGTTACATTTAATTCATATCTAGTTCCAGTAAAGTTTATTGAGTTTACCTTAAAGGTTACTATATGAGGATTACCATTTGAATTATACGATGCTGGCATTTCTCCGCGACCTTTACCTTGATTTATTTGAGCGTGTAGATAAACATCTCCATTAGGGCAGTTGTTAAGTGCATCGATTAAAGCTGACATTCTAGCGGCTATAGCTGTGCTGTACCAATCCATAACGGGTAGGTGTATTTGAGTAACATTTGGCCCGTAACCACCACCAGAACCACCTGCTGAAGGAATGTTATTTATATCGTATTGACCGAAGGCTTGAACAGGGTTTCCGTTAGCGTTGTTCCACGTAGTGTTTGGATTACCAATAACACCGTAAGCGTAAGTATTACCAGAGTAAAAAGGACCAGTTCCATCTCCTTCAGAACCCGGGTTACTACCTTGGTCAAATGGAACATAACCTATTATATTTGCATCGGCAAAATCTATGAAATCAGTGCCAGTACCAGCTGTGACTGTTGGAACAGCAATGGTAGCCGTCTCAGAAGTAGCTGCTCTCATTGTTAGATTATACATCTTTTTGTTTTCATCGTAACTACCAAGTAGGTTTATGTTTGTAGCTCTAAAAACATCTTTAAAATAATCCCTCATACCTAAATCAGATATTGGTGTCAAACCATCTTGAGAAAGCCTTAGAACAACTCCTCTTGATTTATCTGTAAAATAAGCCCTATGTTGATCAGACGCGAATGATCCTGGATCCGTAGATATACCATAATCACCAGCGTAAGGCGTTGCATTTCCTAACACGTTATTTGTTGATGTCACGTTAGAATTTCCATCAGCGTTAAACAATGCATCTTTATTTGCTAACACTCTAATTATCCGGTCCTCACAGAACGTTATTAAATTAGTATCTTTTGAATATAGTTTTTGTATACTACCATAAGTCGGGTTTATATCTTTTGTAATTTTTTCGGCTTGTATAAACTGGTTTAAGCTGTTAATACCACTTGTAGAGTTAAATATACCAGAGTATATTAATCCTGATTTTCGATGCTCTTCTTTGTATTGTTCCGCTAGTACAGTAGATACTTTAGGCCCTTTATCTATTGTGACAGTATTATAATCATCTCTTATTCTATTGGACTCAACGCCATTATTAAATGAAAAACAATTATAATAATCCAAAGCGTTATAGGACGTGTGTCTTGCACTTGCGTAAACCTCATTTTTATAAGTATCAAATTCTCTTTCTATTGGTAAAGCAGCACTTGCTTCGTTATAAAGATCTACATCAACATTTTCTTTAGGTTCAGTCTCCCATATAGCTGGGTTGTCACTTGTGTAACTTTCGTCAGCTGCAAATTCTTCTACAAACTCAATAGTCCTTTTGCGGCTGTTAGTATTTTTATCGGCTCTCCAATCATCTAACCAATTTTGCCCATCGTCAGGTGCATTGTTGTAGAATGGGTTGTAATCCGTACAAGGCATTCCAACGGCATCTCGAACCAAATTCCCTTGCCCTATTTTTGGAGTAAATTCTACTCTAATTTTTACTCTATGATTTGTGGCGTTCCCATAAGGCGGGTGTAGAGTCCCGGATTTTTCAACATAATTTTCAATAGAATGTTCTCTTGACCCCGTGACTTTATATACAGTAGTGTCTCCTTTGAACCTAAAAAGCGTACCCGCCGTCTTTAATTTAATTCTAACTCCTTTTTTCTGTGCTGATGCCGAGGAACCTTGGATGGTCCAAAGACCTTTACCTCCCATTATCTGGTGATAAGATATGTCAAGAGAAGCTTTTGTTTCACTGTTAACCCAACCCATGCCAGAACCACTAGCCTTATAACCCTTACCTTCGTCAAACGAAATAGCATCCCCACCGCTTTTACCAGGAGAGTCCTGATGAATTCCTGAGCCACGACACCAATCAACAAAATAATGGCTACCGGGTATACCACCTCCATCGTCTTTCCAAAAATTTTCAGAAAGATCACTATTAGAGCCAAAATTCTGAGTGTTATACTTCCGCGCTCTGTTGGCAACTGGAATTTGATCTACTGTTGTGAACGTTCTGTCCACGGCTTTTGCGGTTATGTTTTTTACAAAAGCACCGTCTTTGTGTATTTTAACAAAAAATCTACCACTAAATTCAGGTAAGTTTTTAACTTCTTTTTTAGCTAGTTCAATAGAAACGCCTCCAGTATAATTACCTAAGCTAGTATTATCATCAGTGGTAAATGCAACGTCAACTCCGAACGGTTTTGATACTGTAACACGCTTGCTACTACCAACACTTGTTATAGAAACAACATCGTACCATCTTGATTTATTTGTTGCGTTTGACACCCTCATTACCCTTTCGCCAAAATCACCATCTATAGCAGCTGTAAGACTTGTGTTTGTAAACAAACCCCCTGCAATATCAACAAACTGACCATCTATCTTTGGAAAACTCGTTGTTGAAGATGGTACTATTCCGAAAGAATTCTTTTTTGTTTTTACAAATAATGGGGCTTCGTTCTCTATAGCTAATATTTTATATCTAGCAGGTTCACTAACAAATACATTGTTATCATGCTGTTTTTTAAGTATTAAGAAAGTTTCTTCGTCTACTTTGTTTCTTTCTGAAGAAGGAAAAGACAACCAAATATTACCATCCTCTGCGCTATAGAATCTATCCATAGCAAGGTTGTAATACTCGTTAGCGTTTTCTTTGATGTAAAATTTAAAGTGAGTTGCCCATTCTGGGAATGTTGATTCGTTTGGGTCTAATTGAATACGTAGAGAGTTGTATTTATTTGCATATGACTTTGGTATACGCCTAACCGCATTACCATGTGTCTGTATTGGCGTTTGTCTACCAAATTCATCCATGTAAACCACTCCAAGTTGATAGTCTCTTAAGGATTTTAATGACCTCTCTGGTTTTGATGCCATTAGAGTAATTTGATTTGCTGCATCCCATGCGTTTAGCGTAGATCCATTGGTTTGGTTCACCAAAGCGGTTCTATCGTCGTATCTAACGTTTTGCCTAACATTACTTCTATTATGTAATGATGACTTGAAAGATACTTTAGTTAATCTATTATTAGAATCAACTAAGTTATAGTTTTGTACATAGTTTCCGTATATAACTCTATTGCCTGTAATCTCTTGAGATAAAGCAGATCTAGGAACATTGTCATAAGGTCTTAATAATTGATTTGAAGGTACAGTAGCGTAAATCATGTCCGTTTTAATCTGGAAAGAACCTATTGGATCACCTACAAACACAGCGGGTTTTACCGCTATATTTCTATTGAACGTAACAGTGTTACCAGCAGTAAGCCAAGTACCCGTAGATCCAGTGACAGCGACACCACCAACTGTTATTGATATTTGAGACACTGTTGTATCTATTGAGTAACTTGGAAATGTAATGCCAAATGAATTTGTACTACCACCAAAAGTAGTGGTAATAACGGCGTCTTGCATTCCAGACACTACAAGCGTGCCGTAGCCAATATCACCAGCGTTACCTAGCGTGATAACATCACCAACTTTTATATTGATAGTGTTAAAACGATCCTCTAGCGTGTAAAAATTACCAGTGCTTCCACCGTGCAACGCGGATACCCCAACTAGTTGAGAAGATGTATTTAGTGTAGTTGGAATTTCTTGAGGTAGACTGCCGTTCATAATCTTACCAAACCACGCGTTAGCATCAGCAACGGCAAAGTTGTCAGTACCCAAATACCCCACCGCTACACTTGGTGACTTAATAGTATCGACAGTATAAACGTTTGGGGAATTAGATTCTTTATATAGAATATCTACTTCGACAACATCTAAAGGCATTGTTTTTGGCTTAAAACCAGATAAAACTAAATACCTTAAATTGTTTGTCATGCCAAGATTGTGGCCTTTCTTAGGTAAGTAATCAAACTCGTCTGGTAAAAAAGCCACATCAGAAAAAGGAGAATAACAAGAGTACTCACCATCTTCATACTTCCATCTATAAGCAAATCTAGGGAATTTAAACTCAAATAAAGGGTCATCTTGCTGTAACCTTACTCTAAAATCTCTATATGGTTTTATCAATATAGGCATTATTGACTGTATTCTAAAAGTAAATGTATTGTTATCAGGTGATACTGATTCTACTATTAAAACAGCTATAGGCTCATCTTGAAAGCCAGCATCATCATCTTCTGCAAACCACTCAATGATATCATCAACCGCCCAGTCTGGACCGGGGTTGAATGTTAATGAGGCACCTGCTGGGTCGCCGTTTCCTAACCTATCACCGCTACCATTAAAAAAGAAATCACCACCAACCGTCACCTCAGTATCCACAATAACTAAACCATCTTGAGGTGCTTGGTCAGGTTTAGTTGTATTTGACATAGTTAATATCAATGGGTCTATTGGAGACTTTTTGATAACCGTAGTATGTCGATAAGATAAAAAAGTGTGTGTAAGCACTGAATCATACACCCCAAGCCTACCATTAGCGTATGATGGCTGCTCTCCATTTACAACTAAAAGCGTTGGAAAAGCTCTAGTTCCGCTTGGGTACGTAGTTGGGTCTAACTGTTGACTTCCGTATATACACCTTTTGATATTAATTTTTTTAGGCTCTGTCAAGCCGTCTGTCCAAAACAAAAGATCGTCAATGATATTTATTCCAGTAATAATTTTACCAGGATTTTCTTTTACAAAGTTTTCAAAACCTAATATTCTTTTGTTGTTTGGTAGCTCAAACCTAGCAGCATCTCCAGCGCTAACACCAGCAAATCCAGAGTAACCGGAATCTGTGGCTAATTTTTCAGTGTATATCCTCCAGCCATTCCAAATACCAGAATCATCTTCTTCTATTTTTATTACAGTACTTTTTCTTTGGGGGTGTGGCCAGAAGTCCATTCCAACCTGAACACCTGTAAGTCTATTGTCAGAAGGAGTAGAGTTGTTTAGGTTACTTATATGCTGGTGATCGCTGGGGCTAGCATGAGCATCATTGCTAATGATAGTTTCTATTTTATAATGTTCTACTAAAACGTATTTAACGGCTTTAGCTAGATCTACTTCATTTTCGTCATACTCTAATATGTAGTCAGAGTATATGTCGTGGATTATTTCTTTAGTACTACCATCACCGCTATCACCGCCCTGCGTAACAAACGATTGGGTTTTGCTTGCATCTGGATTTTTAACCGAGTCGTGAACAAACCAATAAACCTTATTGTTTTTCTCGTCTGCAATTGTACCCACACAAACCGCTTGTGGACTAAACAAAGATGTTAAAGCCGTGTTTCCTTTTAGTGTTTGAACCGTACCAACGTCTGAACCTTCTGATGTAGCTACCTCGACGTTCAACGCATCCCTATACTCTCCGTTAGGTACCATTCTTTCGTCAAGGTCTTTGTTCATTCGACCTTTAGTAAAATTACGCTTAAACTCTGGCATATACTAGTGTTTTATGTGTTTCGATTTACCTCTTAAAATTTGAGTAAGTTCTTCTAATTTAATGTTTGATAATCTTAATTTTGCTTTTCTTGTTTCAGCGAATCTTTCCCTCTTGAATCTTGATACTATATACTCCTGTACATTTGCTCTTGTTGATAAAACCGCATAAGCTATGTGTTTATACATTGCTTCTTCAGCAAACTTATGGACTTTCATCTCGGCATCAGTACCAAGGCTATCGCTTATGTATTTTATTATTACAGTTTTTCCTGAAATGTTAGATGAAAAGTGAACTTTTCCTGTATTTTCGTCAATAAAAAACGAACCGTTTGTTTGTGTGTATTGAGGGTCTAATCCATACCTCTCGCCATTCATAGGCCAATAATTATCATCATCAAAATCATCATTGGTTTGGCCTGTTGCTTGGGCTTGGTAATTAGCGTTTGTTGTTGATGTGTTATCAGTGTCAAGGGCAGTGCCATCGTATAAGTAAGTACCAGCGGCGTCTTGTTGTACTTGAAGTGGATTGGATGTTTTTGTAGCTGGATATATAACGTGTTCTATTCCAGAGGCATCACTCCATGTGAATTTAACATAGTTAACATAATCCTGTGGCAACACCATTGTTAGTGATGGTGGTAATACTATTTCTTGAGACTTTATAGATTTAAAAGTATCAAACGACAACTCTTGTAAGGCTCTCATTGCGTGAAATGCTACGTCAGTCCTTTTTATTTTAGATATTATCTTATCCTCACCTACGTAAGCTATTATAAATTGATTTATAATATGCTCTAGTGATGTAAATTGATAGTCACCAAATGGAGTTGGCGAAGCCGTTGAATAATACTGTTGCCCTGTTTGTGTTATTAATGCCATTTATTATTGTTTTTTTGCTATTAATGCCGTCTCTTCATTTGTTGCTATTTGAACTAAGCCTGGTTTGTTTAAAACAACACCAGCTAATTCTAATACTTTGTAAACTAATTCTGTTTCCTCTGAAGCGTGTAACGCGTAGTCAGTAGATAAAGTTGCATCATATAAGGCTTGTGAATTTACAACAGTGTATCCCCAAACAACTTGCGCTGGTCTAGCAATAAAATTACAGTTAACAGTTGCAGTTGCGTAAGCAGGTGTAGCTGATGACGGGAAAAATTGAAGTGTTGTCTCTGATCGCCTAACATAAACAGGTCTTAGTTGTGTTGGTGTATACAACGCGGTTTGCCCCATTAGCTCAGCTTGGTTAGCGTCTATTCTTTCTACTTTAACATTTCTAGTACCGTCATTATAAAAAACAGTACCTAGCTTGTGTAGTATTGGTGTGGTTGGTAGTGTCATAGTGGCTCCTGAAACAGTCGCCATATCTACATTTGTGTTTAAAAATGGAGAAAGCTTTTCAGATGTTATATCAAGCATGTCACTGTACTCTGTGCTGTTACCGTGCTCGTCTAGTCTTTTATCTATCTCATAAAAATACTCATCAAAAATAAGTAGTTGAGCTTGATTGGCTAGTAAGTTATATTCCTGAGGCGTTATATAGCCTCTCTGCTCTTTATTGGCTAAAGCCAAAACTCTCTGATATACTGTATCTATACTTACTGCCATAATTTCTTTTTAGTTTGTAGTTTACGATCGCTCCGTAGAGCGACCGCATCTACAGTTAGATTAATTTAATCTTTTTTCAATATTGGAGTAAATCTCCATACCTTCGTCAGTTTTAAACCAAGCGGCTAAAGCTGAGTAAGGGTGTTCGTCAAAAGGAACGTTCATTAGTTTTCTATTGTTAGTAGCCCAAGTGAAAGTTCTTTGGTCAGATGATAGTTTCAAAATTCCCATTTCAGTTGCTTTGATACCAAAGTTTCTTAAAATAACGTTTTCGTCTTTCACTAGCTCTAAGAACAGTTGTGGGTTTCTCTTAGCGTATAATAGTAAATCTCTTTTGAGCTCCTTAGAACTCATCGTAGACACTTGTGATCCAACTTCAACACGCATAATAGCTTCTGCCATATCTATGTCTACAGATTGGGCCGCATTCAAGGCTTCAATTTCCATTTCCAACCATTCTATTTGGTTTTCTGCTCTAGCAACAGGTTTATCTTCATAGAAAATAACATCACGGTCAGGATGATATAAAGATAGTAGTTTTTGTAAAACTGTTTTTTCTCTTGGAACGAATAAGTTGCCAGCTCTGAAAATGATATGATCTAATCTTTGATCGCCTTTCATCTCATCAACAAAAGAAGTTCTTTGATTTGACGTGTGTTTTAACTCTCTTTCGTAACCAGCTTCTTCATCAAACCAATGTATATTAGCACTTTTAATCATCCTAGATAAAGGCTTTTTACTACCCTTTAAATAGTACATCCTATCTTTTACCTCCCAAGTATCTTTTTTTGGTTTTGGAGTTTCCATAACCGGTTTTTTTGTTTTTGGTTCTGCAGCCACAGTTTCTTCAAAAAATTCTGTAACCACTTCTTCCATTGTTTCGATTTGAGGTTCTACCTCAACTTTCTGTTTTTTTGCCATAATATAATATAATATAAATTAATAAAAAGAAAAGGGGTCGGGGAATTACCCCCAACCTCTTTAATGTAAATAATGCTTATTTCATTAACATGAAATTGTTAGCACCTTGTGTAACTAAACATCTTTCTGATAGCATGTGGATTTGCATCGCATCTAAAGCAGATGTAGAAGCTCCAACAGAACCAGTAACCCAAGTTTTCATTCTTCTATTGTCAGTTTCAGAAGCTCTGTAACGAACGTGTAAGAATGGTCTCTTAAGATTTTTACCTAATGATTGGTCGTAAACCGTAGAAGTTCCAGCTGGAACAATAACCCCACGAATAGCTTCAGAACCTGCGAAATCATTAATTCCACCTCTTGTAGCTTTATCGTTTAAGTATTTCATATCAGACTTGTAAAAGTCGTAAGACCCACGTCTAAAACCAGAGAAACCTAAGTTTAATGCCATATCTTCTTCATTGTCGAATACTCCGTAAGAAGTACCTCCAGCTCCGTAAGAATTCATAGAAGCTAACATGTCATCCATTGCTAACGAAGTAGCTCTGTTTACAAACATCATGTTTTCTTCAATAGCACCTTGAGAATCAAACTCAGCTAAGATAGCGTCAAATTCAGCTAAATCAGTTGCAGCATTAACACCAGTGATTCCAGAAGTAGTATTACCTCTTTGCTCAATAGCATCAAATAATCCTTGTGTACCAGCACCGTTAACACCAGCATCAGACGCGATAGTACCAGGAATAGGGCCAATAGTAGAAGCAGCAAGAGTTTTTTCAGACTCTAGCATAGCCATTTCTAAGTAATCATTAAAACGAGCTCTAGTATCAGCTTCAGCTTTTAGATACCACATGTAACCTGCTTGTCCTTCTTCAGAAGTAATTTCAACCCAACCAACCCTAGCTGTATCAGAACCTGATACTTCGTAGTAGTCTTTCATTATAATTGGCTTGTTACTGAAAGATTTGAAAACTGGTTCGTTAGCCCCTCTAGTATCAGTAGCCGTTGTACCGTCAATAGCAAAGTAGCTTTGCCCTTTTGAATACTCAGAACCAACAACTAATATTCTAGCTTTACTAGCTACAGTTGAAAGTGTACTTAAAGCAGCTGTTTCATAAGATTCAACAGTAATAACCGCAGCAGCAACAACAGAAACTCTTGCTCTTACTACTATCCCAGCAGATGCTATAAGACAAATATCATTAACTCTAATACCATGTGATGCTACTAAAAATCCATTTTCTGTATCTGCATTCCCATCAATGTCAGATATAACTGTAAAAGTACCAGAAGTACTTCCAGCCGCTATCACAGTACCTGTATAAGATAAGTGTAATCTAGCTTGTTCAGACCATACAACTTGATCGCCTTGCATTGCCTCTTCAGCTCCTACTTGAGCAAGAAATCCAGATATAGTCCTAGGACCAAATACCTCTGCTTCTTTCTCCATAAGATCTGGTAAATATTGTTGTGCCCATCCCTCGTTAGCAGTACCTGCTAAATCAAGGTAGTTTGAGGACAGCGTTTGTTTTGCGGAAGTAGTCGTTGCGTTCAACGAACCCCCTGCTGTAATTGCCATAATTTTGTTTTTTTAAGTTATTTTTTTTTAATTTTAAATTTGAAGTCTGCAGTGTTGTCACCTAATACTTTTACTTTAATTCCACCAGACTCTACTACACCATGCGATCCTCTAGGATCCATGTTGATATTCTTAGCATTTGCAACACTATCTTTCATAGCGTCTGCCTTGCCTTGTTCGTAGAAGTGACTAGCAATAGTATCGGGATTCATAGCTGTAAACAAAGATTTGTGATAACCCTTAGCATCTTCCATCGCATCATTATTGTTCAAAAACTTTTTGACAAAATTATTGATATCGCTTTGTGTTTCTTTTACTTTGTTTGTGTCGTTAACATTAAACCTAAACTTTTTATCTCCGACGTTGTATTCAAAACCTTTGAATTTGTCGTTAAAAACCTGATCGGTTTTATTTATAAAAGTTGAAGTGTTTTTGTTAAGTGTTTCTTCGCGTACTGCTTCTTCCTTATTGTATCTATCAAAGAAACTAATTGCGTCCTGCTGCTCACTCGTAAGCTTTGAACCCATTTTAATGTCTTGATAGTATTTGGACTTTTGCCCGTCCAGGTGGCTTTTAGCGCTCGCAACTTGCTCTTTTAGCGCTAATTTTTTTCTTTTAATATCTCTTTCCTCATCCACGTCTTCGTCATAAGAGAATTGATCTTCTAATAAAAAAGCTATTTCTTCGTTGTTTAAATGAGGTTTTGTTTTTTGATAAAACTCATGTAGTAAATCTTGATTGTCTAATTCACTATAATCTCTATTAAGCTGTACATAATCGTTTAAATCTCCGCCAGTTTCACCCATGAAGTCTACTAGTGCCTGTATATTTTCTGGCAATGGTGTACCGGTCTCCATGGATTCTTTAATAGCTTCTTGGGCTATTTCAACAACTTCTTCAACTTCATCTGTTATTTCTTCTAGCGCGGGGGCTTGTTCTGTTTGTGTTTCCAGTTGTACTTCTTGCTCCTTTGCGGTAGAGTTGTCTTCAATAACCTCAACTACTTCTTCGTTTATAGGATTTTTTTCTTTAACCCCGTCTTCTGGTTTACTTAAATCAACCTTGGTTATTGATTGTTCAATAAGCTGAGGTTTCATTTTCATCTTATCTTTAACTTTGGTAACGTTTTCTTTTGTTTCATTACCGTCTGGCTGGTTTTTTGATTTTGCTTTTACTTTAATTTTACCAGTTTCGTCGTTTGCAACCGGCCCTTCGTTTTTGTTTTCTTCCATAATATAATATAATAATAGTTAATAATTTCTACATACCTAACCCAAATCCTCCTAGTGTATCATTACCTGTTTTCTCAAAGTTTTTAGGTGGTTTACCATTATTTCTTTGGTCAATAAGTTCTGATTGTTGAGTCGCTTGAATTCTTGTTCTCTCGTCTTTACGATCTTCTTTTTGTGCTTCTTTCCCATCACCTTGCCCTAACTGCATTTTTGCTAACTCCATTTTAAAGCCATACTCAGCCTCGATTAACTGTCTCTTTGACTCAGTCTCTTCTTGTAATCTTTGAGATTCTAATTGAGATTTAGCTTGTTCTAGTTGGATTTGCGTTTGGACAAGTTGTTTGCTTTTCTCTATTTCTTGTTGAGCAGCAGCAGCTTGTGTTTGTTGATTTGCTTCGGATTGAGCCCTTATGTTTTCTTGCTGCATCCTCTGGTCTCTTTCTATCTTTTTCTTTCTTCTAATCTTTAGTAATTGATTAGCTAACTTTATATTCTTAATCTCTCTAAGATCTATTGCATCTTCTAAATCTATACCTTGTTGTGCTATAGCTGCTTGGATATTATTTTCTAATAATATCTTTTGCTCTTCGTCTGGTGCTAGCTCTATAAATATTCCAAAGTCGTATAAATGTAACTCTGACATTTCAGATAAAGTTGCCACATTGTGAGCTCCAATAGCTTGAATAAAAGCATCTTTTGTTGGAGAGTACTCTATAATATCTGATATCCTAAGTGATAACTTCTCACAAGTTTCAGATGTCAAGAACAACCCAGATTGTAGTATATGCCTTGTTGCTGTGTTTGAGTTTGCTGCCGCTAACTTTTGCACTCCTACTAAAGAGTACTTGTCAGGCTTAGAACCATCTGATGCTTCGTTAAGCCCGGTTACATCTCTTATCATTTGTAGGTAGTAGTTGTATGTGCCAATTAAACTCTGCATTTTACCACTACCACTTCCTGTTTGTAATTCTTGAATAGGTATTTTACCTGGGTTTTGATCACCATCAGAAGTAAAGCTTCTACCAATAACAGATCCCGTTTGGAAATACATGTTTAAAGCTTCTTGTGGACTGTAATTTGTTCCGTTACCTAAATCTATCTCAGCCAAACCATCGGCATCTAAATAAACACCATCAGGTACTAACCTAGACATCACTTGTTGTAACTTTAAATGTGTCAGCTGTATCATGTCAGCAAATCCAGTACATCTACCCACTAGAGATTCAATTCGACCTTGATACATTCTAGGCGCTACTATAGAGTAATTCATTTTAACTTTAGTAAAATCACTCTTTGTGCGCATCATGTTTTGAGACTTCTCCCATTTAATAAGTTTATCAGTACCAAGTATTAAAGCTCCTTCAAAAAGACATTCAACTTGTCTGTGCATTTTAGTATATCCACCTTCAAGGTTTTCTGGTGGATTAAAACTATCGTTTTTGGGAATTATCTTGTCAGCACCTGTACCTGTTTTCTTAACCTTGTAAACCTCATTCATGTAGGTTTTGTAGTTAAAGTAAAGTACTTCAACTTTATTATTGTCTCTTTCGTGTGATTGTTGATTTCTATTACCACCACTACCTTTCACTATTTCTTCTAGCTTGTCGTGTGTTAAGTGAGGGAACTGCTTTACAAGCTCGTTGATTGGAATTGACTTAACCTCACCAACATAATATATATCTTCAAAATATGGATCCTCAGTGTACGAATATACTAGATTTGCTGGATCCACGTACTTGACAGTTACACCTTCGGACGTGTTGAAATCAGTTTTAACAGCTCCAATACCAATTACAGTCAAATCTCTAAGAAGCCTCTTTCTAGTAAGCTCATATCTATTGCCTTCAAGCAAAACATTTAATGCCTGCTCTTCAGCTAATTCAACAGATTGCTTATAGGTTAATTGCATGTGCAATGCAACCTCTTCTTCTGTTTCTGGTAAAGTTTCTTTTGGATTTTCGTTTAGTGGAATACCAAACGCTTGTTGAGATAACTGGTTTAACTCTTGTGTTCTAACATCTTTTAACACAGAATCCATATACTCAGTTCTTTTAGCTACGCCGTACGGATCTTGAGAGTATGCTTTTATATCATACATTCTCTCAGCCATACCATTAACTACGATGTCTACAAATTTAGGTATTATTGGAACGGGCTTCCAGTCTAAATTAAGATACGACAAATCACCGTTGATCGACAACTCATCCTTGTACTTTTGAATAGATTGCTCGCCTCGAGCATACAACCTTAAATTATGAAAATCATTCTTTGTATTATTGAACCTACTACGACCACGCGCGCTACCTTCCCCACCAAACCACTCCAGGTCAATGGCTTTTGCTACTTGCAAACCGTACTCATAACTTATTTTTTCAACGTCACTTACTACTTGACTTGGAAATTTCCCTATCATATTATTTTTTAATTAATTGAGAAGTATTACCTTCGTTTGTGTACCTTGCAATACTTATATTTAATTTTGGTTTATCTACAGTTGCATTAGGTGCGTATAAATGCCTATTGTTAGCCATTATAGCTAAACCAGAACTTATCGACGCATCATGCTTTGTTCTTTTGTTTATATCAAACCTAGCCCAATCATTTAAAAGCTCGTTAAAATATATATCTCCAAGTGTCCCGTCTTGTTTGATACCCACGTGATCTTGTATGTACATTTCAATAGCAGCGGC
>Ga0307488_10003036_pt1 | contig 14089 bp, 13 predicted proteins | sample SB02metaG_FD_202248 | JGI IMG/M metagenome (GOLD analysis project Ga0307488, IMG submission 202248) | Sea-ice brine microbial communities from Beaufort Sea near Barrow, Alaska, United States - SB 0.2 | ecosystem: Environmental > Aquatic > Marine > Coastal | place: USA: Alaska | collected... | reverse complement strand
TCAAAGATGCCATTGCGATTCTTGATCGGGTTGGCATTCCATCGCCAGATATTCGTATGACCGAGTACCCACACCAACTGTCAGGCGGCATGCGCCAGCGTGTGGTGATCGCCATAGCTCTGGCCTGTAATCCCGCCTTGCTGATCGCGGACGAGCCAACAACGGCGCTGGACGTAACGATTCAGGCACAGATACTTGAACTGATCAAAGAGCTCCAAGCTGATATGGGCATGTCCGTCATCCTCATCACCCATGACCTAGGTGTCATTGCCGAGACCTGCGATGACGTCGTCGTTATGTATGCCGGCAAGGTCGCGGAGAAAGGCACGGTCTATGATCTGTTTGATCACCCCAGCCATCCCTACACCCAGGGTTTGCTCGCCTCGATTCCACGCCTAGATACCGTGCCCAAGACTCGCCTGAGTGTGATCGAGGGTATGGTGCCTGGACTGCTCGACTTACCCGACGGTTGCCGCTTTGAGAATCGCTGCCCCGCCCGCCAACCGGCTTGCACCCAGACAGTACCGGGCATTGAGTCCGTTTCTGCCAGTCACGAGGTCAGCTGCCTGCGCTGGCAAGAACTATGACAGACACACTTCTGAAAGTACGCGACTTAAAAATGCACTTCCCGGTCAAGGAAGGCGTGTTACTGCGGGCCAGCAAGTTCAACAAGGCCGTTAATGGGATATCACTAGACATCGCTCCAGGCGAGACCTTGGGACTGGTGGGCGAATCTGGTTGCGGCAAGTCGACCCTTGGGCGCTGCATTGCCAGACTCTACGAGCCGACAGCCGGGGAGATCGCGTTCTGTGGCGAAGACATCTCGCATCTAGGCTCCAAAGCTCTGAAGCCACATCGACAGAACATTCAGATGATCTTTCAAGACCCCATGGAGTCACTGAATTCGCGCCATACGGTGAGTGAAATTATTGAAGAGCCGCTGATTGTCCAAGGTATTGGCGACCGGGCCTCACGATCGCGACGGGTGCTCGAGTTGTTAGATATTGTTGGCTTACCGGCACGCTCGGCAACACGCTACCCGTTCGAGTTTTCAGGCGGTCAGCGCCAGCGCATCGGTATCGCTCGCGCCATCGCCTTAAACCCCAAACTGATTATTTGTGACGAGCCCGTGTCGGCACTAGACGTGTCTATCCAAAGTCAGATTCTCAATCTGTTGATTGACCTACAAAGAGAATTCAGCCTGTCCTATCTCTTCATTGCCCACGATCTAGCGGTGGTAAAACATATCTCTGATCGCATCGCGATTATGTACCTGGGCAAGATAGTCGAGGTGGGCAACAGTGAAGAAATTTACAGAAATGCCCAGCATCCTTATACCCAATCACTTATTGCGGCCATTCCTGTGCCTGACCCCCATCGACAACTAAACCGTCAGGTACTCGTTGGTGATGTGCCCTCGCCTATTGCGCCACCCTCAGGCTGCGCCTTTCACCCACGTTGCCCGCAGGTGATGGATCGGTGCAAAAGCGACACCCCCCAATTAGCAGCCCCCATGTCGAATACTGAACATTTGATCTCCTGCCACTTGATGGACTCTTGATAAGAGCTTGATCAGCACGAATAATCGCACCCTTAAACAAGCGCCAGCCATTCACCCATTCGCCGGAAGGACAACGTAATATGCCCCATATCCAACCATTAGCCCGTGACCAGTTGAGCCAGTTCGAACCCATTTTCCAGGCCGTAGAGGCTAGCATGGGCTTTGTACCCACCAGCTTTTTTGCGATGGCGCATTGGCCAGAGCTACTACAACACTTTATGGCCTTGGCAGGCACAGTACTCAACAGTGGTGAAGTAGATCCCGGCTTGAAGCAAATGGTCGCCTATGTCAGCAGCAACGCAGCAGGCTGCCGTTACTGCCAGGCCCATACATCACACAACGCCGTGAAGCGCGGCGTCAGTGCCGAAAAGATGGCGCGAGCATTTGAGTTTGATCAGTGCGATTTATTCAGTGACGCAGAGAAAGCAGCACTTAGGGTCGCACTGCACGGCGGCACGGTGCCCAATGGCGTAGAGGCAGAACACATGGAGGCGCTACAACAGCACTACACCGATCAGAATATCGTTGAGATCGTCGCTGTTATTTCTCTCTTTGGCTTTCTGAATCGCTGGAATGACACCATGGCCACCAGTCTCGAGCCGTCAGCCCAAACCTTCGCCAGCGAGACACTCAGTAGCGCCGGCTGGCAGATAGGCAAACATGGGTTTGACGCTTAAGTGCGTACCATAGTCATTGCAGGCGCGAAACAACAGCGTCTAACTAGGCTCGAATGACAAGAAGGGGTTCAGCAAACGCTTAAATGTGCCGACCATCTGAATAGGTGCCTCAAGCACCGACAGACAGACACACGAGCAGTTTGCCGTCGCGACAGGCGTATGCACATACCCTGGCTCACGGATAATAAAGTCACCCTCATGGTACACGCCCTCGTCATCAGAGAAACTGCCATGCAGCACAACGGTAATTTCCTGCCCGCTATGGTCATGAGTGGGGGCCTTCCCGCCTGCCTTAATCTGATGTAGCGCCAGTTCGAACCGCCGTTCACCGACGGGCAAGCGTGCAACCTTCAAAGACGGTGACAGGCGACGCCACTTAGCCCCGCCAACTGGCAAAAGCTTGCTCAACAGCGGTGGCAGTAATGACCCGGCTAACTCCGTAGCCAGTGCCACCTTGACTTCTTTCCGGTCGTCACTATCCGGGACTTCGAGCCGTGACATAACCGACGACAGACAGTCCCCCGAGACTTGCTCGGGCGCCACGTCATTGAGAAATTTCCCGCCGATTTCGTTCAGCGTCGATACCTGCGCCTGACAGCGCGTGCAAAAGTGAAGGTGCGTCGAGACAGATACCGCCTGTGCAGGGCTTAGACTGCCAGACGAATACTCGACCAGTAAATTTACATCCGGATGAAGTCTTACTTCAGACATCCTTTTTATTCTCCTCTGCAGTCATCCGCAGCTGTAACCGGTTTAACGCCAGTCTGATTCTCGATTTGACGGTACCCAGTGGCAGCGACAATTCATTCGCAACCTCGCTGTGAGACTTACCTTCAAAATATATTTTTGCGACTACATCCAATTGCTCGGGTGGCAAGTACGCCAAGTTCTCCCTCACCGTGTCTCGGTTGCGCTTTTGGATTAGAGAGGTATACGAGGGATTCTCTTCACTGGATTCGTAGATATCCTCGGCCTCGATATCCCGGCTTGATTTTGACTCACGCCGCAGCCAATCGATGCGGCTGTTTCGAGCGATAGTATAGATCCAGGTGCTTGCGGAAGACTTCGTGGCATTGAAGCTATCGGCCTTGCGCCAGACCTTAATCATGGTCTCCTGCACAAGCTCCTCCGCCCGTTCAGGACCTAAAGACGAGCCTTTCATCAAAAAACCCTTGATCAAGGGTGCAAAGTGGCTGAAAAGTTCAGAAAACGCTGTTCGATCGCGCTCAGCCCCCACTTTGATGAGAAGCTCACTCCAATTGTCTGACCTTGCCTCGGCTAGCATAACTACCTTATTTGCATTGACTGTCTTTTCGCTGGCTGTGATCATACCTACTTCCGCTCTTTTTACCAAACAGCCCTGATACGCTTATATCTCTCGGACGGATCAGCAGCGAGTGAACCCATAGTAGGTCGACTACAATCAGTCAACCACGAGACCAACCCTGATAGAGAAGCGATATGACGTCAACCCGCGCGACCCTTGTGCCTAGCGCAACTGTAGATCTTGTTGAGCGCTTACGCGCCAACCTGGCGACAGTCATCCAATCTAACAATCACAGCATAAACTGGCTGCTAAGTGCGTTTTTCGCCGGCGGTCACGTGCTGCTCGAAGACGTACCCGGCACGGGTAAAACAACCCTTGCCAAGGCCCTAGCCGCCTCAGTAAGCAGTGATTTCAAGCGCATTCAGTTTACGCCCGACCTGCTCCCCTCGGATATTCTCGGGGTTTCGATTTTTGATCAGCGCGAGCAAGACTTTCGCTTCCGACGCGGCCCGGTATTTACCCAAATCCTGCTAGCCGATGAAATCAATCGTGCTTCACCGCGCACCCAGTCCGCGTTACTTGAAGCCATGGCGGAAAACCAGGTAAGTATCGAGGGACAGAGCTATACCATGGATGACTTGTTCTTTGTTATCGCCACCCAAAACCCCATTGAGTTGCAAGGCACCTACCCATTGCCAGAGGCGCAAATGGACCGCTTTGCCCTGCGCTTCAAGCTGGGCTATGTCTCTGCCGAGGATGAACTGAAAATTCTTGATGCTCAACGCAGTACCCATCCACTCACCGCGCTTAAACCTGTCGTCAGTCAAGTCGATATTCTAGAAATTCGCCGGGCGGCGCAAGAGACGCTGATCAGCACAGAATTGAAACGCTATATCATCGACCTGGTCGGTGCCACACGAGTGCATCCGGACGTCGCCATGGGAGCTAGCCCGAGAGCAGGCATCATGCTGATGAAGTGCTGTCAGGCCCTTGCTCTCCTCAAGGGGCAGGATTTTGTCACCCCTGACCTGATACAGGAACTCGCTCACCCAGTTATTGCACATCGCCTAGCTGTCAATGGAGACGCCCAATTCAACGGCCGCGGTGCTGATCAGATCGTCACAGATATAGTTTCAAACCTGCCTGTGCCGGCCTGAATTCGCATGTTTAGGGACCGGCTATATCCGGCGTATGCACGTTTCGCCAGGCCACAAAAACATCAAAAACGGCGCACCACTGACCGTGGGCGTATGGTCCAGACCGGCCTGATTATCTCTGCGGCACTCGGCATCGACACGAACCTAAATCTGATATACCAGTTGTTTGCGCTACTGCTGTGCCTACTGATTGTGTCCAGACTGGCCTTGCGCTTGCATCCACCAAACGTCAGCATCAGCCGACACTTGCCCCGTTATGCGACAGACGGCCAAGCATTTGACTACACCCTTAAGGTGACCAACCTGGGCCAGCGGGTTGAAACCGATTTGCAGGTCGTCGACACCCTAGTCATCAAAGCGCCATCACGGGACGAATTTCAGCAACTGGTAGAACCCGGCGAAGAGACCCGTAACGCCTATGATCGAACCATCGGTTTTCACCGCTTTATGTGGCTGTTACGGCGCAAAACAGGTATCACGTTGCAGGCAACGGTTGTGCCCGACCTAGGCCTGAAATCTACAGCGCAGGTCACCATCACGGCAACACCATTGCGACGCGGCCTGGTGCACTTTAACGCCTCGAGCATCCTCTATCCTGATCCCTTCGGCCTTTACCAGGGCCTGCAACACTTCAAGCACACCCAGCAACTGCTGGTTCTACCCCGACGCTATTCAATAAGCGCACACCTCGAACTACCTGGCCGCCCGGATGCGAGGGCCGGCGCTAGCAACGCCAGCCTAGCCACTGGCGACTCGGACGAGTTTGTCTCTTTGCGAGATTATCGCGAGGGCGACCCCCTCCGACGGGTTCACTGGCCGAGCAGTGCCAAGCGCGGCAAACCCGTGATCAAAGAGTTCCAACGCGAACACTTCGCCCGACATACTCTGGTTCTGGATTCCCTTTTCGATGATGCCACCATCTTCGAAGAAGTCATCTGCGTTGCCGCCAGCCTGCTTGTAAAGATGCGCAGCAGCGACCGTACTATGGATCTTTTGATGCTCACGCATCAAGTACAGCATCTTCAACCAGACCATACCGGAACGTCGCAGTTACAGGCCCTAGCCCTGTTGCAGGCCAGCACGCTACCGTTTGATGCGTTGAGTGATGCATGTCTGCGTCTAAAAAACGATACCAGCAGCTGCGTGCTGGTACTGGGTGCTTGGGACAAGGCACGTCAGTCACTGCTGGAAAGTTTGCAGGCGCGTCAGATGCCTGTCATTGTTTTCTTGATCTGTCGAACTGCTGACGAGGCCATTGAGCTGCCGGCTCACAGTTATCAGCTACCCATCGACCAGATACAAGATGTACTGGGCGGCCTGTGAAATTACGCTACATACAACTCATTAGCACTTTGTTCTGGGGCTACCAGGCTGACCTACTGCTATGGGCCATCCCCATGGGGCTCATCCTTGAGCTCAGATTTCTCACGAGCTGGCGTTGGGCCCTGCAGCAGGCCGATTTCTATCGGGTTGCAGACCTGACGAGCCTCGGACTGCTCGGCGCCATCGTGTTTTTATTCTTGAATGCCCGTGAATACCATTTCATTACCACGCTGATGCAATGGCTACCGCTCATTTTCTTCCCGCTGGTCGCCGTGTTTGCCTATAGCACCACGTTACGAATGCCAATGGATGTCTTGTTTTATTCGTTGCGCCGACAGCAATCACCCGTGACCCAATCCTGGGATTTGGACTACCTGTTTTTCAGTCTGTGCCTGGTCGCCAGCGGCATGAATGCCGAATATCGTGAGATCTACCTACCCATAGCCGGTAGCCTGCTGACTTTGGCACTGCTAAGAATTCGGTCCACGCGCTATGGGTTACGGACCTGGCTGATGCTCGTGGCTATCATCGCCTGCTTGACGCTGGCCACCCAAACAGGCCTACGCCAGACACATCTTGTGATGAAAGCCAAAACCCAAGCCTGGATCGAACAGATGATTCAGCACAGGACTGATCCCACACGCAACAAAACTGCTATCGGCTCCGTCGGAGAACTCAAACTGTCTGATGCTATTAAGCTACGTCTGGCAATCGATCCCGGCTCGTTGCCCCCCGACCTACTCGTTGAGGCCAGTTATGACATTCCCGATGGTCCACTGTGGCTTACCATGAAGCCCGATTTCCAGACAGTGCCCAACACGGGGGAGTTTCGCTGGGACCTCAATCCTGCGGCTCAGGTTGAGACACACGTCACGCTTTACCAGACCTTCGACGACGACGCCCCTATACTGGTACTGCCTTGGGACACAACGGTGGTTGAAAGCTTGCCGGCCATTGGACTACAACAAAGCCAACTTGGCGTCGTACAGGCGCAGGGCCTGGTACCTAGCCCCTACTTTCGAGTTCGTTATGCCCCTGGTGCCAACAGCGGCAGCCCGCCCGGTGATACCGACCTGTATGTGCCCACCTCCCAGATTGATGTGCTGGTCGACACCCTGGCTAATCACACGGGCACTGGCCTGTCGCCACGGAATATCATCAACGCCATATTTGCTGATTTTCGCTACAGCTTAATACTCGATGGTGATGGAGAGGATCCCGTGCAACGCTTTTTAACCCAACGCAAAGCCGGGCACTGTGAGCACTTCGCGACAGCGACCGTGCTGCTGTTGCGCCAGATGGGCATTCCCGCTCGCTACGTTATTGGATACGCGGTGCAGGAATACAGTCCGCTGTTGCAGATGTATGTGGTCCGCGAGCGTCATGCCCACGCCTGGGCCATGGCGTACATGGACAACCAATGGCAGGTTGTCGACACCACCCCATCAACCTGGGCTGCAACCGAGGCCGCGCAGACAAGCATACTACGACCAGCCATCGACCTAATCGCCAATGTTAGCTTCCTGCTGGGGCGTTGGTGGGGCGAGCAACGCGTCGCCGACTATGAACGCATCCTCTTTGCCCTCAGCGGCCTGCTAGGCTTGTTCCTCATCTGGCGTATCAGCCACAGCAAGCAGGTTAATGTGCGCTCGCGGGATGGCCTTGATACGGTCACAGAACGTATTCATGGCCAGGAGTCAGCCTATTTCGAGATTGAGCGCGCGCTCACGGCCCGCGGCCTATTTCGTGACCCGGGCGAGCTTCCCCAACACTGGGCGATGCGCATCGGCCATCCAGAGTTACTTGACCTGCTCCACATACATCAACGCTGGCGCTTCGACCCACGGGGCCTGCCGGTAGCAGAACAGCATCGACTGCGCACGTTGGTGGATGACTGGCTAACACAGAATCGAGCAGTGACAGCTAATGAGAGCCAATAGCGACTAAAAAGCCCTTGATTCGCCCCTTATTAATTGCCGGCTGGGCGATATTCTCGCGTATAATGCTACCTCTAATCTTGTCTTACTGCGGGCGTGACACTGTGAATGTGAAAGAGCGAATGGCCTTTATCATCCAAAAAGAAGCTGAAGCCATCAGCAATATCCAAGTCACCGACGCGTTTGAGCAGGCCCTCACCCTGCTGCTTGAGTGCCCCGGCAAGGTTATCACCACCGGTATCGGCAAAGCCGGCTACGTCGCCAATAAATTTTCTGCAACCCTGTCATCTACCGGCACCCCGGCCTTTTTTATTCATCCTGCAGAGGCAGGTCATGGTGATCTGGGCATGGTCAATGCCGATGACACGATCATTGCGTTTTCCACCAGTGGCAAGTCAATCGAAGTCATCGAAATGTTGGAAAATGCCCGTCAGTTAGGCGTCAGCCGCGTCATTGGCATAACGTCCCATACTGACTCGCCCATGCGCGCACTCAGCGAAATCATTCTTGATATGGGCAGCAACATCATTGAGCCCTGCCCGCTGAAGGTGACCCCCAGTGCCAGCATCGCGGTGATGCAGGCCATCAGTGATTCACTGGCCTTAACGTTGATGGAGCTCAAAGGCTTCACGACTCATGACTATGGCATGCGCCACCACAAGGGCTACCTGGGCTCGATCACGCGCAAACCTCACCAGTACGACAGTTCGGCGAAATAATGTCCTACCACTCAACAGACAAGGACAGCCCCCAACTCGACCCGACGGTGATTGCTAACAAGTACATTCGTGAGATCAAGTTAGAAGTCGATCGTCTCGATGCCCGCATCAAGGTTGTCGGTCTGATTGCTAGCGATGACAAGCCATCACTGTCCTATGCTCGCGCCACCCAGCAAAAGTTTGACGCTATTGGCATCAGCTACGACTTGCGTCATATCAAACGTCTTGACCTGGAAAGCGAGATAGTCAGCCTCAACGCTGACCCACAAGTCCATGGCATCTTTATCTATTTTCCTGTGTTCCATAATGAACAAGACAGCTATTTGCGCAATCTGGTGGATTATCAGAAAGATATTGAGGCAGGCAGCCAGTACTGGACCCGAAAGTTATATGCCAACGATCGACTGGCGCTCAATCACGACCCCGATCGCAAGGCATTGCTACCTTGCACACCACTGGCCATCATTAAAATACTGGCCGAGATTGGCCTTTATCCGGACACCGTGGAGCGTCCACTGACTGGTCAAACGGTCACCATCTTTAATCGCAGTGAAGTTATTGGTCGCCCTCTGGCCGTTATGCTATCTAACGATGGCGCCCGGGTGTACTCGTTTGATCTGAATGGCCCGTTGCTATTTCGCGATGCCAGACCGGAGGAGATTGATATTTCTCGCGCCACAGCGCTGCAAGAATCAGACATTGTCATCACCGGCGTACCCAGCCCACAGTTTCCAAAAGTTCAGCAAAGTGAGATTCGACAAAGCAGCGTTTGCCTGAACTTTTCTAGCCTGCCCAACTTTGCTGACGACATCGAAGACCATACGGGCATCTTCATTCCTAAGGTCGGGCCCATGACGGTGGCCATGTGTATGCGTAACACTATCCGCTTGTACACCAACTTCCACCAGGTCTGATCAATGCTCGCCAACCAAACCATCGAGACTTATCTGCAGCAACTGGCCGGCAAAACGTCCACTCCGGGCGGTGGTGCTGCAGCCGGCATCAGCGGCGCTCAGGCAGCCGCCCTCCTCGGTATGGTGGCGCAGTTCAGCCGCCAACAACCCACACTGATGCAAACCGTGATTGATGCTTGCGATCGTAGCGCAGGCGCTTTCATGCGCATGGCACAGGAGGATATCACCGGCTTTAAGGCCGTCATGACCGCCTACGGTTTGCCGGCCACAGACAGTGACAGCAAGCAGCAGAAACAGATCGCCGTGCAAGACGCTCTAGGAGTTGCCGTCGCCGCGCCACTGGCCATGATCGATGAAGCCAAGAAGCTGATAGTCTTCGCCCAGCAACTACAGACCCATGGCAATAAAAACCTAATTACCGATGTGGGCATCGCCGCCAGCCTGCTACTTTCATGCCTGCAGTCATCACAGATGAACCTGCGCGTTAATCTGCGGTCTATCAAAACACAGGAAATAATCGAACGCTGCCAGGCCCAACTGTTAACCGTGCAACAAGGTGTTGCCGCGTGCCAACAGCTCATTGCCGATATAGACACCAGCCTCATATAACGAACACCTATGACCTTAAAGACCGACCATCATTGAGTAGGCGCCCTATTATCTCTTTACCATCACAGACCGTTATCAAGAGCGGCGCTAGACGATACTGCAGTCTCCTGACACAGCAGCTACCCCAATGGGTCGTCATGTGCCTCACCCTGTCGCCCCTGGCTGCCACTCAACTCGTTGCTGCAGACGAATTAGTAAAGGCGCAATCAGGCTCGGCGATCAGCGTCTTTGAAAATCGCATTGCTGATCAGCTAATGGCCGAGATAGACAATGACTTTGCGTTACTGCCTATGGACGGCCTGGGACTTGAATACCGGGTGGCACGTATAGTCGGTAGTCGGCTGGCGGTATTGGCACACTATCAGCAACAGATCGACAGTCTTGACCCGAAGCTGCTTGACCCGAACAACAGCCTGCGACTCGCCGCTTTACAAGCCACGCAACTACAACTACAGCAACAACGAGATTACGCAACGCAAGACGCGGCACTGAGCCCCTATCACGGCCCACAAATTGATCTGCTACGCCTTGTCAGCCTTGTGCCTATCAACCCAAATTCCGCTACTACAGATCCGCTAGACCCGTTGAATCCAGACGATGGTATCAGCCCGCTACTGGCTGAACTGGCCCTGCTCGGCCGCACGCTGAACAAGCCAATGATCCTCAGCCCACTGATGACGACTCAAGAATGCGTTACGCTAATAGCCAGCCTGACACGGGCCGTGGAAGCGCAACGGTTGACTGACGGCCTAGACTTGCGCCTACTTGACGCCGGTATCGATGTGGCGACACGACGCGACTATCACGACAAATTTAGCGCGGCCTTGCAGCAAGATATCTTGCCGGGTCTTACCAAGCTTGCTAATGGGCTGTCCTGTGATGACTTGGGTCCAGGCACCGACCCCGCCTACTATGCCTATCGACTGCGACGTTTTGGCGCAGCACAACGTCATGCTGATGCCGTGCATGCGCTGGGCCAAAAGGCCCTGGGCGACCTACAGACCGAGATCACCCTTCAATGGCAAGGCTTGCATGCTGAAAACCCCATCGATCAACCCGCATTGGCAGAGATTCGTAAAGACGCGTTGTTGTATCTGGGCACTACGGCAGCGGATCGTCAGGGTTATCTATCACGTCTCAGCGACCTGGTCATCACCGCGCAAAAGCAGCTGGCAGCGACAGTCCTGGACATACCCCTACCTGACCTTGAGATCATCGCGGAGCCAGACCTGTTGGCAGCCTCCAGCCTGCCTTTCACGTACCGGTTCACCCGCGACGGGCCCGCCCAACTCGCCGTGAATTTCAATTCAACCGCATCGTTCAGCCAGCACCAACTAGCCGCCAGAACCTATTATTCAACCATCCCAGGGCAACATTTAGTGCGGCATGGTTTTATTAATCGCGCTGACCGCCAAGCGTCACCCTGGCTGGGTATCGCTGACAATCCTGCCTACTTTAACGGCTGGCCCTTGTATCTCACCAACCTGCTTCTCAATGATACCAGCCAGATAAGCCTGACGAGACTCGGACTGTTGGAGCTCAAGGCAGAGATGTCAGCCATGCTGGTGGTCGATACGGGCCTACATGAACTTGGCTGGTCAAGACAGGCCGCCATCAACTTCCTCATCACCAACACTGTGATGGCGACTTACCACGCCGAGCGCTTAGTTGATGAGGTGCGATTCAGGCCCGCATCTATGAACAGTGCCTACTTAGGCATGACACAGATTGAGACATTGCTGGCAGATGCCAGCGGCAAGAATCGCGACAATACGCCGTCCCTATCATGGCAGGCCGCGCTAGCGGCCGGTCCAGTCACCGCCAGCCTGCAACAGGCATTGCGTGACTGGCTAACAGAGGGCCAATAGCTCAGCGCTATTGCGTCAGCAATTGCTGTATCAGCGTCCTGATAGAGCCCATATCGAATGGTTTGTTGCAGATTGCGGATACGCCAGATTTCACAACCGCATCAAGCCGGGCTTCGTTGTTTTCTGAGGTGATCATAATGATAGGGATGCTGGTCTGTATCGAGTTGTTGCGGATATGGTTCACGAGCCGTTCACCGTCCATCTGGGGCATATTATAATCGGTGATCAACAGGTCATAGATAGATTCATCCATCATGCCGACCGCCTCAAGCCCGTCCCGGGCCCAGGATATCTGCTCCAGACCAATCTTTTCCAATAGCTTGATAATATGGTTACGGGCGGTTTGGCTATCATCCACCACCAGCACCCGAATTGACTCCAGATCCACGTCTTCAAGACCTACCATCTCGTCATCGACAAACTCGGCCGCCGCATGCAGCGCCAGACTGAGATCGCCGATGGCAAAGGGTTTAGACAATATCGCCATCACGCCGGCTTGCTTGATAGGCTCCAGCGATGCCCAGCGATTCTCGCTGGAAACTAGGACAAACGGCACGATTTCAAGATCAGGGTCTGCGCGCATGCGCTGCACCAACTCGCTACCCGTTGATTGATCAAAGTACATGGCGCTGATCACTAGATCGGGCACGGCCCGCTTCATAATCGCCCAGGCCTCTTCTGGAGAACTGGCACACTCAATATTAAAGTTGCCAACCTCACCCAGCTGGTGGGTGATGATCTTAGACTGGGTATTGGACGGTTCCACGAGCAGAATCGCAAGGTCACTAATAGAGAGTCGCGGCACGGTTACATCATCACTCATGAAAGCCTACTATGAGTGTAGTCACTAACAGGAGTGTTGGCATGAAATTTCCTGCGACTTTCCTGAATATAGCGATTGTCGTTACAGGACATGACCCATGCCATAGCCCATGCCATAGCCCATGCCATAGCCCATGCTGGCTTGTCATTGACACGGATCGCTTGAAAAACTCGCCACCAATTGGTTAGCCTCACCACTGACGAAACTTAACGCGCGGCGATTCTCTACTTTTATATTATAAATCAATGAGCTGGAAAATTGGCGCGAGAGTTGCTTTACTCACATCAGACCCATCCAACGGAAAGATAACCTGATGAAAAAAGCACTCATTACCCTCGTCGCTTGCTACCTCTCGATGATCGCCATCATCGAAGTCGCGCACGCCTCAGACACCAACCAATGTGACATGGAACTGCGCAGCGCTATTCGCATCACGGCAGACAGAATAGAAGTCATCAGCGCCGACAGTGTACTTATGCAGATTTCAAGCGAAGACCAGTTACTCATTGCCGACAAGCCTGTACGCCTAACCGAGCAGCAACGGCAATTGGTGAAGGCATACAGCCTTCAAGTACGCGAGACAGTGCCTGCCATTGTTGATATCGCCCTGGAGGGTGTTGAGCTCGGTCTAACCGCCGTCACCGAGGTCTTTTACGGACTGCTTGATGCCGAACCTCCCGCGTCACTGACCACTGCCCTTGGCAGGATCAAAACCCGTGTTGATCAACAACTCAGTCGAGAGAACGGCAATATCTATCTCGATGCTAGGGGCGTGTCCGACATGGATAGCGTTATGGAGAAACTAGAGCCGGAAATTGAAGCGCTCACGACGGTAGCCTTGGGCGAGGTTTTCACTCACATTGGCAACTCGCTTAAGGCTGAAGATAGCAGCCTGACGGAAAGCATCACCCGTATGACCGAACGGATGGAAGGCTTTTCCGAGCGACTTGAAACGCGCCTGCAACGACAAACTGAGACGCTGAGCACCAAGGCTGACGGCCTCTGTCAGCAGTTACAAGACTTGCAGCTCGCCGAGCTTGAGCTGCAGGACGCCATTCCCGCCGCTAAGCCTTTTGATCTTGTCGAGCCAAAAGCCAGCCTGCTGTAAACCAGCACTATAGAAACGCTGATAAATCCGCACTATCAAACGATGGGCTAAACGATGGACTAAACGATGGGCGGCATCGGACAATCGAGCGCGTCGGCGACGGTCCTGACGAGCTCAATTTCAATC
>Ga0307488_10003035_pt1 | contig 14093 bp, 11 predicted proteins | sample SB02metaG_FD_202248 | JGI IMG/M metagenome (GOLD analysis project Ga0307488, IMG submission 202248) | Sea-ice brine microbial communities from Beaufort Sea near Barrow, Alaska, United States - SB 0.2 | ecosystem: Environmental > Aquatic > Marine > Coastal | place: USA: Alaska | collected... | reverse complement strand
CTCTTGTAGCGGCGCCATTCGACGCCATTACAATGCCACAACAGATAAAAAAAGTTGACCTAGTCTCGATGAACAAAACAGAAACTGAGCTGTTTGAGTCGGTCACTGACACACCCATTAGCAACTTGAAGGGCGTAGACTTTTTGATTACCTATGGCACAGATGGTGCAATGTTTTTGTCTGATGGTGTAGCCCAGAGAATTGCTTCCCACACAGTTCACTCGGTTGACACGACTGGTGCTGGGGATACCTTTTTTGGAGTTTTTATGGCTCATTACACCCGTGGTGCCAGTATAGAAACAGCACTCAAAAAGGCAAATGCAGCCGCCGCTCTGATCGTTCAGCGCAAGGGAGCCGCTTTGATGGTGCCGACTCAAACGGAGATTGATGCTTTTCTAGCAACCTAGAGCACACGCTATCCCGTCGCCGATGCACAGCCATTTCTATTAGACTCACTCACTTTAACATCCAGGGCCCACTTGGACTCAGTTTAACTGCAATGTTAAGGTTGGGGCTTACACATTGAATTGCAGCCTTATCTGGAGCAGTGGATGAATAGACGAGAACTGGTGATTGAAGTCACCCGCGGTGACTTTGTTGAAAGTCGGCATCAAGTGGTTGCGGTCATTAGCGACGCCAAAGGCAAGCGTCATAGCCAATGGGGGGATGCCGATCAATTAGTGTTCCCACGCTCTACAGCGAAACCACTGCAAGCCCTACCACTGATGCTTAGTGGGGCTGCAGAGGCGCTTAATTTGAGCCAGCAACAATTGGCTATGGCCTGCTCTAGCCACAATGGTGAAGTCCAGCATAGCCATCTAGTCAACTCTTGGCTTGAGCAGTTAGGCATGGGCTCGGAGCAGTTAGAATGTGGCAGCCATTGGCCTTTATATCAGCCCGCTACTGTCGCCTTGTCCCGGTCTGGCGTGCAAGCCTGTGCGGTGCACAACAACTGTTCTGGCAAGCATTGCGGTTTTTTGAGCTTTGCTCATCACCAAGGCATAGACACCAAGGGCTATATTGACCACCAGCACCCCGTTCAGCAGGCGGTTAACGATGCTATGGGCCGCATGATGGACCTTAAAATTGCCGATCACCCCATGGGTATCGACGGCTGTTCCATTCCCACCTATGCCCTACCCTTACCTAACTTAGCCATGGCCTTTGCCCGCTTTGGTACGGGTGAACAATTACCTGATGATTGGCAAAAAGCTTGCCATAGCCTTTATCAAGCGATGGTCGCAGAACCCTTTTATGTGGCCGGTAGTGAGCGTCATTGCACCAAAGTGATGCAAGCCTACGGTGGCCAAGTGGCCTGTAAAACCGGTGCAGAAGGGGTATTTGGTGCCGCCATACCTCATCTTGGTTTAGGTATTGCCTTAAAAGCCCTCGATGGCAATAGCCGTGCCGCAGAGGTGGCGCTTAATGTGCTACTAGATCATTTACAAATCAAGCCTACAGAGCCGCTATTTGCACCACACATAGCCTTATATAACCGCAACAAGATGCATGTTTCAAACGTACAAGTGGCGTCGTCAATGACTTCAAAGTGAAGTCCATGAACTGCGTCAAAAACAAAAGAAAAAGTAATGCTGGTGTTGATTAACCCAGACCTGTTACTTACACTTCTGGTGTGATGTGCTGGTGGCTGAAATAACGCCATCGAATGCCCTCACCAATGAGCCTTAAAAGGCTGACATAAGCCACCCTAAACAAGCTATATTGCCGCCAGTGCTTTAGCTTAAGCACAATAAGAGACCTGTTATGAAAATAGACACCATGCAAAGCCACATTGTGGCCGTACCTCCACCTCATATCGGGGGCATGTATTGGATTTTTGTCACCCTACAAACCCGTTGTGGCATCCAGGGTGTGGGTGAGGTTTATGCATCTACCTTTCATCCAGAGGTGATGGTGAAGGTGTTAGATGACGTGTTTGATCGTTACTTAAAAGGTCACGATCCACATCATATCGAACGTTTTTTTCGAGAATGTTATTCCAGCGGCTTTACCCAGCGCCCAGACCTCACCATGATGGGGGCTGTCAGCGGCCTAGAAATGGCCTGTTGGGACATTATTGGCAAAGCCGCAGGCAAGCCTGTGTATGAACTGATAGGGGGCAAGGTACATGATAAATTACGCTGTTACACTTACCTCTACCCTACCAACAGCAAAGGTGAGCATGATTACGATTGCCCAGATTTAGCCGTAGAATGTGCCCTAAAAAATATGGAGCAAGGCTTTACTGCGCTTAAATTTGACCCAGCGGGGCCTTACAGCGCTTATTCTGGCCACCAAATTTCACTTGCAGCCTTAGCGAGCAGTGAAAATTTCTGTCGTAAAATCCGTGAGGCTGTGGGCAATAACTGTGACCTGCTGTTTGGCACCCATGGCCAGATGACGCCAGCTTCTGCGATCCGCTTAGCCCAACGCTTAGAACCCTATGACCCCTTGTGGTTTGAAGAACCAGTGCCGCCTGGCCAACCCGAAGCCATGGCTAGGGTGGCGGCTAAAACCAGCATTCCTATTGCCACCGGCGAGCGCTTAACCACTAAGTATGAATTCCACGATGTCTTAAAACATCAAGCTGCATCGATCTTACAAATGAACCTAGGCCGCGTAGGTGGTATCTTAGAAGCTAAGAAAATTGCCGCCTTAGCCGAAGTGTATTATTGCCAGATAGCCCCTCACTTGTATAACGGGCCTATAGGGGCTGCCGCTAGTATTCAGTTAGCCACCGCCACACCCAACTTTTTAATTCAAGAAAGTATCGGCACTTGGGATGGTTTTCATGCCGAAGTAGTGGAGGAAAAAATTGATTGGCAAAAAGGTTATATTATCCCTAATAGCAAACCAGGTTTAGGCATAGAACTGAATATGGACGTAGTCAAAGCCCATTCACCTTACAAAGGCAAAAGCCTGCACTTGATGATGGACAGCAAGGTTTATAACGAGCATGCCCATCGCTGAGGGTCATCATTGAGGTGTGCGTTGAAGGGTTTTTCGCCCAGGCAGCTGCCCTAAGGCTACTGCCTGGGCCTGGGCCTGATACTGAAGGCTGAAACCTAAGACCAGACTTTGCTATGGCTTGATTAGGTTAAAAATAGGCAGTCCTAGGGCGGAAAAGTACAGGTGAAACAACTGCCCTGCCCTTCTTTTGAGGTGATGTCTAAACTGCCCTTGTGACGCAACATAATGCGTTTCACTATGGCTAAGCCTAAACCAGTGCCGCCACTGGCGCTAGAGCGACTGGGGTCAACCCTATAGAAGCGCTCGGTTAAGCGCGATACATGTTGGTGCCCAATACCAATGCCATTATCAGCCACCGAAACGCACAGCCCATCATCAGTTGCATGCCAAGTGACATCAATCTGTCCTCCATGCTGGGTATATTTAACCGCATTAGTGACTAGATGGGTCAATAGCGTCACAATTTCGGCTTTAATGCCAACCACACTTGCTTGGCTTTCAAGCACCACATTTATATTAATTGTTTTGTCTAGTTTTTGCGCTGAAGCCTGGCCTTTAGCGATGGCTAGGGTTAACAGGGGTGCAATTTGGTTGCGCACAATTTTTGACTGATCAATGCTCTCTTCCATGCGCGACAACATCAGTAAGTCTTGCACCAGATTAGTCATGCGCTGGGTTTGCGCTAACATGCGCACATGGGCTTTTTGTATATCAACATCTAAATCAGGGTGGTGAATCTGGAAGGACTCCAAGTAACCTTGGATTACGGTTAATGGGGTGCGCAGTTCATGGGACACATTACCAATAAAATCTCGGCGCATATTTTCTAATTTAATAGTGTCTGTCATATCGCGCACGATTAATAAATTATCTCCCTTAGAAAACTCAGTCACAGCAATCTCTAATACCTGCTCAGGATTAACGGGTGACTGCACATAAATGGCCTGACTAAAATCTGCCTGTTGGTAATATCGAAAGAATCTAGGTTCGCGCAGCAAGTGCAGCAAAGGGGCGCCCCGGTCTTGTTTCTTTTTCAGGCCCAGCATTTTGCGCGCCGATGTATTCCACCATTCCAATGCGCCATTGGCATCAACGCTGACCACACCCTCGCGCAGTGCATTAGCCGATTTTTGAATGCGTACAATGGAGGTGGTTAATTCTTGCTGAGAGTTAAAGTGTTTAATCTGTAACTGCTCTATACGATCAAATACCCTACCCCAAATGCCTTGGGCATCGGGTAATTCTGCTAACCGGTCATCACTATTCAACCATACGTCCAGTTGCTGTAATTTATGCGCATGATATAGGGTAATGGCCATTAGGCCCACGGCCACCGACCAACCTGCCGACCATAAGATGGCTCCCGCAATAACACCCACACCGAGCCCAATATAAGTTCTAGACATGCTAGCTTACTGCGTCGAGTTTTGACGAAAAACGATAGCCAGAACCACGCACGGTTTGCACAAATTGGGCATGCTGCTTACCTAAAGCATTACGTAAGCGCCGAATGTGCACGTCCACAGTGCGTTCATCAATATACACGTTTCTACCCCACACATAATCCAATAACTGCCCTCGGCTATAGACTCGCTCAGGGTGGGTCATAAAGAAGGTTAATAAGCGTATTTCTGATGGGCCCATGGTAATCGGTAGGTCTTTAATCATCACCCTTTGTGCCGTAGAGTCTAGGGTTAAATCACCCACGTGAATGTGACTCTGTTCGCTCATGCCACCAGCACGGCGCATGACCGATTTAACACGTGCTACTAACTCGCGCGGGGAAAAGGGTTTGGTAATAAAATCATCTGCCCCTGAGTCTAAGCCAAGCACCTTATCAGCCTCTTCTTCGCGCGCAGTGAGCATAATAATGGGTAACTTAGCGGTCAATTCGTCGCCTTTTAAACGGCGCGCAAGCTCAATACCACTGCCCATCGGTAACATCCAATCCAACAAGACAAGATCTGGTTGCAGGTCTATAATTTGAATGTAGGCCTGTTTAATGTTGTCAGACTCAAAACATATAAAATCAGCCTTCTCCAACACTAACCGCAGTATTTCGCGGATATCTTCCTCATCTTCAACAATTAATATCTTCTTTTGAGTCATGATGGTCTTCTATGATTCACTAGCATAAGTTTGTTGTGTCAAAAAATGACAGCCTACGGTGGAAACCCATTAATATTTGTCATCCAGATCAAGGGTCGCATGCATCTGCGCCACAGAACTGTGACTCACATTGATACCCTTCACCAAATAAATAAGGTGTTGTGCTACATTTTGCGCATGGTCGCCTACCCGCTCTAGGCTGCGTAACATCCACATAATATGCATGCTTTGCTTAATGGTTTGCGGATCTTCCATCATGTGTGTCACTAAGGCCCGCATGGCAAACTTATATTCCTGATCGACCTCATCGTCACGCTTGGCCACTTCATAGGCCAAATCTGCATCGTAACGTGCAAACGCCGTTAAGGAATCACTCACCATAGTCGCCACCAAGTCGCTAATATGCCTAACCTGAGCATACCCTTCACCAGGAAATCCTTTAGTTAACCTGTTAGCACTATTAGCGATACGGCAAATTTCATCACCCATACGTTCTAGGTCTGCTACGGCTTTACTGATGGCAATAACTAAACGCAAATCACTGGCTGCCGGCTGCCGGCGGGCAATAATCCGGGTGCATTGCTCATCTAAATGCATTTCCATAATATTAATTTGATCATCTGCTTTAATGGCGCCTTGCAGCAGGTCTGTGTCGCCACTTTTGAGGCCCAGTATGGCATCCTTGAGCTGCTGCTCTATGAGCCCACCCATGGTCATTAAATGGGTAAGGATTTCATCCAATTCAGTATTGAATTGTTGCGATATATGGCCAACATGTCCATCTTTATTAGTAATATTCATCTGCAATTCCTTAACTTCATTTAACCGTAACGGCCAGTAATATAGTCTTCCGTTTGCTTTTGCACAGGATTAGTAAACAGTTGATCGGTGGTGCCGAATTCGATCAAATCGCCCATATACATAAACGCAGTATAATCGGACACACGGGCTGCCTGTTGCATATTGTGAGTCACTATAACGATGGTGAAATCTTTCTTCAGTTCATGTATCAACTCTTCAATTTTTAGCGTTGAAATAGGGTCCAACGAGGACGCTGGCTCATCTAATAATAGAATCTCTGGCTTTACAGCAATGGTCCGAGCAATGACTAGTCTTTGCTGCTGGCCGCCAGACATGCCTAAGGCACTTTCATGCAGGCGATCTTTCACCTCATCCCATAAGGCCGCTGATTTAAGCGCCCATTCAACGGTATCGTTAATGAGCCGCTTTTTCTTGATGCCCTGAATACGCAGCCCATAGGCCACATTTTCAAAAATACTCTTGGGGAAGGGGTTGGGCTTCTGAAACACCATCCCTACTCTGCGACGTAGGTCTGCAACGTCCACACCCTTAGCATAAATATTTTCTTTATCTAGGGTAATTTGGCCGTCAATATTACATGAGTCCACCAGATCATTCATTCGATTAAAGCAACGTAACAAGGTTGATTTACCGCAACCACTGGGACCAATAAAGGCCGTGACCCGATTACGGGGGATCTGCATGCTCACACCATTTAAGGCCCGCTTACCGCCATAATACAAATTCAACTCATGCACCTCTACAGCAATGCGCTCTTGCTCTATGCTGAGGCCTTGAGGCGCATCAATGGCTAGGCTAAAATTAGTTTTGCGCTCTGTATGCATCATATCTGCTCTCATTAATTAACTCTCTAAAGCCTTGTATTTCTCTCGTAAGCGGTTGCGGATAGCAACAGCAGACAAGTTCAACAAGGCAATGACTAGCACTAGCAAAAAGGCGGTTGCGTAAACTAAAGGCCTTGCTGCTTCTACATTAGGACTTTGAAAGCCCACGTCATAAATGTGAAACCCAAGATGCATGAACTTTTGGTCCAGATGCAAAAAGGGGTAGTTGCCATCTAATGGCAAGGAGGGGGCTAACTTGACCACGCCCACCAACATCAAAGGCGCCACTTCACCTGCCGCCCGTGCCACAGCTAAAATAACACCCGTCATGATTGCCGGACTGGACATGGGCAAAACCACACGCCATAAGGTTTCAGACTTGGTGGCGCCTAAGGCTAGACTGCCTTCACGCACGGCACGAGGAATACGTGACAAGCCTTCTTCAGTGGCAACAATAACCACGGGAACGGTCAATAATGCCAGGGTTAACGATGCCCATAGTAAACCGGGTGTACCAAAAGTAGGCGCTGGGGCGGCATCAGCAAAAAATAACTGATCTATATTTCCACCCAAAAAGTAGATAAAGAAACCCAGGCCAAACACACCATAAACAATGGAAGGCACCCCTGCGAGATTATTAACTGCGATGCGAATAATGCGCGTCACAAAGCCTTGTTTCGCATATTCACGTAGGTAAATGGCCGCCACTACACCAATCGGTGTCACCATCACAGACATGAGCAGCACCATTAATACCGTGCCAAAAATAGCAGGGTAAACACCACCTTCTGTATTGGCTTCTCGTGGCTCTGTACTAACAAACTCCCACACCTTGGACATGTAAAAAGTAACTTTCTCCATGCCCGTCATGTCATTAGGCCGGAATGCACGCACTATTTTTGAAAGGTTAATTTCCACCTGCGCCCCAGACATGGTCTCAGCCATCATCGAGTCGCGCTCAAAAGCGCCGTAAAGATCGATCAACTGTTGCTGCAAACCTTCATAACGCCGGTCTAATACGCCCCGCTTAGCATCCAGCTCAGCTTGCAAAATAGGCGTCAGTAGGTCTTCTAATTCCAGGCCTCGTTGATCTAAGCGCAAGCGTTCGATAGCATAGTTAATATCACCGATGGTGCCCTTTTCAATACGCTTAATGTCATCATAAATAGTTAGGCTACGCGCCACCCGCTCCAATAAAAGCTCCCACAGCAGAGCATCATTTTGAGTGTCACGATCACTAATGACGACACCCGCCTGCTTTACAGCAACCAAGCGACCGTAGAAATTACCCCACTCTCTGCGCTCTAGTGTCATCACTTCTTTAGGGTAACTTAGCTGCTTAAGGTCCTGTTCTAACACCCATAAAAAATCGGCCCCTGTGACGTCTCGGTTGCCCGCTTTAATCAATAGCCGCTTAGCACTTTCCTGACCCACTGGAAGCTCGACGCCGGTTGCACGCAGTTGATCGGCACTCACTAGCTCATCATCAGCAATGGAACCAATGAGGGTGGTCATTTCCTGCTGCACTCGCACCTCTGCCTGTAAAATTGCCGCTGGCCAGAAATGCCCCAGACCTCGCACGGCAATCAATCCCAGTAGACCCACCACCATGATGACATTAATCGCTACCGCCGCGCCGTTAAGCCAGATCCAGGGCAAACCACTTGCAAACCATTGTCTTACACCAATTCTCATCATCTTTAACTCTTACAGTGAACCGTATTTCTGACGTAAACGTTGTCGTACCACTTCTGCCAAGGTATTAACCATAAAGGTAAAGGCAAACAACACCAGCGCAGCTAAGAACAGAATGCGAAAATGTGACCCACCCACCTCCGATTCTGGCATTTCTACCGCAATATTAGCCGCCAAGGTACGCATACCCTCAAAAATGTTCATGTCCATAATTGGCGTGTTACCGGTGGCCATCAAAACAATCATGGTTTCGCCAACCGCTCGCCCCATACCAATCATTACGGCAGAAAATATACCGGGGCTTGCCGTTGGAATAACCACGCGGGTAAGGGTCTGCCAAGGCGTCGCACCGAGGGCCAAACTGCCTTGGGTCAAATGCTTTGGCACACTAAAGATGGCATCTTCAGTAATGGAAAAGATGGTTGGGATAACCGCAAACCCCATCGCAATGCCCACCACTAAAGCGTTACGCTGATCAAAGTTAATGCCTAAGTCCCTACTCACCCACTGGCGCATATTACCGCCAAATAGGCTTGCTTCTAGCGCATTACTAATGGGCATGGATAACCATGCAAGGGCCAACACCACAGGGATAATAACCAGCACATCCCAGCCTTCTGGCAATTGCCACCCCAGATCTTTGGGCAACTGCGCCCACAGGTAGGCAAACAGCAAGGTACCGAAGGGAACCACAACAAATAAGGTGAACACACTGGCTAAATTAGTTTCTATAAACGGCGCCAACCACAGGCCCGCTAAAAATCCCAAAATTACCGTGGGCAAAGCTTCCATCAGTTCAATGAGCGGTTTCACCTTGCGGCGCAGGGCGGGGGCCATAAAGTAGGCGGTGTAGATAGCGCCACAGATGGCCAATGGGGTGGCCATCAACATGGCATAAAAAGCCGACTTCAAGGTGCCAAAGGCTAACGGCATTAAACTATATTTTGGCTCAAAATCATTCGACGACGCTGAGGACTGCCAAATATACTCAGGATTTTCATAGCCTTCGTACCAGATTTTATGCCACAGGGCTTTCCAAGAGGTGTCGGGGTGCTTGTTATCGACTTGCCAAAAGCTCAACTGCCCTGTGTTATTCTCCACCAGCATGGCATTGGCTCTAGGTGACATGGCAATAAACTGAATAGGTGCTTCGATAAGGCGTTGTTGATGCACCTGAACCCCTGCTGTGGCACTAAAAAAAGCCACATTACCCTCTGCATCACCGGTGGTAAAGCCACGGCGACGATGCTCCATAGCCAACAATTGGGCACCATCCTGTTGCTCAAAGTCGCGTATGTGGGCTAATGCCCAGTGATTATCTTGGTCACGAATCATAAACCACTGACTCATAGCCCCACTCACATCAGCTACGGTCAAGGTCGAACCACCCAGCAGCAACTGCACGTCATTTAAAGCATAATCAGACAATTTGTGAACCCCATTCAAACGCGGGTTCTGGCTATCTTTAACATCCAAAATACTCAGGTTAGCATCCCGATCTACCGCCATGACCCAGCGCTGATCAGGTGAAATAAGAATTTTAAAGGGCATAGAACTCAAGGTTGGCAGGGCATAGACCGCGGCGCTCAGCGTCACCTCTTCAGTCATAAAGTTTTGATCTTTGCTTAACTCAACTAAAACCAACTCATGGGAAGCATTGGCAGCCACGATGACAAGAGCGTCTTCTGCATCCCTAATGGCCAACAATGTGGGCTCACCAAAACTTGCCGGCAAGGCAATGGGGGTATCGCCGTACGGATAGATCAAGCTAGGAGTAATGAGACGCTCTGTACCTCTGGGGTAGCTTGTGGTGTATTGTGGCTGAGCGATGAGCACTTCGCCCTGCTTATTGGCCGCCCCAAATAGGCGATTAACATTAGTGTCTAAGGCAAAAGCGCTAATGCCTTGCTGTTGACTAAAAGCAAGTTGATCCGTGAGCCGTATGTGCCCAGTTTGAGTGGCAAAAAAATACGCACTACCGTCACTGTTCAACTTAAAGCCTACTTCGTTTTGCTCTTCCACACCTAAGTGCAGGCTGGGCGAGTCAGAACCCACCTGGTAGCTGGTGCTCTGCCCCTCCCAAGGGGTAATGTCAGCCCCTTGAAATAATGGCAATACCTCATACATTAGGTACACAAAAATTAATAAAATAGCCACAATAACGCTCATGCCACCAATGCCAACAAACACAGTGGTAAAGCGGTCTTTTATGGCCCTCAGTTTACGATTGCGGCGTAAAGCTGGGGTGTTGAAGTCCAGTTCTGGAACAGATATAGGCGTTTTTTCATTCATGGCGGCAAGTCTAGTGGGGCAATATGACAGCAATATGACCAAACTGTCACATCAGCGTCATACTTGCGCTTAACCTAGGAAATAAAAAAGGGCCTTCTCAAAATGAGAGGCCCTTTAAAGCATCAGCTGATGCTAATTGCTGGCTTAGTATTACATACCCAGGCTTTTAAGCGTCTTCATGACCACCTTAAGAGGCAGTGGAATGTAGCCATCTTTAACCACTACTTCCTGGCCAATTTTAGACATCACTAACTTAACGAATTCACGCTCTAATGGAGACAGATCTTTGTTAGGCGCTTTATTCACATAAACATACAAGAAACGGGCTAATGGGTAAGTGCCATTAATGGCGTTATCAGGGGTTGCTTCGATGAAATCACCCCCTTTTTTGGATAGTGGCACGGCACGTACCGATGAGGTTTTGTAACCGATGCCAGAGTAACCAATGCCATTTAACGACGTGGCTACAGACTGCACTACCGAAGCCGAGCCCGGTTGCTCGTTGACAGAGTTTTTAAAATCACCCTTACAAAGGCCTTTTTTCTTAAAGTAACCGTAGGTGCCCGAAACAGAGTTACGACCATAAATCTGCATATCACGCTGACCTAATGCACCGGCTACGCCGACTTGACTCCAGCTCACAATGTCTGCCTCACCACCACACTTGCGTGTGGCTGAGAAGATCGCATCAACATCAGCAATCTTCATTCCTTGCACTGGATTGTCTTTGTTGACAAACACCGCCAAGGCATCAATAGCCACGGGCACAGCAGTAGGCTTGTAACCATACTTGGTTTCAAAGGCTGCCAATTCTTTGTCTTTCATCATCCGGCTCATGGGGCCTATGTTGGAAGTACCTTCTATTAATGCGGGAGGCGCGGTAGAAGAACCCGCCGCCTGAATCTGAATATTCACATTGGGGTAATTACGCTTAAACTCTTCTGCCCATAATGTCATCAAATTGGCAAGAGTGTCAGAGCCCACTGAAGACAAGTTGCCAGATACACCACTGACCTTATTGTAGGCAGGTAAGTTAGGGTCAAGCAGATCAGAGGCCTGCGCTGAAAATGAAACGGTACTAGCGACCAACACTGCAGCCGTTAAAAAGTTCTTAGTTTTCATAGGGTGTTCCTTGGGTTAGAATCATTCTGCGATGGGGCCTATTCTAAAAGCAGAGTGTGACAGCCACATGACACATGAAAATAATTCTATTTTTATTATAGATATGAGATAGATAAATGACTTACATACATGATTTATATACATAAAACCCTACCCCTCATCGTCTCCCCATTAGGTCTTTTAGTGAGCTTATTGCTACTGGGGCTTTTTCTACGCCGCTTCTGGCCCTTTTATTTAGTCCTAGTTTTCACATTGGTTTTTTCCTGGCCACCCACCGCACGCTTAATATGGAGCAGTTTAGAGTCGACCTATCCCTACCAAGCCATAGACCATGTTGAACAGGCAGATGCGGTGGTGGTGCTAAGCGGAATGCTAGACACGTTTGAAACAGCACATGGCCATGTAGCCGAGTGGGGCGGTGCCACCGATAGACTCTTTGCAGGCATCGATCTTATTAAAGCAGGTAAAGCGGACAAACTTATATTTACTCGAGGTCAAATGCCTTGGAGTGACAGCCCTCCAGAGGGGGAAGTGCTGCGTTTAAAGGCATTAAATATGGGCATACCCGAAGCTAATATTTTACTCACTGGCAAAGCTGCGAATACCGCAGATGAAGCGATCCAAGTAAAAACATTATTACAACAAGAAGGGCTTAATCATATTATTTTGGTGACTTCTAGTTTTCATATGCCAAGGTCAAAGCGCTTGTTTGATCATGCTGGCATCAACAGTGTAGCCTACCCCACAGACTTTCAAGCCAATGCAGCCACAAGTTGGCTGGATATGATTCCCAGCGCCGAGGCTTTTGAAGAGACTTCATCTGGATTGCGAGAATACATAGGCCGCATGTATTATTGGCTGCGGTTTTAAGGCAAGCCCTCGTGTAAATGGTTTAGTGCAGGCGATGGCAACCTAAGATTAACCAGCACAACCTAATCTGCGTGAGCACACCCCCATTGTTGGGGTCTGGTGATTACCTTAGCCCTCACTCGAATAGCGCTCAAGTACAATTGTTAATAGCATGCTTAACAACCAATAAACAGCCACTTTAACTAGTGTTATCACGCATAAAACTAGCTATAGTGAGCCATCGTTTTTATAGCAAAGTTTGTTTTATGCCGAGCCAATCAGAAAACCTCAAGGGCATGTTTTACATGACCCTATCCATGGCATCATTCTGTCTAGCCGACCTGGCCTTAAAATGGGCCTGTGAGATACTGCCAACGGGGCAGGTGATGTTTATTCTGGGTTTGGGCTGTTGTGCGCTGTTTTGGGGCATCGTTAAAGGGAAGCAAGAGAAAGCCCTCACCCGTCAGTTTTTTATACCCGCCGTGTTGTTGAGGACGGTCGGTGAAGCAGTTGCTGTGGTGTTTATTTTTTTAGCGCTCATTCACTCTGCCTTCACCTCAGTCGCTGCTATTTTACAAACCCTACCCCTATTAATGACGTTAATCTCGTTCATTTTCTTAGGTGAAAAGGTCGGTATACATCGTATTCTCGCCGTCACCATTGGTTTTGCAGGGGTATTACTCATCATACGACCCGGCGTAGACAGCTTTAATGTCTTCTCTTTATACGCAGTACTAGCGGTAATCGGCATGTCGATGCGCGATGTAGGCTCTCGCTTATCACCCAGTTCAATTTCTGCCTCCATGCTAGCCCTCTATGGTGCCATGACCTTTGTGGTGATCGGTTTGGTGATGATGTGGTTTGGGGGGGCTAAAATGCCTTCACTGGAGGCCGCAGGTTATTTACTGGCAATGATTTTATTTGCCTCTAGTGGCAGCTACTGCACCACTAAAGCCATGCGTTTGGGTGAAATATCGGTCATTAGCCCATTACGCTATACGCGTTTATTATTTGGCATGCTGGTGGGCGTGTTTATTCTGCATGAAGAAGTGGACCAATACATGTTGTTAGGTTCAGCCATTGTGGTTTTGGCGGGTCTGTATGTTTGGTTTAGAGAGCAGCGTCATAGGCGTTTGGGTGTTTGAGCAGAGGCAAGTGAACTATTTATGATTAAGAAGCCCCCCTTGAGCATTACCTCCATGCATCAATTAGTGACGCACAAGGAGGTGTCTTCGTTAACGCTCATCGATGACGCCTACAGTCGCCTGCATCAACACGAATCAACGCTGCAAGCCTTTAGAGAGGTTGGTGAAGCGCCAGTAGTGGCACCCCAAGGGCTATTGGCAGGCGTAAGCGTCTCAGTCAAAGACCTGTATGCGGTAACGGGTTTTGCAACTTACGCAGGTTCAC
>Ga0307488_10003033_pt1 | contig 14095 bp, 10 predicted proteins | sample SB02metaG_FD_202248 | JGI IMG/M metagenome (GOLD analysis project Ga0307488, IMG submission 202248) | Sea-ice brine microbial communities from Beaufort Sea near Barrow, Alaska, United States - SB 0.2 | ecosystem: Environmental > Aquatic > Marine > Coastal | place: USA: Alaska | collected... | reverse complement strand
ATTAAATCATTAATAAGAGCAATATAATGGGATTTTATAGAGGACCAAATATAGTAACAGACGGATTAATATACGCTATAGATGCAGGATCAGAAAGATCTTATCCAGGAAGTGGCACTGCGGTTACTGCTATAACTGGTGTTGGTAATGGAACCTTAACAAATGGAGTTGGTTTTGATAGTGCCAACGGAGGTAGTTGGACATTTGATGGCGCTGATGATTACATAACTTTTGGTAATAATTTTTTAGTTCCAGGAATTAGTCAATATGATACTATAACTAATTTTACAATAGACGTATGGGTAAATTGGGACTCGTTTGCAGCTACTGGCGCACACGATGAAATTATATCTTGGTGGAGAACTGGCGGAAGTACTTATTCTGATGGTTTTTTAGGCACAACAAGAATAGGAGGAGGTACGGCTGCAAATCCTGTAATTCGTTTTGGAGATGGCTGGGGTAATACAGGAGTAGCTTTTACATCTGCAACAGATACTGGTAAATGGTTTAATATAGTGGCTATAAAAACCTCTAACAATGCATATGTTTATGTTAATGGTGTATTAAGAGCAACAAAAGGTAGTGCTTTGTCTTGGGGTTTTAATGATTATCCTGCGGTAGGAAGACATCCTAATTTAGGTGAATGGTTAGACGGAAAAGTTTCTAATATTAAATTATACAACACAGCACTCACTGCAGCAGAGGTATCACAAAATTTTAACGCACAAAAATCAAGATTTGGATTATGATAACATACATTACAATAAATATGTCTGAAATAGCGTTGGTTGATTTCAATCAAGTGTTAGAGACATCAGAACAAACAGTTAGACTATCAGTTGATGGTTTACAAACAGTATTAAAGTGGGAAGGTGCAGAACCTTCATTTGTATCAACATTAAGTTCATACGAAGGACCTTATACCCACGAAGAGATACTAGTGATAATGGCTACTCCAGAATGGACTGACCCAAACCCCCCAGAATAATATGGGAGCATTCGGAGGACCAGACATAATAACAGACGGATTAGTATTTGCTATTGATGCAGGGAGTACGAGGTCTTATCCAGGATCAGGAACTACAGGCACTGATTTAATAAATTCTGAATCCATAACATTAGTTAATGGAGTGGCATTTAGCAGCGCTAATGGTGGTTCTTGGGAGTTTGATGGATCAGATGATTATATAAGTCTTCCAGCAAGCTTAATAACCGCTTTACACGGAGGCACTGAAGCAAGTATATGTATCTGGATTAAAAATGATGCTACTGTAAACGGTGTTGGCACAAGTGGGATAATACAACTCAGTGGGTTTAATAATAGTAATGGTAATTTATGGTTTTATAATAATGGATATACTTATTTAGATATATTTAGAACATCAAGGGTATCGCAAGTGTTTGCTAATAACACAGAAGTAAGCACAAACTGGAACTTGTTAACGGTAACAACAACACCAGGCGCTAACGGTTGGAAGTGTTATATGAACGGGGTATTTAAAGCTTCTACAACAGGTGATAGTACTGTTTCTGTAGCTAACATACAAGGAGGTTTAACATTAGGTCGTAATAGTTCTTCAAGATACACAAATGGAAAAATAGCAGCTTGTCAAATTTATGATACAGCATTAACCGCAGCTGAAGTATTACAAAACTATAACGCACTAAAAAACAGATTTATATAATGTACGTAGGACCAGACATAGTAACAGATGGATTAGAACTTGTAGTTGATATTGCAAGTGAAAAATCATATCCAGGTTCAGGCACAACAGCAACTTGTTTAATTTCTGGAATAACATTTATACCAGATGTTAATACCCCTACTTTTGTTACAACGGGTATAGCGCACGTAGATATGGAGAAAGATAATCCAGATAATTTAAAATCTACTTCTGGCTACACGGGTATAAACACGCAAAATGCTTATACAAGAATTGGTTGGTTTAATATAGAGTCATCTGATAATAGTTTTAACCCTATTATTGGAAACGTTGTAGGAAACAATATAAATATGGGTTTAACTATAGCTAATTATAGATTAAAGTTTTACCAGTATAGTAATACTACAAATGGAGGAACAGGCGGTGGAGATTACGGAGTTAGTGGAACAGCACAAATACCTGCTAACACTTGGGCTCAAGGAGCTATAGTTGTTAATAGATCAGCTCAAACATTAAAGTTTTACATTAATGGAGCTTTAGATAGAAGTACGTCTATTACAGTAATAGGAAACTCAAGTAGCGCAAGTGTTTTAATTGGTGGACCTGATAGTGATTCTTATAGTGGAGCAAGATATTTTGACGGTAAAATAGCTCGTGTATCACATTATAACAGAGAACTAACCGCGGCAGAAATTGCTCAAGACTATAATGCGTTAAAATCAAGATTTGGATTATAGAATAACAACTTTTTGGATATTGAAAAAAAGATAATAATAATATGGCGAACGAATTTAAAATAAAAAAAGGCTTAATTGTCACAGGCGCATCAGGTGGAACTGTTGTAGATATACAGGGTTCTCAAGGGCAACTGTTTTCAGTAACCGACGACTTAAGCGGATCTATATTCGCTGTGTCAGATATATCTGGTGTACCGATATTCGATGTCAACTCAAGTGGACTTTCTACTTTTGATGGACCATTAACTGGAACAACCGCAAGTTTTACAAGATTAGATATAGGCGCAACTAACACTAAATTAAAAGGTGATTTATTAGGAAACGCGGATGCAGCTTATGATATTGGCGCATCTGGCGCAAACAGACCTCGTAATTTATATTTATCTAATTCAATAACTGCAGGTGATATTACTGTAACAGGTTCTGCAACTGCAACAACTTTCATAGGTAATTTACAGGGCGGTCACACTAGCGGAACAATAAGTACTGGTGTATTAGCTGTAACACAAGTTGATTCTGTAGACAACGACACGGTTGCTACTACAGCTTATGTAAATAATAAAATAGCTTTAATACCTGCAGGTTTAATATTCCAAGGAACATGGAACGCTGCAACAAACACGCCAACACTTGCAAGTGGAGTTGGTACAACAGGTAATTTCTATATAGTATCAGTTGATGGTTCAACAAATTTAGATGGAATAACTGACTGGAAAGTTGGTGACTGGGCTGTGTTTGTAGAAGTAGGTGCTACTGATGCTTGGCAAAAAATTGATAACTCTTCTGTGTTAGATGGAATTGGTACAGGTGGTACTGTAGCTGGATGGGCAGGATCTGGAACATCAAACACTTTAACTAATTCTCCTATAACTTTTTCAGGTGATGATGTAAGTATACCGCGAGCAACAGATGTTGGAGTTTTAAATACAACAAATCTTGATAATGGTTCTGCTGTTGGTTTTAGTCTTACCTATCCTACAAGTAACGTAGCGGCAGGAGATGGTTTAGCTATAGCTATAGGTATTACAGGTCGAGGACGTTCTTATATTGCTAACAGTAATATTACTAATAATCTTGATGCTTCTAATCTTGAATTTTATACAGAAGGTGGTGGAGTAATCAATAAAGTATTAACATTAGACCAAAGTAAAAACGCAACTTTTGCAGGTGATATAATTGGCGGTGGAAGTATCACAATAGGCAGCGGCGGAGGATACAATGCTGGAGCTATATACTCAGATGCTAACTGGGGTATGATATTTAGAGCTTTGCAAGCAAGTCCTACTAATGCCGACTTTATGTTTGCTAACAGTGCAGATGTTGAAAGACTTAGAATTACTTCTACTGGCGCAACTTTTGCAGGAAAAATAACATCTGGTAATGACATTGTAAACGCATCTAGTGGTGTTTATACTTGGACTGGAGATACAGATACTTATATTCAACGTTCTGCTGCGAATGAAATAACATTCAAAACATTAGCATTAAACGCGCTTGTATTAGACGCATCACAAAACGCAACTTTTGCAGGTAATATTACTTTTGGAGATAGTCATTTTATTGGCGATGATGCAAGTGATAATCTATTAATACAAAGCTCAGCGGGAGAAAATATTATTATTGATTCTTTAGACGAAACGTTATTTAGGATTAATGGTAGCACTAAAATGCAAATCAAAAGTAGCGGCAACGTCGGAATCGGGACGACTAGCGTTACAACTCATAAACTTATTGTAAGCGGAGGTTCTAATATAGCTTCATTTAGATCAGAAGGTAGTGGTCAAAATCTAAAAAAATTATCAATTAGTACAGGTGGTGATAGAGTAGTTTTAGACGCGTCTACAACAACTGACACTACTGCTGCTTTTGCTTTTCAAACAGGAGGCGTAGAAAGAATGCGTATTTTAGATTTAGGTGGAATAAAATTCAACGCTTACGATTCCACAAATAACACAGGTACTCCAACTTACTTACTAGGAACAGACGGTTCTGGTAATATTGTAAAAACAAATACAATACCAGGTTCTGGTGCAGGTCCTTACTTACCGCTTTCTGGTGGGACACTAACTGGCGGATTAGTAGGAACGAGTGCTGATTTTAGTTTAGGAGTTGAAGCAAGCCAAGGGTTTTTTAATAATGTTTCAGGTATTAGATTATTACATCCATATGGAGGTTCTAATAATTCACTTGGTAATTCAGGAACAACTGGAGCTATAAAAATTACCCTACCAGTAACCTGGACAGCCACGATGATGAGGATGACTATCAAGGTATATGAGTATACAACAGACGAATCATTTACGTTGCATTGTGGGGGTTATAATTATAGTGCCGGTGGTGGAAGTTGGTTAGCTGAATTTGCATATATAGAATCTCAAGCAAATCTTGACAGAAACTTTACAATTAGATTTGGTCACGATGGCAGTAAATGCTGTATATACATAGGTGAATTAACTTCTGTTTGGCAATATCCTAAAGTATTTGTTACAAATTTTGAAGCTGGTTTTAACAATACTAATGCATCAACTTGGCAAACTGGTTGGGCTATAAGTATGGAAACTACTGCTTTTGGATCTGTGACAGGTAGTTTTACAAATACTCAAGTAAATAACTGGCAAAGAAACGGTCAAGATGTTTATTATGGATCTGGAACAGGCAACGTCGGGATCGGGACGACTAATCCTATAGGAATGTTGTCTGTAGTAAATCCATTATCCAACAGTAATACTTGGACACCAACTAATAATCCAGATTTATGGGTTTCTAATGCAGGGACATCTAATTCTTATTATGCTTTTGGGGTCACAACTAATAGTGGAGATATTTTTTCTATAACCAACGCTGGTAACGTCGGGATCGGGACGACTAGTCCTTTAACAAAATTACATATAGCTGGCACAACTGATGCTAATATTATTCGCATAGAGAACACGTCAACAGCTTTAAGTGCTGGTGATACAATAGGTGCTATTCAGTTTTTTAACAATGATACAACTGATGACAGTCCAAATGTTGCAGCTAGTATATACGCAACAGCTGGTGCATCTGGTGGTAGTGGTTCTTTACGTTTTAAAACAATTGAACCAGGTGTAGAAGGAGATCCAGCAACTGAGGCTATGATAATAACCAACAGCGGCAACGTCGGGATCGGGACGACTGGACCTTTATCCATATTAACTGTTGGAAGCTCAGTTGGACAATCAAGAGCAGCTATTTATGGCGAGGCTTATGGAACTGCAGGTGTTTTTGACCAAGGTATTAGAGGAGAAGGTTCTGCTTATGGAGTATTGGGTATATCAACAGGTGCAGGAACAGGTATCTACGGTCAAACTTCTACAGGAATTGCGGGTTATTTTACATCTTCTAGTGGCTACGGTTTATTAGTAGCAAACGGCAACGTCGGGATTGGGATGCTTACACCTACTAGAAAATTAGTTTTAGATGGATTATTAGGAACAGCTTCTTTAGAAATTCTAAAAGAATCAGATAGAATAGTTTACTTGGGAACTGGTAGTGGGGCTACAGGTGCTGATGATACTCTAATGTTACTTTATCACGACGACGTAATAAAAGTAAAAATTAATACTATAAGTGATTCATATTTTAATGGCGGCAACGTCGGTATTGGGGAAACAAGTCCACAAGCTAAATTAGATATATACGACACGTTTACTAAAACAGCAGCAAATCCAAATACAGTTGAAGTGTTCCATACTGGAAGTGTTTCTACTAACAATATATATCCTGTTGCTGGTTTATTTACACAACGCGTAAGTGGATCAGCTAATGTTTTTGCAACTGGTCTTGTTGGTGTTGCTGAAAAGTTAGGAGACTATGGTTACCTTGCAAAAGGTGTTCAAGGAATTGGAAAGTTGTCAGGAAATATAACTGTCAATAACGCTGATATGCAATATATGGGTGTTGAGGGTAGAATAGAAATGGAGGGATCTAATTCTGTTAATCTTGATGATAGAGCTTATTCTTTTTATGGAACAGCTGAGATAGATTCTGGTAGTCACTTAAAAGAATACCACGGTTTATATTTAAACACACCAACTAACAATGGTACAATACTTAATAAGTATGGCGTATCACAAGTAGATGCTAATAGTAAAAACTATTTTGCAGGTGACGTTGGTATTGGAACAACAACTCCTTTAGCTAAATTAGACATACAAGGAACACAGGGCCAATTATTCTCAGTTACAGATGATCTTAGCGGAAGTATATTTGCAGTAGCGGATATATCAGGTGTACCAATATTTGATGTTAATTCAAGTGGTCTTTCTACTTTCACAGGATTAGTAAGTGGTATAACACCAGTTAATGCAAATGATTTTGTAACTAAAGCTTATGTAGATGGAGGCGGCGGTGGTGCTGGTGGTCCATTTTTACCAATTGCTGGAAACACTGTAGCAAATGCTATGACTGGTGATATAAATATAGGTGATAATTTAGGTATAAACTGGAAAAATGCAACTAACGCTTATGCTGATATAACATTAGGTACTGATTTTGTAATAAATTGTGGAAAATCAAACGCCGATCTTATAATATCAAATGGTAGTAGCGATGTAAAAATACTAGCCAGCGGAAATATTCTTATTAACGATTATATAGTTCACAATGGGGATACTAATTCGTATTTTGGTTTCCCTAGTGATGATAATTTTAAAATTACAACAGGCGGGCTTGATAGTCTTGAAGTAAGCTCAAGTGGTATAACTGTTGCTGCTCAGATAACAACATTAGACTTATATGTTTCAAATCTTTGCGCTGTTGATGGGGGATTTTCTTCAACCGGAGGAAATACTATGGATTCATTGACAGTAACTAGCGGTAGTGGCGCAAATGGAGATTGTGTAGTAAAAATAAAGGCTGATACAGATAATACAGTTGAAAATAGTAATCCAAGACTAGAACTTACACAAGATGGCGTTGCTAATTTTGCGCACTTTGGTATGAACGGATCGGTTAACGACACGTTTACAGGAGCAACAGGCAACGCAGGATACATACTTACAGCAGTTGACTTTCAAATTGCACCAGGTAACGGACTTTCAACCACTTTTACAAACACTGGAGAAGTTGGTATTGGAACTAATGATCCTGATTATACATTAGATGTTGTTGGTACTATGTTTTCAAGTGGTAACTTTGGAAATAGAAACACCGCTCAAACCATAGGCGTTCAATTTGAACCAGGTTCTACAGCAGCAACTACAATGTCAGTTTATTCTGATGAACTTAAAATTTATTTCAAAGGACCTAATACTACTAGATTTGAATTTGAAGAAGATGGTACAGCTAGAAAACCTGGCGGCGGATCTTGGTCTAGTACTTCAGATGAAAGAGTTAAAAAAGACATAACAAACTACACTAAAGGTCTAGCTGAAATATTAGCTATACAACCAGTAAATTATAAATACAATGGTAAAGCTGGTCTTCCAGAAGAAAAACAACAAGTTGGCGTAATAGCTCAAGATGTTCAAGCGGCTTTTCCTAATGCTGTAGAAACTTACAAAGCCTTGTTTAATGAAGACGATATAGAAGAAACAGAGTTACTAGCATTTAACCCAAGTGAGTTAACATTCACATTGATAAACGCTATAAAAGAATTAAAAGCAGAAATAGAATTATTAAAACAAAACAAATAAACAATGGCAATTACTTACAAATGGGATATCCCACAAATGAACGCTCACGTTCAAGCAGAAGGTGAAGACAATGTAATCTACACAGTACATTACAGATACACGGGTACCGAAGTTGTACCAAGCAGTGGAACTTATTCAGACAGCAATATTGGAACACAAAGTTATACATATGTAGCAGGTGATCCTTTTGTACCTTACGAAGATACTGAAGCTTTTGAAGCTGTAGTTATCGGGTGGCTAGAAGGTTCTTTAGATGTACCAGCAATACAAGCTAGTATAGCTGCAAACATAGAATCTCAAATTACACCAGTAAATGAAGATTTATATTTCACTTGGCAAAATCCAGTACCACCAGTTGAATAGGTAAAGTGCACTTAAAACATGTAATTATATAACTAACAATTAATTAATAACAATTTAAATTAAATCAACATGGCAGAAGAAGCTAAACAAATGATTTCTGAAAAACAATTAAAAACTATTCAGGGGTTAACAGGAAAACAAAATGACTTAGTATTAGGTCTAGGATCACTTGAAGTACAGAAAATTTCTTTACTAGAACAATTCAAAGACAGTAACAAACTTGTAGAAGAGTTTAAAAAAGAACTTGAAGAAGAGTTTGGTCAAGTACAAGTAGACTTAAAGACTGGAGAGATTTCAGAACTTCCTGTAGATGACAAAAAGTAATATTAGAAAGATAAGCATCGGGTCAGACTACAAGAATGACGCGATGCATTATTCTGTTGGTCAACAAGTATACGGAGGTCACGAGATTTCTAGTATACTTTTAGACGAACAAGACAAATCTTATAATATTTTTATTAAAAAAGAAGACGAAGTTTTACCTTGGAAGAAATTTAACTCTAACATGGCTATATCTGTTGAATACGACTTACAGTATTAATGAACAGTATATATAATTTTATAATTAAACCTTTAAACGAAAGGTATGATAATGAAATAAAAATAGGTAATAAATCGCTTATTACTAACACTAAGATAGACGACTTTACAAATGTAAGTAGAGAAGCAATAGTTGTTGCTCTGCCTATAGCTTATAAAACTGATATTAAAATCGGTGATAAAGTTATAGTACATCATAACATTTTTAGAAGATGGTATGACATAAAAGGTAGAGAAAGAAATAGTGCTAAGTATTTTAAAGATAATTTATATTTTGCTCAACCAGATCAAGTATTTTTATATAGTAAAAACAATAAATGGATGTCATTTAATGACAGATGTTTTGTTCAACCTATAAAAAACGATGACAAATTTAGCACAGACAAAACTAAAAAACTTATTGGTATATTAAAAATAGGTAATAACTCCTTAGAAGCGCTAGGAATAGTGCCTGGGGACGTTGTTAGTTTTCCTCCTAAGCGTGAATGGGAATTTGCTTTAGATGGAGAACTTTTATATTGTATGAAATCAAATGATATTGTAATTAAGTATGAACATAAAGAAGACAAAGTTAAATATAATCCAAGCTGGGCAAGTAGCCGTAGAAGAGTTAATCAAGGTAGCTAAAGAAGCTATTGTAGATTCTGACGAAGATATATCAGCTGATAGATTAAAAAACGCGGCAGCTACAAAAAAGCTAGCTATATTCGATGCTTTTGAAATACTCAATCGTATTGTTGCAGAGCAAGAAATATTAGAAGATAAACCTAAAGAAGTTAAAAAAGAAACTACGTTTCGTGGTTTTGCTGAAGGAAGATCTAAGTGATGTACGAACAAAATCTATATAAAGTATTACCTAACTATATTAAACCTAAAATTCTCAACAGAATGAATAGGTATAAAAAATGGGAGTATGGATATAACAAGGACCACGATATAGTTGTTATATCTAAAACTGGACAAGTTGGAGAAGTGTATGAAATACAAAATCTTAAAATAGCTTTACCTAAAGCAACAGATGTTCATAAGTTTGAAAGCAACAAATGGACAAGATTTGACTATCCAAAAGTATTAAAGAAAATAAAAACCGTCTTCGACTGGAGAGAATATCCTGAGGACTTTAAAGAAAAATATTATGACTACATCGATAATGAGTTCAAGCGCCGTGAAGAAGGTTTTTGGTATATCAATAAAGATATTCCTACTTACGTTACTGGCACTCATTATATGTACCTGCAGTGGTCCAAAATTGATGTTGGGCAGCCAGACTTTCGAGAGGCAAACCGTATCTTTTTCATATTCTGGTCCGCCTGCGTTGCAGATACACGGTGTTATGGTATGTCCTATCTCAAGAACAGGCGTTCGGGATTTTCGTTTATGGCATCAGGTGAATGCGTTAACATGGCGACCATATCAACCGACGCACGTTTTGGGATTTTGTCCAAATCTGGCGCCGATGCTAAGAAGATGTTCACTGATAAGGTCGTACCAATATCCGTTAATTATCCCTTCTTTTTCAAACCGATCCAGGACGGAATGGACCGTCCAAAGACCGAACTCGCATACAGGGTCCCAGCCAGTAAGTTTACCAGAAGAAGTATTACCTCTTCCGACAAAGCCGAGGATCTCGCCGGGCTCGACACGACCATCGACTGGAAGAACACGGGGGATAACGCCTACGATGGGGAGAAACTCAAACTCCTCGTCCACGATGAGAGCGGGAAATGGGAAAGGCCCAACAACATCCTCAACAACTGGAGGGTTACGAAAACCACCCTCAGGTTAGGATCAAGGATTATTGGCAAGTGTATGATGGGATCAACATCAAATGCTTTAGATAAAGGAGGTAGAAATTTTAAAAAACTATATGAAGACTCAAACGTTAACAAACGAAACGCCAACGGACAGACTCGTTCGGGACTCTATTCTTTGTTCATTCCTATGGAGTGGAATTACGAAGGATACATTGATTCTTATGGAATGCCTGTCTTCGATACTCCAGAAAAACCAGTACAAGGACCTCATGGAGGCAAAATTGAATTAGGAGTAATACAATATTGGAATAATGAAGTAGAAGGTCTTAAGGAAGACCAAGACGGTTTAAATGAATTTTATAGACAATTTCCACGCACAACAAAACACGCATTCAGAGATGAATCTAAAATGTCTTTATTTAATCTAACTAAGATATACCAGCAAATTGATTACAACGAGGGTGTTGAAAAAAATTCTACTGTAACAACAGGTAGTTTTCATTGGGAAGAAGGAATACAAGATTCTAAAGTTATATTTGTCCCTAATAGAACAGGTAGATTTAAAGTATCTTGGATACCACCAGCACACTTACAAAACCAAGTGTTTATAAAATTTAACATGAAGTATCCTGCAAACGAACACGTTGGCGCTTTTGGGTGTGATAGCTATGACATATCAGGTACCGTTGATGGAAAAGGATCTAATGGTTCATTACACGGTTTAACTAAATTTAGTATGGATGAACATCCTTCTAATCATTTCTTTTTAGAATACATAGCTAGACCACAAACTGCTGAGATATTCTTTGAAGATGTTTTAATGGCTTGTCATTTTTATGGTATGCCAATACTAGCAGAGAATAATAAACCAAGATTATTGTATTACTTTAAAAGAAGAGGCTATAGACATTTTTCTATGAATCGCCCTGATAAATTAAAGTTATCAATAACAGAAAGAGAGATTGGTGGCATACCTAACTCTAGTGAAGATATTAAACAAGCGCACGCTGCAGCAATAGAAACTTATATAGAAAACCAAGTTGGTAATCTAGGTGAAACTTTTGGTAGCATGTATTTTCAAAGAACCCTGGAAGACTGGGCACAATTTGATATAAACAATAGAACAAAACATGATGCATCTATAAGCTCAGGGCTTGCTATAATGGCTTGTAACAAAAATAAATATAGACCAATAAATGAAATAATTAGAGAGAAAGTTTCTTTAGGTTTTACGAAATATAATAATAAAGGAGATTTTTCTAAAATAATAAAATAAATGATTCAAGGTAATTACAACAGTGGTTTCCCTAGTCAGGTAGTACCTGATGAAGAGAAGATGAGTTTGGAGTATGGTACTCGAGTAGGTCAAGCTATAGAGTACGAATGGTTCAGAAGTAATAGAGGTGGAGATAGATTTTCCATGAACTTTGCTAACTTTCATAACTTAAGACTATACGCTCGAGGAGAACAATCTATACAAAAATATAAAGACGAACTATCTATTAACGGTGATTTGTCTTATCTTAATTTAGATTGGAAGCCTGTTCCTATTATACCTAAATTTGTAGACATTGTTGTTAATGGTATGTCACAAAGAGATTACGACGTTAAAGCTTACGCTATAGATCCTGAGTCACAAAAGAAAAGAACTAACTATGCTGAAGGTTTATTAAGAGACATACAAGCAAGATCTTTTCTTAAAAAAGCACAAGAGCAAATAGGTATGGATCTATGGACAACATCTGCTCCAGAAAACTTACCTGAAAACAAAGAAGAGTTAAGTCTGCACATGCAACTTAGCTATAAGCAGTCAATAGAAATAGCAGAAGAAGAAGCTATATCTAATGTAATGGCTCAAAATAAATACATACAGACTAAAAAACGAATGCTATATGACTTGGTTGTATTAGGTATCGGTGCTGTAAAAACAAATTTTAATAAGTCAAATGGTATAACTGTTGACTACGTAGATCCTGCTAATTTAGTTTATTCATATTCTGATGATCCTAATTTTCAAGATTTATACTACGTAGGTGAAGTTAAGATGATACACTTATCTGATTTACAAAAACAATTTCCTGACTTAACGCCTGAAGAATTAAAAAGAATAGAAAAGTTTCCTGGCACTCAAAACTATATGAGAAACTGGAACGAATCACCGGATATGGTTTCTGTTTTATTTTTTGAATACAAAACTTATAGTAATCAAGTGTTTAAAATTAAGAAAACTGATCAAGGTTTAGAAAAAGCTATAGTAAAGACAGACTTTTTTAATCCACCACCAAGTGATAATTTTGATAGAGTATCTAGATCTATAGAGGTTTTATACACTGGTGCTAAGATACTTGGTATAGACACAATGTTAGACTGGAGGATGTCAGAGAACATGACAAGACCTAACTCTAATATGACTAAGGTTAATATGAATTATCAAATATGCGCACCTAGAATGTACAGAGGACGCATAGAGTCGCTAGTTGGAAGAATAACAGGTTTTGCTGATATGATTCAATTATCACATCTTAAACTACAACAAGTTATAGCTCGTATGGTACCTGATGGTGTGTTTGTAGATGTTGATGGTTTAGCTGAGGTCGACTTAGGTAACGGTACAAATTATAATCCTCAAGAAGCATTGAACATGTATTTCCAAACAGGTTCTATAGTAGGTAGATCGCTTACGCAAGATGGAGATCCTAATAGAGGTAAAATACCTATTCAAGAATTACAGACATCTAGTGCTAATGGAAAGATACAATCACTTATAGGTACTTATCAGTATTATTTACAAATGATAAGAGACGTAACAGGACTTAATGAAGCTAGAGATGGTAGCACACCAGATAAAGATGCTTTAGTAGGTATACAAAAAATGGCTGCTGCTAATTCAAACACAGCAACTAGGCATATATTACAGGCTTCATTATATTTAACTGTTAAAGCAGCTGAAAATATATCACTTAGAATAGCAGATATGTTACAGTTTGATTTACTAGCCGATACATTAAAGAAATCTGTAAGCACGTTTAACGTAGGTACACTAGAAGAAATGAGTTCATTGAATTTATTTGATTTTGGTATTTACTTAGAACTAGAGCCAGACGATGAAGAAATTGCTAAGTTAGAAGAAAACATTCAAGTCGCTTTACAATCAGGTCAAATATTTTTAGAAGATGCTATTGATATTAGACAAGTTAAAAACTTAAAATTAGCCAACCAAACGCTAAAAGTTAAACGTAAAGCTAAACAAAAGATGGATCAGCAAATTGCTCAGCAAAACATACAAGCTCAATCTCAAGCTAATATACAAGCTCAAGAAGCATCAGCAATGTATGAGGTTCAAAAGAACGAAGCAATGGCCGCTTCTAAATTACAAATAG
>Ga0307488_10003031_pt1 | contig 14098 bp, 24 predicted proteins | sample SB02metaG_FD_202248 | JGI IMG/M metagenome (GOLD analysis project Ga0307488, IMG submission 202248) | Sea-ice brine microbial communities from Beaufort Sea near Barrow, Alaska, United States - SB 0.2 | ecosystem: Environmental > Aquatic > Marine > Coastal | place: USA: Alaska | collected... | reverse complement strand
CTCCTGCTTCACTTGCTGCATCTCAACGCCGCCCTCCACCAGCTCGTATAAACCAGTGGCCCCTGTGATCAGGGCCTGTCAGATATTGTGCGCTGTTTCAGAAAATGCTGTTTAACTCAAGAGACGAGGTTCAAATCAGCGGTTCATCATGTGGTGAGTAATATCTGCCAGGCCCTACCCATCATCACGCCTGTCCCCCCAACAACACCGCCTCCGTCCCCGCCCCATTCACCATGGCTGGCCCCGACGCCCCCGCTCTCCTCCCTATCATCTGTTTGTTCACCCTCGCCCCCGCCCCACCCTCGCCCCAGCCCTGCCGCCAGTGTCAGGTAACCCTCAACCTCGATTCGCTGGAACCACGCCTCCTCCGCCGCCGCCTCCGCCTCGCGCGCCTCCATCATGCGGTCCACAACCCGTACGTGCTCCCGACCCATCGCTAGGGCCCAGTACATACATATGTTCACTAAGGTTCATCGACACTTGAGGAGCTGGGGTAGGGCCCAGCAGGAAATGCTCATAACTTCACAGGATGGCATTCAACTCAAGGGATTACAATGTGATACGAGTAATAACATTTTTGGGCAGTCTCTGCCAGGTCCTACCCAGTGCACTGAGCCGCCGCTGCAGCTCCGCGCGCGCTGTCTCCCTCCGCCGCGCCGCCTTCTCCACGCTACCCAACGCCTGCGTCCGACCGCCCTGGACCAGCCGCTCCAACTCCCGTAGCTTCACGGCGAGCCGCCCGCGTTTTAGCGGCGCATGTTGAATTTGAAAGTAAAGTTTGAAAGCGGTTCATCACATTCTGGTTTCAAGCGATCGGTTCCTGGCGGTTTCAACATGGGTTTCATTGGTTCAACCTGCACTGCCCTACCTCGTACGCCCCGCGCCGCCGCCACGTTCGCCTCCCGCAACGCCTCAATGCAGCGGCGCAAGTTGAATGTGAAAGCAAATTTTGAAAGCGGTCCATCATATTCTAAGTTCCAGGGTGGAAACCATGGGCCCCTGCAAAACACAGTTTGAAAGCGGTCCATCATATTCTAGCTTCCAGCGCTGAAACCATGGGCGCTTGCAACACGGGTTTTGATACAGACAACCTGCACCGTCCTACCTCCAGCTCTCCCGCGTGCGACCGGTGTTGTCTTTCCAGATCGTCAATGGAGTCAGTAAACTCCAGTACCGATCGCAAGTAGTGGTCCGCCACCTCCTGCCGCTCCTCGTTGTAGCGGCGCAAGTTGAACTTGAAAGCAACAGTTGAAAGTTGAAACCACATTATCCGTATTGCAGTTTCAGGCGCTGAAACCATAGGCGCTTTCACCACAGGCTTTGCTGTCAACAGCCTAAACCCTAAACCCTGAAACCCTACACCTGCACCGCCCTACCTCGTCTAAGATATCTAAGCCGTCCAGCACCAACACCTGCTCGAGGTGGTGGATAATCAGTTCGCGGTACCTGTCCGAGTGGGCGAGGGGCGCGGGCGGGAAGAAGCGGTCGGCGAAGGAGAGGTGCGAGAGCGCGGGCAGGCATACGAGGGCGTCGAGCTCGCGCTCGTGCTATAGCGGCGCAAGTTGAAATTGGTAGCAACGTTTAAAAGTAGGTCACCAGGTTTGAGTTTCAATCGCTCGGTTCCAGGCGCTTTCGACATGGATATCATCAGTTCAACCTGCACCACCTTACCGTGCTCCAGCGGGTTGCCGGCGAGCGCCAGCTGTCGCAGGTTCACCAGCGCCTCCAAGCCGCCGCCGACGAGCGTCTCGATGCCGTTGTCCTGCAGCCAGGGGCTCTCACTCGTCCAATTTCTTGGCTAACGTAAGCAATATGTTATCCGGTGCAATTTTCACGCTCGTATCTCTAGTAAAATAATTACTTTCATGGGACATGCTGGGTGTCATCAGTGATAAAACGGCTTAAGGTTGAGCTGAAAAGTGGACGAGTGTAAGCCCCTGCCTGCAGCCACAACTCTGTGAGGTCGCCCAGTGGGGACAAGTTCTCGACGCGCTGAATGCGGTTGGAGAAGAGCCACAGGCGAGGGCCTGACAGATAATGCTCGCCACGTCATGTGATTCCATCTAACGTAAGAAGCGAGGGTTTATGATGTGGAGGATGACGTGGCAGGCATTATCTGTCAGCAAGTTGAATGGAATCGCATGACGTGGCAGGCATCATCTGTCAGACCCTACCACAGGCGCTCTAGGCGGCGGCAGCCCTGCAGGCCCTCGATGGAGCGGCGCACGTTGAATTTGAAACCAAACTTGAAACCGTTGTCATATTAAAGCTTCAAGCGCTTAGTTCCAGGCGCTTCCACCGTGGGTTTGATACTGTCAACCTGCACCAGCCCTACCTCGATGCGCTCGATGGCGTTATTGTTGAGGATGAGCTCTTGCAGCAGGGGCTTACACTCGTCCACTGTTAGCTCAATGTAAGCACTCTTTGTGGGATACGGTGGGTGGCTTCAGTGACATAACGGCTCAGGTCAGGCCGACACGTAGACGAGTGTAAGCCCCGACCTCGTAGCACCGGGAGGTCACCCAAGCCGCGCATGTGCGTGAGGAGCTGGTGCGACACTTCGAGCTTGGTCAGTGTCCCCGCCACGGCGCGCAGGGAAGGCACCGCAGTGTAGCGGCGCACGTTCAAACTGAAAACAAAGTTTGACAGCTGTCCATCACATTTTAGCTTCAAGCACTGAAACCAGAGGCGCTGTCAACATGGGTTTTGATGGTTTCAACTTGCTCTGCCCTACCGCAGTGAGGGTGTTGTGCAGCAACCCGAGGTGCGTGAGGCTGCGGCACGAGTGCAGCGCGTCGGGGGTGAGGTGCGTGAAGCCGGCGAAGGCCACCTCGATGCTCCCCACGTCCGTCAGGTCATCCTCCCCCGCCGCCTCTTGCAGGCCCGCCTCTGTCAGCGGCACCGGCGCCGCCTTGTCGCCATCCCCATCCATTCCTCGACGCGCCACTCGGCACCCCCGCCTACACCGCCCCGTCCACGGTCACCCCCACTCCCGCACCGACGCCGCCCCCTGCACCGCCGCCTCCTTACCCGCCGCCACCCAGACCTCCGCCGCCGCCGCCGCCGGTTCTCCCCCCCCCGCCACCACCACCCCCGTGCGTGCCCAGCGGCGGCGGACAGTGTTCGTCAGTTACTTCAGAAGGTCTTGGAGACGGAGGCGGCGGCCGTCACCGACGTTGACTGCAGGATCTCCAGCTTCTTCCAGCCCTGGCTGTAGCGGCAAGTTGAATTTGAAAATAAAGTTTGACAGCTGTTCAACGTTTGTTAGCTTCAAGCACTGAACCTAGCTCAGGCGCTTGCAACATGGGTTTCAAACTGTCAACTTGCACCGCCCTACCTGGCGCAGGAAGTGCTCGATGCTGAACACGTCGCGCAGGGCCAGGCCACGGTGCTGCTCGAACCCCGCACGTACCTGGGCGTAGTGCCCCTGGCGGACACTGCTCGACACGTCATAGAATGCCGTTTACATGTCACAGGATGCCGTGTACCTGAAGGAACGAGGGTTCGTAGTGTGTACCAGCGTACCCGTACAGTGTACCCGTACACACTCACCGCAAATTCCCAGCTGGCCTACACACATGCATCATCCTCCCCCCTGGCCTGGCGGATACTGCAGCTTGCTCGACACGTCATAGGGTGCCGTTTGCCTCAAATACACGAGGGTTCGAAACGTGTCGGATTACGTGGCGGGCAAGGCTCGTAGCCAGGCCAGGCCCTGCCTGAGCGCTAATCTCGGCGCGGGCTTCCGGGGTCTTGGTGCGCGCCGCGCGGAGCAGTGAACGGTTCAGTGACAGGGCCTGCTTCGCCAGACCGCGGCGTAGGGACGGGGACAGGGACGGGGACGGGGTCGCTTGACAGCTGGTAGTTTGGTTAATTTTGTCCCGTCCGAAAGACTCAAGTCCCCACGAGCCCCCAAGCTACCGTCCACGGCTGCCCCGTAGTTGAGGTGAAAAGGGGAGGAGGGTAGGGCCCTGCCGCTGAGGGGTTTCACAACCTGCGCCATATGAGTGTGGGCTCGCAGCGACGGTAGCGACGAGCAACCGAACGTGATGCTGCCGATAAGTATCCAGGCGTGACGTGCGTGGTATCCACACGGATAACAACAACGCTCCCCCCGCATAACTGGAGGACTCGCGCTTTGCGGTGAGTAGCCCTACGGACACGAGCACGGCCCCCGCATTTGCTTGGCTCCGCGGTGCACAGGGACTGCTTGCAGGTGGCGGGTGCAGGATGCGCAGGCTTCTGACCCTAGGTGCGCTCCCTCTGCTGTGATAACCCGTGGGCAGCTACTCGCACGTGTTGAGGTCCTGAGTTCGGATGTGCAAAATCATTCTGACAAAGTGCCCGCTCTCCTCTCCATCTTCCAGGGTCGCTCGTGGCGGCGTTCCTCGCGGTTTGGGCAAGGAATTGATTCACATCGGTCCCTTCCTCAAACTCATAGAGAACCCGGGCACCTGCACTACATCAGTGCGCGAGCACAACGCCTAAGGCTGCTCCCAGCGATCTTCATTTTCAAGCATAAAACACACGTCGTTCCCGTCCTTTATGGTGTACCCGCACACACATCTTCAGTGCTCAACGCCTGTCGTGACACGACCGTGTACGTCTCCACTGCTAATGTTCGCTTGTGGCGTTCCGTGAATGGAGACTCACCAGTGCTGTGTCGTGCCGAGTTGGTTAACCCTTTCGGAAGGTGTACCTGCTGCAGAGTGGGCTGCCGGAGGCGCAGCACACCGCCGTCCAGTTGGTGAGCACCCCCGCCGGTGCACTAGTGGAGCATAGTGTGCCGGTGCCGCAACGTCATCCACCGCATAGTGTACCCCACGTCATTCACCGCGTAGTGTACCAGTGCTCACCACTTCATCCACCGCGTAGTGTACACCACGTCATCCACCGTGTATTGTACCCCACGTCATCTACCACACGGTGTACCAGTGCTCGCCACGTCATCCACCGCATAGTTTAACGGTGCTCGCCACTCATCCTCCGCATAGTGTACCGATGCTCGCCGCGTCATCCACCACATTTTGTACCGGTGAAAACCTATGATGCGGCGAGTCCAGTACACTGTCGTCTCACGCTCGTTTCTAACGACTCCCCCCCTCCCATCCTCGCAGCTACCTCTGTGGGCGCTGGTATCATTCGGGCTTTACTCAATAGTGGTCATCGGGTGGAGCCTGGCGCACTTCCCGACGTGCGCAAAGGACGCGGAGGTTCTGAAGGGCGAGATGAAGGTAGGGCAGTGCAGGTTGACCCCAGGTTGACACCGGGTTGACCGCGCTTGGTGTCAGCGCTTGAAACTACAATATGATGAACCGCACTAAAGTCATTGCTTTCAATATCAATTTGCGCCGCTACAAAAAGGAAGCGGAACAGGAGTTGTGCGCGCGGGGGATTTATAGTGCGGGAGAATTCGATTCCAAATAACGCCAACACACTAGCTAGTATCTAGAGCTCTATACTCGTAGCTAAACGCTCGCCAACTGTAGTAACAACTGCCACATGCAAAATCACATGGCGTCCTCTTCAGTGGTTCCCGGGTTGGTGCGTTGTTCCGCGACCTGCGAGAGTATGGAGTGGACCCGCATCAGGATCGGGCCCACCTCCGGGTCGTAGGGCCTTACATGTGTTGCTCGCCACGTCATAGGACGCCATTCAACTCATGAAACGAGGGTTTCCAGTGTGGTGGATGTCAGACCCTACCGGGTCGTTGAGGTAGTCGTGCGCCGAAGACGGGTCCTCGATCATCGCCTGGAACGCCTGCAGCACTCGCTCCGACTGCCGCTGGCCAGGGCCCGGCCATAAGTACTTTTCCAGTTGGCACATGAGACTCGTATCTTTGAGGAATGAAAGTGGGATGGGGTACCTGTGGTCTCATAGTCGCGGGGACACACGGCTCAGAGTTAGCGGGGAAAAGCAGTGATGTGTGAAGGCCCTACATGCCCTGCTGTATCGCCGGGTGGCTCATGATGTCCCCCAGCAGGATATTCATGTTCTCCGCCCCCCCCTGCGTCCCCGGCGGTTGCTCCAGAACCCCCGGCTGCTGCGGCTGCTCCGTACCCCTAGCGCCGCCCCGCTCCCCAAGCAGCCATGCACACGCGGCCTCGTGGTCGTTGTGCGTCGCCGCGAGAGCGGCCACGACTTCATCGCGAGGGAAGCCCATCTCCACCAACTGCTGCACGACGGTCTCGTCGGGTGCCTCCGGCGCGCTCAGCTGCTCCGTCGCTGTCCGCCTTCTTCGCAGCTGCCCGCGTCCGCCCGAGCTGCTCACCAGCTGCCGCGTCTGAGGTATGGTTCGTGAGGAGGGTACTTTTGAGTCAGTGAAATCGAAGGGCAGGGGCAGCAGCAGCAGCAGTAGCAGCCGCAGTATGATAGAGCGGCTAAACTAGCACCAGCGGTGGGGGCACAGCGGTACACTATGAGCAAACAGTGAGAAACGGCGCCGCAGTAGCAGCACAAGTGGGAACGGCAGAGGCGAGCAGCGAGATACACTACGAGCAGACAGTGAATAGCGGAGCCGCACCTGCTGGTCCGTGAGCCCCGAGTCCGCCTCCGCATCCGTCACCTCCAGCAACCACTCCATCGCCGCGCCCGGGGAGTTGTAGTGCAGCAGAAGCGCCTTGCTGTAGCGGCGCAAGTTGAAATAGAAAGCCAAATTTGAAAGCGGTCCGTCAAACTTTAGCTAAAATCGCTGAAACCAAGCGCGGTTAACCCAGGGTCAACCCGGGGTGAACCTGGGGTGAACCTGGGGTGAACCTGGGGTCAACCTGGGGTCAACCTGGGGTCAACCTGGGGTCAACCTGCACCGCCCTACCTTGCGTGCGCGATTCTCTGGGAACCCCATCTCCAGCAGCTGCGTCATCGCCGCCGCGTCCGGTTCCGGAAGCGTTACCTCCGCGCCTGGTAAGGGATCAGGTTGCCCCCCGGTCTGCGCCGCGGTATGCGCCCCGCCCTGCCCACCCTCTCCACCCTCCCCCTCCACCCGCGGCGGCACGCTGACGAGCAACCCCTGCATTCTGTCCTCCAATGACGCTGCTGCCGCGTCCTGGGCAGTGGCTACGGCGGCTGGAGATTCAGCGCCAGCCTGGGCGCGCAGTATCGGTTCTCGGTATGAGATCAGTTCCGTGATTTTGTTGATAGCTGCAAGGTCGGGGGCGGGCTTGTTACGGTCGCGCTGCTCCCATTCCCTCCGTGTGGCGGCGCAAGTTGAACTTGAAAGCAAATATTGAAAGCGAACCGTCACATCTTAGTTTCCAAGAGCATCGATCCAGGCGCTTTCAACACGGGTTTGACAGGGTCAACCTGTACCGCCCTACCGCGCAGCGCCCGCCTGCTTGAGGACAACGAGGACAGCGCCCTCGGTGTAGCGGCTCATGTTCATATTGAAAGCAAAACGTTGATATTGAAGGCAGTTTTTTATCTTCTAGTATCAAGCGCTGAAACCATGGGCGCGTTCAACACGGGTTTTGATACTCCCAGCCTAGACCGCCCTACCTCGGCGATCCCCGCGTCGCACAGCAGCTCGTCCCCGTTCTCCAGCGTCTTGCCTGCGTGAAGCAGGCGGCAGGGTCATTGCGAACAACGACTCGGCCGACGTTGGAATGGACGAAACAAACCGAACTCGGACCGAGGGTACACGCTCACACGACCAGACTCAGCGCGTCTGCATGAACATTCATCCTGAGGGAACGCCGTGCTCCGTTGTGCGTCGAGACTTTGTCGTAGCGAGTGCAGTACAGCTGGGTACAATTAAAATGGGTACAGCAAGGGCGAATCTTCGGGACGTCCTGGACATTTATTTGAGAGCCCCAAAGATCCCCCGTGGTCGTTGAGTGCTAGACTGACCACGACATAGGCTGCAGTCCAAGCACCGCGCACGCCTCGCCACACACACGCACGTCGGGGAAGGCCTTCGGCGCCGCTCGAGCCTTCACAAGAACCCCCCTGCCAGGCGCTGACGCGAGGGCTCGACGTCCACCACGGTACCCTCGAACAGCTTCTGCTTCAGCGAGTCCACCGTGTCCTGCGCGGTCACGCCGCCCACCTCGGTGGCGCCGGCCTGCAGGCCCAGTATGTGGAGCTTCATCCCGCTCGCTGTGCAGCCAACCCCGCTCACTCCTGAGACCGTACGTGCTTGTGCGCGCGTGACGTGCCAACTGAACCATTCTGCTGCGAGAATGTGCTGGCGAGGCAAGACAAATGCTGCTTTAGGTTTAGGGTTGAGAGTAACCCTAAACGCCGCCCCCACGTGCCAAACGCCGCCCAGACGCCCTCGTTACACAACCCCCGCGCCTGGCGTCGCCAAAGCCGGTGCCCTACTCGACGCAGTCCTCGACGTGTGCGTGACCCTCAGCGTGTCGGAGCGCGCGTCACCGCTGCTTACATAGCTGGGTGAAACCCGGCGCGGCTTACTACGCCGGTGTGTGCTCCTCTCTTTTTGTCGCAAAAGACAGCGAACCGAGCGGTGGCGGTTCAGCGCGCCTTCCACCGATGCCGTCGCGCCAGCAGCAGCGTCGCAACGCGGCGCGCGATGCCGCCGAACACTCTCCATACGTCAACGTGAACTCGCTCGAAGACTGGACCACACAAACTTCAGACCCCCACGTAAGACCCTTCCCTTCATTCCCTTCCGCGCCACATCATTTACACGTCGTGAACTCAAGACGAGGGTTCAAAGTGCGGTGAATGACGTGGCGAGCGGTATTATCTACCTGGCCCGACCCGTCGGCGATGTTTGAAGCGTTCGGACTCGGTCACGTGCAGCAGCTGGCTGGCGAGGCAGGGGCTTACACTCGTCCACTTCTCAGCTGAACCTGAGCCGTTCACGTAAGTGACTAACACTGATCACTGAAACCACCCGGCGAGTCCCTCAGAAAGTGCTCAAGTCAAGCCGAGAAGTGGACGAGTGTAAGCCCCTGTGGCGAGGGTGACCGGGAGGCGCAGTACAGCCTGGGCGTGGTGACCATAAGTGAGGCGCCCGGGGGTGCGGGGGTACCCCTCGGCTCGGCCATCAGAACGCCGATGGCGGATGTAGGGTTCGCACATGGCACTTTGCACTGCACAGTTTCCGGTCGCTCACCACAGCTGTCATGTTACCCGCGTCGATGTGGTCACCTGACGATATGATCCCACTCGATATGATACTCGCATCGATGTGGTCACCTGCCGACTGAGCTGCTTAGAATTAATGTCGGTGCTAACCCTGGGCGGAGGAGGGCTTGGCGCTTCTGGAGAAGGCGGCAGGGCAAGGGCACGCGTATGCAATGTGGACGTTGGGTTGTGTTCACGAAGTGAGGAAGGAGTACGTGCAAGCCATGGTAGGGCGGTGCAGGTTAAAACCCGGTTCACCCCGGGTTGCCTGCGCTTGGTCTCAGCGCTTGAAGTTACATTGTGATGAACAGCTTTCAAGTTTTCCTTTGAAGTTCAACATGCGCCGCTACAGCATGGTGTGGTTAACCAAGGGAGCCGAGACCGGGTTGCCGAAAGCCATGTTTAACCTCGGGAACTTGCTCGACCAGGGGAATGGCATCGCGGCGCCGAACTACACGGCGGCGGCAGGCTGGTACAGGCGCGCGGCTGATGCCGGCCACGGGCGTGCAGCGGGCAACCTAGCCTCGATGTACACTCTCGGCCGCGGCAGGGCCTGGCAGAATACGATCTCCTCATCTTAGACCCTCGTTCCATGGGTAAATAACATGACATGACTTGGCGATCAATATTTGCAGGGGGGACATTGAGAACATGCACTCGACTGATGTTGGCTGGACGGACAGAGTCCGCGCATCCAATCGCTCGTTCACGTTGAAATGAATCCGCCCCCTGTTTTCGCTGAGGTAAGTCATTTTCCGATCTCGCTTGAGTGCTTGTTATCAATCGAATGACCCTCATACGCGGCGTCGCGCGCAGCAAGCAGCAGGCGATGATGTGGAGACGCAAGGCCGCCGACACCGGCGAAGCTAACGCATGCCACAACCTTGCTTGTGGCATGTACGAGGACGTTCCCTACGCCCGCGACATTGGGCATGTGGTGGGGGCCGCCGGGATCGCCACGTCGGCTGGGGTCGTGGAGGGCCACGACATCCCCCTGGATGTCTTGACCAGCATTTTACATTGGCTACAGAAAGGGGGGCATGGTATGTCTGACCACCTCCTCGGGTCTCGTAATACCGCGCGTAATGGGGCCAAGCGTTGCATCAATGAGGGGTGCGAGGTAGTGGGCCAGCTGAAGGACTTTAAAGTTTGCCCGCAGTGCAAGAGCGCCCGGTACTGCGGTGACGCGTGTCAGAAACAAGACTGGACTACCGGTGGGCACAAGGTGACGTGCGGCACGTTCGCGAGTAAAGTATCACGCCAGCAAAGTATATCCTCCTCTCCCGCACATGCCTAGCACGTACCACAGCTTAAAGCTAGTCGAGGATGACTTTTAATCCCAGTAGATGATATAACAAGCTCAACACCCGTAAGGGTTCATGGCATAACGTTTCGACATAGCGTCAGTCGACGCGTCACGATTTCACAAATGTACACTGTCGGCACCGTGGGCGACTGTGACCGTCTATTCACTGAAGGTTCCAAATTCGGAAAGTGCCGACCGCCATCGCCATTTGGCCCCCCTTGGAAACCTGCGAGACTACGGCAATATTTGCCTCTCACATTGGCTCTCTTGTTTGTGGGGGCAGCGGAAAGTGAGACCCCTCTCCGACGTAGCATGTTCAAGAGCAGATTTTTACTATCAGTGCACGCTTCCGGGGCGGCGGCCGGGGCGGGCGTGCACGAAGGATACGGAAATGACATTGCTTACAAAAGTTGAGAACGGGATTTCTGTTACCGCGTATCATCTGGAGCTAAAAGATAAAAACACAATTGCAGTCATCACAGCTCTACCATTCGCCCTCCCGTCTGTCTCAGCTGTGCTAGATAAAGGGGTAATCTTCAACACCGCGGCGCTTCATCTCTGGCCCAGCGGTTTACGAAAGGTGCCTCTGCCTCTTGCAAGACAAGGAGAGCAGCGGCGGCTTCAGCTGTAGCTTTAGCTCTAGCTTTCTCTTCGCCGGCGAGACGCTCCGCCCGGGCCCAGGCCATCCCCTCGGCCTGCTTCATGCCCATCACTCTGAGCGTACCCTCCTCCACGCACTCCAGGCGGTAGTGGCGCAAAGTTGTGATTGAAAGCAAACGTTGAAATCGGTGTGTCATGTTGTCCTCGCAAAAGCTGAAACCAGGCGCTTGCAACACGGTTGTCCGTCAACTCGGCTTTCAACCAGGGTCAAATGCGCTGCCCTACCATGCGGAATGCGATGAAGCCCTCGTATTCGCGAAGCAGCGCGCATCCCGCCTCGTGCGATGCGAGCTCCGTCGCCAACCCCTCCCACGCGCAGCCGCGGTGTAGCGCCGCAAATTGGAACGGAAGCAATGTGTGAAAGCAGTTCATCACGTTATGAAATGGTTCAGTTTCATCAAGCGTTGAATCCTGGCTGCTAGGCGCCTCCAAAACATGGAGAGAGAACGAGAGAGACAGACGCGTTTCGGGTGTACACGGAGGCACCAGGCTTTTGCCATGCTCCCCCTGTTCCAATAAAGGGGTCAACCAGTGTCTAGTTCCGTCGCCCCACTGTCGTGAGCGGCGGTGGCCGTACACCGCACGGGCACACTGGGGCAGATGCTTTGGTGCGCTACCCATTGTCCCCGCGTGGTACCCTCCGCTAAGGCCGGGTGGATATTGTTCGCTACCTCATAGGATGCCTTTTGGCTTAAGAAACGAGGGTGCGTAATGAGAGCGAGAGAGAAAGAGAAAGAGGGAGTAATACGGTTACGCGTGTGTATGAGAAGGCACCAGATAGAGAGAGACGCGTCAGCGTGTATGAGGAGGCACCAGGCTTCCGCTCTTGCGAGCTCCCCGTGAGGAGGCACCAGAGGGTTCTGCCCTGGCCCCCGTGGGGGTACAGTGCGATGGATGACGTGGCGAGCGAAAGCCGCTAGGCCTTACGCTCCGTGCAGTACCGGCACGTCGTAGGCAGCAGCGCTATGGTCTCCTCCGCGACAAAGCTGCGAGGGAGGTTCCGCGGCAGCGGGCAGTGGCACGCGGGGCAGCTGGCCGCGCGCCCGTGCCCAAGCACCTGCACCCGCAGGACAGAGACGCGTCAGCGTATATGCGGAGGCGTTAGGATTCCGCCTTGGCCCCCGTACAGTGACCCACCCGCAGGTGCGCGGGGACGGGCTTCAATCGTCATACGCGTGCCTCTCTCCTCGCACCTGCGCCCGCAGCTTGGGAAGGCAGGAGCCGCCTGTTCTCGCTCTTCCTCGACGTGGCCTGTATTCAGCGCAGAGGAGGTGCCCGTTCGCGCACTGCTCGACGCGTCCGGTGGGCGCTTCTAGGCAGCCGCAACACAAGAGGTGTTCGGGCACGTGGTCTTCGTCGCGCATGGTAACGGCAGTGGTGTCTGTGCTGGCGGCAAGGTTGGCAGTGGCGCGCGCTGTCGTTGTGTGCGTGTGGAGGCGGCACGGCACCGAGCACGGCAACCTGGACCCTCCATCCATCCTGAGCACGGCAACCGCAACCGCCCCAGCTCTGAGTTTTAGTGGGATTGCCTTGTGGTTTTTCTTGGAGGTCGAGTCCGGGCCCATAAAATATATGAGATCTGATTCCCAGACGGCAACACACCAACAGGAGCGGAGAGTCATGCGCCCGCCCTCACCTTCGCCGCCACAACGCACCGCGCTGGGTCCTTGCGTGCAGCCTTTAACCCGCGGCTAGGTGTGGAGGGTGTGACGAAGGGCCGTGATGGCGCCGAGTGAGCGCGCAAAGCAGATGCGCAGGGTGGCCGAGGGGGGCAGAGCGGCGGCGCAGCTGGCGCTCGGCTGGTGGCACCACCTGGGAGAGGAGGGCCTCGAGCGGGACGACGTGAAGGCGGTGGCGTTGTTCCGCGAGGCGGCCGATCTCGGGCTCCCGGACGCTCAATACTTCCTTGCCAGGAGCTACGGTATGGGCAGAGGGGTGGAGCAGAACAACGCGCTGGCGGCGGAGTGGGGGCGCAAGGCGGCCGACCAAGGCGACGAAGCGTCTCAGTTTTTCGTGGGAACTATGTACGCGTTCGGGGAGGGCGTCAAGAAGGACTTGCCTCTGGGGAAGACGTACCTGGAGCTTAGCGCCGCGCAGGGATCTGAGCACGCTATCGCGCTGTTGAAGGACCTCCGCCAGTGCGTGGCCTGCGGGAAGCTGGACGTGCACCACATGATCTGCTCGCGGTGCCACAACAGGTGGTACTGCGACGCCGACTGCCAGCTGCAGCACTGGAACAACGCGCCAGACTCGCACATACTTCACTGCGTCAAGCGGCGCGAGTCGGTTGTGGCGGGACGGTCCTCCTTGGATCCCACCACCCACAACGACGGGAGGGCAATGAAGCAGACTCTGGAGGTGGCGACCGCGGCGGCGGCGGCGAAGATGGACGCGGCAAAGGCAGCGGTGGAGGCGGCGCGCGTGGCGGCGGCATCAGCCCTGACGGAGGCGGAGGTTACGGCGGCGGCGGCAGCTGCAACAGTGTTTGCGGCGACGTCGGCGAGGGCGGCGATGCTGGCGGCGCCGGCGGCGAGCAAGAAGGAGAAGAAGAAGAAGGCACAATTGGTGGCGAAGCTCAAGGCGGCGGAGACGGCGGCGCAAGCGGCGGTGGAGGCGGGCAACGAGGCTGGGGTGGCTTGGAAGGCGGCCGAGGCGGTGCTGCTGGCGGCCATCACGGTGCTGCAGGCGGCTCGTGAGGCAGCCACGTAGGTGTCGGTGGAGGCGGCAGGCATGTCACGCATGCGTCGGGTGCGGTCAGGAAGGCGGCGGCGGCGTTGGGGGGCGTCAACACGGATACATCGGCGGGGGTTGAAGGGGGAGGCGGCACCTGAGAAGGAGGCGGCATTTGCGAAGGAGGCGGCGGTGGCGGCCGCGGTGGAGGAAACGGCGGAGGCGGCGGCGGTCGCGGAGAAACGTCAGGCAGCGGTGGATCTACCGGGAAATACGAGTCAATCAATGTGCGAATGTGTGGGGACAGTCTAACAGTTGAGCTAGCCCTAACAATCTATGAAATGGATTTTAAAGCACTGATGACAATAACAT